>ENA-UESH01001778-UESH01001778.1-human-gut-metagenome-genome-assembly--contig:-NODE-1778-length-13932-cov-5.115193_pt1 | contig 13932 bp, 6 predicted proteins | sample MGYA00243001_ERZ508002 | MGnify/ENA primary metagenome ERZ508002 (study PRJEB26167, sample SAMN06115447) | human gut metagenome | host: Homo sapiens | place: China:Anhui | collected 2015-08-07 | study... | reverse complement strand
AAGGTGCGTGAAGCCTCTGTGAGATTTAACATTAGGCGTGAAAATCCTGTGGGATCCGTGGGATCCGTGTGAGCAACTCACACAGATTCAACAACAAAAATAATTTGTGCTAATTTGTGACTGAAAAAACCGCCAAATCCACCAAATCCGTGTTCGCCCCAAACAATTAATTTAGGAAAAATGGGGGTGGTGGGGGAAAATTACACATTGATTATAATAGTTATACGGGAAAATATGACTAACTTTGTGAGTTGGAAGGTGGATAAATGCCGAAAGTGCTTTTTTGCGCCAGTTTTTTGACATCAAAATAGATATTTCATTGCAATTAAATAAATATATACAACTAAATAGTATGCAAAACATTATTGAAGAAAACGGAACAAGCGCGGTGAAAGAAAAAGCCGCGAAAAGAGCGGAAGAATCTGCGTTCCAAATCAAGCCTTTCCTTACAGCTTGTGTGCGAAATTGGTACTGGTTTATCATTTCGGTGGTGGGATTTGGCTGCCTTGCGTTTTTATTCGCAAAGTCGCAAACTCAGAAGTACAGCTCATCGGCTAAGATTCTGATCACCACTAAAGACTCGAAATCGGCTGGTAGCCAAACTGCACTGTTTAGCGACTTGGGTATCGCTGGCGCCAACAACATGGTGGCTAACGAAATCTACAAGTTGAAATCAACCACTCTGATGGAGACCGTGGTCAATCAGCTGGGTTTGAACATTCGCTACTACGGACACGTGTTTTTGCGCGATGTGAACTGCTACAAGACCAGTCCGCTCCAAATCACCCCTCTTCAAGATGTGGAAAAGCCATTCGAAATGACCGTGGTGCCTAAGGGTGGCAACGACCTGGAATTTCAAATCAACGACGGCGAGTGGAAAAGAGCTCACTTTGGCAACAAGGTGAACACCGAGTTTGGTCCTATCGCCATCACCAAAACTCAGCACTACACCGAACAATACAAAGACTACAAGGTTATAGCACGCGTATCTACCGTGGCTGGCGTGGCTAAAGCGCTTGAGGCAAACCTCAACGCCGAGGCTGCCGACAAGTTTAGCGACGTGGTGAACCTCTCTTTCGCATGCGACAACGAGCAGATGAGCATCGACGTGCTTAACGCTCTGGTGGCTGTGTATAACCAGGAGGCTATCGACGATAAGAACTCTGTGGCAAGAAACACCGAGGACTTTATCGCCGAGCGTATTGAATCGCTCTCGAAAGACCTTAGCGGTGTGGACAGCCGTATCGCACAGCTGAAGGTGAACAATATGAACTCGCAGATGTTTAGCGACCCAACCACAAGCCTTCAATTTGTGAAGAGCGCCAACGATGCCGACCTTCAGGTGTCGCTCGCTAACCAAATTGTGGCATACATGCACCGCATGAACGGCCAAGAGTTGATTCCAAGCAATACTGGTCTGGCTGACGCTGGCATCCAAGGTCAAATTGCCAACTACAACGATAAGATGCTGCAATACCAGAAGATTCAAGCCTCATCGGGTAAGGACAACCCTGTGATGATTGAAATCACCAATTCACTCAACTCGATGCGCAGCACCATTCTGCAATCGCTCAACACCTATGTGAACTCGCTCCGCCTGAAGCAAGCCAACGCCCACTCGCAAGAGGGTCGCGCCACTGGCGGTATGTCGGCTATCCCATCGCAGGAAAAAGCGATTACCGAAGTATCACGCCAGCAGCAAATCAAGGAGCAACTCTACCTCTACCTGCTCAACAAGCGTGAAGAGAATGCACTTCAGTTGGCTATCACCGAGCCTAACGCTAAGGTGATTGAGAAATCGGCAAGCGCGGGTCAAGTGTCGCCTAACCAAACCAGAATCGTTGCACTCGGCATAGTCTTAGGTTTGGCATTCCCAGCACTGATGATTTACCTGATGTTCTGGATTCAATCGCTCGACACGCTTATCCGCTCACGCCGCGACATCGAGGACAACACCGACCTTTCCGTTATCGGCGAAGTGCCCGAAAAGCCAGCCGGACAGGAATCGAAGGAAATTGTGGTTACCGAAACCGGCCGCGACCGCATCAGCGAAGCATTGCGTATCATCAGAAGCAACCTCGACTACGTGTTACCTAAGAAGGGCTCCGAAGGCAGAGTGCTTCAGCTCACTTCCACCACTGCCAGCGAGGGTAAGAGCTTCTTGGCGCTCAACCTTGCACTTACCACCGCACAAGCAGGCAAGAAGGTGGTGTGCGTGGACTTAGACTTGCGTAAGGGTCGCTTCTCCGACTATGTGAACATCAGCAACAACGGCATTGGCGTGAGCGCATACCTCTCCGAACAAGTGGACAGTGTGAACGACATTATCGTCAAAGGCCAACTCCACGAAAACCTCGACTTCGTGAATATCGGTGCCATTCCACCCAACCCTACCAGCCTCTTGATGAGCGATCGTCTGGAAATGCTCATTTCTGAGCTGAAGAAGATGTACGACTACATCATTCTCGACACCGTGCCATTTGGCTTGATTGCCGACGCATCGTTGATCAACCGCTACGTGGATGCCACAATCTATGTGATCCGCGCTGGCAAGATCGACAAGCGATTCCTCGACGAGCTTGAGAAGATGAGCGACGAGCAAAAAATCAAGAACATGGTGGTGTTGCTCAACGGCGTGAAACTCAACTCCAAGAAGTATGGCTACGGTTATGGATATGGATATGGTTACGGCTATGGATATGGCTACGGTTATGGTTATGGCTACGGCGATGAAGGCGAAGAAACCAAGAAAAAAGGCTTCTTCCGCTCGAAGAAAAAGAAAGACTAACAGATAGAAATCTATAAGTTTTGGTGGCGAAGTGTTAAACCCATTAACATTTCGCCACTTTTTTTTGCTACCGATTGCCACGCCTCCGAAAAATGCAAAAATTCACAAAATGCAAGAATCAGCCCCCTGAGAGCAACACACATTTTTTAAATCTGTGCATTTTTTATAAAATTACAATTTTTAACAGTGTGGTTAAAAAATCACTAACCCTATTCGTTTTCAACAAGATAGATTAACTTTGTGTATGTCAAACGGCGATATTTATCATTTTATACGCCATTTGCAACAGCTGTTTATTGCTTGAAACAGCTCATCACAAAACCAGGTATAGCACAAGCAAAACATTATCGTTCCGCCCCACTCTACTCCATAATGGGCGGCTATACCACAAAAACAAATATATGAGAAGAATATTTTTAGCATTAGTAACTATCCTGTCTGTTTTTTCACTGGCTCTTGCTGGTGATGGCGAGTTTACCGTACGTTCCACCATGTATTACGCAGGTGGCAAATGTGGCCGAGGCACCGCAAGTGGCGACCGCATCGTTCCGAAGAAGGTGCTTTCTGGCGAACACCGTTGGGTGGCACTCTCGCTCGACCTCTATCGCGCAGGCTTCCAGTTTGGCGACACCATCGTGGTCACCGACCACAAAACGCCATGGGTCAACGGACTTTGGGTAGTGAAAGACAAGATGGCGCATAGCAAGAAAATCGACTTTCTTGTGCACCGCAGCAAGGGTCACACCTTCCGCAACAGCACATGCACCATCCGCAAAAAACTCGAAGGCGAAGTCATCCCCGCCTACACCGAAGACGAAGAATTAGATTAACCCCCTCTCTAACACAAAATATGCCCCTGCTCACACGAGCAGGGGCATATTTTTTACCCCACAAATCCCACAGGATAAGGGTTTAGGGCTCACACAGATCCCACAGATCTCACAGGATTAGCATGCCTGGTGTTAAATCTCACAGAGGCCCTCCGCGGATTTGCTCCTTAGGGTTCACACAGATTCAACGAGATTCAACAAAAATTTGATTTGTGCTAATTTGTGGCAGAAAAAAACACCTATTTAATCCATTAAAAATCCATTAACACCAATTTTTTTATTTATTTTAATTAGGTGTAAATAGGGTTTAAATGGATTAAATAGGTGTAAAAATCGGATTAAATAGGCTTTCAAGAGAAGCCGTGGTGCATCCGTGAGATTTAACGCCAGGCGTGCAATACCGTGGGATCTGTGAGATCTGTGTGAGGCAAAGTCTGAGCCTAAGGGTGCAAGGCTGCGTGGAGCATCCGTGGGATTTAACACCAGCCGTGCAATACCGTGGGATCTGTGAGATCTGTGTGAGCACCAAGGAGCAAAGCTGCCAGTTATTGTTGGGATTTGCGGCGTGCCTCTGCCACTTCCATGAGCTGCTCGGTGCGGCTCTTCCAGGGGCGTTTGCCGAAGATGGCTTCCACATCGGCGGCGAAAATCACCTCCTTTTCCATCAACGCATCCACCACCTTGTGGTGCTGCTCGGCGTGTTCAGAAATCAACTTCTTTGCACGCTCGTACTGCTCATTCACTATGCGCGAAGTCTCCTCATCAATGAGGCGTGCGCGTTCGTCGCTGTATGGGCGTTGTCCGAGTTGACCTTGTGGGTCGTAATACGAGATGTTAGGCATCTTCTCGCTCATACCGTAATACATCACCATGCTGCGCGCAATGCGAGTGGCTTGCTGCATATCGTTGAGCGCGCCAGTGCCAATCGTGCCGAGGAACAATTCCTCTGCCGCACGGCCGCCCATAAACGAGCAAATCTCGTCGAGGAACGCCTGTTTGGTGTAGCCCACACGTTCTTCCGGCATGGTCAAATTCACGCCCAGTGCCTTGCCGCGTGGCACAATCGAAATCTTCACCAGCGGAGCTGCATGTTCGAGCAGCCAGATAGTGGTGGTGTGTCCTGCCTCGTGAACGGCAGTTTCATACACATCTTGACGAGTCATCAGCATCGACTTGTTTTCCAAGCCCAGCGTCACCTTATCGATAGCCTCGTTGAAGTCAGCCATCGTCACAGCCTCGCGGTTCTGGCGTGCGGCGAGGATTGCCGCCTCGTTGCACACGTTGGCAATCTCCGCACCGCTCATACCTGGGGTTTGGCGAGCCAACTGTGTCAAATCCACAGTCTCATCCACCTTCACCTTCTTCAGATGCACCTTAAAGATAGCCTCACGGTCGGTGAGCGCTGGGAGCGTGACATGCACCTTGCGGTCGAAACGACCCGGACGCAAGAGCGCGTCGTCGAGAATATCCTCGCGGTTGGTGGCAGCCAGCACTATCACGCCGCTTGCGCCATCAATACCATCCATTTCGGTGAGCAACTGGTTGAGCGTCTGGTCGTGTTCGCTGTTGAAGCCCTCGTTGCTGCGCTTGGTGCCCACGGCGTCGATTTCGTCGATAAACACCACGCACGGAGCCTTCTCCTTCGCCTCGGCAAAGAGTTCGCGCACACGCGATGCGCCCACGCCCACAAACTTCTCCACAAACTGCGAACCAGAGCGAGAGAAGAACGGCACATTAGCCTCGCCAGCCACTGCCTTTGCCAGCATCGTCTTACCGGTGCCTGGAGGGCCCACGAGCAGCGCACCCTTAGGCACTCTGCCGCCCAAACGGCTATATTTCTCAGGATTCTTGAGGAAATCCACAATCTCGGTCACTTCCTGCTTAGCCTCTTCCATGCCAGCCACGTCGGAGAACTTAATCGAGCCCACATCGCTCTGCTTGTCTTCCAATCCCTTACGGATATTGTCGATAGCAGCCACGAAGTAGTCGCGGCTCACAGCCTCGGCATCTTTGGTGGTGGCTTGCAGGGCGGCATCGTTGCACACCTTGGCAATGTCGGCACCGCTGAAGCCAGAGGTGATTTTCGCCAAATTCTGCACATCCACATCTTCGCCCACCTTCACATCTTTCAGATAGAGGTTGAAGATTTCGGCACGCTCTTCCAAATTAGGTTGAGCCACATAGATATGGCGGTCGAGACGGCCCGGACGCAGTAGCGACTTGTCGAGCGAGTCTTGATTGTTGCACGCAGCCAGCACTATCACGCCACTGTTGTTGCCCATACCGTCCATTTCCACGAGCAGTTGCGACAACGCCGGAGTGCGGCTTTGGTCTGCCATCACCTCGCTACGCTTTGCGCCGATAGCCTCAATCTCGTCGATAAACACCACGCATGGCGATTTCTCGCGCGCCTCCTTGAAGATGGAGTGCAGGCGTGCGATTGGGTCGGAATATGGGTTTGCCAAGTCGGGACCGGTGACCGAAACGAAAGGCACATCTGCCCCATTTGCCACAGCCTTTGCCAGCAGCGTCTTGCCGGTGCCGGTAGGGCCCGACAGCAGCACGCCGCGTGGAATTTTCGCACCCAATCGGGTGTAATAGTCAGGACGCTTGAGGAAGTCCACGATTTCGAGCATCTTGCTCTTCGACTTCTTCACGCCAGCCACATCGTCGAAAGTCACATTGTTGGCGAGTTTGGTTTCAAAGTCCAAACCCTTGCGCACCTTCTCTATCGAGTTGAGCAGGTGGTCTTGCGTCACCATTTCGCTGTATTGCGAAGCGGCTTGGAGGGCGGCATCGTTGCACACATTGGCTATTTCAGCCGCACTGAAGCCCGATGAGCGTCGAGCCAGCTCTTCCACATCTATCTTGTCGATGTCCACCGAAATGCGGTTGAGATAGAGGTTGTAGAGATCTATGCGGTCGTCTTTTTCTGGGAATCCCACGTAAATCTGACGGTCGAAGCGGCCGGGACGAATGAGTGCGCTGTCGATGAGTTCCACACGGTTGGTGGCGCCCATCACTATCACGCCATTGTTAGTACCGTAGCCGTCCATTTCAGCCAACAACTGGTTGAGGGTGATTTCACGCTCGCCGTTGCGGTTGGAGCGGCTGCCGATGGCGTCGATTTCGTCGATGAAGATGATGCACGGCGCTTTCTCCTTCGCATTGCGGAACAGTTCGCGCACACGGCTCACGCCTGAGCCCATAAACTCGCCCTGAAATTCCGCAGCGCTGGTGGAGAAGAACGGCACATTCGCCTCGCCTGCCACAGCCTTTGCCAGCATCGTTTTACCCGACCCTGGAGGGCCCACGAGCAGCACGCCACGCGGTATCACACCACCGAGGCGGGTGAATTGCTCCGGATTGTGCAGGAAGTTGATGATTTCGCGCACCTCACGCTTGGGTCGCTTCATGCCGGCGATGTCGTCGAAGGTCACAGTGTCGGTCATGCGCGTAGGCTTGTCGAGTTGACGGGTCACACGGTCGATAGCCGCCATGAAGTCGGGTTGCTGCACCGCCTTCTTGCCCTGTCGGGCTGCCAAAAGCGAAGCCTCGTTGCAGATGTTTGCAATGTCGGCACCCGACAGACCTGCCGTCATTCGTGCCAATTTGTCAAGGTCAACGCTACCATCGCATTTCACCTTCTTCAGATGCACCTTGAAGATGCCGATGCGGTCTTGGAGCGATGGGTTGCCCATGTATATCTGTCGGTCGAAACGCCCGGCGCGCAGCAATGCCTTGTCGAGCACGTCGGCACGGTTGGTGGCAGCCAGCACGATGATGCCGCTGTTGTTGCCGAAACCGTCCATTTCGGTGAGCAACTGATTGAGCGTGTTTTCGCGCTCATCGTTGCGTGAAAATTCGTTTTTGGTGCTTCGCGCACGGCCTATGGCGTCGATTTCGTCGATGAAGATGATGCAAGGCGACTTCTCCTTTGCCTGCTGGAACAGGTCGCGCACACGCGATGCGCCCACGCCCACAAACATTTCCACAAAGTCGCTGCCCGACATCGAGAAGAAAGGCACATTCGCCTCGCCAGCCACAGCCTTTGCCAGCAGCGTTTTACCGGTGCCTGGAGGGCCCACGAGCAGCACGCCCTTTGGAATGGTGCCACCCAGGTCGGTGTAGCGTTTGGGGTTTTTCAGAAATTCCACCACTTCGCTCACCTCTTTCTTCTCACGCTCCATGCCAGCCACATCGGCAAAGGTCACGTCCTTGTCCTTGTCTTTGTTGTGGAGTTTTGCGCGCGATTTGCCCACGTTGAAGATGCCTCCACCTCCACCGCCGCCCATACGGCGCATCATGAATATCCAGAACACCACCAGCAGCAGGAGTGGTCCGAACGACCAGAATATGTTGGAGAAAGTGCTGTGGCGGTCGTATTCCACTTTACCGTTAAACACGCCCGACTTGCGCCATTCGTCCACACGGTCCTCAAATTTGTCGGCACTCGGAATGGTGGTGGTGATCACTGCCTTAGCGCCAGGCACAGGCTGATAGTCCTTGCCCATCACCTGCTTGGCGTAGGCATCGGTGATTTCAGCCTCGGCATCGCCCTGATTGGCATGTACCACGATGTGGCTCACCGCCTTTTTCTGCACCCACCCCTCAAAGTCGGTCCAAGGCATCTCCTTCACCGAGGTGCTTTCCCCTGTGTAATAGATGCCGATGAGCACCATGAAAATGAGCGCATACAGCCAGTAGATGTTGAATTTCAATCCCCCACCCGAAGCCTTGCTATTATTGCCAAATAATTTCATTTGCTTGTTTTTAGTTCTCTGATGTAAGCTTGATTAGTAAATATCTTCAATTTCGGTCACCACGGCATCTGCCCACAGTTCCTCCAGGCGATAGCGTTCGCGGAATTCGGGGAGGAACACGTGCACATACACGTTGCCGTAGTCGAGCACTATCCATTGCGAATTTTGGTAACCGTCGTAGTTGTATGGGCGAGTGCCGAGCTTCTCTTCCACGTATTCACGAATGCTGTCGGCCACGGCATCCACATGCTGTGTGCTGTTGCCGGTGCAAATCACGAAGTCGCCAGTAGAGGCACTTTCAATTTCGCTCATATCCATATGTACGATTTGGTGCGCCTTCTTTTCCTGCGCGCCCTCAATAATGGCTTGTATCAATTCTTTGTTTTCAGTCATCAAATTTTATTTTGAAATATTATAATCTTAAAATATCAAGTAGTGCAAAAATCGTGCCATAATCCAAAAAATGCCACAATCCAACTCTAACCTACAAAGTTACGCCAAATTGCCCGCAGCAAAAAATAATTCCCCCAAAATCCCACAAATCTCACAAAATATTTCGCTCCGCCTCTCCCTTATGCCTCACACAGATCTCACAGATCCCACAGTTTTGCACGCCTGACGCTAAATCTCACAGAAGCTCTCCGCACCTTTGCTCCCTTAGGCTCACACAGATTCAACGAGATTCAACAAAAATAATTTGTGTGAGCTTTGGAAATCTGAGTACTCGGAGCACTCAGAGTACTCCGACACGCTCCACGACCCATCTGCCAACCTCTGTGAGATTTAACACCATCAAAAGAAAAATTCAGTGAGATCTGTGTGAGCACAAAACCACGCCTGAATCCTCTGTGAGATTTAACACCATCAAAAGAAAAATTCAGTGAGATCTGTGTGAGCCAAAAGGAGCAAAGTAGCAGTGAATCATCCGTGAGATTTAACATCAGGCGCGCAAAACCGTGGGATCTGTGAGATCTGTGTGAGCTCAAAAAACAGCGAGGCTGCGAGATAAAAAAAAGGGCTCGGATTTCACAATCCAAGCCCACACAGGAAAACATTCTAAATATTATCGCTGGTTTCGCTCATCACTGGGCTACTCGCAGCATTAACAATTAACAAAATGCTATAGTTACTTTACAATCTTCTTTGATGACTTAGTGCCGTCCGTGTAAGTGGTCACTACCACATTCACACCTTCGAATGGACTGTCAGACGACACGCCAAGCAGGTTGTAGTAGGTCACACCAGCCACGGTCTTTTCAGCGTCAACATCTTCCACACCGGTAGAGATTGTTGGGTCCTTAACGATGGTGTGGCTCACCTTGGTGATGTAGTAGTTAGAGTTGCTGAGTTCGTTAACCGAAGTCACGTCACCGTTCACCAAGTAGATTTCTACAGTCACCACGCCGTCGAAGGTCTCGGCTTTTTCGCAGATGCCAGCGAAGGAGATGTCAGAATCCACCTTATACCATGCACCATTAGCGCCACCTTCTACAATGCTTCTGCGAGCAGATGTTGCCTTAGGCTTAGTGCCCACTTCGTAGCTCTTCATACCCACAGCCTTTGGATAGAATTCACCATCGCTGTAAGCATACCAGTTCACCACGCCTAAGCAACCGTTAAATGCAGAAGTGATATTGCCATTAAGAGGTTGGTTAGCACCATTCACCACATAGTAGTTTGGCAGATAAGCATCGCCCTTCTTCACACGGATAATTGCATTGAGATACTTGGCTGCACGTGAGTCAGGAACCAAAGTAACGAATGCGTCAAGACCGTAGTTGAGGGCTTGTGGGTAGGTCAAGCCACCTTCTGAAGCATTACCATTACCACCTACGTGATTATTATCTTGCTTTCCAGCAACAGGAATTACGAGGTTTTTATCGTGCATTTTGCCACCTACTGCATTCTGAATTCTCTCTACATGCTCAGTGTCGGCGGTTGGTGTCCAGTATGAGTGTTGGCTTTCATATTTGCCACCAACTATACCATTGTTGTATTGAGTGTTGACACGAGTTGAGAAGCCAGCTTCCACTTCGTAAACAGCATAAATCACAAGACCATTGCCATCATCGCCGATGTGGTTATCGGGCACACTCCCCGCAGAAGGAACTTTGAAAATGATTTGGTGCTTAATGCCCGACACCTCAGTGTAAGGCACCTTGCTATACCATGTGGTTTGTTCGCTGTCATTTCCATTCATCTTGTAAGCATAATAGAATCCCACAAATTTGAATGGATATTTTGCTGGAGCATTCAGTTGCACTTCTTGGTCGACACCCACAGTGAGCCATACGTCAGAGCCCACAGAGTTGCCTTGTGTAGAAAGAGTGGTTTTTGATGCACCGCTGGTTGGCAAACCAATCACCTTGATGTTTCTTACAGGGTTGGCGAAAGTGTAGATTTTAACATCTTTGTTCGAAACCACAGCTGAATTGGCATCCGACACGCAGTAAGCACTCACGCGCAAATACCAGCCCTTCTTCATATGAGCAGGGTCGCCGGTGTAGCCCATAGCTTCATACACTTCCTTCCAAGTGAATGACGCTGATTCAGTTTGGAAGCTATTAAGATTCACTTGCTTCTGGAGCACACCTTCAGCATTGAAGAATTCAAAGTCGTAGAGGGTGTTCACCTTGGCAGTTTCCACATCATAGATGTCGGGATAGTTCACATAGTTTTGATGTGAAATAGTGATTGTTGGGCGGTGGATGTCTGCTGTTTCGTAAGAATCGTAAGTTGAAGAATTTGGAGAAATCACAGGAGCATCAATCTTCACAGGATCAGGTTGTTCTGCGCCATCAACGATGTCGCCGATACGGAGGTTGATGTAGTATTGACCCATCACCCAGTCGCCCCAGTGACGACCGTAAGTGGAAGATACTTGATCTATATGACGAATAGCATAAGGATAAGCCTCCATCAGCACAGCGATGGTGCCGTCTTCTTGCATAGAGAGCGAGCTGTATTGCGCAGCTTCGTCCATAGCACCAATGCCAGTTTTTGCAGCGCCTCCACTTGTATAATCAAATGGGTCGAAAAGGTTGAGGCTTCGAGTCCATGTCAATTTGCCTGAAGTGGACAATTTGGTGTAGTAAGCCGAAAGGCTTGTACGACAGTTATTACTGCCATATACCATATCCTTTGGCACAGTGTGGAGAATATATGTACCGCCTTTCGCTGCATACTTGATAAGGTCGCCATTACATGGATTGGCCAAGTTCATGCCACTTTGCGAAATCATTGTGGCAGTGGCTTCGGTAGCAGAAGTGAATGTCAAGCGGTAGAACAAGCGATTACCTTTCGCATTTGAGCGTGCTGAAAGAATGTATTGATTTTCTGCCACCTGTACGAATTGCACTTCATCTAAGTAGTTAGAAGTGTTTTCAAGATAATCATTGGATGAAATTTTTACTCGTGTCCATTCATTCTTATCTGGGTCATAAGTCAAGCAGTAAATGCGCTGATGGCTGGCAGAAGAACCTGAGTTATTATTTGGAGACTTGTTTGGAGACTTGCTTGTGCGCAAGCCCACCAAAGCTTTACCCTTGAGATAGCCATCATTGGCCACGCAGATGTTACCAGGAGAGATATTACCACGAAGACCACCAAAGAGGCTTTGGTCCATAGTGTATTCTGAGCTCCAGCTCTTGCCGTTGTCGCGGCTCACCTTCCATACCACATCAGTGGCAGGGTCGGTGGACGAGCCTGCAAGACCGAAACCGTGGATAGCTGTAGCAACTACTGTACCATTAGCGAACGAGGCAACAGCAGCATCGCCATAGCCCTTCCAGTTGTAGCAGTCTTCACCACTCTGCGAACCTTGGAAAATCACCACATAATCGCTCCAAGTCTTACCATTGTCCGACGAGCGGCGCGAAACCACGTCAATGCTGTTGGTCACATCATGGATGTGCATTTTGCGGGCATCGCTCAATGCCACAAGCGTACCGTCGGAAGCACGGGTGATAGCAGGAATACGATAGTATCTTGAGTATTCTTCAGAGGTAGCAAAATCTTCGTAGCGTGGAGCATAAAGCAGTTTGAACTTAGGCACAAGCACACGGCCACCACCTTCGCCAGAGTAGTTGTTCACTGTGTTGATGGTTTTATTCGACACCATGTCAATCACACCACCCACACGAGTGAAGTTGCGCTTTGCGCCACCAATCAATGGCAAATTCTTCAAGCCACCAATTTCTTCAGCGCTTCTCACGTTGGCTACAAGGTAAATCACATATTCGCCTGCAGGGAGCTTCAGGTTGCTGGTGAAAGTGGTCTTTTCGCCGGCAGCTGGCACTTCATGAGTAGTTCCGAGGAAAAGGGCACCGCAGTTCTTTTCTGGGTTGCGGTAGTCGAAAATGTGAGCAAAGGTGTTTTCATACTTTGCATAATCTCCATCAGGAGTGTAGTCTTGTTTAGTGTCGCGCTCGCGGGCATACACGCTGATTGCACTGAGGTAGCCAGTGTGTCCAAACAAGCGGTAAGTGAGGGTTGGAACATCGTCGGCACTTACACTTACGCAAGCCATAGCCAACACTTGATTCTTGTTCCCCAAGCCGATATAGCCCACTTCTTGGTAGCCGGCATCGGTTTGCCAAGCCTTCAGCTGCTTGTGAACAGTTTGAGCACCGTCGCCAGTTGAGCCAGAAGTTTCTTGAGTCACCTCATAGAAGTTCCACTTTGATGTTTCGTAGTTTCCAGAAGTCGTTACAGTCATTTTGCTGTTTGAGAAAGCCAAATAACCATTATTTCGAGCTCCTGTAACATACAACTGAGTATACTTCGAACCTGAGTAAACAGCGACGTAATTAGGAGCCGTGCTCCACTTGAAAGAGAATTTTGACTTTTTAGCACTGTACGACGCCTGTGGGCCATACGACGTACTGTTGACGAGGCAACAGTAGAACCACTCTTCTTTACGGTAAATACATAAGCTGCCCGATCGTCATCGGTGACAGCTATTTCCTTTTTGGAAACTTCACCATTGTTGTAGCCTACCAATTTTTCTGCGCCAATGTTGTACATCACAACTTTAGCACCATTTTCAAGGTTTGCCAAGTCAGCGGGGGTGTCCGAGACTTTGTAAGTCGCGGCATTGGCGCTGAAGCCAAACAGCAGCGTCAGTAAAAACGAAGCGAGCGTCGCGCCCAGAACGATAAAAAACATTGCATCCATACAGGATTCCTCCGAGACTCTCTTTATTCCTCTTCTTCCTTGAAAAACAGCGCAAGGGCCTTTTCCATCCGCATACCGCGGCTGCCCTTGAACAAAATCACGTCTCCCTCGCCTGCCCGCATTTTTAAACCGCGCGCAAGGTCTTCATGCGTGTCAAAGTGCTCGGCGTGCTTCGGCGGCATCCCGCCCGTGATTGCTCCCGTCACCGTGCGCACCGAGTGCGCGCCGTAGGTCAGAAGCAGGTCCGCCTTCTGCGCGGCAATGCGCCCGATGCGGTAGTGCTCCGCGCTCGACCGGTTGCCAAGCTCCAGCATGTCGCCAAGAACCGCGATGCGCTTTCCGCTCGTTTTGATGCTTGCAAGCACCCCGAGCGCCG
>ENA-UESH01001773-UESH01001773.1-human-gut-metagenome-genome-assembly--contig:-NODE-1773-length-13960-cov-5.094792_pt1 | contig 13960 bp, 7 predicted proteins | sample MGYA00243001_ERZ508002 | MGnify/ENA primary metagenome ERZ508002 (study PRJEB26167, sample SAMN06115447) | human gut metagenome | host: Homo sapiens | place: China:Anhui | collected 2015-08-07 | study... | reverse complement strand
CTCCTATCGCTTGCTCTTTCGTAGCTTTTATCAGTAGCACATTGGTTGGATTTGGTACGTGGAAACGTTTCAAACTCTTGTGGCATTCCCGTCTGTTTTATATGGGGTTGTCCATATTGGCGGTCGGTATATTATTATCGGGTACATTATATATAATGTCAGTGGATAATTCTCTGATGGGACAGGTCATTCGAAAGCAGATTGATAATGGTACTGATATGGGACGTTTTGTGCCTATTGATGCCCCCAACACTCCGATGGGAGTAGCCAAAGGAATTCATCCGGGGCGGGTGGCATGGGCATATGATCCGAAGGCGGCTGCCTGGGATGGAAAAAGAGGACTTTATTCGGATCCGGATAATAATAGTCAGACACGTGTCGATGATATGATGGAGGGGGTGATTATTGCACTGACTCGCCAGAATACGATTGATAAGGCATGGGATGAATTGTTCAGAACTTTTAATTATAAGAAAGGTAAAGGTGCAGTAAAGTATAAGAAAGGTGAGAAGATTGCTATCAAAATCAATCTGAATGACAATGGTGGAACTAATATCATTGATGCTACTCCACAGTCTGTGTATTCTTTGTTGCATCAATTGGTAGATATCATGAAGGTTCCCCAGAACTGTATTACGGTATATGATGCACAGCGTCGGGGCATTTCGGCTGTTTACGATTATGTGCAGCCGGTTTATCCAAATGTCAATTATCAGAATTGGGGAGGATTTGTTCCTGATGTAATTCGTTATTCCAGTGAGATTACCGATGCCGGTGCCAGAAGTTTGGCACGTGCGGCTTACGAAGCCGACTATATGATTAACATGGCATTGATGAAAAGACACTCTGAACCGACCGATAAATGGCGGGACAGTGCCGGACAGACAGCTATAACGGCTACCGGTAAGAATCAGTTCGGTTCCATAGGCAATGTACCGCCCTTGCATCTTTCCATTCGTGATTGGTCTTCTTTCCGTGGTATGGGCACTTATAATAGCATTGTCGATCTGATGGCTCACGAGCGCATAGGTGGAAATACCTTGGTGTATCTGGTGGATGCTATGTACGTAAATCCCAAGCATAATGGGAAAGCGGTACGTTTCCAACTTTCTCCGTTCAATAATGGCTGGACTTCCAGTTTCCTGGCTTCCAATGATCAGGTCGCTATCGAATCAGTGGTACTTGATTTCATTTATTCGGAACTTCCTTTATGTGCCAATGCCGACAATTTTCTTCATGAGGCGGCGAATATAGGGAATCCTCCTTCGGGAATAGCTTATATTGGAAAAGAGCAAGGTAGCCTGGGAGTACATGAGCATTGGAATAATCCAACGCACCGGATGTACAGTCGTAATCTGGGTACAGGTAAAGGAATCGAATTATACAGAGTTCCGTTGAATGAAAAACGTCCGGCAATAGAATACTTCTACGCAGATGAAAATGCCTTGCATTATAAAACATCCCATGCAGAGGAAGTGCGATTGAATGGTAAACATCTGGAAGTTGCAGAAGGCGTCATTCCTTTGTCTATTTCTAAGACGGCTGAGTTTAATCTGGAGACTTTGGCAAAGGGAAAGGTAACATCTTCACAACGTGTAGTGGTACGTCGTTTGAAGAATATAGAGATATGCCAGGCTAAAGATATGGAAAGACAGGGCTCTGCATCCTTGAATGAGGATGGTTCGGTAGAATTCAAAGGCGAGAAAGGAAGTTCTGAAGGAAGTGTGAGTTGGAAAGTCAACATTCCACATAAAGGTGAATATTATTTGGTAGTATCTTATGCGGGTGGCAATCCGGTTCCTTCTTACTTATATATTAATGGTGAGAAAATTAGTGAGAATATCGGTTATTTGGCTACATTTGGTGAAAAACGTGGAGAGTTTGTGTTTCCTGTAGCGTTGGCAAAAGGTACCAATGAGTTGCGTTTAGAACACCCCGGGCGGCGAAGTAATAGGATATATACAGTGAATATTGCAAAGGAAATTAAATAGTTAACTTACATATACTAACCATGAAAACGAAAAATAATTTATTACTGTTGTTACTGTTGCTTGTACTGCCGTTTACGTTGCAGGCTGAAACATTTAATGTAAAGAAGTACGGTGCGCGGGGAAATGGCAAAAAGATGGACTCACCTGCCATTCAGAAAGCAATTGATGCTTGTCATAAAGCAGGTGGTGGAACGGTGCTTGTGCCTGCCGGAACCTATTTGTCGGCTACTATCGTGCTAAAAGATAATGTAACTTTGCATTTGGAGAAAGATGCACTTATTCTGGGTACTACCGATTATAAAGCTTATGATAACCTTGATCCTTTTACGGAAGGCTTGGGTATCGATGTCGGTTGGGCATTGCTGGTAGCGGTGGATGCTAAAAATGTGGCATTGGAGGGCGAAGGTGCTATCGATGGGCAAGGTTCGGCTTTGAAAGAACGGCATATAAAAGTAGATACCCGTCCGGAAGGACAGCGTTGGGGATTGCGTCCTTTCTTGCTTCGCTGGGTGCGTTGCGAAGGTGTACGCGTGGAAGGAGTTACTTTAAAATATGCAGGTGCCTGGACTTCCCATTATTTCCAATGTCGGAATGTGAATATCCATAATGTGACGATACGTAGCTTTGGAGTAGCTCACAACGATGGAATTAATATTGATGGTTGCCAACATGTACGCATTAGTAATTGTGATATTGTCAGTGGTGACGATGCTCTTTGCTTCAAGACTACTGCCAGTAAAATGGGATGTGATGACATCATTGTTACGGACATGAAGTTGAAAAGTAATCAGGCAGGTATCAAGATGGGAACAGAATCTATGGCAGGATTTGAGAACATCAAGATCAGCAATTGTCATATTTACGACACTAAGAATGGAGGTATTAAGTTATTCTCCGTAGATGGAGCCCATTTACGTAATGTGGAAATCTCTGATATCACAATGGACGAAGTACGTACGCCGATGCTGTTTCGTTTGGGTGCCCGTCTGAGTGTATTCCGTAAACAGGAAGATACCCAGCAACCTATCGGTGTCTTTGAAAATGTGATAATCCGTAATGTAAAAGCGGTGGCTGCCGATAAGGCTCAACTGACGCCTCCTTCCGGTATTCTGATTACGGGTATTCCGGGACATTATATTACAAACCTGACTTTGGAAAATATTCATATTCGTTTATTGGGTACAGGAACTCCTGAGGATGCCTTGTCTCAGGTACCTGAAGCTATCGATAAATACCCGGAGGTAAAGACTTTCGGTCCTAAGATTCCGGCATACGGAGTATGGGCACGCCACGTGAAAGGGTTGAAACTGAAGAATGTTACGTTTGAGTTGAAGAACCCCGATGCTCGCCCGGAGATTATTTGTGAAGATGGGGATATACAAATATATAAATGATAAATACCATGAAAAAACTATTGAATACAGCATTGTTGCTGTTTGCAGTATTAATGACTTCTTGTACGGCTCCTGATGCATGGGAGCTGGTATCTAAAGACAGCAACATCCGCTTTGCTTTGGAGAATAAACAAGAAAATGGCGGTACAATGCTTAGTTACTCTGTCTTTTATAAAGATGGAGTGGCGATGGAGAAATCTCTTTTAGGACTGGTTATGGATAATTGTGAATATGGAAAAGACGCTCAATTTGTTTCCGCTTCTGCTGTGAGAGATATCTCTAATGCTTATCAGCTAAAATCCGGTAAGAAGATGAATACTACGGATGAGTGCCGTGAACAGACTTTTACTTTCCGTACTAAAGAGGATAAGCAGTTTAATTTGATCGTAAGGGTATATAATGACGGAGTGGCTTTCCGCTATGAACTACCCGGAGAGGATGGACAAATGCACACTATCCAGGCCGAACATACGGAATTTGCCGTACCCGTAAATGGAAAAGCGTGGATACACCCGTATGACTGGAACGATCGTCACAAACCGAGCTATGAACAATATTGCCGGAGTGAAATAGATATCCGTTCGGAATGTGGACATGGACGTGGTTGGGCATTCCCTATGCTGTTCAACACCAACGGAGTCTGGATGATGATAACGGAAGCCCATCTGGATGGCTCATATCCTGCTACTCATATTGATAATGCCGGAACCGATAATGCTTATAAAATCCGTTTTCCGGAGGCGGATGAACCAATTGTGCCGGATGCAGTAGAACCGGTATCGGAATTGCCGTGGTTCACTCCCTGGCGTGCCATTATCATAGGGGATGATCTGAATACCATATTCCAGACACAAATGATTTCACACCTGAATCCCGCGTCTGTAGTGAACGATGAATCCTGGATAAAGGCAGGACGCGCATCCTGGAGTTGGTGGTCTAATGGTGGTACTCCCCGTGATTATAAAGCACAGTTGAAATATGTGGATCTTAGCGCTGAAATGGGTTGGGAATATATGCTGATTGATGCCGGCTGGCAAAACATGGGCAACGGTGGCACTATGGAAGATGTCGTGAAATACGCACAGCAGAAGGGGGTGGGTGTCTGGTTATGGTACCATTCCGGTGCAGGACGTGAAAAGGATTCTATACCGACACATCGTCTGATGAGTGATCCGGAATTACGTCGTGCAGAAATGAAACGCATCAGTGAAGTAGGAGTGAAAGGAATCAAGGTCGATTTTTTTGATACAGACAAACAACGTATTATTCAACTTTATCCGGCTTTATTGAAAGATGCGGCAGATAATCATTTGCTGGTAGATCTTCATGGTGCCACTCTACCCCGTGGCTTTGAACGTACGTATCCGAATATGCTGACCACGGAAGCTATCCGGGGTGCAGAAACTCTGGGACGTCAGGAACGTTGCGACCAGGCGGCCAAACATAATGCTACTGTACCTTTCACACGCAATCTAGTCGGTTCTATGGACTATACTCCGGTGACATTCTCTGATAAAGTACGCCAAGGGGTACCTGCTATACGTAAGACAACTATGGGGCATCAGTTGGCTCTGGCAGTAGTCTTTGAATCCGGTTTTCAATGTTTTGCTGATAAGGCGGAGTCTTATCTTTCTTTGCCGGAACAACCCAAACAATTCCTGAAAGAAGTACCCGCTGCCTGGGACGAGAGCCTCCTGTTGGCCGGCTATCCGGCTGATTATGCTGTTGTGGCACGTCGTTCCGGTGATGTATGGTATATCGGTGGCATCAGCGGTAAGGAAGAGGAACGTGAAATAGAATTTACTTTGCCCGCCGGATGTGAAGGTAAATCATTCACTATGATTATAGATGGAAAAGATAAAGATAGTTTTGACTATATGCCTGTAGAAAATACAAATGGGACGGTAAAAGTGAAAGTTCTTCCGAACGGTGGCTTTGCCGGTATGATTCGATGATAATAACGCTGTTGTAACAAAATGGAAAGAATGAAGAAAATTTTGATTGTAGGGGCGATGGCCCTGTTGATGCTATGTCCTGCCAAAGCACAGATTGCATGGCAGCAAGTGGAGCCCGGCGTCTGGAAAGGTGTGGTAGGCACTCCTGAAGAATATTCATTATTGGGTGTGGCCGGTGTTACGCCGCAAAAGGAAGGTTTTGCCCGCTTGCCAGAGGTGACATTGCCTGAATTGGCGAATGAAATTGTGGGTTCCATACAGGATGGTAAAACAAGTCTCCGCATTCCTTTGCAACGCAAGGAACAGTTGTACGGCTTTGGACTGAACTTTCAGACGGTACACCAGCGTGGCAAGATCCTGAACCTGCATGTAGACCATTATGGTGGACGTGATAACGGGCGTACACATGCTCCTGTCCCCTTTTATATTTCCAGTTCCGGTTATGGAGTACTGATTAATTCGGCACGTTATCTGACAGTATATGCAGGTAGCGGCGCACGTAAGGACAGTCCGAATGCTCCGGTGGCTAAAGACCGTAATATGGATAAGACCTGGACATCGGCGCCTTATTCGGATGCCGTTTCTATCTTGGTTCCTGCTCCGGGTGCAGAAATTTATCTGTTTGCCGGGCCTACTCCTATGGATGTTGTCCGTCGTTATAACCTGCTCTGTGGAGGAGGTACATTACCTCCGCGTTGGGGGCTGGGCTTTACGCAACGTACAAAGAAGCTCTATACAGCTGAAGACGTGAAGAATGAAGCGGATGAATTTGAACAACGTGGTTTCCCGTTGGACTTCATCGGACTGGAACCGGGTTGGCAAAGCAAAGCGTATCCTTGTACTTTTGAGTGGGATGCTACCCGCTATCCTGATCCCGCCGGCTTTGTGAAAGATATGTTGGCTAAAGGAGTACGCATCAACTTATGGACAAACCCATACGTATCTCCCGATTCAAAGATATATAAGGAAATGTATCCGGTAAGTGGTTCACACACCGTATGGTGCGGCATTGTGCCCGACTTGGCAGGTGAGAAGGCCCGCAAAATCTGGATGGATAAGCTGGAACAGGAACACGTGAATATCGGTGTCAGCGGTTATAAAGTGGATGAAGTAGACGGATACGACCGTTATGTCTGGCCGGATGTAGCTACTTTCCCCAGTGGAATTGCTGCTGAGCAGATGCGCCAGACTTATGGTTTGTGGGTACAACGTACTACTGCGGAATTGTACAAGAAGCGTAATCAACGTACCTTCGGATTGGTTCGTGCATCGAATGCCGGTGCAACTTCTTTCCCCTATGTGATTTATAATGACTATTACAGCCATCCGGACTTTATTACTGCTTTGATTAATTCAGGCTTTAGTGGTGTATTGTGGACTCCGGAAGTACGTAGTTCCAGTTCATCGGAAGACTGGTTGCGTCGTTTCCAGTCTGTAGTATTCTCACCGATGGCAATGATTAATGCTTGGGCAAGCGGTACGAAACCTTGGACTTTCCCCGAAGTAGAGAATCAAATAAAAGAGTATGCTATGCTGCGCATGCAGATGATGCCTTACTGGTATAGTGAATTTGCACGCTATCATTTTGATGGTATTCCTCCGTTCCGTGCCATGAATCTGGAACCGGGTTTCAACCCTGAACAAGGAACTACAGCGAAACTGTCGGATGCAAATCTGGAAGATAACCCTTACCTGGAAGCGGTTTCCAAAGAAATTAAGGACCAGTATATGGCTGGTGAATATCTGTTGGTAGCTCCCATGTTCAAAGGCCAGAAAGAGCGTACGGTGGTATTGCCTAAGGGAGACTGGTACGATTTCTATACAGGTAAATATGTGGGCAATGGCGAGAAGATTACTGTTACACCGGGCTTGGACCGTATTCCGGTATATGTAAAGGATGGGGCTATTCTGCCATTTATGGAGGCTCGCCTACATGCACCGAAAGCAGGAGAGAAGGTGAATCTGGAAATCCGTCATTATGGAAAAGCAGATGGTGCTTACCGGCTGTATGATGATGACGGTGAAACATACGATTACGAGAAGGGCGCCTATTCCTGGCGTGATATCACTGTGACACGCGATAAGAAAGGCAAGCTGAAAGGTGCTATATCCAAAGCTGAAAAGGGGAAACCGAACAGCATTGCCAATGTTACCTGGAAGTTTATGACAAAAGAATGATAAGATTATGAAGAATATATTGACGACCTGTTTATTTCTCTGCCTTCTCCTCACGGGGCATGCAGCGGACCATCCAAATGTAAAGAAGCTCTTCACCGTTACATCCGGCGAACTGAAACTGACCTTTATGGTGGGTACGGACAATCGCCTTTACCAATTGGGCTTTGGAGATGCTGCCCGTGAAGTAGAGCCTCCCGCTAAGATACCCTCACGTGAATGGGAATTTCTTCCTCCTTATGGAAACGGTGTCTTGACAGAACCGGCTATCCAGGCAACTCACGTAGATGGAAATACATCTACGGAGCTTCACTACGCCGGACATCGTACGGAAGCCTTGGCACCGGGTATTGAACAAACCGTTATTTCACTGAAAGACCCTGCCTATCCTTTCACCGTAGATATCTATATCAAATGCTATGCAGACAATAGCATGATGGAGATATGGAATACAGTTACGCATAATGAGAAAGGTAAAGTCATTCTGCATCGTTTTGCTTCTGCTGCCCCGGTGGTAAAGGCGAAGGAATACTGGCTCACTCAATTCTCCGGTAACTATAAGCGCGAAGCAACCCTCAATGAAGAACGCCTTTCGGAAGGAGTCAAGATTCTGGATTCCAAATTAGGCATTCGAGCACATCAGATGCGTATTCCTTCTTTTATCCTTTCCCTGAACGGACCGGCTAAAGAGAATGAAGGTGAAGTACTGGCTGCTTCTTTGCGTTGGAGCGGCAGTTTCCAGTTTGCTTTCGATGTAGACTGGAACAAGAACCTGCGTTTGCTGACCGGTATGAATCCTTTGGGCTCACAGTACAATCTGGAGCGTGGCGGCACATTTACTACACCCGCCATTCTCTATACGTATAGTAAGCAGGGTAAGGGAGAAGCCAGCCGTCGTTTCCATCGTTGGGCTATGGCAAATGCCATCCGCGATGCAGAGAAAGACCGTCCTGTATTGCTGAATAACTGGGAAGCTACGCACTGCGATTTTGATGAAGACCGCTTGAAGCAACTCTTTGATGGTGCCCGCCAGGTGGGTGCTGAACTATTCTTATTGGATGATGGCTGGTTCGGTAATGGACCTTACTCCCGTGACGATGACAAGCACGGTCTGGGAGATTGGGACCCTTCTACCAAGAAGTTACCCAAGGGGCTGTCATATATTGCCAAAGAAGCATTGAAGCGTAAAGTTGGCTTCGGTATCTGGCTGGAACCCGAGATGGTGAATCCTCAGAGTGAACTTTATCAGAAACATCCCGATTGGATCATTACTCAATCCAAACGTGAACCGATATTGGGTCGCCATCAGGAGATACTGGACCTCACCCGCCCCGAAGTACAGGCTTTTGAATGGGATATTATCGACAAAACCTTGCGACCTAACCCGGATATCACTTATGTGAAGTGGGACTGTAACCGTTACATCACCCAACCCGGATCTTCTTATTTGCAGCCTGCCGATCAAAGTCATCTCTGGATAGACTATAACTGGGCGCTTTACCGTCTGATGGATCGCTTTGCCAAAGGCTTCCCCAATGTGATGGCCATGCTTTGTGCCGGTGGATCGGGACGTGTGGACTATGGTGCAATGCCCTATTTCCATTCCTTCTGGCCCAGTGATAACACAGACCCGTTGGGGCGTATCAAGATACAATGGGGCTTCTCACATTTCTTCCCTGCAAATACGATTTCTGCTCATGTGACTCGTATGGGTAAGCGTCATTTGAAGATGGCAATCGATGTGGCATTGAGCGGTGCATTCGGAATAGACCTGGCATTGGATAAGGCTACGGCTGAAGAACGCGCGCAGATTGCCGATGCTGTGAAATTGTACAAAGAGCGTATCCGTCCGTTGGTGATGCATGGTGAACTTTATCGCCTGGTTTCTCCTTATGAGTCCCCATTGGCCTCTTTGAGTTATGTTTCAACAGATAAACAAAAGGCAGTCGTTTACTTCTACCAGACTAAAGATGGTAATGAACCCCGGGTAATGCTGGGTGGCCTGGATGCTCATAAAAAATATCGTGTGGAGGAAGTAAGTCTGGCAAAGGGAGTGACTTCCCGTTTCCCTGCCAATGGCAAGGTATTTACGGGAGCGGAACTGATGGAAAAAGGTCTGGAGAATCCATTGAATACCCAGTTTGAGAGTGCAGTATTGATATTAGTAGCTAACAATTAAAAACAATAACCTTATGAACTTGAGAAGAACCTTATTACTTTTCTCTTTCATCTTTGCCGGTTCGCTGGCCATTGCACAACCGAAAGATCGTTGGACTATTCAGGATGATGGAGCCATTCGCTGGAATATCAATGATAATATTCCACATGACGATCATCTGGAAATGAGTGGGCAACAACTTTCCGTTGTCCTTCGTTACGGCGTGGATGCACAAAAGCGTTTCCATCTGAACCGAAGTCTTGTTTTCCCTATGCTTCGCATGCATCCCAATAAGACACAGAACAATCTGAAGCAACGTTTCGATGTGAATATTCCTGCTTTGGTAACAGTGGACGATCAAACCTTGCTGAATGAAGAAGTACGCGATGTTACCTTCAATGGCATTATGTGTGTGGAAAGTAGTTTCGGCTATATTTACCGGCGTAAGGAACTGAAAGATGCCGTACAATTGACGCGTGTACTCTATCCCTCCACCAATGCCGCGCGCTATTGTGAGGAATATACTTTCAAGAATAGCAGTCCGAATCAGATAACGCTGCGAGTGCCTGAGTGGAACGTAACATATACTACTTCTGAGGAAGCCGGTGTATATGGTGCTTATTGCATCGAAGCCGCTCTTTCCAAAAGTGGTGTCTTTGTTTTGAAACCGGGAGAGACGCTTGAGTTCTATGCAGTCTTTTCCGGAAGGAAACTGGCAGATGCCTCGTCCGGACGAAACAATGTCGGTCTTTCACACATCAATATTCTTAGTGAACGTGCCGCGCGTGAAGCGCTTATCAGTCAGTGGTGGAGCAATCTGGTTTTGGATACCCCCGATCCCGTGCTCAATCGCATGTTTGCCTTTGCCAAACTGCGTGGTGCTGAAAGTATCTACCGCACGAAAGGTGGATTGATGCATGGTCCCGGTGGTGAAGCCTATTATGCGGCTGTCTGGGCTAACGACCAGGCAGAGTATATCAACCCCTTCTTCCCTTTCCTGGGGTATGAGATCGGTGATGAGTCTGCATTGAACTCTTTCCGCCACTTTGCCCGCTATATGAATCCGGAGTATAAACCTATTCCGAGTTCCATCATCTCCGAAGGTGTCAGCTTCTGGCATGGAGCCAAAGATAGGGGAGACGGTGCGATGATTGCTTACGGTGCCGCACGCTATGCGTTGGCTCGTGGAGATAAGGCGGAAGCGCGTGAATTGTGGCCTCTGATTGAGTGGTGTCTGGAGTATTGTAACCGTAAACTAACTCCTGCCGGCGTGGTTGCATCGAATTCAGATGAATTGGAGAACCGCTTCCCGGCTGGTGATGCAAACCTCTGTACCTCTACGCTTTACTACGATGCTTTGCGTTCAGCCGTTATGCTGGGGCGTGAATTGGGAGTATCGGCAAAGCAGTTGAACATGTATCGTAATCAAGCGAATGCTTTAGAGAAAGCCATAGAAAAACATTTTGGTTATGAGATAGAATGTTTCCACAGTTACCGCTATTATGAAGGTAATGATATCCTGCGTTCCTGGATTTGTATGCCTCTTGTTATGGGTATCTACACTCGCGCACAAGGCACTATCGATGCTCTCTTTTCGCCTCGCCTCTGGACGGACGACGGATTATTGACGCAAGCCGGTACTGAAACTTTCTGGGACCGTAGTACCCTCTATGCTCTGCGTGGCACCATTGCTGCCGGAGAAGTGGAGAAAGGTATGAACTTCCTCAAGAAGTATTCACATCGCCGTTTGTTGGGCGATCATGTGCCTTATGCCATTGAAGCGTGGCCCGAAGGAGATCAGCGTCATCTTTCAGCTGAAAGCGGATTGTATTGCCGTATCTATACCGAAGGTCTGTTCGGCATCCGACCCACAGGATTGCGCAGTTTCGAGATGACCCCCCGTTTACCACAGGAGTGGGAGTATATGAATCTGAATCGTGTACGTGCTTTCAATTCGGAGTTTGATATTCGGGTACGTCGTGCAGGAAAGAAGCTGCATGTAGAAATTCTGAAAGGTGGCAAGCCCGTGTTGAAGAAGAGCGTGACGGAAGGGGCAACGATAAAGGTGAATTTATAATCTATTTGTATGAATTTATAATCAATTTTGCTTTTCGAGAATGCAGTTCTTAACTACTTGTTTATCAAGAACGTTAAGTTGACGCATAATGAGTATACGAGTGGAGGTTGTGTCAAAACTCTGGCACAACCTTTTTTATGCACAAAGCCCAGACTTTCGCAAGCCCGGGCTTTGCTATTACCCAAAGTTTTTGTATCTTTAGGCATAAAGTATTTCGTTATGGCAAAGTTACATTTTCGTCCTTACATTCCCAACCAAACCGTTCTTTTTCCTCAAAGAATTGATGAAAACATTGCGTCGAACGACCCGGTTCGCATAGTTAACACAGTTGTTGATACTCTCCATCTTGAAGGTTTCAATAAACTTTATAAAGAAACCGGCCGCTGTCCTTATCATCCTAAAATGATGCTTAAGGTAATTATCTACGCCTACATGAATAATATCTATTCGTGCCGTAAAATAGAGAAGCTTCTCTTGCGTGACATTCATTATATCTGGCTTGCCGGTAATGAGCATCCGGATTTTATCACCATCAATCGTTTTCGTAACCGTGTAAAGGAGGAGATAAATAATGTATTCACCCAGTTAGTTCTTGTCCTTGCCGACAAAGGTTTCATCAGTCTTGAGGTGGAGTATATCGACGGCACTAAGATTGAATCCAAAGCCAACAAATATACTTTTGTCTGGCGCAAGAGTGTTGAAAAGCACCGCACGAAGTTGCTGGACAAGATTCGTATCCTTCTGGAACAGGTGGACGAAGCCATTGCACAAGAGAACTCCGTAAAAGACACACCCGCCCAATTCACTCCCGCCATGCTCTCTGACATAGTGGATGAACTTAAAGAAGTCCTAGAACACCAGCCTGCGACAAAGGATAAGGAACAAAAGAAAGCCCTGCGCGAAAAGAAGAAACAGCTCAAGGAACTTGAAGGGTATCGTGACAAGCTGACGGAATACGACAATCATCTTGACACTCTTGGAGAACGTAATTCCTATTCCAAGACTGATCCTGATGCCACATTCATGCGTATGAAAGAAGACGCCATGAAGAACGGGCAGACCAAGCCCGGATATAATTTGCAAATAGGTACTGAAAACCAATTTCTCATAGACTTCCGACTGTTTCCCAACCCTACCGATACACTGACGCTCATTCCTTTCTTCCACTCCTTCCAACATCGCTATAACCGCTTACCCGCTGTCGGGGTGGCAGACTCCGGTTACGGCTCAGAAGAAAATTACCGGTTCATGCAGGAGAACGGGATAGAAGCCTTTGTCAAGTATAACTTCTTCCATAAAGAACAGCGTCCCCGTTATACTCCCAATCCGTTCCATGCGGAAAGTCTCCATTACAATACAGAAGAGGATTATTACGTTTGCCCTATGGGGCAGCGCATGAACCGTATAGGGACCAGACGTGACAAAACTGCAAGCGGATACATCACCGAAAGTGCACGTTATAAAGCACAAAATTGCGAGGGTTGTCCTTTGCGTGGCAGTTGCTTTAAAGCCCAGGGAAATCGTATTATAGAAGTCAATCACCGGTTAAACCAATACAAACGGCAGGCACGGGAAATATTGCTCTCAGAGGAAGGTATCAAGCATAGAGGCAGGAGGTGTATAGAACCGGAAGCTGTGTTTGGACAAATGAAATACAACATGGCATACCGCCGGTTCAGACATAAAGGAGAAGACAAGGTTACGATGGACTTTGCTTTCTTTGCTATAGCTTTTAATATCAAAAAAATGTGCGCTAAACTACTAAAAGCAGGAAAGGGAGGGACTGCACGCATTATATGTATTCTTATCAGAACAATTATGACGCAATATACGAGGAATATAGCCGCGTATTACCAAATTAGTGAAAAAAGAGTCGCATAGAGAAAAAAAACATTTAAATATAAAAAAAGGAGATGTGCCTTAGTTTTGACACATCTCCTTTTTGTTATACACCGTAGGGTAACAGTTATATCTGTGTAGACTCATGCAAATATGTGTGTGAGTTGATACAGATATAACTGTGTGCTTGTGCAGATATAAGTATTAATTTCTTTCCCTGGATGAATAAATCCGTCTCATGAGACGGTAAAAATCAGCTTGTGAGACGAAAAAAATCGTCCCCTGAGATGAATTTTTTCATCTCAGGGGACGGATTATTTTATCTCGTGGGACAGATTTTCTTATCTTACGGGACGATTTACCAGTACCAA
>ENA-UESH01001762-UESH01001762.1-human-gut-metagenome-genome-assembly--contig:-NODE-1762-length-14055-cov-3.990199_pt1 | contig 14055 bp, 11 predicted proteins | sample MGYA00243001_ERZ508002 | MGnify/ENA primary metagenome ERZ508002 (study PRJEB26167, sample SAMN06115447) | human gut metagenome | host: Homo sapiens | place: China:Anhui | collected 2015-08-07... | reverse complement strand
TGGCAACGCAGATGCCGTGCCGCAGCCGCCGAAGCGGTGCTTAAGCCGTAAGGCGGGAATTGTGCGGTGTTGCCTTATACATTATGGATGGTTCAAATCCGCTTGTCAAGGGAGTTTACCGTCATTCATTCTTATTTTACAACCCAGCCTGCAATCCAGCCGGGTTTTCCCCTCTCCTGCCGTTGCCGGCGTTGAGTTTACTGGCGCAGAGCATTATAAATGTTCTCCGCCTTGGCGTGGCTGATGCCCTTGACCTCTTCCAGGTCCGAAATAGACGCCTGCTTGACTGCCGTTACGGTTTTGAAATGTGCCAGCAGTGCCGCGCTGGTCTTGGGGCCAACGCCGGGCAGCTCTGTCAGGGTTGCCGCATAGGACTTTTTGTGCATCATCCGCTTGCGGTAATCGTTGGCATAGCGGTGGGTTTCATCCTGGATATTGGTCACAAAGGTAAAGATATTGCGGTGTCGGTTGATAGCGATTTCCCCGCCCGCATCATCCACAATGGCGCGGGTGCGGTGGTGGTCGTCCTTCACCATGCCGTAGAGCGGCACATCCGCAAGGGCAGTCCCGGCCAGTGCATCTTTTGCCGCGCTCACCTGCCCCCTGCCGCCGTCCATCAAAAGCAGATCCGGCTTCTGCCCGAACCAGTTGCTGCAGGGTTCTCCCTTTTTTGCAAGCTCTGCGTACTTTTCGTACTCTGCCGCCCGCCGGGAGACAGTCTCTGCCAGTGATGCATAGTCGTCAGTGCCCGCAACGGTCTTCATCTTGAACTTGCGGTAGCCCGCCTTGTAGGGCTTGCCGTCCTTGAAGGTGACCATGCCGCACACGCTGGAGCCATCGCCCCAGTTGGAGATATCGTAGCTCTCAATGGCCCGGGGCGGCTTTGCAAGGCCCAGCACCTGCGCCAGCTCGTCCAGCAGCTTTTCCTCCCGGGCATAGCGGCCGCTCTCCCGGGCAAGACGCTCCACCGCGTTGGTGTGGGCCATCTCCACCAGATGGGCCTTATCGCCCCGCTGGGGCACATACAGCTGCACCTCACTGCCGCGCTTTTCGTTCAGCGCCTGCTGCAAAGCGTCGCTGTCCGGCGGCAGCTCGTCCACCGCAATGATCTTGGGGATTTGTTCGTCATCCAGATAATACCGGGGCAGAAATTCCTCCCGCACGGCGGCAATGTCCGAGGTATCGTGGAACAAAAACTCCCGCTTATCGGTCAGCCGTCCGTCCCGGAAGCGCAGCACCGCCGCACACACGCTGTCCGGCGTACCTGCCAGCGCCACCACGTCCATCTCCACATCCGGGTCCACAATGACCTTCTGCCCGGCGCTCACCTTGGTGATGGCTGCGATCTGGTCCCGCAGCAGGGCCGCCGTCTCAAATTCCAGCCGGTCCGAGGCCTCCTGCATCCGCTCATTAAGGATCTTCAGGATGTCCTTTTTGCCGTAGCGGATCAGGTGCACGGCGCTCTTGACGGCCTGATTGTAGTTTTCGCAGCTGATCCTGCCGCTGCACACTGCCATGCACTTGCCAATGTGGGCGTTCAGGCAGGGCCGTCCTTTGCCAATCTCCTGCGGGAAGCGCTTATTGCAGCGCGGCAGCAGAAAGGCATCCATGGCCGTTTCTGCCATCTGCCGGGCCGCAAAGCTGGAGGTATAGGGGCCGATATACTCGGCATCGTCCTCCTCCTTTTGCAGCACGAAGGAGAGCCTGGGCCATGGCTCCTTTGTCACCTTGATATAGCTGTAGCCTTTATCATCCTTGAGCAGGATGTTATACTTCGGCGTGTGGGCCTTGATCTGGCTGGCTTCCAGCACCAGCGCTTCAAACTCGCTCTGGCAGACGATCACGTCAAAGGCATAGGCATGGGCGATCATCTGGCTGACCTTGTTGTCGTGGGGCACGCCCTCGCGGAAGTACTGGCTCACCCGGATGCGCAGCCGTTTTGCCTTGCCGATATAAATGATGGTGTCCGTCTTATCCCGGATGATATAAACGCCGGGCAGCAGCGGCAGCATACAGGCTTTCTGATACAGTTCAGCTTTGGTCATGGATTCTCCTTGAAAAACAAAAAGCGGCAGGTTCCCCCGCCGCTCCATTTATAGACACAAATTACTCAGCAAAACCGGACTCCACCAGCTTGATCAGGCCGTCAACAGCAGCCTGCTCATCAGCGCCGTCAGCGATGATGCGGATGGTGGTACCGCCCACGATGCCCAGAGACAGAACGCCCAGCAGGCTCTTTGCGTTCACGCGGCGTTCTTCCTTCTCGACCCAGATGGAAGACTTGAACTCGTTAGCCTTCTGGATGAAGAAGGTAGCCGGACGAGCGTGCAGACCAACCTGATTTTCAACGGTAACTTCTTTCACGTACATAGTAAAGCGCTCCTATCTAATATCGTTTTGGGTATAGAATCTGTATCCTGTGCCTGTTGCGTTACGATTATTTTAGCGCAAGTCGAAACGGTTGTACAGCCCCCCGGCGCATTTTTGGCGGTTTCTCCAATGAAAAGCGGCCCATTTTTCATTATTTATACAAAGATAATAAAATTATTCCCCGAAGGTTAGAGGGTAGATACAAAAGTTTTCAACATTTTTTCGACCATCGGGCAATATCTCGGCCGTTTTTGTGCGTTTCCAGCACCATACCCTCTGGCCCGAGTATCCATTTTCGTGCCTTTTTCGCTGTCCGATGCACCTGCAGCTGCCGCCCGGAGTTACTTCTGTGCGCTGCCCTCGTACCGCATCCAGACCAGCGCGCACTTTTTCACCACAGCCGGATATTGCTCCGGCGTGAATTCCAGCTCGGTGCCGCTGGTCAGCTTCCAGCCCATGCGGGTGTACAGCGCTATGGCGCGGGTGTTGGTGTTCAGCACGCTCAGCACCGGGTGCTCGTGCTCGCTGAGCTTTCTGCGGGCAAAGTCCAGCATCTTCATGCCAATGCCCCTGCCGCGGGCTTTTTCAGTGACGAACAGATGTTCGATGTGCCCCACCTTGTGGTTGATGCTCACGATGCCGTCCGGCACATCCTTGGTGGTGTGCAGGTAGCACACCCAGCCTGCGGCCTTTTCCTGCCGCAGCTGCAAAAGATATTCTTCCTCGTTGAGGCTGGCACAGTATTCCGGGGTCCAGTTCTCGGCACAGGTGGTGCGGCGGCCCTCCACAAAGATGCGGGCGGCAGCAGCAAACTGCTCGTCGGTCTTGACAAGGCGCATGTTCTCGCCGCGCTTCCACTTGGGCAGCTCGGTCACAGGGTGGGTCTCACACCACTTCTCGTACAGCTCCGGGCGGCGCAGGCGGGTGCGCTCCCGGCTCTGTTCCCCGCGCCATGCATCGATCTTCTGGTGGTCGCCGCCCAGCAGCACCTGCGGCACGGCGCGGCCTTCCCACACCTCGGGGCGGGTGTACTGGGGATACTCCAGCAGGCCGTCCCAGTAGCTTTCTTCCTCGTAGCCCTTCTGCTCAGCCAGCACGCCGGGCTTCAGGCGCAGCACACTGTCCGCCACCACAAGACTGGCCAGCTCGCCACCGGTGAGGATGTAGTCACCGATGGAGATTTCTTCATCCGCAAAAGCATCGATCACACGCTCGTCGATGCCCTCATAGTGGCCGCATACCAGTGTCAGGTTATCGTACTGGGCCAGCCGCTTTGCGTGCTCCTCGGTGTAGCGCTGGCCGCCTGCCGTCAGGAACACGATATGCGGGGCCGGACGGCCCTGTGAAGCCACTTCCTGCTGCACAGCACGCAGGCAGTCTGCGATGGGCTGAGCGTACAGCACCATGCCGCAGCCGCCGCCGTAGGGGTAATCGTCGGTCTGCTTCTGTTTGTTCAGGGTGTAGTCCCGGATCTGGTGGCAGTGGGTCTCAATAAAGCCCTTCTTTGCCGCGCGCCCGATGATGCTGGCATCCAGCACCTGCTGGCACATTTCCGGGAACAGGGTCACGATGTCCACACGCATTCCCATGGCTCACTCTTCCTCCCGTTCGCTGTCAAAGTCATCGTCCAGCAGGCCCGGAATGGGGGTGACGAGGAGATAGCCCTCCGGCGGGTTGCGCTCTTTCAGAAAAGCATCCACGCCCGGGAACATGTATTCCTTGCCGTTCGGTGCTTTGACGGTGTAGATATCCTGTGCACCGGGGTGATCCACGCTGGTCACAACGCCGTACACCCTGCCGGTGTCGGCATCCCGCACTTCGCACCCGATCAGGTCGGCCACATACCAGCGGCCTGCGGGCAGGGTGGCATCATTGCGGTCAAAGTAGAACACCTGCCCCCGCAGCGCACGGGCAGCATCCATATCGTCCACGCCTTCCAGCTGCAGCAGAGCCATCTGGCCCTGTGCGCGGATGGACACGATCTTATAGGCCCTGCCGCCCTGGGCCGAGGGGTACAGCCTGCCGACCTTTTTGAGAAAATTCACACCGTCGCACCAAAGCTCCAGCTTCATTTCGCCGCGCACGCCGTGGGTGGTAACAATTTTTCCCGCTTCCAGATATTGCTGCATAATCTTGCTCCTATAATCAAAAAGGCCCCTTGCCGCAAGGGCAAAGGGCCTGTAGGGTGCTCAGTCGATCTCAACAAGGACCTTTTCATCGACCCGCACAGCAGCCGCGCGCATCACCACACGAATGGCTTTTGCGATCCGGCCCTGCTTGCCGATGACACGGCCCATATCTCCCTCTGCCACGCTCAGGTGGTAGACGATGGTGCCGTCCTCGCGAGGCTCGTCCACCGTGACCTTAACGGCTTCCTTATCCTCCACGAGACCGCGGGCAACTGCCAGCAACAGCTCCTGCATGAGTCAGCCCTCCCTACTTACAGAACGTTGGACTTCTTCAGCAGGACGCGAACGGTATCAGTGGGCTGTGCGCCGTTGGCGATCCACTGCTTTGCCTTCTCAGCGTCGATCTTGATCTCGGAAGGCTCCTTGTTGGGATCGTAGGTGCCGATCTCTTCGATGAAACGGCCGTCACGGGGGAAGCGGCTGTCAGCAACAACAACACGATAGAAGGGAGCCTTCTTGGCGCCAACGCGGCGCAGACGAATCTTAACTGCCATGGTAAATATCCTCCAAAAATTGTTTTGTGCGGCCCTTGCGGGCGCATGTTGATTATATTGTACAAACCCGCAAGGGGGTTGTATCACAAAAATTATTTCAGTCCGCGGAAGGCATTGGGGTTGCCCATCATGCCGCCCAGACGGCGGGCAAAGCCCTTGGGGCTTTTCTTGAACTGCTTCATCATCTTCTGCATCATTTCAAACTGCTTGAGCAGCTTGTTCACGTCGGCCACGGTGGTACCGCTGCCGGCCGCGATGCGGCGCTTGCGCTTTGGGTTGATGATGGAGGGCTTCTCGCGTTCTTCTTTGGTCATGGAATAGATCATGGCCTCGATGCGGTCGAACGCCTTTTCATCGACCTGACTGGGATCGATGCCGCTGCCGCCGGGCAGCATGCTCAGCATCGCGCCTGCACCGCCCATCTTGCGGATCTGTGCGAACTGGTCCAGCATGTCGTTCATGTCGAACTTGTTCTCCATCATCCGCTTGGCGGTCTCTTCGGCAGCCTTTTCGTCGGCCGTCTCCTGTGCGCGCTCGATCAGGCTCAGCACATCGCCCATGCCAAGGATGCGGCTTGCCATGCGATCCGGGTGGAACACATCCAGATCGTCCAGCTTTTCGCCGGTGCCCTGGAACTTGATGGGCTTGCCGGTAACGGCCAGCACCGAAAGTGCCGCACCGCCGCGGGTATCGCCGTCGGTCTTGGTGAGGATGATGCCGTCGATGCTCACCTTCTCGTTGAAGGTCTTGGCAACATTCACAGCGTCCTGACCGGCCATGGCATCCACCACCAGCAGGGTCTCGTCCACAGGAACGGCTTCCTTGATGTCCACCAGCTCCTGCATGAGCACATCGTCGATCTGCAGACGACCGGCGGTATCCAGGATCACGATGTCATTGCCGTAATCCTTGGCGTGTGCCAGCGCCTTCTTTGCAATTTCCGGCGGCTTTGCGCCCGGCAGGGTGAACACCGGTGCGCCCGCCTGTTTGCCCACCACCTGCAGCTGATCGATGGCCGCAGGGCGGTAAATATCGCAGGCCACCAGCATGGGGCGGCGGCCCTGTTTGATAAAGTACTTTGCCAGCTTTGCGGCGTGGGTGGTTTTACCGTTGCCCTGCAGGCCGCAGAGCATAATGATCGTCTGGCCCTTGTTCTTGATGTTCAGGCGGGCCGCTTCGCTGCCGCCCATCAGGGCAACCAGCTCTTCGTTGACGATCTTGACCACCTGCTGTGCCGGGGTCAGGCTTTCCATAACCTCCTGACCCATGGCGCGCTCGGACACCTTTGCACAGAAGTCCTTGGCAACCTTGTAGTTGACATCGGCTTCCAGCAGGGCCATGCGCACCTCACGCATCGCGGCCTTGATATCTGCCTCGGTCAGCTTGCCGTGACCGCGCAGCTTTTTGAACACACCGGCAAGGCGGTCGGTAAGGGATTCAAATGCCATTGTGCGGTGCTCCTTTCACAGGTTTCAGCTCTCGTTTGCTTCGTCGATGGAGCGGATGAGCTTTAACATTTTGGTCAGCTGGTGTTCGTACTCGGTGGTGGTCAGGCCCTGCGGGCCGGTGCACTCGAACCGTGCATCGATCACCATTTGCTCCAGCTCTTCCAGCTTCTGCTGCACGCGGCGGTAACGCGCCGCAAAGCCGACCTTTTCCTCCAGCTCCTTCAGCGCGCTCTCGCCATGCTTGATGGCATCCCGCGCACCCTGACGGGTGATGCCGAAGTTCTCGCCGATCTCGCTCAGCGAAAGGTCATCGTTGTAATACTGGCGCAGCATTTCGCGCTGTTTCTCGGTGAGCACCTCGCCGTAAAAGTCCAGCAGATAGCCCATTTCCAGATCTTTTGCCATCCTCTGATCCCCCGGTTTTGTGCCTGTACTTTCGAGAAGCGATGTAAAGTTCATTTGCTTTACGGATGAAGTATAGCAGATGCACCGCATCCTGTCAAGAGCCTTTCGGAGATTTTTCCAGAAAATCCGCCAAAACTTCGCCGTTTTTGCTAAAACGCATCTTGACGCGCGCAGTCCTTTTGCGTTAGGATAATATTGTTGTATCCCATGAAAGGAGGGTCTTCGTGCCGATCTACCCCAATTTTTACCAGACGCTCAGCGCCTGCCCCATCGTGGAGCTGCGCGGCTATGCTGCCGCCTGCGGGCTGAAGGGACGGCTGTATGCCTATCTGGACTTTGCAGGCCCCACCGGCACGGCCCGGGACGGCCTTGCCGAAGGGATGCTGGCCCTTGCCATTGAAAAAAAGAAGCTGATCTCCGGTCAGCCCATCATTGAAGCGGCCTCCGGCCCGTTTGCCGCTGCGCTCACGCTGGCGGGCCTGACCGCCGGTCACCCGGTGGTTCTGGTGATGCCGGAGGATGCCCCCGCCCTGCGGCAGGAGACCCTGCTGCGGCTGGGTGCGCAGATCCGCCACAGCCCGGCCCGCAGCGGTGTGAACGGTGCCCGCCGTCTGGCGGCACAGACCGCCGCCGCCAACGGCTGGTACTACATGGACTGGCTTGCCAACGATGATAACCCGGAGTACCACCGCCGCGTTACCGGCCCTGCCATTGTGCAGAGCATCGCGCGGGAGGGCAAAAGCGCCGTGGACGCTATCGTGATCGGCGTGGGCAGCGGCGGCACCGTGACCGGCGTGGGCGAGACCATCAAGGCATGGACGAACGATGTGCGCATCGCCGCCGTGGAGCCTTACGAATCGCAGGCGCTGGGCGGCGGCCTGACCGGCCCCCACGGCATCAGCGATCTGGGCTACGGCTTTGTGCCGGAAAACTTCAACGCCTATGTGGTGGACAACGTGGTGGCGGTGAACACCACCGATGCGCAGCGGGCCGCGCAAAAGGTGCTGCGCACCGATGCCATCCCGGCTTCGGTGGCATCCGGTGCCGTTTTGCAGGCGGCCGCACAGCTCATCCATGTAGGAGCCAGCCGCTCTGCCCTTGCCATCCTGCCCGGACGGCAGATCGTAAATACATTATAAGGAGAGATCATAGAGTTTCCATGACAAACGACATGACAAAGGGAGCCATTACACCGCTCCTGATCCGTTTTACCATTCCGCTGGTACTTGGCAACCTGTTCCAGCTCACCTACAACGCCGCCGACAGCATCATCGTGGGCAAGTTCGTGGGCGAGGAAGCCCTTGCCGCCGTCGGCACCTCCAACCCGCTCATGACTCTGGCCATCCTGTTTATCAACGGCATGTGTCTGGGTGCCGGCATTCTGGTCAGTACCGCATTCGGTGCCGGTGATACCCAGCTGATGGAGCGTCAGGTGTCCACCACCGCCATTGCAGGCACCGTGTTCTCGCTGGCATTCTCGGCGCTGTGCGTCATTCTGGCCACGCCCCTGCTGCAGCTGATGCAGGTGCCCGCCGATATCCTGCCCATTGCGGTCAGCTACCTGCGCATCGTGTTTGCAGGCCTGATCTTCACCTTCTTCTATAACTTCCTTGCCGCCACCATGCGTGCACTGGGCGACAGCAAGAGTGCCCTGTATTTCCTGATGATCAGCTCTGTGCTGAACATCGGCGGCGACCTGTTCTTTGTGCAGGTGCTGAACTGGGGCAGCAACGGCTGCGCCCTTTCCACCGTGGTCAGCGAAGCACTGTGCTGCGTGCTGTGCGTACTGTACATCCGCTGGAAGGTGCCCATCCTGCAGCTGGGCAAGCGTTGGCTGGTGTTTGATGGCAAGCTGCTGCACAAAACGGTCAGCTACGGCTGGGCCAGCGCCATGCAGCAAGCCACCGTGCAGCTGGGCAAGATCGCGGTGCAGGCCATCGTGAACACCATGGGTGTCAACGCCATGGCCGCCTTTACCGCTGCTTCCCGCATTGACGACTTTGCCTATACCCCGCAGCAGAACATCGGCCACGCCATGACCACCCTCATGGCGCAGAACCGGGGTGCCGGCAAGCACGACCGTGTGAAGCAGGGCTTCCACTGCGGTATGCGCATCGAGGCCGCTTACGGCGTGCTGATCGCTGTTGTATGCTTTACCGGTGCGCCCTTTATCATGAGGCTGTTCGTCACCGACCCGGAGGTCGTCCATCTGGGCGTGCGCTTCCTGCGCACGGTTTCCCTGTTCTACCTGATGCCCGCAGCCACCAATGGCATTCAGGGTTTCTTCCGCGGCATTGGCGATCTGAAGGTCACGCTGGTGTCCAGCACCTTCAACATGGTGTTCCGTGTGGCGGCAGCTGCGGTGTTCGTGCTGATGTGGAAAATGGAGATCGAAGCACTGCCTTACAGCTATGCGGTGGGCTGGGTCGTCATGCTGCTCTACGAGCTGCCCATGCTGGTGCGGTATCTGCGCAGCCATGGAGACGAGTTATGATCGTTTTATTGGATTTGTGATACGAAAAAGGCTCTGCATCGCAAGGATGCAGAGCCTTTTTCGTATCAAACTTACTTGCGGCTTGCCAGCAGATTCTCGATCTTCTTCAGCGGATCGATGATGCTGGAAACAGACATGTCGTGGTTCAGAGCCACCACAAAGTATGCAGCGTACTTGGAAACATCCACATCCACATACCAGTCACGGGTGAGCAGCTCAGGCATCCGGTAGGTCAGGTTGGTGCCCACAACATAGGTCAGCTTGCCCTCTGCCACAGCCTTGTCGAACTTGTCCAGACCGCTGGTGAACAGGGGGAAGGTGGCGTTGGCGATGATGTTGGCAGCGCCGCGCTCCTTCAGGTTGCCGGCGACCTCCAGCATGCTCTCGCCGGAAGCAATGATATCGTCCGCGATGAAGACGGTCTTGCCCTCCACACTCTCGCCCAGATACTCGTGGGCCACGATGGGGTTGCGGCCGTTGACCACGCGGGTGTAATCGCGGCGCTTGTAGAACATGCCCAGATTGCAGCCCAGCACGCTGGAGAAGTACATGTTGCGGTTCATAGCGCCCTCGTCCGGGCTGACCACGGTAAACTTGCTCTTATCAAAGGAGATGTCCGGGTCCTTCTTCAGCAGGCTCTTCAGCACCTGATAGGTGGGCATTGCGTTATCAAAGCTCATCAGCGGCACAGCGTTCTGCACGCGGGGGTCGTGAGCATCAAAGGTGATGATGTTGCGCACACCCATGGTCTGCAGCTCCTGCAGGGCCACAGCGCAGTCCAGACTTTCGCGCACCACACGGCGATGCTGACGGCCGCCGTACAGGCTGGGCATAATAACCGACACACGGTGTGCCTTGCCGGCCACTGCCTGGATCAGGCGCTTCAGGTTGGCGAAGTGATCGTCCGGAGACATGTGGTTCTCGTAGTTGAACAGCTTGTAGGTCACGCTGTAGTTGCCGGGATCGACCACGATGAAGATATCGTCGCCGCGCACCGACTCCTTCACCAGACCCTTGGCATCGCCACTCTGGAAGCGGGGGCAGTCGCAAGGAATAATGAAGGTCTCTTTGTCAATTCCGGCAGCCTTGGCCCAACGGACCAGATGCTTGTCGATCAGGCCGGTCAGTTCCTCTGCACCGGGGCAGGAGATCAGCCGCATATCTGCCACGCTGGGCTGTTCAAAGAACGACTTCGGGGAAATTTCAATAGACATAGTCATAACTCCTTATTGCTGTTTACGATCCGTATCATGCACACAAGAGCGCATATCTGGTTTTATTTTATCACATTTCGTCGATTCTGCCATATCAATTTGTTTCATGTCAGGATTTTCTGCGCCTTGCACAGCTGTTTTTCTTTTTTCTCAAAGAGAATGTGTGTTTTTTACAAAAAGCACACTTTTCCTTTGCTTTGGTCGCAGCCGCCCCGCGCAAAAGGCGCTGCCGCACAAAAATGCGGCAGCGCCTTTTGGATGTCTGTCAGTCAGTATCGTGGGTTCATGCGTTCGTGCTCTGCTGCTCGTTCAGCAGTTTTTCCAGCTTGTACCACTTGACCAGCGACTGGGGACGGAACACATAGTCATAGGGTTTAAATTTGACCGTCTGGGTACCGTCGGAGTTGGTACGGGCAAAGTCCTTCATCAGGTCCTGCTCCACGCACCAGCGGGCGGCGGCCTGTGCGTCGGTGTCGTCCTCGTCAATGTCGGGGTACAGCTCGGTGCTCACCGGGGCCGGGCAGTCGGCGCGCTTCCACAGAGCCATTGCCAGCTCGATGCGGTTGGCGGGCACAAAGCCAAAGGTGCTCTCCAGCCACAGGCGGGTGCCCAGCAGGTAGCCCGCACCGCCCAGCAGAGCTCCGGCAACCACGACGCCTGCGCCGCCGTCGCCGGAGCCGCCGCCGGCCGGCGTATCCGGCTCCACAGGCGGCACATCTCCCCACTGTGCGGTCAGCGTGGTGTTGGCCGTCAGCGTGATGGTGGCATCGGCATTATACTGCTTGTCGTTTTCGTCCTTCCAGCCAAGGAAATAAAAGCCTTCCCGCGCCGGGGCGGCTGCCACGGTGGCCTTTTCGCCTTCCGGGTAGATCTTGCTTTCGTAATCTACGCCTGCTACGCCGGTGCCGTCGTGCAGGTCATAACTGAGCTGATAGCCGATCTCGTCTTTTTCTTCCTTATAGCCACAGTAGTTACAGGTCTTGATCACATGGCGCTTATAATGGCCGTCTTCTTCAACCCACCCATTGGGATTGCTGCTGCTATACGTGATACTATATGCGTTATTTTTTTCGCCATCGGTATAGTCATGGGTCAGCATTTTGCCCTCGCTCCACACGAGTTTCCCATCAATCCTTACATTCGTAAAGTAACCGGGATGCATATTGGCTCTTGGCTTAAAACCAAATAGCTTTGAGCAGGTATATGTGTTTGTCTGCGCCGTAACTTTATTGCTGCCCGTAATATTGATGTTATATCTTTCCGTACCGCCCTCTTTTTCCAGCTTATATTCGTCGATATATATTGCCGGGTAACTGCCCGAATTTTCCACGGTGCAGTTATCAAAATTGACCGTAACGCTCTTATTCTCTTCGGTGTAGACCTTGACACCTCTGCCCGCAGTGAATGTGCAATCTTCAAATGTTGCCTCCTTCGAAGAGTACACCCAGATTGCGTCCTTGAGTAGACTCGGTTTAAACGTTGTGTTTTTAAACTCAGCACTGTTATATCCCCAGAAAGCAGTCCATCCTACGATTTCACAATTTTCAACTACTGTATTATCGGGCCGGATAAAGCCAAGTTTAGTATTCGGGTCCTTAGTTGGGCCGGAACGAAGCGTCATATTCTCGAAGGTAACGGTGCCTGCACCGTCAAAGCTGTAGTCACCATTATACTCTCCGGTCTTATTAGGGTCGGGTACATCTGCACCGATATACCAAACTGTCTTATCGGTGCCCTTACCAACAAAGGTCAGGTCCTTGCCACTGGTCATGCCGGTACTGGGGATTCCATACAAGGAATACTTGCCCTCACCCAGCAGGATGGTGTCGACCCTTTCCGCAGCTTTTACTGCTTCTTGAAGATCCGAGTAGCTTTTGCCTGTGCTCCTAAGTGTCACATCAGAAGGTGCGCCTTCACTGCCAGCACCCTCTGCCGCAAATGCCATCATCGGAAGCATCTGAAACATCATGACAACCGCCAACAGAGCCGCGAGAAAACGGTTCCTACTTTTCTGTTTCATGATTCTTTCATTCCTTTCTTCTTTCTATTTCCCAAACGCATGCATATGTTCTGTTTTTGCTCCGTCACCGCCTTTCCGGGTCTGCTGATTTTGTTTTCAGCATTTTCACTGCCATTCTATACCCCCCCCCCCGCATATTTTGCAAGAGTTCTACGAAAAATCGTTTCTTTGCATAAAACGCGTCCGGTTTCTTTGGTGATTCAGCAGATTTTATAGCGGTGTTGGATCCTTCTGTTCTCGATGGTCAGATTTCCTTTTGCGAAAAAAAGTCCCCCTGCCTTTTCAGGCAGAGGGACTTCTCTTCACTTACCTTCTATCCAGAAGGAAAACGTTTTTGTGTTCCGCTTACAGGGCAGCGACCGCAGCCTTCAGGGCATCCACGCGGTCGGTGTTCTCCCACTTCACGCCCAGATCCTCGCGGCCCATGTGGCCGTAGGCGGCCAGCTGGCGGTAGATGGGCTTGCGCAGGTCGAGGTCGCGGATGATGGCAGCGGGGGTCAGGTCGAAGACCTTTTCCACAGCCTGCTCGATCTTCTCATCCGAGACGGTGCCGGTGCCGAAGGTGTCCACCATGATGGACACAGGCTTTGCCACGCCGATGGCGTAGGCCACCTGCACTTCGCACTGCTTGGCAAGACCTGCAGCCACAATGTTCTTTGCCACCCAGCGGGTCGCATAGGCTGCGCTGCGGTCCACCTTGCTGGGGTCCTTGCCGGAGAAGGCACCGCCGCCGTGACGGGCATAGCCGCCGTAGGTGTCCACGATGATCTTGCGGCCGGTCAGGCCGGTGTCGCCCTGCGGGCCGCCCACGACGAAGCGGCCGGTGGGGTTAATGTAGTACTTGGTGTTCTCGTCCAGCAGCTCGGCAGGGATGGTGGCCTTGATGACCTTTTCCATCACATCGGCGCGCAGCTGTTCCATGCTGACGCTCTCACTGTGCTGGCTGGAAATGACCACAGCATCCACACGCACGGGCTTGTTGTTCTCATCGTATTCCACAGTGACCTGGCTCTTGCCATCCGGACGCAGATAGTCCATCTCGCCGTTCTTGCGCACCTCGGTCAGGCGCTTTGCCAGCTTGTGAGCCAGACTGATGGGCATAGGCATCAGCTCCGGGGTCTCATCGCAGGCATAGCCGAACATCATACCCTGATCGCCTGCACCGCCCACCTGATCGTTGGTGCCCAGTGCGATGTCGGGGCTCTGGCCGTCGATGTTGGAGATGACGGCACAGGTGTCGGCATCAAAGCCGAACTTTGCGCGGGTGTAGCCGATATCTGCCACCACCTCGCGGACGACCTTCTGGAAGTCCACGTAGCAGTTGGTGGTGATCTCGCCCATGATGTGCACCAGACCCGTGGATGCGCAGGTCTCGAAGGCCACGCGGGCATTGGGGTCGTGGGTCAGAATTTCGTCCAGAA
>ENA-UESH01001759-UESH01001759.1-human-gut-metagenome-genome-assembly--contig:-NODE-1759-length-14091-cov-9.471743_pt1 | contig 14091 bp, 16 predicted proteins | sample MGYA00243001_ERZ508002 | MGnify/ENA primary metagenome ERZ508002 (study PRJEB26167, sample SAMN06115447) | human gut metagenome | host: Homo sapiens | place: China:Anhui | collected 2015-08-07... | reverse complement strand
CAACAACTTACCCATGAGACCCCTCCGCTGGCTCTCGCCTAATGAGTTCGCTGTCCAATATGTTTGACAAACCTACAGAAAAGGGCCGATTCCCCGGTCCCAGAGGCCTGCGGCGGAAAAAATCATGTCCATTCTGTGAATTTTGCAAAGAAAGGCTTTACGTTTGCGGCAGATTCCTGTAGAATAAGTGCGTCCTTTTCCGGAAGGACCTCATTTTTTTGCAGAACGAGGCGCTCGTATGAATTTCTTCCAAAAAATTGGCAACTCCCTGGCCCGGTTCATGTATGGGCGCAACGGCGTGGACCAGCTGGGGTTCGTGACCCTCTGGGCGGCCATTATTCTGGACGTGGTCAACCTCTTTGTCCGGAACCAGGTGGCCTACAGCATTCTGTCGGCGGTGGCCATGGTGCTGACCATTTGGATGGTGTTTCGCATGTTTTCCAAGAACCTGTCCAAGCGCCGGGCAGAGAATGCGGCTTATATGAACAAGGTGGTCTATCCCCTGCGGCAGGCCCTGTCCCGCAGCCGGGACAAGGAGCACAAGTATTTCACCTGCCCCAACTGCCGCACGGTGTGCCGGGTACCCCGGGGCAAGGGCCGCATCGTCATCACCTGCCCCAAGTGCGGCGCGGAAATCCACGGCAAAAGCTGACAGCAAGAAAATATCAACTCCCGGCGCGGGGCACCCGCGCCGGGAGTTTTTTTGCTCTGCCGCTTATCCGATCCACTCCACCCGGCAGGCCTCCCGCAGCATCTCATCAGAGGCCGTTTTGTTCTCGGCATAGGCGTCGGGCCCGGCCTCATAGTCGGCGGTGATGGCCTCCAGCTCCCGGGAAAGCCGGCCATAGCCGTCGGAAACCGTCAGCTTCCCGCCTCTGATGCGGGTGATCCTGTCCCGGGCGTCGGGCCACTCCCCGGTGTCCGGGCCGCTTTCCAGAATCGTCCGGTTCCGGGCCAGGGAGACGATGAGCCAGGCTTCATATCGGGCTGGTGCATAGCCCGCCGCCTCCAGCGGGGCGGACCGCTCCAGCCGCACCGCGTATCCCACGGACGGGTGCTTTTCCTGGATGTCCCGCACCAGCTGGCACACCTCCCGGAAGATCCGGTCCTCGGCCTGCCGGACCTCCGCCGCGCTGACGGTGCCCTCGGCGGGCCGGGATTTTCGGGCCGGTGTCTTGGGGGCGGGCCGGTCCGGAGCGCTCTCCTCCGGCTCCTTTTGGGGCAGGGCCCGCCGGATCAGGCAGTATCCCACCAGGCAGAAAACCACCGACAGCCCCGCCTGCGTCAGGATCGACCGACGGGTCATGGCCCCCTGCCGGACGGACTTCTCCGGCGCGTCGGGGTCATACCGGACGGCCAGGGTCTCCCCAAAGCCGTAGCGCAAGCGCACCCGGTGCAGCTTCCCGGTGTAAACGTTGCCCCGGGCCTCGTACTGGTAGGTGATGTTGTATTCTTTTCCGTTTTCGGCCACATCAATCACCGTCGCCGTGGTGACCGGCCAGTCTCTTTGCCGCACATAGACGGTGACATTGCTGACCAGGCTATAGACCGTGACGCAGAGAAAGATCACCGCCGCCGCAAACAGCATGGGATTAAAGCCCTTGAACCTCTTCATAGCTCCTCCATTTACTTTGACATCAGGATTTGTAGGTTTGTAGCGGTATATTTCCCGCTTTCTTATTTGCCCCAGTAGCCCACAGATTCCAGAAACGCAAGCACATCGGCCTTGTCCTCCTGCGTGGTAAAAACATAGAGCAGCATCTGCCCAATGCAGATCTTCGCCGAAAAATTCGTGGGGGTGTCAACGGCATAGACCTGACGGGAAAGGGTATTGCTCTCCGTCACCTCGCCCGTAATCGGGAGGGTCATGCCGGCATATAAGCGGCGGCAGCCGTCTGCGGAATCCAGCCTACAGAAGTCTAACCGCAAGGAGTCCTCATGCACGGAAACAGAGCGGATCAACATGGACCCGACGCCCCATCTCTGGCGAACGTCCTCCGTGGAGTCCACAGCGGTGTAGCCGGTCGCCACTGCGGCATTGCGGAACTCATCCAAGTCCGCAGCTCCCGACGTAAGGAAAAATTTCACGAAAAGGATAACGGCAACGAACGCAAGAAGCCAAGCCGCAAGTCGGGGAACCCACTGCTTTGCCGGGATCTTTGCAATGGCCGTTGAATCAAACCCTATATCTGTCTTCGGGACCGATTCCTTCGGCTCCTCAGTGTGCTTCTTTCGCAGGAGATTGCGAAACAGCTCCACCCCCCCAGAGAGGAAAAAGCCCACCACTGCGATGGCCGTTCCCAAAATCAGAAGTACCACCAGATCACGGGTATTGGGAGAGAGAATCGCCGTGTTCTCTTCCGGCATTTCCGGGTCGTATTTCACGGTAATGGTATCACCGACCAGGCGGGGTGATGACATACGTCCTGTGCTGCCCGTATAGGTTTTCCCGTCCACGACATACTCATATGTCATGATGTAGTAGGTAATGTGGCTGTTATGTAGTGACGAGGAACTGCCTTCTTCGCTGGAGACATCTGTGACCGTGGCCGATGTAGTGATCCAGTCCTTCTGGCGGGATTGATCAACATAGTTGCCGATTCCGTCGACAATCAGGCCGATGCCCACGATTAGCATCACTAAGCCCATGATTCGGAAATAAAGCGAAAATTTTCTATTTTGTTTTCTCCACATTCCTAATTCTTATGCCTCCTTGCTTCGCTCCATCAGCACCTCCATTTCCCGCTGAAACAGAGCCTTATCATACAGGATCTTATGCTTCGTACCAGTGGAGCCTGTGCTCCTCCATCAGATGGAAATCACAAAAAATACCATCAGGTTATAGAAAAAGTGCATCCCGGCGCAGATGTAAAAGGCGTTGTCCCGGCGGATTATCTGCCGGACCAGCAGGGCGGCCAGCCGGAAGGCAAAGGCGATGACCACCTGCTTCACGCTGCCGTTCATCGCCCAGTGTACCCCGGCAAACAGCGCGGCCGCAGCCGCCATGCTCCACACGGCTTTCCCTCTGAACAACCGCATCAGGGTGTCGTACAGGTAGTAGTTGAAATACGCCTCCTCAGCCAATGCAACGATCATCTGCACCAGGATGAAGCCGGCGGCATTCTGTATGCCCAGCCGGGGAAACAGCGAAATGTCCTCGAACAGCATGGCGATGCCCGCGAAAACCACCGCCAGCAGGCACCCCAACCCCAGTCCCGTCAGAACCTGCCGGACCACGTTGGCGGCGGTCCGCTTCAGCCTGAAGAGGTCCGTGTCAAAGTCCCGGCGCATATAGGCGGCGCTCAGTCCCAGCACAAGGCCGTTGAAGGCCATGTAAAACAGGTTGGGCAGGTTGGCCGCGCGGCTTGTAAGAAAAAGCGCGGACAGATAGACCAGCAGGAGCACCGCATGGTGCGGCAGGCAGTGTTTTGGCAGTGCTTTCATGTTCCCTTACCTCCGCAGATAGCCGGTCTCCGCCAGAATTTCGTTGATCTCCGTCAGAGAATCCGGCGAACAGGCGTAAATCAGCGTGTCACCCCGGAACAGCACCAGATAGTACACGCCATCCGCCACTATGGTGAACATCTTGCCGCCGCCTGAGAGAGTGGTCTCGTGACTTTCCCGCGCCCTGGGCTCCAGGTCCGGGGCCGTCTCATAGGATATCTGGTTATACACCAGGTCCACCGTTTTATCGTCGGCGTAGCGATAGCATTCCATCCGACTGCCGCCCTTTGCCCCGGCGATGGCCTGGGTGAGCTTGTTCCGGTCGATCCGCCCATAGGACAGGGATACGTCCGCCGTTTCGTACCCCTTTTCCTGCAGAATCTGCGCAAAATGCACCGGGTCCGGCGTCTCCGTCCGCCCGGAGGCCGCGCCGCTTCCGAAGATATACAGGACCGCCAGAAGGACGCCCACCGGCACGGCGGCGCGAGCCGCCGTTTTTCCCAGGTGCGCCCGGCTGTATGCCCGCTCCGTCTGGTGCTTTTCCCGGAGCTTCTCCGCCGCAACGGGGTCCAGGGGATGGATTCGCCTGTAGAGTGCGCCCCCGGCGGCCAGAACCAGGTTGACGGCAAGCAGGATGCAGTTGCCGGTCATGGCGAAGGACAGGCAGTCCGGATTGGCATACACCCGGGCCAAGAGGTACATGGCCGCCACGCTGGGGAGGACCGCCGCCACGTGCATCCGCATAAAGCAGATGGACTTTTCCGGGTTGGCGCTGTACTCGTTGAAGAAGTGGACGTAGTACCACCAGTTCCGCTTTCTTCTAACGGACGACGCACTGATGCCGGAGGTGGCTTCTTTGAATTCCATATAGGTCATCCCGGTCAGATGCACGGCCTCCTGGGTCATCCAGTGGGTGCAGAGCAGGTTGACCGGCACCAGGAGAACGGAAAACAGGATGCAGATTATCTGAGCATTCACGATAGATCACGCCTTTCTTATGCAAAGATTATAAAAAAAGTAGCCTTGAAAGTCAAGGCTTTCTCACGGAGCGGAACGTACCGCTCCTTCCAAAAAAAACGGTCCCCGCCGAAGCGGGGACCGTTCTGAATATGCATCGTTTCAGCCCATGCGCCGGGCGGCGATATAGTGGGCGGAATAGTAGGGATTGCCGTTCAGAGCCGTCAGCAGGACGCCGCCGCTGCCATAGGTGGAGGCGTGGACAAACTGGTCGTTGCCCACATAGATGCCGCAGTGGGAGGCGGTGCTGGAGGAATAGTAGTCGTCGTGGAAGAAGATCAGGTCCCCGGGCTGCAGCTGGCTGCGGTCCACGGCGGCGCCGTAGCGCATCTGGTCCGTGGCCCCGTGGGGCAGGCGGACGCCGAACTGGCCATAGATATACATGGTGAAGCCCGAGCAGTCGAAGCCTGCGGGACCTGCGCCGCCGTAAACATAGGGGGCCTTGCCCACAAAGGACCGGGCCAGGGCGGCGATCTCCGCCCCGGTGCCGGAGGCGGGTACAGCAGGCGTGGTAGGCGCAGCAGGCGCAGGGGCGTGAGCGGCGGGCCGGGCGGCGGCCAGGGTCAGGTGATCCCCGGACATATAGCCGGTTTTGCCGCTGTACTGCACCCGGAACCAGCCGTTTTCAAAGCCGGACACGTCCACATATTCGCCCCGGGAGGCGGTGGCCAGCACCGCGCCGGAGGCGGCGGCCCCGCTGCGCAGATTCAGCCCGTCGGAGATGACCCGGGCCACGCAGCGCAGGTCACCGGCAGAGGACCGGGCCGTCACATAGTCCGCAGACATATAGCCGGTTTTTCCGTCATAATTCACCTTGTACCAGCCGTCCTGGCGGCCCAGGATGGACACGGCGGTGCCCCGGTTCAGCTCCGCCAGAATGGCGCTGCCGGTGTTGGCGGCGGCCCGCAGGCGGACGCTGTCCGCCGTGACGCCCACGGCCAGAACGGACGTGGAGGAGGCGGGCTGGGCAGGCTGAGCGGGAGCGGCGCTTTCGGTTTTCTCCCGGGCAGGGGCCCCCGGCGCAGGAGCTTCAGCGGAAACCTCCGCAGTTGCTTCCTCCTGGGCAGCGGTGTGGATGGCCTGGGCCGGGGGCGTGTAGTCCGCCTCCGTTTCCGGGCCGTCTACCACCGGGCGCAGGTCCCGGGCAGGCAGGATGTCGATGTTATAGGTCATGGCGTCCATCCGGGGCTGCCCGCCGGGCAGCGCGGAGATGACGCACAGGGACAGGGTCAGGGCCGCCGCCAGCACAGCGGCAGCCGCCTTGCGGCTGAGCTTCATGAACAGGACTCCTTATCGGGTGTGGATAAATCGGCTTACTTGCCGGCCAGGGCGCGCTCCAACCAGATGCAGCCCACGTCCATGGCGGCGTAGAGGCTGTCCTTCTCGGACTTCTTCACCACCCGGTCCCGGGACTTCAGGTCGGGGTCGGTCATCTGCAGCTGGACGGACACCCGGGTGGCCACGTCCATGTCCTGTTCCTTCTTGGTGTCCAGGATCTGCAGCAGGACGATATACTTGTCGGCCATGCTGCCGTAATAGATCAGATTGTCAACGCGGCGCAGGGGATGATTTTTATAAACAAGGCCGTTGCCCTTTTTAACCTCAGACATAACACTTCTCCTTTTAATAAATACTTGTAACCAAATTGTAACACATGGCCCCGGGAATGTCAAACGCCCTTCCAATGGAAAGCCAAACCCTCCTCCGGCCCGCCGGAGGGTTTGGCTTTCCATCCCTATATCTCCCGGTTGTTTCCGCCACGGACCAACCGGAAAAAGAGCGTCACATGCTGCCGCAGCTTTTCCAGGCACTCGCCCTCCCGCTCCGGCTGGCGGTCGCAGATGCCGATCAGGGTCAGCACCGGGGCCACATACAGCATGGCCAGCGTGTCCGGGTCCTCCGCCGCGATCTCGCCGGACGCCATCAGCGCCCGGAAGATACCGGCGTGATAGGCAAGCACCCGGTCCACATAACGCCCGGAATACAGGGCGGCCAGCTCCGGCGAGCGAAACTGCTCAATGGTCATCATGCGGCGAAAGCGGCTGATCTGCTCATTATGGAGGGAGTATGCAAAAATCTGCCGCACCTTCTCATAAAGCGCGTCCTCGGTGATCTCCGCAAAAACCGGGATATCCCGGAACGCGCTCTGCACATGGATGTCGAGCCTGCCGGTGTCCGCCTCATACTGCGCCGCCGTGGACTCCACAATGGCATCAAAAATCGCCTGCTTGCCCGGAAAATGGTTATAGAGCGAGGGAGCCCTGATGCCCATCGCCTCTGCAATTTCCCCCACGCTGACAGAGTCATAGCCGCGGGCGGAAAAAAGCTCCAGGGCCTTGTCCAGAATTCTCTGCTTCGTGTCCTCCTGCTTCATCATCGCACCCCGCTAACAAGTATTAGTTAGCGGTATTATAGCAATTTCTCCGGAAAAGTCAAGCCGGGAACCGGCCCCGTCACAGGGCGGCAAACAGCGCCGCGCCCTTTTTCCGCAGCCACCGGTGCAGCACCGCGCATAGCAGCAGGTTGGCCGCCGCGAAGCAGGCTGCGTATCCGGCAAAGCCCAGCCGCCAGCCGGGCAGCAGCAGGAAGCCCGCAAACAGCAGGATCGTGTAGCCCATGCCGCCGAACAGGGTCAGCATCACCGGCGCGCTCTGCTTGATGGGCATCAGCTGGTCGGTCCAGGTCAGCACCGGCATTTTGACCCCCAGGGTCAGGCCCGCCAGGGCCCCCAGCAGGGCATAGGACGCGGCGAACACCGCCGTGACCAGAAGCCCCGCCGGGCCCAGAGGATAGACGATGGCCGCGCACACCGCGCAAAGCAGCAGCGGCGGGACCGTCAGCAGCACCTGCATCCGCAGCTTCGCCCGAAGGGCCTGCCACGGCTCCACCGGAAGCGACTGCATGAGCCACAGGCTCTTTCCCTCCAGGGACACGGAGGGGGCCGTCATGAGGTTCATGGACGCCAGGCCGCACAGCAGCACGCACAGCAGCACCGGGACGCTGCCCTGGGTATCCGCAAACAGGGCGTCCAGCATGGCAAAGAGGCTGCCGCCCTTCCACAGCACGGCGGCGGCGCAAATGGGCATCAGGAAGGTCCCCAGGCCGCAGTTGAGCATATAGGCGGGGTTGGCGGCAAAATGCGCCAGCTCCCGGTGCAGCAGCGCCCCGTCCACGCTGCGCCGCCGCAGGGCGGCCTCCCGGTACGTCCGGCGGGCGGTTTTCCCGGTGGAGGTGGCGATATGCAGGAAGCTGCGGGAGAGCAGCACCCACATCAGGCCGCACAGCGCCGCCACCGCCGCCGTGACCGCCAGCATGGCCGCCCCGCTGCCCGTGCCCACGCTGCCGAACAGGTACAGGGGATAGGCCCGGCTCCGGATCTGGGCGCCGTAGGTCCCGGCGTTGGCCAGCAGGTCCTGAAGGACGCTCTGGGCCTTGAAATAGACGAAGTAATACAGGCCGATGAACACCAGCGAGGCCAGCACGATGACGAGGCTCTTGTTCCGGAGCTTCTGGCTGATTTTTGCCGCCACCCAGCCCAGGGCGCAGGAGAGCACCAGCACCGCCAGGGAGATCAGCAGGGCCAGCACCAGTCCGCCCAGAACGGCGGACGCCGTGACCCCCACGGTGGCCCAATAGACGACCACCGCCGGAAGGATCACCACGGCGGAGTACATCAGGCCCATCAGATACACCCCGGACAGCCGGGCCGCCACCAGGCTGGATACCGGAACCGGCATGGACAGCAGCAGGTCGTTGTCCTTGGGCAGGTACAGCCCCGCATAGGTGTTGAATATGCTGCCGAAGGCTCCCAACAGCACGGCGATCCCGCCCGTCAGCGCAAAATAGAGCCAGCCCAGGCCCGCCGCCGCCAGCGGCCCGCAGAGCTTCACCACCAGCAGGGTGAAAATGCCGCCCAGGATGCCCGCCATCAGCAGGACGAACAGCCCGATATACAGGGCCGTGGCCAGCCGGGAGCGGGCCTTGTTCCTCTTGGCGTCGTAAAAATAGGACCGGAAAATCTCAAACAGCTGCTTTTTCAGCAAGAGCTTCAGCATGATTCGCCCTCCAGCTCCAGGAACACGTCCTCCAGGGAGTCGTCGCCCTTGACCTCCTCCATGGTGCCGGAGCGGATCAGCCTTCCGCCCTGGATGATGGCCACCTTATCGCAGAGCTTTTCCGCCACCTCCAGCACATGGGTGGAGAAGAAGATGGCCCCGCCCTCATCGCAGACCTGGCGCATCATCCCCTTGAGCAGGTGGGCCGCCTTGGGGTCCAGGCCCACGAAGGGCTCATCCATGAGGATCAGCCTGGGCCGGTGCAGCCAGGCGGAGATAATGGCCAGCTTCTGCTTCATGCCGTGGGAATAGGCGGCGATGGGCTGGGCCAGGTCCTCCGTCAGCTCGAAAAGACCGGCGTATTGGCGGATGCGGTCCTGCCGGTCGGCAGCGCTGACGCCGAAGATGTCCGCCACAAAGTTCAGATATTTGATGCCGGTCATGTAGTCGTACAGGTCGGGATTGTCCGGGATATAGGCAAAGGTCCGCTTGCACTCCAGCGGCTGGGTCCGGATGGACTTGCCGTCCACATAGATTTCCCCCTGGTCGAATTGCAGGATACCCGCCACGGATTTCAGGGTGGTGGTCTTGCCCGCCCCGTTGTGGCCGATGAAGCCGTAAATCTCCCCCGGGGCGATGTGCAGGTTCAGGTCGTCCACGGCTTTTTTCTCGCCATAGGCCTTGGATAAATGTTCAATTCTGAGCATCTCGTTCTCCTCTATTCAGCAGCAGTCGGATTTCGTTGGCGGCTTCCTCCGCCGAAACGGCGTCCGTGTCCACCCGCAGGTCGTGGGCCTCCGTCTCAAACCGGCCGTATTTCCGCTCCAGCATGGCGGCCACCGGGGCGGGCAGATTCCCGTGCATCCGCGCGGCAAACCGCTCCTTGATGGTGGCAAGGCCCGCCGTCACCAGCACCCGGACGCAGCCCTCCGGCAGCAGGGCCAGCTGGTCCTTTTCGGAAATGACGTAGAGGATCGTCTCCTCGCCGCGCAGCTTCTTCTGGAACAGGGCCGCCGCCATGCTTTCGCTTTTGGCCAGCTTCAGATAGTCCTTTCCGCTGAAAACCTCCGCGGAAAGCGACGGGGCCAGCGCCGCCGCGATGGTGGATTTCCCCGTGCAGCTGTCTCCGAATAATGCAATTACCATGATCGTTCGTCCTTTCTCTCGTTTCACCGGCTCCCCGGCCCGTCTGTGGGGGAGGAAATCAGCGTGATCTGCCGCTGACGGCTCCCTTCCTTCACGCCGATGTCCATATACTTCAGGGCCGTCTGATTGATCTCCGTCAGAAAGCCGGTGAATTCCTCATCCGTCAGGGTCAGGGTGCAGGTGGTCATCAGCAGCATATCCCGCCTGGGGTCGGCCCCGCCGCCGGAAAAATATCTGGCAAAGGAGGCGCTGAGGCCCAGAAGCGCCGTCTGCACCGCCGTGCCGTTTGCGTCGTCGATCTCCAGGGCGCTTCTGTTCAGGCTGTAAATGCTCTCCACCGTGCCGCGGATGCGGTTCTCCCCCACCACCGTGAGGATGCCGCTTTCCGTCAGCAGCTTCATGTGCCGGTACAGGCTGGCGCCGGGAACATCCGGCAGGGCCTTCCGGATCTCCTTGACCGTGCCGGTTTCGTGGAGCAGCAGATACTGAAAGATCCGCTGCCGCACGGGATTCATGACGATCTCCGCCAATTCCATATGGTGCTCTCCCCTTTCATCGTTCTACGATTCTATTATATTCTCATTTTTGAGAATGTCAATTGTTTTTTCATCCCCGCGCAAAAAAGGACATCTATTCACAGAGAATAGATGTCCTCAGCTTGTCAAAAAAGCCCCGCAGGCGGCAAATCATCCGAACAGGGTGTCCAGCACCTGCCCGGCGGTGATAGCGCCGAACAGCTGCGAAACGGGCTGGCCGTCCAGCACCCGGCGGACGTCCTCCCGGCGGAAGGGCACGCCCCGCAGCGCCTTCACCAGGGGCTCCATGCTGCTGACGGCCAAAAAGTCGCCGCTGAAGCGGATATCCGTGATGCATCCGTGGGCCACGGAGACGCCGGTTTCCAGGCAGCCGCCGTCCCAATACCGCCTGCAGGTCATGCCGAACTCAGGCGAGCGGCCATAATTCCACTCCCAGGTGTCGTATTTCTCCGCTTTCAGCTGCTCCACCTGGGCCAGCTCCCGGGGCGTCAGCGCGACAAACATCATGCCGCTGCCGGCCAGCGTGTCCTTCAGATATGCCTATCGGTGTACTCGTAGTACTCCCTGCCGCCGCAGCCCGGATGCTCCGAGCGAAGTGACGCCACGAGCCCGCAAAGGGGGAGCGCACCAACGGAGTGAGGGCGCGGCGTACAGCAGAGAAAAATCACAGGGGGTGAGATCGAAATACACATTACCGACAAAAACTGAATACGCTCTACCGACAAAGCTGCAAGGAGGACACGATTTGAAGAAAAGCATTTATACCAGCTATGATGAACTGCCCCTGCTGCTGAATGTGAAGCAGCTGGTGGATCTCATGGGAGTCTCGGACTCCAGCGTCTATGAACTCATTCAAGAGGATGGCTTTCCCTCTCTGCGGATCGGCAAGCGCATCGTCGTTCCGAAGGAGGAACTGCGGAAATGGATCACCGCGCATATGAAGGGAGCGTCGGGATGCTGAACACGCCCTATGTGAAGAAGGACACCATCAAAAACTTTTTCCCCATTCCCAACGCGGTCTTTGATATGGGACTGCACCACATGGAGATCAGCATCTACGCTTACCTCCTCCGCATCGAGGACCGCCGCACCTACCAGTGCATCGTCAGCTACCCCACCATCGCAAGGAAGCTGGGCATCTCGGTCAACACCGTGGCAAAGTATGTTGCCGCACTGGAGGAGCATGGGCTCATCCGAACAGAGCGGACGGAGATCATCACCAGGGCCGGTCTCAAGCGCAACGGCTGTCTCAGGTACACCATCCTGCCGATTAAGAATGCCCTCGCCCTCTGCTATGGGCGTCAGCTGGAGAAAGCGGCGCAAGCCGCGGAACGGCAGCGGACACAGGCAAGGGCCGAACAGCGGGGCGCCGCATTCACTCCGGCAGCAGGGGAGCGGAGCGCGTAAAACGGCAAAGTATGCCCTCCTGACCCGTGGCCGCGCAGGGTTTTGGGAGCACGCGGCTCGCTCCGAGGGTAGTGATACCACCCCCGTCTCGCTGATGCGGAATTTGCTGCTTTTTGGGGCGCGAAGATCGCGGCATCAATAGACCTGCGGCGGCAGGCATAAAACGGAAAATGTGCGCCCGTGACACCCGGCCCGGGGTTCTTTGGCAACGCGAAGCACAGCCCACGGGTAGGGACACCTCCCCGTCGCAGCCGTACCAGTTTTATCCCCCCTAAAGCCGCTGTGCGCGGCTTTAGGGGCGGTGGCGGCATCCCCACACTCTGGACAGGCATCGGCACTGTTTGCCCCGCCTTTCACCCCAACTGCGGGGGATGAGCCGGAGATGTGCCTGTTCGATAAAAGCACAAGATAAAGAGAGGTGGTCGCAAAGCGACCCCTCTCGCCCACAAAGCCCCGCAGTGCGGGGCTTTCCGAGGACACCGCTCCGAGGTCGGTTTAGACCTTCCTGCGGGTCTTAGGTGGTCGAAAGGACGAAAGATCCAGATACCGTGCGGGTTTGCGCGGTGTCACACCAGAGAAAAAGGAGAAAACAATATGGAACACGAAAATAAGACGAGGATCCCTACTTGGCTCAGACCCTCGACGATCCGCCGCATGGACGGCTGGCTGGAGGAGGCCAACTGTAAAAGCCGCAGCGAGTTTATCGAGAAGTCGCTGCACTTCTACATGGGCTACCTGGGCGCGGAGGATGCAAGCGAGTACCTCCCCAACGCGCTGACAGCGACGCTGCGCGGGATCGTGGCTGACAGCACCAATCGCACCAACTGCCTCCTGTTCAAGTGCGCGGTGGAGCAGGGCGTCATGGCCCACACCATCGCCGCACACTTCGGCGACGCTAATATCCAGCTCCTTTTTGCCACGGACGCGGATGCTCTGTACCATGTGAATGAGCGCCCTGCGGTCTAAGGTTTCCAGCGTGGAGAACTGCGTAAACTGCGAAATCCAGCGGTTGCGCTCACTCCGGTTTTCCAAAACCTCCGTGAGTTTTTCCTTGAGAACGCGGACACTCTCGCGGATGTCCTCGGCCTGCTTGGTGTACTTGGCTTTGTAGGAGGCGTATTCTTCCTTGGTAAGCATACCCCCCACAAGGCTCTCATAAAGCCGTGACTTGAACTCCAGCACCTGCTCCAACCGGCGCTCGTTGTCGGTGATGTGGTCGCTGTATTCCTTGGCAAGCGCCTGATTGATGCTGGTTTGGTCAATGCCGGTCAGCAGCGCCTCCAGAGAAGCAATATTGCCGATATAGGCTTTCAGGCTGTCCCGCACACAGTCGATCAGGCTGCTTTCTTTCAGCATGACCGGATGGGCGCAGCCCTTTTTCTTGCCGGTGGGACAATAATAGTAGTGGTACTCCTTGCCGTTTGCACGGTTGGTCTTGCGGGTCATGCGGCTTCCGCAGCACCCGCAGATCAGAATACCGGAGAACAGGTACACCGTATCCTCGTTGGGAGAAGTCCGGGTATCCAGCCCCTTGATGCGCTGCACCAGCTCAAAATCCTGACGGGCGATCAGCGCTTCGTGGGCATCCGGGACACGCACCCACTCGGAGGCGGGGCGCTGCTCCATCTGCTTGATCTTGTAATGCGGCGTACCCTGTTTGCCCTGCACCAGTGTTCCGGTATAGGTTTCATCCTGCAAGATGCGGATGATGGTGGTAGCCGACCATTTGCAGTCAGCCTTGTCTGCATAGCCCTTTTTCGCGTAGGGCAGGCCGTTGTTCTTCTTGTACGCCAGCGGGGAAAGGATACCCAGCCGGTTCAGCTCCGCCGCGATCTTGGAGGCGCTTGCGCCCTCCAGCCGCATACGGAAGATGTCGCAGACAACGCGGGCGGCGTAGGGATCGGGGACGAGTAGGTTTTTATTGTCCTCGGCTTTCATGTAGCCGTACACCGGGAACGCGCCGACGAAATCACCGTTGCGCCGCTTCACGTCCAGAGAGGAACGGGTTTTGATGGAAATATCCCGGCAGTAGGCTTCGTTCATAATGTTCTTGACCGATACGGTCAGATCATCGCCGCTGTCGTGGGCGGTGTCGATGCTGTCGGTGATGGCGATGAAGCGTACCCCGTAGGCCGGGAATACCCGGCGCAGATAGCGGCCAGTTTCGATGTACTCGCGTCCCAGCCGGGAGAGGTCTTTTAATGCAAAACGCAGGGTGACAGCGGCGGCAATCATTGCCACAGTCTGTACCACAAGTTCTTTTGTGCAGGCATTGTTAAATGTGGCATCCATCAGCCTGTAAATCCCAATATACGGAACAATAATGCAAAGCCCGCTGCACATGGACAGCAGAATTGACAGAAACAACCAAAATTTTTGTTCTCCTGCCCAATGCAGCAGCAATGCTACACTGTTTTCTTTTTTCTGCTTCATAGACTACCTCTCCTTTCCATCTGAAACAGAGAAAAGCTCTCTCAATTTCGGGA
>ENA-UESH01001756-UESH01001756.1-human-gut-metagenome-genome-assembly--contig:-NODE-1756-length-14113-cov-2.418994_pt1 | contig 14113 bp, 10 predicted proteins | sample MGYA00243001_ERZ508002 | MGnify/ENA primary metagenome ERZ508002 (study PRJEB26167, sample SAMN06115447) | human gut metagenome | host: Homo sapiens | place: China:Anhui | collected 2015-08-07... | reverse complement strand
TTCGTGCGCCGCCACGGCTTGCGCCACAAGCATGGAAAGACCGCTCACCGCCGGAATTCCGAGCGAAAGTGCCTGGCTGATAAAAGCGGTGCGAAGCGGATTGTAGATCACGTCCACCGCACCGCAGAGTTTTGGAAAACCGTACCAGAAGGAGGTCCCGGATTTGGACGAAAGACGAACGCCCCAGTCTCAGGAAACGGCCGTTCATGCCCGCAGAAAACCGCGCAGACGGGCAGACGGCGCTGCCAGAGGCGTCTTTATGACGCTGCTGACACTGATCCTGATCGGCTGCTGCGCCACTGCGATGCTGTTCGGCATCTTTATGAAGTATGTAAACACCGCTCTGCTGCCGACGCTGGACGTCAAGGCAGAGGACTATACCATGGCCCAAAGCTCCGTGGTCTACTATCAGGACAAGGACAGCGGACAATGGGTGGAATACCAGACGGTCCACGGACAGGAAAACCGGGTTCTGGTGGATATCGGCGATATGTCGCCCTATCTGTGGCAGGCGGCGGTGTCCATTGAGGACGAGCGCTTTTTCAGCCATCACGGCGTGGACTGGAAGCGGACCCTGGGCGCTACGCTGCTGACCCTCACCGGCAGCAACGACAGCTACGGCGGCTCCACCATCACCCAGCAGATGCTGAAAAACATGACCGGCGAGAATCAGAATACCATCAACCGCAAGGTCAAGGAGATCTTCCGGGCGTTGGAATTTGAAAAGAACAACACGAAAAGCCAGATTCTGGAGCTGTACCTGAATATGATCTATTTGGGCAGCGGCTGCGGCGGCGTGGAAACGGCAGCGGAATACTACTTCGGCAAGTCAGCCAAGGACCTGACGGCGGCGGAGAGCGCCTGTATCATCGCTATCACCAACAACCCGTCCCTCTACAACCCCAAGTATGAACGGACCTACACCCGGAAGGACGGCACCACCGTCACTCCCCGGCAGTTGAACAAGAAGCGCCAGGAACTGATCCTGGACAAGATGTCTAAGGTCATCAATCCCGATACCGGCAAGCCCTATCTGACAAAAGAGGAGTGCGAAGCCGCCAAGGCGGAGCCTTTGAACTTCACAGATACCTCCGGAGACGCCAGCGAGCTGGTCAAGACCGACGGTATCGAGATCAACAACTGGTTCGTGGAGCAGCTCATCAAGGATGTGACCACAGATCTGGCTCAGGCCAAGAGCATTTCTTATGAAGCGGCCCAGCGGCTGGTGAACAACAGCGGCTATCAGATCTATTGCACCATGGACCCGGATATCCAGAAGATCGCGGAGGATGTCTACGCAGATCTGAGCAATTTGAATGTACACTCTGCCAAGGGCCACCAGCTGCAATCCGGTATCACCATCATGGACCCCTATACCGGCAACATCGTGGGCATGGTGGGCGCCATGGGCCCCAAGACCCAGAATCTGGTGGACAAGTATTCCGCAGCGCTGGACGCCGGTGCTGTGACACCGGCCACCACCTTTGATAACTACCCCGTGGAGCTTATGAACAATTCTCCCTGGCCTAAGAACTCCCCCAATACCTACACCGGCTGGACCATGATCGGCGAGGGCGTCCGGCGTTCCATCAACACCATCGCCGTTCAGACCGTGGAGGCGCTGGGCGTGGCGGAGTCCTACGCTTACGCCACGGAGAAGCTGGGCCTCAGCCTGGTGCCGGAGGATATGGCCGTTTCCCCGCTGGCCATGGGCGGTCTGACCTATGGCCTGAGCACTGTGGAGATGGCGGCGGCCTTCTCTGCCTTTGCCAACAGCGGCGTTTACAATTCGCCCAAGATGTATACCGAGGTCCGGGACAGCAACGGTGAGACCGTGCTGAAAAACGAGGGCGAGACCCATGTGGCCATGAAGGAGACCACGGCCTACTTCATGAACCAGATGCTTACCAGCGTGGTGAACGCCGGTACCGGTACCTCCGCCAAGTTCAGCGGCATGACCATCGCGGGCAAGACCGGTACCACGGATAACTCCAAGACCCGCTATTTCGTGGGATATACCCCCTATTACTGCGCCGCCGTGTGGACGGGCTATCCCAAGACCAATGAGAAGATCTCCGCCTCCGGCAACCCGGCCATTACCATGTGGAAGCCGGTCATGCAGAAGATCCACGAGCATCTGGAGAATAAGAGCTTTGCAAAGCCTGCCAGCGGCCTGGAGCAGGTGACGGTCTGCGCCGACAGCGGCCTGCTGTGCACCGACGCTTGCCGTTCTGACATCCGGGGCAGCCGGGCGGTTCAGGTCACGGTGGCGGCAGGCACGGCTCCCACGGAGAACTGCAATCTCCACACCTTTGTGGATTACTGCACCGAGGGTAAGTGCGTTGCCACCGATAACTGTCCCTCCTCTGCAATTAAGCAGGTGGGTGTGCTGGACTTTGAACGGACCGAGTATTTCAAGGCGGACGGCACCCGCTACGCCTCCATTGCCACCGACAGTGCCAAGAACCCGGACAAGATGTTCCATCTGATCGAGATGAAGCGGGCCATCGGTCTGGAGCCCACGCCTACGGCAAGTGGCGGAGAGACCTACCCGGAGGTCATCGGCTGTCCGGCCCATGCCGGCATGACGCCGGTGGACCCGGATCACCCCGGCGGTGGCGTTGATGATCCCAATGATCCCAACTACAGCCCGTCGGTCGACGATCCCAGCGGCGGCTTCGGGGACGCGAACCTGCCTGACGATCCAACCGGCGGCATCGTGATCCCGTCGGAGCCTCCGGCCCCAGAGGACCCCAGCGGCGGCTTCGGCGATGCCGGTATGTGGGCGGCCAATCTGTTCAATCGGAACTGAGACAGAGCGCGCAAGATCATATAGCTGATACACCCCCAGACCGGAGACTCCGGTCTGGGGGTGCTGCTTGAAGAACCGATATGCGGTGTCGCTTTGGGTTTCTCTTTCAGATCCTCTGAAAAACAAGAGGACGGGATTGCTGGGAGCACAAAACTGAATTGGGAGAAAAAAAGACCCCCAGAAGCATTGCTTCTGGGGGTTGTCAGCTTATTTGCGGGGGCCGCCCTCCAGCCATTTCAGGTCATAGGGCTCAAAGACAACCTTCTCATAGGCGGGGACGTCCATCACCACGCCGGTCCAGTCGGAATGGATCTCGCCGGTCTGCTTGATGAGGATGTCATAGAGAATATCATAGGTAACGCCGTCGGCGGGATCGGTCTCCACGATGGTGGAGTAGGGCAGGGTCTTGTGATAGGTCAGCTCCATGCCCTTGTAGTCGAAGTGGAAGCCGCAGCGCATCCGGCAGCCGTCCAGACCGGTGTATTCCGCGATCTCCTTCAGATCGTGCAGGATCTTGTCCGGCTCATAGAGGTTTTCCGGCGTGGTGGCGGTGTAGTCAAAACGGAACTGAATGCTGGCGCCGGGGATCTTGTGGAAGCGCTCAATAAAGGGGATCAGGTTCTCCTTGGGATAATCCTTGTAGAGAACGCAGTTGATCCGGAAGGGTACCGGCAGCCGGGTCAGCAGCGAGTCATTGGACTCCACCACATAGTGCTGCATGTGGCGGGATACATTGATGCAGGTGATCTTGTGCTTATTCCGCTCCGCGAAGGCCAGAATGTCCTCCTCCGTCTGACATTTGGAGACGGGCAGAGTGGTGTTGATGAACACCCGGTGGGTGGTGGGGATCTCATCCAGCATGATCTGGAGCTTTTCAATGTCGGCAAAGGGCTCGCCGCCGGTAAAGACGAAATCGCATTTGGGGGTGATGGCATCCATCCGGCGGATGCTCTGGACGATCTTCTCCAGAGAGAAGCCGGTCATATCCCCGTATTCTTCCTTATTGATACAGAAAGGGCAGTGGTTTTTGCAGTCGTAGGGGACAAAGATGGTGACGGTAGCGCCGCCTTCCCTTGTTTTGTATGGATGATTCATGATGATCGATCGGCCTTTCCTATTTATAGATGGTAGATCAAGGCGGGAAACAACGGTCCCCGCCCTGAGTAGACATATATTCGTACATACGGATAATTATTTTAATCTATTTTTAACAAACGGTCAAGTGAAAAACAGAAAAAAGAATAAAAGACTGTGTTTTTCCGTCGGCAAGGGTGTACAGGCTATTGGGATAATGCTATAATAACCCTGATTTCCGGCTGACGGAGACAGACTCCGCCGGTTCGGTCTGAAGCTGTTTTTTCGGAAAGGAGGGAATGGGATGCAGGAACTGTTTTCTGCGCTGTCCCTGTGGCTGAGTGCCCATCCTCTGATTACCGGCTGGTACACGGCCATTGCACGGCTGCTGTTTCCGGTGCTTTCGGCGCTGATTCTGGTGCGGGCCATCCGGTCCCTGCTGCGGATCCCCCACACGCCGGAGGTCTGGGCCCAACTGAGCCTGCCCGGCGGCGGCAGTATCCGCCTGACCTATTGGGAAAATATTCTGGGAGGGGGTAAATCCGGCGCTGCGATTCTGAACTATCCCAGCATCTCCCGGCAGCATGCGGCGCTGTGCCGTGGTGAGGACGGAGCCTGGACGGTGTATGATCTTGGCTCCAAGGGCGGCACCGCCGTCAACGGGACCCCTGTGACAGAGCAGGCCCCGTTGAAGCTGGGGGATACCCTGACCCTGGGCGGTGTGCCGCTGGTGTTTCTGCCGCAGACGGTAGGAGAGCGGGAGGAGTTGGAAAAGAAGCGGCAGGCGGAGCGGCCCGCCGCCATGTGGCCCTCTTTTTTGTGGCTGACGGTATTTCAGATTTTGACCGCCATTCAGTTAACATTGGCGGCGGGGGAGAAGGCCAGCCCGGTGATCCCCATCTGCTTCCTGACCCTCACGGTGGTCATGTGGCTTTACGCCGCCGCGCTGCGGCTGGGCCGCTGCGTGGGCTTTGAGCTGGAGACCATCGCCTTTTATCTTTCAACATTATCCCTTGCGGTGACAGCTTCCAGTGCACCGGGGAGCCTTCCCAAGCAGCTTTTGGCCATCGTTCTGGGCATGGGCCTGTTTTTGGCGCTGGGTGTGTTCCTGCGGGATCTGGAACGGGTGAAAAAGCGCCGCTGGCTCATGGCTGCCGGGGCCATCGGCCTGTTGGGGATCACGCTGGTGCTGGGCAAGGCTAAATTCGGCGCGACCAACTGGGTCACCTTGGGCGGTATATCCTTCCAGCCCTCGGAGATCGCCAAGATCTGCTATATTTTTGCAGGCTCCGCCACGCTGGAACGGCTGTTCCGCCGCCGGAACCTGACGCTGTTCATTGTCCTGACCGGCGTGTGCATCGGCCTGCTGGGGCTGATGAGCGACTTCGGCACGGCGGCCATCTTTTTTGTAACCTTCCTGGTCATTGCCTATCTCCGCTCCGGGGACGCCGCAACTCTGGCCCTCATCTGCGGCGGCGCGGCCTTTGGCACGGGGATCATCGTACAGTTCAAGCCCTATATTCTAAGCCGCTTCGCCGCGTGGGGCCACGCCTGGGAGGCGGCCTCCGGCTCCGGCTATCAGCAGACCCGCACCATGTCGGCGGCGGCCTCCGGCGGCCTGTTCGGCATGGGTGCCGGAAACGGCTGGCTGGAGCGTATCCCTGCCGGGGATACGGATCTGGTGTTTGGTATGTTATGCGAGGAATGGGGGCTGGTCATCGCACTGCTGGCGGTGGCCTGCATCCTGACGCTGGCGTGGTTCGCCGTTCGCGCCTCTCGGACGGGCCGATCCAGCTTTTATACCATCGCCGCCTGCGCGGCAGGCTCTCTGCTGGTGTTTCAGACCAGCCTGAATGTGTTCGGCTCCGTGGATCTTCTGCCCCTCACCGGCGTGACCTTCCCCTTCGTGTCCAACGGCGGCTCCGCCATGCTGTCGGCATGGGGGCTGCTGGCGTATCTGAAGACCATGGACACCCGTGCGGACGCCAGCTTTGCCATCGGCCGGGCGGCGGAGCGGAAGCTGGACGAGGAAGCCGCCCGTATGGCGGCACCGGCAGAGGATGCCTTTGAAAAGGAGGACGGTCATGCGGAAGATTGAAAAACGGGCCGTGATCTGCATGGCACTGGCGATTTTACTGGCGGCGGGGATGAGTGTATTTCTCATCCGGTATTTTGCTGAGGGCGGCAAGTGGGCCTCCTCTGCCTTTAACCGCCATCTGTACGATTCCAACGGCGTGCTGATCTCCGGCACGGTGTTGGACCGGGACGGGGATGTGCTGTCCTCCGTGGAAAACGGCCACCGCACCTACTATGAAAACGAAACCGTCCGCAAGGCCACCCTCCACGCGGTGGGAGACCTGTACGGCAAGATCGGCACCGGCGTTCTGAACGCCTTTGCCGACAAGCTGACGGGATATAACCTGCTCAGCGGCGCGTTCGGCGCGGCGCAGGGCAGCGACCTGTATCTGACCCTTGACGCCCGGTATAACTACGAGGCGTACAGGGCTTTGGGCGGCCACGCCGGGACGGTGGCGGTGTATAACTACAAGACCGGCGAAATTTTGTGCATGGTGTCGGCGCCCAGCTATGACCCGCTGAATGTACCCAAGAATCTGGAAGAGAATGACCGTTATAAGGGCGCGTACCTGAACCGGTTTCTCTCCTCCGCCTTTGTGCCGGGGTCGGTGTTCAAGACTGTGACCCTGACGGCGGCGCTGGAAAACCTGCCGGACGCGGAGACCCGGACCTGGAACTGCACCGGCAGCGTCCAGATCGGGGACGAGACCATCACCTGCTCCGGCGTCCACGGAGAGCAGACATTGAAGGAGGCCTTCGCCCACTCCTGCAACGCGGCCTTCGCTCAGATCGCGGAGGAGCTGGGGGCAGATACCCTGCGGCGGTATACGGAGAAGGCGGGGCTTACCAGCGCCTATTCCGTGGACGGTCTGCCCACCGCCAAGGGCACGTTCAACTGGGACGGCATCACCGACGGGCAGCTGGGCTGGGCCGGTGTGGGCCAATACCACGATCAGGTGAACCCCTGTGCCTTCCTGTTGTGGATGGGGGCCATTGCCAACGGCGGCAAGGCGGCGGAACCGTATCTGATCCGGAAAACGGTGTCCTCACTGGGGATCCCGTCTTTGCCCCACATCACTCAGCACACAGGACAGCTGATCGACAGCAGAACGGCGGCCACCGTGGCGGACTTTATGGCCAATAACGTGACGGAGACCTACGGCACCAAGCGCTTTCCCAACATGGAGCTGTGCGCCAAATCCGGCACGGCAGAGGTGGGGACGGGACAGACGCCTCACGCCTGGTTCGCGGGCTTTCTGCGGAACGAGGATGCACCCTACGCCTTTGTGGTGCTGGTGGAAAACGGCGGCGGCGGAAACGCCGTGGCCGGAACGGTGGCCGGCAAGGTGCTGAACGTGATCGTCAACGGATACTAAAGAAAAGCAGGAACGAAGATATGAAAAAAGACATCTGGCTGAAACCCGGCAAGGAGCTGAACACCGGGGCCATCATCGGCGGCATCGGCTTTGCCATCTATATCGCCCTGTCCGCGCTGGAATGGCGGGGGCTTGCGCTGTTCGCGGCGCTTGCCTTCGGCTTGGAGGCGGGATACGCCTTCCTCTCTGCGCTGGACTGCCGGGAAAAGGATAAGGATTCCGTCAGCTACAACATCGTGTGGGGCACCGGCGCGTTGGCGATCCTGATGCTGCTGCCGGCAGTCATGACCATCATCAAAGGGTGACCTGCGCTTGAAGCGGGGCGGAGGAACGGAACAGAAAACGGCGTGGACGGGTCTGCCTGTCCGCGTTGTTTTTTTACTTGACAAATACCCCGTGGGGGTATATGATGCAAACGAAATAGGAATGTCGGTTTTGGGAAAGGTCGACAGGAAAGCAATTTACCGTCTCAAAGGAGGAACCCCCATGCGGGAAGAAGTATATGACATTTCCGGGATGCACTGCGCCGCATGCAGCGCGTCCGTGGAAAAAGTGACCCGGCGGCTGCCGGGGGTAGAGCGCAGCGACGTGAATCTGGTGGCGGAGCGCATGACCATCGTCTACGACGAAACGCAGGTGACGCCGGAGCAGATCATCGCCAAGGTGGAGAAGGCGGGCTTCGGGGCCAAGCTCCATCAGGAAAAGCAGGAAGCGGCTCCGGTCCAGACCGGCGAGGACCCGGAGGAACTGGAACTGCGGCGAAAAAAGCGGGAACTGATCGTTTCGGCTATCTTTTCCTGTGCCTTGCTGTATGTGTCCATGGGGCAGATGCTGCCCTTCGGCCTGCCCGCCCTGCCGCTGCCGGATCTGTTTTCCATGCACACCCACCCCATGAACTTCGCCGTTTTACAGCTCATGCTGGCGATCCCGGTGCTCTACTGCGGGCGGAATTTCTTCATCAACGGCTTTCAGGCACTGTTCCATGGGAATCCCAACATGGATTCGCTGGTGGCCATCGGCTCTGCCTGCTCTTTTGTATACAGTGTGGTGATGATGTTTTTGATCACCGATGATGTTCACGGCCATGTGCATAATCTCTACTACGAATCCTCCGCCGTGGTGCTGACGCTGGTGTCGCTGGGGAAGTTCATGGAGAGCCGGAACATGAAAAAGACCAAGAGCGCCATCACCGCCCTCATGCGGCTGACGCCGGACACCGCCCTTTTAGCGGACAGCGGCAAGGAGGTGCCCACGTCCGCTGTCAAGGCCGGGGACGTGCTGCTGGTAAAGCCCGGCGCCCGGATCCCGCTGGACGGTGTGGTGACCAAGGGTGAGAGCAGCGTCAACGAGGCCATGCTCACCGGCGAAAGCCTGCCGGTGGAAAAGGCGGAGGGCAGCGAGGTCATCGGCGGCAGCGTCAATGAAAACGGCGTGCTGTATGTGAAGGTCACACGAGTGGGGGAGGACACCACCCTCTCCCGGATCATCCGCTTTGTGGAGGATGCTCAGGGCAAAAAGGCCCCCATCTCCCGGACGGCGGACAAGGTGGCGGGGATTTTCGTTCCAACAGTCATTGCCATCGCCGTGCTGGCGGCGGTGATCTGGGCCATTGCTGGGAAGGACTTTGCCTTTGTCCTGAGGGTGTTCACCTCTGTGCTGGTGATCGCCTGCCCCTGTGCGCTGGGTCTGGCTACGCCCACGGCGATCATGGTGGGCACCGGTCTGGGTGCGAAGCACGGCATCCTGATCCGCTCCGGTGAAATTTTAGAGGTGACCCACTCCGTGGATACCGTGGTGCTGGACAAGACCGGCACCGTGACAAAGGGCGAGCCTGCCGTTACGGAGGTCTGTCCCGCAGGCGGCACGGCGGAGGGGCTGCTGACCATCGCGGCGGCAGTGGAGTCCGTGTCTCAGCACCCTTTGGCGGCGGCCATCGTACAGGCGGCGCAGGAGAAAAAACTATCTACCGGCAAGCAGCCGGAGAATTTTGAACTGCTCCCCGGACGGGGCCTCCGGGCAACCCTCTCCGGCCGGACGGTGCTGGCGGGCAACCGCCGGTTGATGGAGGAAAGCGGCGTGGACATCTCCGCCCTTTCCGAAAAGGCTGACGCCTTGGCGGGACAGGGGGAAACGCCCATGTTCTTCGCCGCTGACGGGGCGCTGCTGGGACTGATCTCCGTGGCGGACCCGGTGAAGGAGACCAGCGCAGCTGCCATTGCCGCTCTGCACAAGCAGGGACTTCGGGTGGTGCTGCTCACGGGAGACAGCCGCGCCGCCGCAGAGCACATCGGCGCCCTTGTGGGCGTGGACGAGGTGATCCCGGAGGTGCTGCCGGAGGAAAAAGCGGTCCACGTGCAAAAGCTGGAGGCGGCAGGCCGCAAGGTGATGATGGTGGGGGACGGCATCAACGATGCCCCGGCCCTTACCGCCGCCACCGTGGGCTGTGCCATCGGTAGTGGAAGCGACATTGCCATCGAAGCCGCCGACATCGTGCTGATGCGCTCGGATCTGGAGGATGTGCCCCGGGCGCTGCGGCTGTCAGCCCTGACCCTGCGGGACATCAAGCAAAATCTGTTCTGGGCATTCTGCTACAATACCATCGGTATCCCCATCGCCGCTGGACTGCTGTACGCCTTGGGCGGGCCGCTGCTCTCCCCTATGTTCGCGGGAGCCGCTATGTCCCTGAGCTCCGTGTGCGTGGTGGGCAACGCCCTGCGTTTGGGCACCGTGAAGCTGTAAAAAGGAGGAAGCAATGGCAGAGGAAACAAAAAACTGCTGCTGTTCCCAGCGGCGGAAGGTCCGGGAGCGGACAGAGGAGGAAGCCCTGTTGCAGCGGCTCAGCCGCATTGAGGGGCAGGTGCGGGGCGTCCGGGGGATGGTGGAGAATTCCGCCTACTGCACGGATATCCTGACCCAGGTCTCCGCCATCCAGTCGGCGCTGAACGCTTTCAACCGGGAACTGCTGGCCCGGCACATCCGTACCTGCGTGGTGACGGACATTCAAAAGGGTGATCTGGACGTGGTGGACGATTTAGTGGCCACCATTCAGAAAATGATGAAATGAGCATCCAATATTTTAAGGAGGAATTTGAAACGACAACGATTAAAGTACCCGACATGATGTGCGAAAACTGTGTAAAGCGCATCACCAACGCCCTCACCGCCGCGGAACTGACCTTCCGGGTGGATCTGGCGGCGAAGAACGTCACCATCGACGGCTGCGAGAACTGCGTCAAGACCGCCGTCAGCGAGCTGGAGGATCTGGGCTTCACCCCGGAGGTCCAGGGCTGAGAGGCAGCGTACACCCGAAAAAGCGCCGGTGTCCGGTTTCGGATACCGGTACTTTTTTACCAGAAAATCGGTTACAAATTGTAACTTTTACGGATCAAGGTTGGAGAAATCCAAAAAATGAAAATCGTGTTTTTGCGGGATTGTGGTGGACATAAAATCGTGGAATGGGCGAAAACTTGACAAAAGTGGGAGATGGAGGTATACTTAGACCCAGTTTTGGATAAATTACAAAAGTAACAAAACAGTAACGGCGCTATTTGGCGCTGTCAGGAGGTCTTACATTTGCGACATTTACACACTCCAAAAACGGTATGGCTGTGCCGCTGTCTGACTCTGTTGCTGCTGTTGTCCGTCACCATGGCGGGCGCCACGGGCTGGGCTAAAGCCCTGTATCTGTTCAGCGACGGAGAGCAGTCCGCAGCGCTGGATGACAGCCATTCCGGCATCGAATCCCTGCTTTTGAACCTGGATACCGGCAAGAGCGGTGAAAACGCCGTATTGACGGAGGGTACCATGGTGACTGTCCGCCGGGGCGGCGAGACCATCACTGCCACCGCCCGGAAGGAAACGGTGAAGCAGTTCCTCTCCCGTATGGATATTATCCCCGGTTCCCGGGAGATGGTGGGCATCGAGCTGATGGAAAACAGCGTGATGCTGACGATTTCCGATCACCTGACGGTTTTCAAACGGGTGACGGAAAAGGCGGAGCACGAAACGGTTTACCGGGATACACCGGACCTGCCCAAGGGCGAGGAACGGGTGGCCCGGAAGGGTATGGACGGCCAGCACACAGCCATCTATGAGCAGACCTGGGTCAGCGGCGAGCTGGTCACCAGCCAGTATGTAGAGGAAATTTCCACCACCAGCGTAACGGAGGTGGTGGAACGGGGAACGGCGGTCTCCTATGTGGAGCCGGATGATAAGCTGGTGAACGTCACTACCCAGAGCGATGGCTCCGGCTACCTGACTTTCGCCTCTGGCGGCACTATGAAATTCAGCAAGGCCGTCACCGTCACCGCCACCGCCTATACCGCCGGGTATGACGGCGTAGGGACCCGTACCGCCACCGGCACCACCGTCCATAAGGGCGTGGCCGCCGTGGATAAGCGGGTGTTCCCCCTTGGCTCCGACCTGTACGTTGTGGCCAAGGGTATGGAATACGGCCTGACCCGTGCCGAGGACACCGGCATGAAGGGTCCCAAGATCGATCTGTATATGGAGAGCTATCAGGAGTGCATCCAGTTCGGCCGCCGGACGGGCACTGTCTATCTGCTGGAAGATTGAGCGTTAACAGCTTGAACTGAGAAACCGGCCTGTCCGCAAAATTGCGGGCAGGCCGGTTTTTGTGAGCGTTTGGCGGCTTGCCGGGAAAGAGCGCGCTTTGACGGATGTTTCCCGGGAAAACAATGAAAGGGAACGTGTTCCGAAACCGGAACACGCTCCTTTTCATTATTTGTATTTATTTGCGGAAATGCTGCTTACAGGCTGTTGGCTTGCTCCACCACCTTGCGGATGGCGTCGGCGGCATCATCCGGCAGGGCATTGAAGCCGCCCTCAGCGTCCTTCAGGCCCTCCACGTAGTTCAGGCGGTCCTGCATACGGGCCTGCATCTGGGCGACATAGCCCTTGTCGGTGAGGTCGGGCACGAAGCCGTCCCACTCCATGATCTCAATGTCGGAGAAGGGGCCCCAGGGCTTGAATTCCGCACGGCCCTCCACCACGGATTCCAGAATACCCAGCGTATCCTCCTTCTGGACCTTTTTGCCCATGAAGTCACCGGTGTTGATGATGTAGCACGCCACGTTCTTCTCAGCCACCAGCTTCTTGAACTTCTCGTAGTCATTCACCAGCGGGTAGGTGCGGAAGGGGTTGGCGTAAGGCTCCACCACCAGAGCGTTGGGGTCCACGCCCTCCTTCAGCCGTTCGGCGGAGGAACGCTTGGTGGCCAGCGTAGCGCCCATGACAGAGGCCAGAGACGCGCCCTTCAGCTTCACGATGGGAGGGATGGTGGGATCCTTCATGATCCAGAAAATAGCGTTGACGGGGGATTCGATCTTATCCACCCGGTTGGGAGACCAGAGCTTGGACTTGATGGCCCGGCCGTTGCCGTTGCGGATATCCTCAGTGACCAGCACCACCTTGCCGTCCTCGTCCAGCGTGGCGGAGCAGTTCTGCGCTGTCAGCAGGTACTTGTTGTCCGGGGAATCCACGGGATAGTCGGCGGTCTTGTCGAAATAGGTAGGCTCCAGAGCGATGGAGGCGCAGGTGTCGGAGTTGATGATGAAGGCGTCGTCGTGGAGCACCTTGATGGAGGGGTACTTGCCGCCGTGCTTGGCGTGGGTCAGGGTGGACTTGCCGGAGCCGGACAGACCGAACACGGCAGAGACGAACTTGTGGCCGTCCGCCAGGGTGTATTCCTTCTGACCGCCGTGGCAGCTGGCGTAGCCGTTGCGGTTGGCGATGGCCCAGGCCAGGGTCAGGGTACCCTTCTTGTGCTCGCCGAAGTAGCGCATACCCAGGATGGCGGCGCAGTTGGTCTCCGTGTTGAAGTAGCACAGGCACTTGGGGTCGCAGACCTTTTCCTGACCGGGGGCACCGGTCCACTGGGGATCGGAGAAGATGTAGATGTCAGGCTCCTTGCCGTCGCCTACGGGCTTGGAGTTCTTGTACATCTTCACATATTCCGTGGACATATACTGGAAGTTCAGCATCCAGTTGTAGAGGAGGTTTTCCTCACCCTCAGGGATCAGCAGATGGGCCTTCACCATGAACTCGGGGTCCAGACCGATGAACACCTCGGCGTGATACATGGTCTTCCAGCGGGTGTCATACACGGCGTCCATGACGATCTTATCCAGGGCGGCGGTGTCCACGCCGGGCTTGCCGGTGATGCGGCGGGCGGGGGCGTAGCGGCCGGTGATGGAGCCGTCATTGAACAGCAGGACCTTGGCGTCCGGCTCCAGACCGAATTCCTCGCCCCGGTAGACGGGCATATCGGTGACCACGGTGCCGGGAGAATTTTTGGCCAGCTCATAGGCTTCCTTCAAGGTGTTGACCTTGATGACATTGTTGCCGTAGAACGGAGCTTCGATGATGGAACGGGTCTTGGAAAAACCCACCTGGCCGGGACCGATCTCGGCTCTGGGATAATAGGCCTTTGTGGACATATCGGGATACCTCCTTGTAATCATGGTTGATAACTGTATGATACTGGAACGCAGGGGAAAAAGCAAGTTATGAAGATGACAAGTTCCGGCAAAGAGGACGGTTCCTTTTGTGACTTTTTGCGGCAGGGCGGCGGTTATTTCCGCTCCGCCAGCGCGTCTGTCAGGGCAGCGAACTCCGTTAACGTCAACGCCTCTCCCCGGACCGATGCAGGCAGGCCGCAGGCGGCGATGGCGTCGGCAATGGCGGCCTTGTCCCACCCCGGCAGGGCAGCGGACAGGGAATTGGACAGGGTTTTTCGCCGCAGCAGGAAGGCTCC
>ENA-UESH01001749-UESH01001749.1-human-gut-metagenome-genome-assembly--contig:-NODE-1749-length-14184-cov-225.387609_pt1 | contig 14184 bp, 14 predicted proteins | sample MGYA00243001_ERZ508002 | MGnify/ENA primary metagenome ERZ508002 (study PRJEB26167, sample SAMN06115447) | human gut metagenome | host: Homo sapiens | place: China:Anhui | collected 2015-08-07... | reverse complement strand
ACCACGTCCTGATAGGTGCCGTCCGCCAGGTTTACTCGCATGGTCTTGGTGTCGTAAGGCGTCCATTCCCCGTCCAGGTCCCACACCACCGTGTAGTCGCTGTTGTTGCAGATAATCACGCCCTCGCCCTCAGCGCACTTGTCGCGGACTTTGATTTTAATTTCGGGCATATACTCCCTCCTTATGCCGTCCTGCGCCATGTGTACACGGCCAGGTACGGCGGCATATTGTTGTGAGCCTGGCCGCCGCAGTTGGACGTAGCCTTGCCCGTGTAAGCGTTGGCGGTGCCGCCGGGAGACACAATCTTGATGGCCCCGGTGCCGGTGGCGTCGCTCTGGCCCGTGTAATCGTAGCCGTGAGTGTGGTTTGCCATCTCCGCCGCCGTCAGGATGTGCTCCTCCTCGCCGCCGGTGGAGCCCGCCGCGTGGGAGTCGCCCGCCGCCAGAAGGAACCTGTCTTTGATCTGCTCCCAGGTGCCGCCGAACAGTTCCGCCGGGGAGGTGGAATCTGTGGACTGGTAGATGCTACCAACCGGGTGCAGGAGATCGAGGAGGGCCTTGCCCATGTAATGGATGGGCCACCTAAATTCCACCGTCTTTTCTTTTTCCGCCACGCCGCCGAAGCAGATTGCCTGCAAATCGAAGTTCATGTTCAGTGGCACAGCTACCGTGGGAATGGTGATTTCCCGGGTCACAGTGCCGCCCAGAGCGTCTGTCGCCTTGACCTGCACAACGCCGGTGGAGTCGGTGCCATAGTCCACCAGATACACGGTTTTCGCCCCGGAGGTCTGGCCGGTCAGATTGCTGGCTCCGGTGATTTCCACGGTGGCTTTATTTCCGGTCAGCTGGATGGATAGCGTAAACGTCAGCTTGATGTCATCGCCCATGGCGTTGTCCGCCCATGCCCCGCCGGAGTAGTCGCCACGCAGGAAGGTCAAATCCTGGATTCCAGGGCCGCTGTAGGCGTTTACGGTGATGTTCCGGGTAACGGATGCCGTGCGCCCTCTGCTGTCCGTGACGGTGGCTACAACAGCCATTGTGCCGGTGTTTTGCAGGGTGTTTCCGCCGTCAGCGCTTGCCGCCTTGCCGCCGATGGTCAGCGACTTAGAAACGATGGTACTGCCGTAGCTGCCGGATGCCGTGTAGGTGGCCTTTAACACGCTCTTGCCCTGCACCCAGCCGTATGTGAGCTGATATCCGGAGGTGTCTGACAGACTCACGGACAGGGTAGGTTTTACCGATGCAGGGATGGATGCCGTCAGTGTGGTCGTATTGGTGCCCACCACGGCGTCCCCGTTGTAGGTGGTAATTTCCGCCGTGATGTTTACGGAAATTCCAGACGTATTCTGCGCGGCCCAATTTAATGGCGGCGTATACGATATGGATGTGGCGCTGGATTTTGTCGCCACAGTTACCTGTGCCGCAGAACCGCACTTGAGCTTGATGGTGTGCGTAAAAGTGCTCACGGCCCGGGTCACTGTAAGTGTACCGGCAGAACCCAGCACAAGCCCGGATGCCGACACGGATGATGCCCGGGGGATGTCAGGAAGATTGACTGTGCCGGAAACCGTCAGGCTGGACGGCGTGTAGGATGATGTAAACCCGCTGTGCCAATCCGCAGAAAGCACCACGGACCCCTTGCCCATATTGTTATGAGCCACGGTGATAGACTTGCTGCCCAGCTTGTACCAGCCCCTGGAATTGTACCGGTACGGGTTATACACCTTGGTGCCTTGCAAAGTGTAATAGCAACTATTGGCGTCCAGGTTGTAGCTCTCGCCGGTGCCGTCATAAATGTACAGCGTCAGGGACAGTGTGGACTTGTTGTCCGCAATGCTCTGGGATACGCTGTAATCCAGCCGCAATTGCCAGCCGGTGGAAGATTTTGCACCGTAAATACTCGCCATCAAATCACCCCCACGAAGGACACGGACCCGTTGGGCTGTACGACAATGCCCATAGGTCCCAGGCGGAACTTGCTCAGTTCCACCAGCTCAAAACTGTTGTTGTTCCAGTACGCCAGAAGGGTCCCGGAAGTATCATAGAATCCGATTTTGTCGTTGTACTCTTTCAGCATGATTTCCGATGCAGAGGACCCGATACGTAGCACCGGATGGCCGTCATCGTCGATACTGGCGTCGATGAAGTCCGAAAGCGTCTGACCGTTGACGGTGACTCTTTCTGCGGACATTTGCCCAGCGGTGATGACATTTGCGTTGATCTCGCCGTCCATGGTCAAGGCAACACCGGAAATGGTATTTCCGCCGTCATTGGAGAATCCCAAACCACCGGTGGACATAATCCACATCCGGGTATTGGGTGTAATGGTGGGCGTATCTCGCAGGGTCCACCCGATGGGAAAACCCTGTTCGTCCAGAGTCAGCTCGTAATACCCACCCTTTGCCCCGATGATCTTTTGCGTAGCGTTCTGCATGGCCTTGGTAAGGCCCTCATAAGCCCGCTTAATGCGCTGCTCTGTGGGACTTTCCATGGCGTAATCCGCGTCCTGTGGGGCGTAACTGTGCATCGTAGAGGACAGGCCGCCGTACAGGTGGATCTCCTGCTCCATAACACACACGTCCAGCCATTCGCCGGTGTCACCCTCCACCTGGATAACGTCGCCCACCTCAACAGACGGGTCGCAGCGCCATTTTACGTCGCAGGGCTGGAAAGATATCTCTACCTCCGGCTGAATCAGGTCTGCAACGGCCTGGTTCATGTATGGGTTTGTAGATGTGATGCCCAATCCGGTGCCGGATGTAATGGGTTCATCTTCCGTCCCGGTGGTGAGACTGGATACCGTGTACAGACCGTCTGCCGTGCGGGTCAGTCCGGACATGTACTGCTGCTCCCGGCTGACCTGGAAAGTAGTCTTTGCGTACCACCTGAACACCAGATTGCCGTCCCGGTCGAAGTGCGCGGACTGTCCGCACAGTCCAGCCAGCCACCCCAGCTGCTGTCGGATGGTCCCCTCAAACACAGATTCGATTGTCATGTCCGGGAAAGTCACCGTTGGGGGAGTCAGGCCGCTTTGCGCACACAAGTCCGTCAGCATAGCGTCTGGCGTGGCGGGGAACTCAATTTTCGGGGTGTACTGCTCCGTCAAGGATGCCATCTGGTCATAGCCGGTAATTTCCCAGCCATACACCAAATTTTCTACGCCGTCTGCGGGAATGTAGTATCGGCCCAGGGGGACATATTCCACCCCAGACGCTGCGGCGCTTGCACCGGCGATTGCCTTACCGGCCACAGCCTGACCGGCGATGGCTGTCGTGTCTGTATCACCGCCAGGAACGCAGATGCCGATATACGGAACAAAGTACCCGCCGGACAATTGCAGCGGCTCATCCGGCTTGTAAATGCGGATTTTGCACCGCCCGGAACAGGCAGAGCCGACGGAAATGCCGTCTGAAGAATCAAACGCCGGTGTTGCGGTGATCTCCTGAACGTATTCTCCGTCCAGCTCCGTCTGCCCGTTGAAAATCACCTTGGCCTTGATCTCACGGCCATAATCCGCAAAAGCGGCGTGAAACGCGGTGGAGACATTGTACATGGCGTCACCTCTCAACAAAGTTCATGGACAGACGTTCCCATCTCCATTCCCCATCGATGCAAGAATACATGGGAGTAGTCCGGTCGCCCACATAGCATGTCATGGTGCGGTTCGTGCCGTCCTCTGCATCTGGCCCTGTCGCCTGGAAAAATACGTCCGTGACGGCTTTCAGGATTGTGGAGCATTGTTTAGCAGTCAGGGGGGGCCATTCCATGGTCCACTTCCGTTTCCTGGCCACCCTGTCGAGAAACGCATCACCATTCTGGTTCCTTCCGGAGCCGTCTGCATCTACGTCCTGCAAGCCCCAGGAAAAAGATTTGGGGTCAGGGAGCGGCACTGTGGTCTCGTCTTTCTTTTTTACCGTGATGATTGCCATGTGCCCCTCCTTACGCAAACAGGGGAGATTTGCCGGTTGCCCGGACCACCTCTTTGTTCTTCTTTACGACGTTGCGATACACCACATCACCGTCCATATAGACAGTGAGATTGATATCCCCGGTCGCTCCATCTTTATTGGACATAGCGGACATTACGGCGCGGTACACGCCGTCAGACACGGCGGAGACTATCTGGTCATTGTTCGCAACGGCTGTCCGTCTGCCAATGTTGCCCACCATCTCCGCGCCAGCTTCACGGGCGACAAACAACTGGCCCTCGTTGGGAAAACCGCCTTCGGCGAATTGTTTGATCTTCGGGATGTTTACCAATCTCTTATTGAAAGCGGGTATGATTTGAACGCCACCGATTTTCAGACCCTTGAAGTCCAGGTGGAACATCTCATTTACCGCATCAATCACGACATTGACGATGGAAATAATCCCGTTGGCCATTTTTTTTACAAATCGGGTAATAGGGTTGTCGTCCAGCTTCCATGCGGCGTGAGATGATGCAAGCCCGGCGGCAAGCACGGCAAGGCCGAGTCCAATTCCCGCGCCAGAAAGGAGCAGCAAAACGCCGAGAACCATAAGCGCTCCGCCAACAATACCAGCAATATAAGAAATCGACTTTTTCAGGAACTTCGAAACGGCGTCCCAGTTCAGCGCCGCAGCTGTCGCGAGGCTTGCCGCTCCGATTACCATCAGAGCAATGCCCAGAGGGATGTTTACTCCAGTAAACGTAAGCAACGCGCCGAGTACCAACTGCGCGGCACCAAGTATTACCATAACGGTGGTAATTGTTTTTTTCACGGAATCAGGCATTTCGTTCCACTTTGGAACAATTGCTGTGGCCAGCACGAACGCGCCAGCCACCATCAAGGCAATACCCAGCGGGATATTCGCCCCGGAGAAAGCCAAAATAGCGCCTACCGCCAGTGCGCCCAATGCAACGAATGTGACCAGCCCGCCGATGATTTGTCGGACATCTTCCGACAGTTTATCCCACGTCAGGGTTTGAGACGCAATCAGTTCCGTTGCACCAAATGCCATAAGGCCGATGCCGATGGGAATATTTGCCCCGGAAAATGCAAGGATTGCGCCGATAACCAACGCCGCAGTTCCGCTTACAAGGTCAATGTTTGCGATGGCATTTTCCAAAACATTCTTCACGGCGTCTGGGTTATCTTCGTTGCCGGAAATCATCAGAGCAAGGCCACTTGCCATCATGGCGATGCCAGCGGGCACATTAATCCCGGTAAAAGCGAGAATCGCGCCAATAACAAAATCAGCCGCGCCTAATGTGGCTTTGATTTCTGCAATATTGTCTTCGATTGTCTGTTTGATCTCAGAAACCTTGCTTTGAACAGCCCCGTCCAGGAAGCCGTACTCGGGCAAATTAATCCCGAGTCCACCAGAGCCGGTAATGCCAGCATCCGTTTTGCCGGAAGAACCCGTGTTGGACGGAAGGATGTTCAATTCGTCAAAGCCCATGGTGTAGCGCTTGAACTCCTTGGCAGCGTCTACCGCTGCATCCATGTTGTCCGAAAGCTCCCCGGAGGCAACAGCCCCACGATTCACGCCATCCCAGTCAACGTCCGTAATCTCAAACCCGAACAGTTTAGCCAGCGCGTTCGCTAACTCGCGGACAATTTGCAGAAACGCAATGACATAAGGCAGAACCTTAGTCAGAATCGGGATAAACAGATTGCCGATTGCACGGGACACCTGAGTGATTTCTGCTCTAAGCACACGCAGCTGGTTCGCAGGAGCTTCCAGGGTTCGGGCCATGTCGCCCTGTGCGGTCGTCACCTGTGTCATAATAGCGTAGTACCGCAATTCTGCTTTTTCCGCCTGATTCATGGCGGAAACGCTCTTGGTAATACCAAGATTCAGCGCTTCCTGCTGCAATCGCGCAACAGACAGGTCATAGCCCAATCTTCGCAGTGGCTCCAGTTCGCCTGCAATGCCGGATTGCAGCTTCTGCATGGAGTCCTCAACAGAGATGTTGAAGAAAGAGGACAGGTCATAGCCCAACTGTGTCAAATTTTTGCTCATGGTGTATGCCCGGTCTTCTGTATCGCCAAATCCAGTCAGAAGCGTCTGGAACACACCCTGGTTCCGCACCCACTGCGCCGGGTCGATGCCCATCACAGAAGATACTTTTTCTGCGTAGTTCTGCGCTTCCTTTGCGTATTTACCCAGCGCGACGCTGAACAGGTTCAGGTCCTCTTGGTACGTGTTGGATTCCGTGATAGCCGTTCCGATAAGGCCCACCACGCGCCGCAGCCCAGCATACAAAATTCCGAACCGAATCATGCCCGTAGCTCTACTGAACATGCTCGTTCTGCGCGTCCCGCGCTGCACGGCGGTGTTGTACTGGTTTACCATCGTAATGGCCCGCTGTAGTCTGGCGGGTAGCGCAGCAAATCCCGTTCCGAGCCGCTGCATCTCGTCAGACAACGGACGAATCGCCGCCGCAAGCTCCTTCATTTGGCGGTTAAACTTATCCAAATCCGCCGCATCAAGCTCATGCATAACCTCCGGGAGTTTGCCGAGTTGGCTAATAAACGATGTGAGATGGGATCGTCCCAGTTCGGAGAGTGGGCGCATACCGTCTGCAAGGGCAATCAGCTTATCGCCGTCCGTTGTCTTGATTTGGCTCAGCGCCGTAGAAAGTGCGGCGATTTGGTTCGGCACGGAACTGGAGATTCTGACGGCGCTGACCTCACTCAGGCTTTTCAGCCCGCTGGTCAAGGACCGGAGCCTCTGGAGCTTATCTGTGCTGGTGTTTTCCAGGGCCTTGTTCAAGGAGTCCAACTGCCTGGCAGTAGTGCGCAAAGCCGACACGCCCCCGGATGTGGCCGTTTTCAGACGAACCAGGGTATTTTGCAGCTTTTCCAGGGACGCTACAGCGCTGTCGCTGTTTTCCTTAATTTGAAACTCAATACCCTGGATTTCCACATTATCCGCCATTCTTGCCACCTCCCTGCTCGAATCGTTTGTTGTTCGCGATCATAAACATCTCCATGACGGACCGCGCCTTCTTGTCGCCTTGCTCCTGTTTTTTGGGCTTTTCGCTCTGTGCATACAGGTCGTATGGGGAATCACGGTACGGCTTTGGCCTGGTACCTTTCTTGCCGCCCATGCGGAGAATGGGTGCTAAGTCCGCCACGGCTTCATAAATGTATGCACCGTGCAGCCATGCGGTTTGATTTGTCAAATCGCGTTTAATCTTCGCTGCTTCCCTGTAATATTTGACCAGTTCACAGTCCTCGTCCCAGTACTGGCTATAGGTCATACCAATGGCCAGATAATATGGAAACAGCTCATAGAATTTATCGGAATAGCGGGGGATTGGCTCCCCCGCTTTATTCGACGGCGACTCGTTTACCAGTTCGCCGTCCAGGTAGGGTTTTCCTCGCTTTCCGCAGGCTCGTCCAGCAGGGCGATGATGGGGTCGTTGTACATCTCAACCAGCTTGCCGATCAGTTCGTCCTTCTTGGACATACCCGCGTAAATCTTGTCGATCACATCGCGCTTAACAAACCGATGATGAGCCTTAAAAGCTCCAGCAAACAGCGCGGGAAGACTGGTCATGGGCTTGCTTTCGACTTCGGTCGCAACAAACCCTTCTTTCTCCATCAGTTCCACGGTCTTTCGGGTATATTCCAGGGTGTACGCAATGCCAGTCACGGGGTCCTTAACAGTAAGCGTCTTTGCCATGTTCTGTTTCCTCCTTATTCGTTATCCAGGTTGATTACGGTCGAGGGGGCGATGGTGATAGCCATGCCCACAACTTCGTTGACACCGCCTCCAGTGGGGTACACGGACAACTCACCCTTAAAGCTGAACTTGCCGTCCGTACCGGAAGGAGTCAGAGTTCCCGCGCTTTCGGTGCCGCCGAACCATACGGCGTAATCCTCCTGTTTGCCCTCCAGCGCCTTAAGCGCCTTATAATCGGGCAAGGCGTAGTTGGCGGTGAAGGACAGGCCGTCCATGGACTGGATGCCCGCGATGAAGGTCTGCATCTTGTCGGAAAGCGTGGTGGTTTCCAGCATGTCGGGGTCGCCACCCAGATCGGGGAACTCTTTGATGTCGATCAGCTTCGACCACGACGCAGCGCTGGTATCTTTATGCATCAGGAAAACCTTGTAGGTAGAGATAGCGATAGGTCATCATTCCTTTCTGTTATCGTCTGAAAATAGTGGCCCCGTCTGTTTCCGCCCTGTATCTGGCAACAAGACGGTAGATAGAAGCGTTTTCCATGTTCGGGACCGGGGACATGGAAATCCTTGTGAAGTTACGCGCATACATCATCCTGTCGATGTCTGCCATGATGGAACGGCATTCACTCTTTTTCCCGCCAGTTTTGTTGGAGTAAACGTTTACCTCGTACATCAGTACGGAATATCTCTCTCTTTCGGATGAATCTAGACGATTTGCGGCGGCGTAATTGTCCTGCTCCACAATGCTGGCATGTGGGAATTTGGGGGGTGCATTGATGTACTCCCCGGCCACGTCAATACCCGGATATTTCTCGCGGAGCTGTTCCGCGATTGGCGTATACACCTTGCTTTCGATGTCGATCATCGGAACACCTCCTTGACCAGGGCTGGAAGCCTGTCTGAAAGCTCCTTTACCGTGTCGTACATGGACATGTTGGCCGGGTTTCCGTGAGTAAGAACCACCGTATTGCCGGTTTTTGGGTTCGTTTTCTCAACTCCGTTCGTTCCGGGGTCCCCGTAGTAGCCCCACGTCCTTTGCTTGCCGTGACCCTTTCCGTAAGCGCCGCGAACCATGCCGTTTCGCGCAGCTTCCGGGTGGTTGTCCGGGTACATAACGCCAGTGCCGAATTCAATAAACAGGACGGACGCCCCGACAGCTACTACCGCCGCCGTGCGTCCGTCCCGTTCTTCAATTTTTACATTCGCGTCGTTTGTCCCGTCGTATACGGCAGACTCAAATTTTGCGGATGCGATATCATACCCCATGGAAGAAAGCTCTCGGAGAAGCGCGTTTGCCCGGTCCTCCAGCCATGTCCGGTAATCCTCGACTACGTCAATCATCCGTTGAATGCCCGCAACGGACAGCGCCGTCTTTACAGTCCTTTTCACGACACATTCACCTTGCTGACGGCGATGGAAATCAAATTCAGAGACTTGGCAATTTGCTTTACAACGTAGTCATAAAGCGGCCTTCCGTCTTTATATTCCGGCTTTTTGTCGATAAAAAGTACTGCGTTTTCGTCAATGGGGCAGGTCATATCATCTGTGATAATCACCTTGTCATAGGAGATGAACTGCCCAAACTGCTGAATCTGAGCATACCCAGCAGCCGGGGAGATATTGGCTTCCATTTTCACCGGGTCCGCATATTTCACGTTTTTTTCGCCGGTTTCGTATCCACCAGCGTCTTTCCCAAGCTCTGTCCACTGGTACAAAAGATACCAGAACGGCCTTTTGTTTCGGTTCATGATTTTCATTTCTGCGCCTCACATGGTGGCCGCAAACGGCACGATTTCCCGCATAAGAGAAGGCGGCACGTCGCCACCCTCATAAGACCTGGAAACGCCATTTTCGCTATGCGCTGTTTCCCCCTCTGCTCCGCGCTTGTTGATGAGATATGCGGCGATCTCAATTTGGTTGATCTCATAGCATGCGGGGACAGCAGTAGCATCTGTCCCGAACGGAAACGCTCTGCGGAGAATTTTGCTGGCCGCAATATTCAGATACGCAGAGAGAATCGATTCGCTTGTCTCTCCGGTCATTTCTCCCAACATGGCCAGTTTTTCTTCGTCGCGCATCTCATACCTCCAGATCAGCCGGTGACAGCTTTGGTGTTAACGGGATTGCTGGCGTCGTTGGCGATGAACACGCTGCGGCTGTAGGTGGGCTTGGTGAAGGTGGCGGCGATGCCGGTAAACTTACCGTGGTACCACTCAGGGCCATGGTCAAGGCCGATCTGACCGAACAACTGATACTTCTCGCCCGCGCCGGTCTTTGCCAGCTGCTCCAGGAAGAAGTTACCCTTGCCGGGTACAGGCTGGAACACGGGGGAAATAACGTCCAGGTTCAGCAGCAGAGCGGTGCCAGCGGGCAGGCACTCGCCAAGGTACAGATACACCACGCCCAGGGGAGTAACCACGCTGGAGAGGGAAATGCCGTTGATTTCACGCGAAACGGGAACCACGGTCAGGCCATTCTGAACAGCGTCGGCGTTGATCTGGAACATGGTCACAGCGTCACACCACAGGCAAAGACCATCGGTGGGGGCGTTCTGCCCATAGATCTTCTTCACCATGTCGGCAATTTCCCACAGGCCCAGAGGCTTGCTGCCCATGGCCGTGACGTTGGTGGTAACTGCGGTGACAAGCCCACGGGTCTTGTTGATCTTGGTGTCATCGGTGGCCTTGTTGTACACGCCGTTGATAAACGTGTATTCAATGTCGCGGTTGATCTTCTGCATCTTAGCGGCCACTTGGAAGTCCAGTTCATTAATGGGGTTTGCCTGTTGACCAGCTATGTTCAGGCCCGACAGGGTGCCCATATTGGACTGCTTGGCATAGGAGATGCCGACGGCCTCATGGAAAATCTGGGTAACGTTTGTTTGCTGCTCCCGGGTCACAATGGAAGCATCGGGGGCGGTCAAAGACGCAGACTCGGAGATGGCGGGCTGTTCTCCGCCGCCGGTGGTGTACTCCTGGCCGGTAACAAACTCTACGTGGTTCGTCACCTTAGCCCGGGAACCGATAATGGAACTCAGGGGGGTCTTGGTATTGCCCTTGTTAAAGAGCATGCCGGAATAGTTCAGCGTTGCAAAGCTGGTAGCAAAAGTATCTGCCATGTCTTAACTCCTTTTATTTGTTATTTGCGGATTCTTCCTGTGCCTTCAGGCGCGTGTAATAAGCGATTTCCGCATAGTTCTTGCTTGCACGCGCCTCCTCGATCTTCTTGTCGTAATCAACTCCAACGGGACCGGCACCGCCGTGCGGCGCGGGAGTTCCCTTGAGGATGTCGGACTTTACCTTCTTGGCATACTCGTCCAAGAACTTCTGCTGGTTCGCAAAAACCTTTGCAGAATCACCAGCCGCCAAAGCTTTGGCCGTGTCACTTGCCAGGTCCTCTGCATAGCCCTGCGCCACGAACTTGGCCTTGTACTCAGAGACGGTCTTTGCCGTTCTCAGCTCGTCAAGCTCTTTCTGCATTGCGGCAATGCTATCGGATTGTTCCTGTTTCTGGCGCTCGTCCTCGGAAAGCATATCGTTGTACTTCTTCTTCCACTGGGCGGCTTCGGAATTCGCCTTGGAAATAGCATTCTTCTGCCGGGCAATCTCTGCGGCATTGTCCTCATACTCAAAGCCCTCCAGGGCCTTAAGCTTGTCCTCGGTGGACATATCTGCGTAACCTTCGATTCTGCTGGTGTCGATTTTCATGTTGATACCTCCTGCGTTTTTTCGGCGGTTCCCTCCGCACCGTTTTCCGTTTTTTCCGAGGTTGTCTCCCCGTTGCGTTTTAACGACTTCCCTGTCGATAGTTCCTTTTCTTCTTGCTTTTCGGCATATTCCGCGCTGATTTTGTACGCAAGCTGAGGATCGGAGAACATGCCGCAGTGTGTAAATGCCAGTTGTGGGGCAATTTTCCCGTTGTTCAGCATGGCTACCAAAACACTGGCCTTTTCGCTGATATTTTCGTAGTTTCGGCGCGTAAACCGAATTTCCAAGGCGGACATTTTTAGCGAAAGTGCCCGCAGATTATTGCAGATTTTGATGGCAATTTTCAGAAACTGCTTTTCGGATCGTTTAAACATCTGTTCGGAGTCCTTTGCCCGCGCCTCTGCCGACGACCATCCGTCGCGCATAATGACCGCAGACCCGGTGTCACTGGTTGAAGAGCCTCCATTCCGGTTCGGCATTCCGCAAATCGTCAGAACGGTGTCGTACATGTCATCCGTCAGGGTCTGGGTCTGCGTCTGGTTCAGTTCCGCCGTCAGGTACCCAACGTCAGCCTTGAACTGCGCGTCAATGTCCTTGAACTTAATAGCGCCTTCTGCCCTCAGATCCTTGTAATCTTTGGACGAAATGTCCACGTTGTGGAACAGCATCAGCGCCTGGACAAACTGTTCTACGCCGTCCATGCGGTTGGATTGAACGTTGTTGATAGCGTCCAGAAGGGGGAGCACGATCTCAAAAGCACCCAACCGGGCTTCATTGGAAGGGTATTCGATAATTGGGATGCCCAATATCTGTGGCTCCGCTTTCACATCCCAGGTTTCCGTTACCTCGAAATACGTATCCTCGGAATAGCAGCAGAAAACAACGGTGTTGTCCTCTTTCTGCACATACGTCACGCCCAAAATGGGCCGGTGGCCTAAGCCGCTGGAGTACACCACGAAGGTGTTGCGCGGGTCCAGCGTGAAAATCTCAAACGGCGATTCATCTTCCTCCACGTCCGCCATTCTGTCCGGCAGAATCATGCGGTAAGACGTGCCGCAAATATGGAACCAGTCCGCCAGCTCCTTGTCCTTGGCGGCCTTGTCTTCCGAAAGTACATAATCGTTGAGCTTGGACACGCCCTCAGCGACAGATTCATCGTCCCCCCTGCTGACGTACTGCACAGGCTCACCCAGAAGATAACCGACCTTGAACGAAACAATCTCGTTCGCCCGGTTCACAACGATCTTGTTGTTGATTTCTGGCCTGACGTCCTTTACCCTGCCCAAAATGGGCTGGTCTCCCTTGTAATACCTGTAAAGATACTCAATGTCCGCCCGGTTCACCTGGTGGATGGGCATAGCCTTTTGCAAAACATCCACCACGTTTCCCCGGGTGACGTGCTCAACGTCCGTGTAGATAACCTTCCGACCAAAAAGATTCATTGGCACACCCCCTTAAAATGGCCGCTTGAACACTTCCACTTTGCCGCCCACTCGCATCCGAATTTCGTTCTCCAGCAGGGACAAAGCATCCGGCGCGTCATCGTGCGGCACTTTGCCGCTCCGGGTGTAAGTGGTGACTTCTTTCATGAAATTGAAGTACTGGCTGCCCCGTTTATAGGTGGACGGATGCTTGAACCAGAAGTGTTTCTTGATGTTGTCGGACGCAAATTCAATTCGCGTTTGTTTGTTGGAAATGGTTCTTTTTGTGCGTATTCCAACGCTATATCCACGCTGCCGGACGATTTCCGCAACGTCTCTGGCGTAATACATGCCCGCGTTGTTGCTTTCAAACAGCGCGTCCGCAACGCGATTGTCGATCAAGCACCTGGCGCATTCCGGCTTTGTGACGTCCGGCGGAGAATCATCAAACACCACGTCCACGATATACACTTCATCCCCGTAAAGCACCGCAACGGGAAGGACGGTGCTGTCGCTTCCGCTTTCTGCGGTGTCGCACACGGCAATAACGGCGTCCGGATCACGGCCTGTGGGGAGTTCAAAGAAATAATTCAGCTCGTCCTTGTTAAAAAGCAGCCCCTTTGCTTCAAAGGGCTGCTGCTGGAATTCGCTCTCAAATTGCTCCGCGCTCAAAAGCTCCCTCTGTTCGCGGAAATACGCTGTGGTAAACACCTTTTTCCCGTCCCGTTTGTATTCGTAGTTACTCTCGTCCGTAACGGGGTCAAGTGCTGGTATTTCAATGGCTTTCCACGCCCAGCCGCCTTTTTGCGCTTCCTCCTGGAGGTGGCCGATTGGGTCATACAGGGAATATCGGGTCCCCGTGGCGACAATGGGGGTTCCCTCAATGGCTCGGCCCAGGATATCACCGGATATGATCTCCCACTTGTCGTCCAGTCTCTGGCGGTTTTTTGCTTCCTCGCGTCCCTCTACGCAGTCATCCAGATAGAGGACGTTCGTAGCCTCCGACAAGCCCACTTGTCTTGCGTCAATGGATCGACACATGACTGTGGGGAAACGGGATTTTGACCGCAGATTCAGTATCTTTGTGTCCGCATTGGTCTGCACCAACGGAGAATTGGGGAAAACGTCATAGAATAAATATTCATTCGGCGTTTGCAAATACTCCAGGCACCCGGAATAAAAGCTTTTCACCAGGTCGTCCCCCGTCCCTTCCATTAGGGACGACTTGTCCGGTTCCCTTCCAGACAGAAAATTGACGAAATTGATGCCCAACTGGGATTTCCCGGCGCGTTTGGGCATCGACAGCGTCAACAGCCGCAGTTTTCCGTCCAAAACCTCCTGATACGCCGCCACTATAGGCCGCAGGTAATGTCGCCTGGGTGCATAGAACTTCTTCTCCGGT
>ENA-UESH01001743-UESH01001743.1-human-gut-metagenome-genome-assembly--contig:-NODE-1743-length-14278-cov-7.011267_pt1 | contig 14278 bp, 10 predicted proteins | sample MGYA00243001_ERZ508002 | MGnify/ENA primary metagenome ERZ508002 (study PRJEB26167, sample SAMN06115447) | human gut metagenome | host: Homo sapiens | place: China:Anhui | collected 2015-08-07... | reverse complement strand
GCTTCACATAAAGAAATTTTTGTGAAGTTACTTTCACTCCGCCATGTCAATAACCAACTTAACTTATTACAACAGTTTGATAAAGAAGCTTCATGGGAAGCTATTCAAAAACGTTGCAAGCAGCCCCACTCTATCCGCTATCGGGTTGCGATTTATTCATCTGCCGCTGCGATAGCTGTTATCATAGGGATTGCTTCCATTTTATATTTTAATAACCGGAATCTGACGCCTGCCATTACCCAAAGCGAGCAATCATCTCTTCCCCAGAACACCCAAACTCCTAAAGCCACCTGGGTACAAGCAAACCAATCTGTAATTCCCCTCTATGAAAACCAACGGGAAATCAACGGAAGTTATATTAACAATGGAGAAATCATATTCCCTCAAGAAAGTGATTACCCCCATAAAACAGAACTGGATACCGAACTATTACAAAATAAGATCATAGTGCCAAAAGGTTCGGAATATGCAATAGTATTGGCTGATGGTACAAAAGTAAAAATGAATGCGGACTCCCATATCGATTTTCCGGTTCAGTTTGGAGATACCCGTGAAATCACCTTAGAAGGAGAGGCTATGTTTGAGGTAACCCACGATGCAGCCCGTCCTTTCATAATAAAAGCACACGACCATGCTATTTATGTATTAGGAACAACTTTCAATATCTCGGCTTATCCCGATGAAGAATTATCAGTAACCTTGATTGAAGGAAAATTAAAGGTAAATGCTCCATCAGGTGAATATTATCTACTACCAGGCGAACATTACTCTTCTGCACAATCAAAAGTTTACAAAGTAGATCCTGAATTCTATATTTCATGGACTGAGGGCGCTATGGAATTTGACGCAATGCCATTTCCCTTGCTGATAGCCCGTCTGTCCCGATGCTATAATGTAGATATTCAAATAGCATCCAAGGAATTAGAAACCATGAAATTCACCGGAGTTATTTTCCGCAACAAGCCTTTGGACTTTGCACTAGACATCATTCATCGTGTATCCGATGTCAAGTTTGAGAAAAAGGGAGAAACCATATTAGTAAAAAAACAATAATCAAGCCCTGTATAACAGGAATATTCTAAATTATTAAATAAGTTATTTGAGTTTTATGAAAAGAAACGAGCTTTGGAAGAGTTTAGTAGCTAAACCTCCAAAAATGAGGTTTTTAGTAATGCTAATGTGCATATTCTGCACATTCAACGCTGTGTTTGCAAATGTATCAGCTGATAAGACAGTCACTATCAAAAGTGAAAACATCAGTGTGAAAGAGGCCCTTAACATGGTCAAAAAGCAAACCGGAATTAATATCATGTACGAAGATGCAACTTTGAACAATGTACCTTTGAAACTAACATTAAACAAAGAACCTTTAGAGCAAGCACTTTCAGTGATTTGTAGCCAGGCAGGTATGCGTTATGAGTTAGTGGAAAACAATTATGTGTTAATATTACCGATTGACAGAAATGCCAAACGCAGAACGATTACCGGAGTTATCAAAGATGATACGGGTGAACCGGTCATTGGAGCTTCTATTGTCATCCAAGGTACAACTTTCGGTACTGTAGCCAATATGGATGGGCAGTTCATGTTGTCTTATCCCGAAAATACTAAAAATGACGAACTAATGATCAGCTTTATCGGTATGCAGACGGTTAAGGAGAAAATTGGTAACAGACATGTCTTCAATGTAAAAATGGAAAGTGAAGTAACTAATCTGGACGAGGTTGTCGTAGTAGGTTATGGTACTTCCTCCATTAAGGACTTGACCGGTTCTGTTGCTTCAGTAGGTTTAAAACAATTGAGCCAATTAAACACTCCTAATGTAACCTCCATGCTTCAAAACTTGGCTGCCGGTGTACAGGTATCCCAAAATACAGGTGTTCCGGGTGAAACTGTCCGTGTACGTGTGCGGGGTGCCACGTCATTGACCGGTTCCAATGAACCCTTGTATGTGATCGACGGAGTTCCTGTAGAAGATCCCAGTATGCTGGATGCAATTTCGCCCAATGATATCCAGTCTATGGACGTACTGAAAGACGCTTCTGCGGCTGCTATCTATGGTTCTCGCGCCGCAAATGGTGTAGTTATCGTTACCACTAAAAAAGGAGTGGAAGGTTCCAAACCTACCGTCAGCTTCAACTACAATGTTACCACTGATGTTCAAATTAAGAACTTCCGTATTTTATATGGTGATGAATGGCGGGAAACAGTACGCCGCTTTGCCAAAGAAACCTTGGTATATGATCCGTCCAACCAATATGCATTGGAAATTCTTGAACCTAATTCCACTGCATTAGGCAGTGCCAACACCAATTGGTTTGATGAAGTGAAACAAACTGCTATCCGCCATAATGCCGACTTGACTGTAAGCGGAGGCAGTAAAGTATCTAAATACCTTATTTCATTATCAGTATTCGATCAGCAAGGTATGGTCAAAGGAGGTGACTTAAGCCGATATAACGCACGTGTGTCTACAGAAATGAACGTGCTGCCTATCCTTCGTTTTGGTATTAATGCCAATATGAGTTATACAGACCAAAATAATGCGAACACATCACTATTTAGTGCGCAAGGATTCCGTCCTGACCTTCCTATATATAATGATAACGGTGAATTTGATATGTCCACAGGTCAAGCCAACCCGGTGGCCAACACCTATAAGAAAAACCATGATAATATTTACCGCATCATGGGAACCGTATACGGAGAAGTTGATATTTGGAAAGGATTCCGGTTCCGTTCCAGTTTATCGGGTAATTTACAATTTACTGAAAACAATTCATTCAGTCCAAGTTTTCTAAGTACTAGAAATGAAGCCAGTGGGTCAGAATATCATTATAAATATTCAAAAACCGTATTCGACAATACATTGAATTATAACTATGAGTTCAACAAGAATCATGTTTTGGATGCCGTAGCCGGTATCTCCTTTGAACGTGGTATAAGCCGTAGTACAAGAATGAATAGCCAGACTTATCCGGATAATGATATTTACACCAATTTAGGAAGTGCCGCAAGCATCTCATCTTGGAGTAACGGATATAATGCAAGTGGTCTGTTCTCTTCATTTGCCCGTATCAATTATAAATTAATGGAGCGCTACCTGTTCACTTTTACAGGACGTTATGATGGTTCATCCATGTTTGGTTCGAACAACCGTTATGGTTTCTTCCCTTCAGGAGCCATTGCATGGCGTATCTCTCAGGAAAAATTCATGAAAAACCTGACATTCATTAATGATTTGAAATTACGTGCCAGCGTAGGTACTACCGGTACCCAAAACTTAACCAGCTTCTCTAATCGTGATTTATACGAAGCAACCAGTTATAATAATCTGTCAGCCATTATACATAAACAAGTGGGTAACCGCGACATCCGTTGGGAAAAATCGACCCAATATGATTTAGGTCTTGATTTCGCATTGTTCGATTACCGACTGACCGGTTCTATCTCCGGCTATATCAAAGATACCAAAGACTTGATCTGGTCATTTGATTTCCCGCCCAGTGCAACCGGTGGCTCTATGCAGATGAACCGTAATATCGGAGCATTGACCAACCGCGGTATTGAAATAAACCTGGTAGGCCGTGTATTATCTACTAAAGACTGGAACTTGGACCTGACCTTGAATATGTCACATAACAAGAATAAAGTCACCAAACTGGTTGAAGAAGGTAGAGCACAATCAGCTATGGATGTAGTAGTTCAAGGCAGCTATGCCGACCAAGTATTGGCTGTAGGCTATCCAATGGGAGCTTTCCATGGTTATGAATATGCCGGGATCATACAAGATCAAGCCAGAATAGATGAATTGAATGCCTATGCTAAATCAAAGGGACAAAGTTATTACGATGGTAACTCATTAAAACCGGGACATTTGGAAATTAAGGATTTAAATGGAGATGGAATCATCAACTACAATGACCGTGTTATTATCGGTAATCCTGATCCGGATCTGTTCGGCGGTCTGACTGCCAATTTATCTTATAAACAATTCAGCCTGTTCGCCAACTTCGGATATCAGATCGGTGGTTTGAAGATTTATAACAAAACATTGCAGAATCTACCCGGACAATTAACCGGTTTGATTGACTATGGATTGAATGACAGATGGTCTGACACCAACAAAAATGCCAAATACCCGGCCTTGTATATAGGTGACGGTGTACCTAGACTAACCGATCATGAATTGTTTAATGCCTCCTTCTTCCGTTTGCAGGAAGTGCGTCTGACTTATAATTTACCTTTAAACAAAGTAATTAAAGGACAACTATTTGTCTCGGCTACCAATTTGTTCACGCTCACCTCTTATCCGGGAACAGACCCTGCTACCGTAAACAGTAACAGCAACTATGGCGGTAACTATGAAACCTCCACTTATCCGGGTTTCCGCTCTTTCTCGGCTGGTTTAAAAATTAACTTATAATCATTTAAATGTATAATCGAATGAAAAAATATATATTCTTAGCTTTACTTACAATGGGCGTTTCCTCGTGCCAGTTGGTAGATGTCTTGGACCAAAAGCCCGAATTCGAAGCAGATTTAGACGGTGCCATCACAACACCCGCTGCTGTAGAGTTAGCCTTAAACGGAATCTATTACTCCTTGCCCGGAAATGGATTCAATGTCATATTTCCTACAGTAAGTGGTTCCTTCAAAGCCGGGACCATGTGGCGTCAAGAAATTGTCAGCGCCGGTAATGCCGTTTACTACTCCGAACGAATGTTGCCTACCCTATCATTCAGTGATGCAACGGAATGGGATGCAGATTACGCTGTAATCAAAAACGCCAACTTCCTGGAAACAGCCTGTAACCGCATGAGTGACGGAGAGTTCTCCGGAAACCGTAGAGCCGAAGTGTTAGGTGAAATAGCCTATTTACGCGCTTTGGCCTACTTCAATATCCTGGTTCGTTACTGCGAATTTTGGGATATGAATAGTGAATACGGAGTTGTCATGCGTAATGAAGCTCCATCCGTATCCAATGCTTTAAAGGCGCGTAGCTCCGTAGCCGATTCTTATCAATATATTCTGGATCAACTGGAAATAGCTATTGAAAAAGCTCCTGATTGGAAAAAGCTTTCACAAGCTTCTAAAGAAGCAGCCAAGGCATTAAAGGCAAGAGTATTGCTGTATGCAGGAAAATACACAGAAGCGGTAGCAGCAGTTAATGATGCAATTGATACAAATTCTCCATTGCCGGAAGCAAACTATGGTGACGTTTTTGATAAGTTTTCAACAACCAAAGAGATTCTATTCGCTCGTGTATTCGACCAAAAAGATGCCACCAACACTTCAACCCGTCAGCAATGTTACGGTAACAGCCCCACGAAAAAACAAGGTTACTGGGGGCCCACCAATGAGTATGTGGAACTGGTGGGGGATGATCCTCGCGCCGATGCCATCTTCTCTAAAGTAGACAGCCTGATGGACAGCCGCAGTTCTGCGGTAGCCTACAACCTGAAATCGGTAAAGAAGCTGCTGAATGATGCCAATGACATGCCTGTCATCTTCAGCCGTGTTTCTGAACTTTATCTGATAAAAGCCGAAGCCTTGTATCGTTCGGGAGCCTCTATATCCGAAGCCTACGCACCGATCCGTAAACTACGCGAAAGAGCAGGAGCCGAAATAATTCTTCCAGCCAATAACGAAGAACTGGAAACCGCCATATTCAACGAATGGATGCTGGAATTGTCTTTCGAGAACTGGCATGAATGGTTTGCCATGATCCGTTTTGCAGGATACACAGAGAAACCCGATTTCACCCGTCTGCTTGCTTTGAACAAGACGTTAAGAGAAGCTTTGGAAAAAGAATATGAAAAATCGGAAGCACAAGGAGACAATTATTACCAACGCATCATAGACCGCCGTATCGATGCCATTCCGTCATCAGAAATCAGTTCTAATCTGGAATGTAAACAAAACCCTGGTTATTAACATATTAAAATCAAAGACATGAAAAAATATATCTTACTCATTTTCGCATGTATCTATGCGATTCACTTAAATGCCCAGAATGCAGGAATCAATTTCCTGCACGGCACTACTTGGGCAGAAGCCGTAGCCAAGGCCAAAGCAGAAAATAAACTGATATTCATTGATTTCTATACCCAATGGTGCGGACCTTGCCTGAATATGGCACAAACCGTATTCTCTTTGCCTACAGTGGGTTACTACTATAACCAAACTTTCATCAACCTCAAAATTGATGCTGAAGAAGGTGAAGGAATTACATTAGCCAAGAAATACGGTGTACGCAGTTATCCCACCTATGCATTCATAGATCCTGCCACCGAAGAAATCGTTCATCGCAGCAGCAGCCGTCAGACTCCCGAACAGTTTATTCAGACAGGAAAAGATGCAAACATTCCTACCAAACGCTCTTTTTACCTGCAAGAGCAATATACCAAGGGGAACAGAGAACGTGCATTCTTGATTGATTACATCAATTATCACTATTCAGTCTATGCACGCAATAACGTACAAGCCGCTTTTGATGAATTAATAAAAGGAGGTGCCAAACTGACTGATCCGGATGTATGGGAAGTATATGTAAACACTATCAATGGCATGAACCCGTACCTGAAGCAAGTATCAGACAATTATGCAGATTTCTGCCAGCGTTTCGGCAAAAAAGCTGTTGATGCTAAATTGGCAAAAGAAACTTCATACGGCGAATTGGCGGAAATTGAAGCCTTATGCAACTATGAAGGAAAAGATTTCAATCTGAAAATGATCCGTATCAATAATGATATCCGGGAACAAAAGTATGAAGCGGCAGCTACCCAGATTGATGCGATGATTGCAGACACCACAGTCAATCAGCAAGAGTTAATCAGTAGACTGAAATTTATCGCCCGTTTGGGATACAAAGCAGAGGAACTTCCCGAATTCTGGTTCAACAAATGTGTAGGCTATCTGCAATACATTGCTTATAACCAAACAGACAGAGATGATGCTTTCATCCATCAGGAATATGCAGCCGCCTTGGAAATGGTGCTTCGCAAACTGAACGGCAAAGCCCCCATCCCTGCCTGCCTCAGCACAGAACCCGCATACGGAAAAAAAGTCTATAACATGCGTCCCGATGCATTGAAAATGAAACCTAAAAGAAAAAAATAAGATGAGAACTCTAAAATCCATCATGGTACTTGGCCTTGCGCTGAGTACCTTTACCGCTACAGAAGCTGCAAAGCTCACTTTTAAGGTCACCAATCCCAATGAGAAGGTCAAAGTGAGATTGACTTTCAGCCAAAGTGGCGAACAAAAAGAAGTGGCGATTGATGCCGCTGGAAACGGCAACATAGAAATCACAGGATTCACTCCGCAATATGTAACCATGCAATACACACGCGGACGCCGTACTCTTTATCTGGATCCCAATCAAGACCTTACCTTGTCATTCGACAGTGACAACATGTGGAGAAACACAACCTTTGAAGGAGCAGGTGCCGCTATCAACACCTATCTGGGAAGCAAAGAGCTCCAATCACTCGGTATGCCCGATATGAAAATGCAAGAGGCCGCCCTCATACACAAAGGAGACAGCCTGTACGCAGCCAATTGCCAAGTATTGGAAGCCGCAAAACTTCCAGCCGATTTCACTGCACAGGAAAAAATACGTTTGCAATTCTATACGTATTATTATTTCTCCAAATACGCTTTGTATCATCCTCATTTTGGAAAGGATGACAACTATATTCCTTCCAAAGCATATTATGAAAAACTGGAAGCTATTACTCCGATCAATGCCGGTTTATTAGCTCTAAAAGAATATAAGGCTTTTCTTCCCGATGCTATCAGCGCCTTTAGTAATAAAGGAAAAACAGTTGCATCCAATTCTACAGAACAAAGTGTAAACTACGTAGATGCAACCATACAAGATGAAAAGGTTGCAGAATTTCTGATTGACCAATTTGTTTATAACTTTGTAGACAATAACGGGCTGGATGAAGCAGACGGGCTGATTGTCCTATTCCGCAAACATGTGAAGGATGCAAAGTCCATAGAAAAATTCAACGCACTTTGTACCAAGTGGGAAAAATTAAGATCAGGCAATCCCTCAGCAGCTAGCTTCTCCTATCCGGATATCAATGGAAAAACAGTATCTTTGGCAGATTTGAAAGGGAAATATATCTATATTGACGTGTGGGCTACCTGGTGTGGCCCTTGCCGTGGAGAACTTCCTGCGTTAAAGGAATTGGAAGAGAAATATGCAGGAAAGGATATTCATTTTGTCAGCCTGTCATGCGACAAGAACAAAAAGGCATGGGAGAACATGGTAACAAAGGATCAACTGAAAGGGATCCAGTTACACATGGGAACAGACAGGACCTTTATGGATGCTTACCTCATCAACGGCATTCCCCGTTTTATCCTGCTGGATCGGGATGGCAAAATCATCTCTGCCAATATGACCCGTCCGTCAGATCCCAAGACAGCAGAGAAGTTCAATGAACTGTTAGGACTATAAAACTCTCTCTTATATTAAACATTAATCTAACGATAGGCTTTCTTCGTGAGGAGAGGGCCTATTCTATTTGTTTTAGCCAGGAGAACGATACAGAAAGAGAATAAAAGACACGAACTATACAGATCTTACAGTATTGTCTAAAACACCTGTAATTTCCGTATAATTCGTGCCCGAACAATTTAAATACGATGATTTTTATTGTAGGAATGAAATCAGCACACCGGCAGCCACGGCAGAACCGATAACTCCTGAAATGTTACTTGCCATACAATATTGAAGCACATGATTTTTGGGGTCATACTTCAAAGCAATTTCATTAGCCACACGGCTGGCCATGGGCACAGCACTCAAACCTGTAGCCCCAATCAGTGGATTGATCTTCTTCTTAGTGAAAAGATTCACCAACTTCACAAACAAGATACCACCGGAAATAGACAAGGCAAACGCCAAGAAACCACCTATCACAATACCGATAGTAGTCCAATTCAAAAATGCCTCCGTAGTCATTGTCGCACCGACTGACAACCCCAAGAAGATAGTTGCCGCATTCATGATACTATTTGAAGCTGCATCAAACAAACGTGAAGTATCACTACCTATTTCCTTAATCAAGTTACCAAACATCAACATACCAATCAAAGGCACTGCACTTGGCACAAACAGAGCGACCACCGTAGTCACTACAATCGGAAATACAATCTTCAGCACACGAAGATTCTTGATTTCTACCGAAGAAGGATATTTCTTTTCCTGTTCCTTCATATTGATACTCAATTCTTTCTTCGTACACCAGATTTTCACAACCAACGGAATGATAACGGGTACCAGAGCCATATACGAATAAGCGGCAATAGCAATCGGCCCTAGCAAATGGGGAGCCAGTTTAATAGTGGTAAAGATAGCGGTAGGACCGTCTGCTCCACCAATAATACCCAATGAAGCCGCCTCTTTCGGAGTGAACCCCATCAAGATAGCTACCAACAATACTGTGAAAATACCCAACTGTGCAGCAGCTCCGAAAATAGAAAGCCGCAAATTACGCAACATCGGACCAAAGTCTGTCAAAGCACCTACCCCCATAAAAATGATAGGCGGAAGAAAACCGGTCTTAATCAACATGTAGTAGATAAAGTTCATCAGGCCCAAGTCGTGCGCAATTTCGTGCAACGGCATTTCCCAGATGTTCTTCAGTGCTCCATTCACCATTACCATGCCGTTTTCATCGGCCTGGACAACCCCCATCTCACCACCGGGAAAGTTAGCCAGCAACACTCCGAAAGCTATCGGAATCAGCAGCAGCGGTTCGTACTTTTTCTTGATCCCCAAGTAAAGTAAGATGAACGCAATGGCATACATTATCAAGAATTGCGGTTCAGCAATAATATTGCTGAAAGCAGTCATATCATAAAGTCTTTCAAATATATCTTCCATTATACTATTTTCATTAATACGTCATCCTCTGAAACCGTGTCACCCGAATTAGCGCAAATAGCAGTTATAGTACCGTCATATTCCGCACGGATCGCATTATAGGTCTTCATTGCTTCGACGTAACAAATCACATCACCTTTATTAACCTTTTCACCCACCTTCTTCGGAGTTTCCTGGGCATTCTTTACTAGGAAGAATTTACCTTCCAACGGAGAAAGCACATCTTTCCCTTCCCCTACCGGAGCAGGAGCAGCTTGTGCGGGAACTGCACCCGAAGCAGCTGTCAGCGTAGCAGGATCTACAGCACCATATGCCACTGTAACGCGATAAGGTTGCCCGTTCACATCCACCGTCAATACCTTGGTCTTGTTTTCAGCTTCGACAGGAGTAGTGGCATTCGCTTTCTCCTCACGACGTTTCTTCACATCTGCCAAGAAGTCTTCTTTTGCCTTCCCGCTCTTATAAGCTTCATACTGGGCCGGATGCATGGCATACTCAAACAGTTCTTCGTCATCCTGTCCTTTATCCCATTGTTTTTCAAGCATCATCTTGCGATATTTTTCCAACTGGTCGGGATAATTGTCCTGCGGATTGCCATCAAAGAACTTGCGGCCTTCACGTTCTGCCTTTTCAATAATTTCAGGGGCCAGTTTACCCGGTAAACGTCCCGCTTTACCCAAAATCATATCCCAAATATCATCGGCAATCATTCCCCAACGTTCCTTACCTTTCTCCATAGCCATTACATTCATCATGGCAAGGTTCTTCACATACTGGCTGAACGGAGTAACCAAAGGAGGATAACCCACACGCGGCCATACGTAAGCAACTTCATTGAACAACTTGATCAACAATTCATCCTGAGTCATAAACGGCAGGTTACGTTTTGCCTTGTACTTGTTGATAGATTCCAGATTCGTTTCAAGATCGGCCATCAAACTTCCCATCATGCCGCCCGGCAATCCCGGAGCAATCAGTAAAGAATTCATCAGACGGTTTTTGGGACTGATATATAAACCAAGGAAATCATCCATAAACTCCTGAATCATGGAACGCACTTTCATATACGCTTCCATATTAATTTCGGGCACTTTAAATCCGGCATCTTTCAACATGGCTTGCACACTAATCAAATCAGCATGGCCGGTTCCCCATGACAATGGTTCCATACCTACATCAATATAGTCGCAACCAGCCTGGCATACTTCCAAAATAGAAGCCATATTGAATCCGGGTCCCGCATGAGAGTGATACTGTATAGGAATATTTTTAATCTTCTTGATTCCGGCAACAATCTTTCCCAATGAAACGGGACGTCCGATGCCGGCCATATCTTTAATACAGATTTCATCGGCTCCGGCTTCTATAAGCTGCTTGGCCATATTCACATAATATTCCACAGTATGTATCGGAGAAAAAGTGATACAGAGCGAACATTGTGAAATCATTCCGGCTTCGTGAGCATAGCCGATAGAAGGGATAATATTGCGGACATCATTCAATCCGCAGAAAGTACGGGTAATATCTGTTCCTTGCGCATGTTTAACCTTATAGAATAATTTACGGACATCTGCCGGGACGGGACTCATGCGGAGACCGTTCAGCGCACGGTCCAGCATATGAGTCTGGATGCCTGCTTCGTGGAAGGGTTTCGTCCACTCGCGCACAGCTCTATTCGGATTTTCACCAAACAATAAATTTACCTGTTCAAAACCACCACCATTTGTTTCCACACGGGCGAAACAGCCCATTTCAATAATAGCCGGGGCAACCTTAACCAACTGGTCTACACGAGGCACGTACTTACCCGCACTCTGCCACATATCGCGGAAGACCAGACTAAATTTTACTTCTCTTTCCATTTTTGATAAATGTGTTTTTCTTTTTTTGGATTATAACTTCTCAATCTTTATCACCTGACCTTTACCTGCTGTCAAAATCTCAACTGCCGCCTTAATAGCATCCATAGCACCAGTATCTGCCGTAGGTGCTACAGCAGGTGCTTTTTTGGGGGTCTCTTCGGGGGCCACTTTGTTGACAACAGTAATAAGGTACTTGCTTAGATAGATAACGATGAGGAGAATGACAAAGACGGTCGCCATACCGACCACCATCAACATCAATCCAACTCCTATGTTCTCCATAATTTTCAGTGTTATTAATAGTACTTACTACACTCATAGGTTATTCAAAGCCTAAAAAGTGCTCAAATTTAGCCATTTCGGCTTTACTTCTATCATAAATGGAATACAAAATATGCAAAATTATCAGAAAATAAGAAGAGTCTAAAGAAATGTGCTTAAAATCCGGAACAGTCATCAGGTCAAGAAATTAACAGTACCTTCATCCACTGTAAAAGGAAATTGAATCTGCCTGCCCGATGACACTCCGAAAGGTGGTTTTGTGATTTTTTAAAGAAGGATTTCATTTAATGGTTTCCGCTTCTTTTCTGTAGGTTCATCCTCCGCATAACCGACCGGAATCAAAACGGCCGGTTCCAAATTTTCCGGCAGTCCCAAAACCTCACTGCATTGCGGAGCATCAAAATTACAAACCCAACAAGTACCCAGTCCTTGTTCGGCAGCAGCCAGACAAAGATGTTCTACTGCAATAGCAATATCAATATCAGCATGATCCTTATTATCGGCACGGCGATGCCAAGACTCATTATGATCCACACAAGCCACTATGATACAAGGAGCCGTAGCAAGCCATTCCCGTTTATAACATGAATACAACGCTTTCAGTACGGCCTCATCTGTAACAATACGGAAACGCCATGGTTGAAAATTAACTGCAGATGGTGCAAAACGTACACATTCCATGATATAATCCAACTTTTCAGCCTCAACAGGACGATTGGCATATTTGCGTGCAGAATAGCGCGCCTTCACTAATTCTAGAAAGTTCATAAGCATTATTATTAGTTTGCATACAAAAATAGTAACTTTGCACCGATAAAAGAAGTACAAATATGAAGAAACTTGTAATATTCGACCTGGACGGCACATTACTGAACACTATTGCCGACCTAGCTGCCGCCACCAACCAAGCCTTACAGTATTATGGCTATCCTACACATGAAATGGAAGCATACCGTTTTTTTGTAGGAAACGGAATCAATAAATTATTTGAGCGTGCTCTGCCTGAAGGGGAGCGTACGGAAGAGAATGTATTAAAGATACGTTCACAATTCATCCCTTATTATGATGAGCACAATGCCGATTTAAGCCGCCCTTATCCCGGTATCTCCGAATTATTAAAAACACTGCAACAGCAAGGGATCATGATAGCGGTCGCCTCCAATAAATACCAGGCAGCTACCCGAAAGTTAATAGCACACTATTTTCCAGAAATAAACTTTGTGGAAGTACTGGGACAACGCGAAGGTATCCCCGCAAAACCCGATCCATCCATCATAAACGAAATCATGACAAAAGCAGGAGTCAAACAGGAAGATATACTTTATGTAGGTGATTCTAATGTAGATATGCAAACAGCGCATCATGCCGGAGTAACAGCTATAGGTGTGGCATGGGGATTCCGGCCGCGCACAGAATTGGAAGCCTTACATCCGGCACATATCATAGAAAAAGCAGAAGAATTACTTCCGCTTCTCCTTTCATGATTATTTTCATTAAATAGATAATTCATCAAGCACCTTGATAAGCGATTTATCAAGGGGCTTGTCTTTTTTAATTGCCTCAGAAAAAGGTACATATACCACCTCATCGTTATGAATGCCAATCATCACGTTGCGCTGCCCTTCCAATATGGCATCAATAGCTCCCGCCCCCAGACGGCTGGCAAGAATACGGTCATAAGCACTAGGCGAACCTCCACGTTGCAAATGCCCTAAAATGGTAACACGCACATCATATTGAGGATATTCTTTCTTGACACGCTCTGCATAATGCATGGCACCTCCGTCTTTCGGACTCTCGGAAACAATAACAATACTGCTATTCTTTGTCTTACGAAAACCGCGCCCGATAAATTTCTCCAATTGATCCACATCCGTACGATCTTCAGGAATAATCGCTGCCTCAGCACCAGAAGCAATGGCACTGTTTTGAGCCAGAAAACCGGCATCACGTCCCATCACTTCCACAAAGAATATACGGTCGTGAGAGGTTGCCGTATCACGGATTTTATCCACACATTCCACAATCGTATTTAAAGCCGTATCGTAACCTATGGTAAAGTCAGTACCATAAAGATCATTATCTATTGTACCAGGTAACCCGATACAAGGCACATCATATTCTTCCGCAAAAATCCGGGCTCCTGTAATAGAACCATAGTCCAATATTCCAAAGAAGGAAGCACAAAAGAAACATCATCTCCATTCTGTGTAAAAGCAAGTTCCTGTAC
>ENA-UESH01001729-UESH01001729.1-human-gut-metagenome-genome-assembly--contig:-NODE-1729-length-14366-cov-3.096578_pt1 | contig 14366 bp, 8 predicted proteins | sample MGYA00243001_ERZ508002 | MGnify/ENA primary metagenome ERZ508002 (study PRJEB26167, sample SAMN06115447) | human gut metagenome | host: Homo sapiens | place: China:Anhui | collected 2015-08-07 | study... | reverse complement strand
AAAACGATACTGGATATCGCTACCGGTACCGGAGACTTGGCTATCTCCATGTACAAAAAGCTGCGACCCGACCATATCGTCGGTGCCGACATCTCGTTAGGCATGATGGAAGTGGGACGGAAAAAAGTAGCTGCCGCCGGTTATTCGGAGTATATATCCTTCGAGCAACAGGACTGTACGGCCTTGACCTACGAGGAAAACTCGTTCGATGCCGTAACCGCCGCTTTCGGGGTTCGTAATTTTGAGAACATAGAGCAAGGTATCTCAGAAGAACGGAAAAGCCACCTGCGACGAACGTCCGCCCTGCGGGGCCATGTACAGCGAATCGCCCGGCGCAAGCACCTTGGTGCGCTGGTGGAAATCGTGCTTCGAAACATGGCTTCCGTCAGCGTAATGCAGGATGAAATTGCCCTTTTGCGGGTATTCGAAATCGAGATCGACCACTTTGACCTGAGAAATGGACGCGGAATTGGCTTGCGAATCGTTCTTAAAATTCAAGACCCATTCGACCGCATCGAAATCGGTAAAACCTTTCACCCGGCATTCAACCTGAAGTCCGGTCGAACGATCCAGGTACGTATACAAGTATTCGACCGCCTCCGGTTCGTCGGATTCGACGCGGGCGGCCGTGTATTTCCACTTTTTCAGCAGCTCGCGGGACGGTTTTCCGTCGTAAACGAAGGAGAACGGAGGAATTTTCCCTTTGGCGAAATGCGTCTCGATCCAACGGGTCACATCGAACGGCTTATCGGTCATGGCGGATTTGGCTTGTCCGGAAACGAACTGCGGGAACACCGCCAGCGTAAGCAGTGAACAAACGAGCGCCCGGCATTTCGACCGGAATGTATGGATTGTATTTCGTATCATCGTTTTTAATTTTTAATGAATGCGGAAACTATTCGGCGGGTTTGTATTGCAGCAGCAACGAACTTTTCGGCTCGGCGAGCGTCAACTCGAAACCGGACGCCAGTTCCGCCCCGGTCTTGACGACCGACTCGCCGGTATCGCGGTTGCGCACGTCATAACGCTTCGCGGCATCCAGTCCCGACAATCTCACCGTAATGCTGCCGTCCGGATTGGCGGCGCGGCGGAATGCCACGACAATCCCCGTCCCGTCCGACGGGCGGTTCAACTGGTAAGCCAGCCAGATGTTGTCGCGGGTCAGGTCTTCGCAGCCCGTCAACGGATAATAATCCTCGTAATAATAGTCGCGCACTTCCTGATACTCTTTCACGCGCTCCTGCATATCGAGCCGGGCTCGGTGATCTTCCAGTTATAGATCAACGCGCTGCTGATACTCGACCGGAACGAATATTCGTCGGTCTGCAAGATCCCGGTTCCGTGGATCGGCAGGAAAAAATTCAGTCCGTAAGTGTGTCCCTGGTAGCCGTCCGGATCGTCGTAGTGGTAATAGTCGCTGCGCCACAGCGGTGCGCTGCGCGAGGTCGTCTCCAGGTCGAGCCGGCGACCGCCGCTCGCGCAATTGTCGATCAGCAGGCCAGGGAACCGTTCCAGCAGGTAATCCCAAAATGCGTAAAGTCCTTCGACATGACGAATCTCCTTCATACCGGTACGCCCCGCCCGGTCGTGTGCGGCCCAGTATTTATCGGGTTCCATATTGAAGTCCTGGCGGTAGTAATCGATGCCGTTCTGCTCGATCAGGTCGCCGATGTAACGGCACAGCCACTCGCGGGCCTCTTTATTCCCCAAGTCGAACAGCAGGTAGGTTCCGTCGGGTTCCGACGGCAAGTCGAGCATCCAATCGGGGTGTTCGACGGCCCACTGCGTCCCTTTGATCACGCGCTCGGGTTCGAACCAGACCATAAATTTGGCTCCGGTCTCATGCACGGCGTCCGCAACGGGCTTCAGCCCGTCCGGAAAACGGGTCGTATCGACCGTCCAGTTACCGGTGGTATTGGCCCACGACTTGCCGTTTTTGTAATCGGCGGCGCCGGTATGCCATCCGGCGTCGAGCCAGAATACTTCCGGAACGAGTTCGAATTGTTTATAACGTTTGACCATCGCGATCGCCCAGTCGGCCGTCAGGCACGAATACTCGGTGCACGGAGCCGGATCGCGGTAGTTGAATCCGCTGCACAGCGGATATTTCTGCATCTGCCCGCCCACCTTACGGGTATGATGGGCGAGGACGAAACGACGGAAACGGTTGTGCCCGGCCATCCGGTCGTCGCCGTTCCAAAACATCAGGCTGATGCTCGGCGTGCGGATCGACTCGTCGGGATGCAGGTACAACCGCATGGTTTTCATCCCTGAAACGAGCGTCGCGCCGCGGTCGCCGGTCTTGGTCAGATCGGCGTACCACATACCGGTCCATCCGATCCCCACCACTACGCCCTCTTTGCCCGACGGAGCCGTCAGGTTGAAGAACGGAAGGAAATCGCCCTGCGACGAACGCCCCCCTTCGGGCGCCATCCGAAACGGCTCGGTCGTACTCAGCACGGTCGTCCGGGGATGGAAATCCTCTTTCGAAATGTGATTTCCGTCGGCATAGTACAGCGTGAAGTCGCCGGCGGCCGGCGCCTGCATATCGAGATCGACCACTTTCACTTGCTCGAGCACCCGCGAATCGCTTTTGCCCGTGTTGGTAAAGTGCAGCACCCATTCGACGGCATCGAACGCAGGAAAGCCGGTAACAAAACACTCCACCTTCAGCCCCGACGGACGTTCGGTATAAGTATAAAGGTATTTCACTACGTCCGGATCGTCGCCCGGCAGGCGTTTCATCGAATAATTCCAGCCGGGGAGCAGACTTTTAGACGATTTGTCGCCGTAAACGAATGAGAACGGCGGAACCTTTCCCCGCGCGAAGCGGGTTTCGATCCAGCGGGCGGCATCGACCTGTCCGGCGGACATTTTCATAGAAGCCTGACCGTGCGCGAACAACGGCAGGATGAGCATGATTAAAAAACTGTAACGGATTGCAGTTCGTTTCATCGGTTCGTTTGATTTCAGGATTTATGCTTTTGTTTTGATTTTTCCGGTCAGCCAGACCATATACAGCCAGGCGGCGGCCAGCATGATGACGGCGGCCAGCTGCGTGGCGAACAGGTCGGTCACCACGCCGAGCAGCGGCGGCAACACCGCGCCGCCCGACACGCCGACGATCAGCAACGCCGAAACTTCGTTGGCTTTTTCGGGAACCCGTTTCAGCGACAGCGAGAAAATGATCGAGAACAGGTTCGCATAGCCCACGCCGAACACCGCAACGCATCCGAGGATAAACCACAGGTTCTCGCTCAGCAGCATCAGAACGAGTCCGAGCAGCGCGATGTAGGTGCTGTACGTAAAGAACTTGCTTTCGGAATACTTCATCAGCAAGATACCGCCGAGAAAAGCTCCGACCGTGCGGGCGAAGAAATAGACGCTATTGCCCATACCGGCGTCGGTCAGTTCCAGGCCGCACCGTTCCATCAGCAGTTTCGGGAACGTCATGTTCATGCCGACATCCACGCCGACCAGCACCAGGATACCGATAAAATAAGCTACGATCCGGCTGTCGCGCAGCAGGTCGAAAGTCGCCCGGAACGAAATATTAGTCGATTTCTCGCGGATGTCCCGGATCGGCGTCAACCACAGCCACAGCAATGCCACAAGCGAGGCGCCGGCATAGATCGGGAAGATCATCTTCCACCCGAAGAACGTCCCCGCGGCCCAGGCGGCCAGGATCGGACCGACGAACGAGCTGACGGCCTTGACGAACTGCCCGAAGGTCAGCGTTCCGGTCAGCTTGTCTTTGGTAACGACTTCCATCACCAGCGGATTCATCGACACCTGCAACAGCGTATTTCCGATTCCGATCAGCCCGAAGGCAATCAACACCGACGCGAAATCGTAAGCGATCAGCGGCATACACATCGCCAGTACATGGACGGCGAAACTCAGCAGCACGGTGTTTTTGCGCCCGATGCGGTTCATCAGCATCCCCGTCGGGATCGACAGCACCAGGAACCACAGGAAACACGACAACGAGATCATATTCACCACCGAGTCGCTCAGGCCCGCGAAGTCGCTCTTGACATAACTGGTCGCAATGCCGACGATGTCGACGAAACCCATGATGAAAAATCCGAACATCACGGGCAATATTTTCAGCAACGAAGTTTTCGAATTCATTTGTTTTTGGTTTTAGGTTATCCGGCCCGTCGCCGGTTTATCGCTTCGCATCCGAAGCGTAAAAGATCGCGTCTTCGAGCGCTTCGATCAGAATGTGAATCACTTTGATATGGATCTCTTGGATGCGGTCGGAGTGCGGGGTGCGCGGAGCGCAGATCGCGACGTCGGCCAACTCGGAGAGCTTGTTCCCCCCTTTGGCGGTCAGCGCAACGACCTTCATACCGCAGGCTTTGGCCTTCTCGATCGCCATCACCACATTGCCCGAATTGCCGCTGGTACTGATTGCCAGCAGCACGTCGCCTTCGCGTCCGAACGCCTCGACCCAACGCGCAAAAATCTGGTCGAAACTGAAATCGTTGCCCACGCAGGTCATGTAAGCCGCGTCGTTGATCGCCATGGCCGGCAACGGACGGCGGTCGCCTCGGAAACGCCCGGTCAGCTCTTCGGCAAAATGCGCGGCATCGCACAGCGAGCCGCCGTTGCCGCAACTGATGATTTTACACCCTTTATCGAGCGCCTGTTTAAAAATTGCGACCGCCTTTTCCATCAGCACGGGTGTCTGCGGGTCCGAAATGAACTCGTGCAACGCCGTCTCCGCCTGATGCAAACTGTTTTCTATGATTCCCATAATTATTCCTTTATTAAATCCGCGGCTACCGAAAGCGCCGCATAATCACCGATCTGTTCGCCGAGCGCAGCCGGACGGATCGAACAAACCCGCCGGGCGTGCGACAGCGCCTCGCGCTCGATCTCCCGCAGCACGAAAGGCTCCATCATCTCCCGGTTGCGCGTATAAATGCCCCCGATAACGATCACCTCCGGATTGATCAGGTCGATTACGATCGCAAGCCCGCGGCCGAGGTACGTAGCCGAAATCCGGTAGATCTCAAGAGCCAGCTCGTCGCCGGCAGCGGCCGCATCAGCCACGTCCCGAGCCGTAATCTCATCCAGTTGTCCGGGCGCGCACCAGCTTACCCGTTGGCCCATCTGATGCTTCTCGCTCACTTTGAACCGCGCGAGCTGCGCGATCCCGCCGCCGCTGGCGAATCCTTCGAACGAACCGCACTTACCGTAGCCGACCGGGCCGAAATCCGACAGACGGATATGCCCCAGCTCGCCGGCGTTGTCGTTCGTTCCGGCATAGAGCTTCCCGTCGAGGATCAACCCTGCGCCGAGCCCCGTGCCGAAAGTCAGAAAAGCCATGTTCCGCGCACCGATGCCGGCCCCGAATTTCCATTCGGCCAACGCGCAGGCGTTCGCATCGTTATGAATCCCCGTGCGGATACCGAAACGATCGCCCAACAACTTGACGATCGGGATGTTGTCCCAGCCAGGCAAATTCGGCGGCGACATCACTACGCCGGTACGGCTGTCGAGCGGACCGCCGCAACTGACTCCTATCGCGGCCGTATTGCCGGCCGTCAATCCGTTCTTTCGCATCACATCGTCCACTGCGCGGACGATGTTGGCGATCGTCTCGTCGACATCGGTCGTCGCAAACCGGATCTTCTCCCGGATATGCAGCTCGAAACCTTCCTTTTGCCCGTAGGTCACCGCACATTTGGTTCCCCCGACATCCACTCCGATGATATTCGTTTTCATGTCAACCGACCGCTATTTATCTTTGTTCGTATACATTTTCGTCTTGTCGAGCCATCCCTTGTACTCTTTCAGCTTGTAGGGCGGTTCGCCGTACAGGAAGTGGTTGCTGCAACTTTCGCCGTTCGCATCGTAACGGATCTGCAACATTCCCTGTCCCTTCATCACGGGCAGGTTCGAAACGCACTGCCGCCCGTTGGGGCCGACATTGTAGCTGCCCTTGAACACTTCCTTGCCGGTCGCCACGTCGGTAACCGTCACCGTCCCTTCGGCCGGAAGGCGCGTATCGTTCACCGCAACCAGCGGATAGGCCCCGTCGACCGGATCGTTGATCAGCAGGCAGACGTTTTTCTGCACGTTCTGCAGGAAATAGTAAGCCAACTTTTTCGAACCGTAATAGTCGACCACGGCGTCCGAAATGATCGGCCAGCCGTCGCGCACATTCCACCAGATAATGCCCGTACGTTCGAACTTACGACTGCGCCACATCTCGACGAAATACTTCATCGCCTCGGCCTGTACCGACTGCGATGCGAAAACGAAATCGTCCAAATCGTCCGGAACCGACCCGAACAGAATGTTCACCTGATTCAGCATCAGATTGTTGCGATCCATCGTCGGCCCCCACGCCTCGTAGCGGCGGGTCGACTTGGTGATCCATTCGTCGTTCCATTTACGGCCTTCGGTCCACGGATAGACGCCCTGTTTGGTCATCATCTTCTCGATGCTGCTGCGGTTCGGACAGCCGTGATAGCCGATCTCGCTGACGAACGTGCAGGGAGCCGTCGTGTAGAACTTGTCTTTGTAATATCCCCGCGGTCCCCACAAGTGGTTTTCGGGCAGGTATTGTTCGAGGCTCCCCTTCTCCCACACGGCTTCGCTGTAATAGGGCGAGCTGGGCAGGTAAGGGCGCGTCGGATCGAACTCATAAAGGACTTCGGGAATCACATGGCGCGAAACCTGGTCGCGGTTCGGATCGAGATGGAACGGCTGCAAGCGGCTCCAGAACAGATTCGCATCGTCCTCGTTGTTACCGGCCCACAATGCGAGAGACGGATGGTTACGCAGTTTCAACACGACCGAGGTGACCTCCTCGCGAAGCTGATCCAGGAAATCGGCGCGCTGCGGATAGAACGAGCATCCCATCGCGAAATCCTGCCAAACCAGAATGCCGTTCTCGTCGCACAGGTCGAAGAAGCGGGTATCCTCGTAAACGTTCCCGCCCCAGCAACGCACCATGTTACAATTGGCGTCGGTCACCAATTTCATCGCGCTCTCGTACTGCGCCGCGTCGCGACTGTGCAGCGCGTCGAGGGGAACCCAGTTCGTGCCGCGTACGAAAATTTTCTCGCCGTTGACGATAAAACAGAATTTTCCGCGCTCGTCGGGCAAATGAATATCTGAAAGATCGAGTTGCACGATACGCAGGCCGATCCGCTTGACATCCGTATCGAGCACCTGTCCGTCGGCGCCGATCAATTCGCCTTTGGCTTCGTACAGGGCCGGTTCTCCGTACCCCCGCGGCCACCACAGGTCGGCCTTTTCGAGGTTCACGACGATCCGTCCGGCATGCGCGAACAGCACTTGCTCGCCCCGGTAGGCTTCCTTGCCGTCACGCGTCAACGTAAAACGGACTTTCGCCTTGTCGTATTGATCGAAAGGCAGTCTCGTCTGGAAATCGACGAACAAACTCACGTTGCGCGAAGCCGTATCGACGTGCGTCGTCACCCAATTGACGTCGGTGAAACGCGCGGGATTGAGCGTGCGCAGTTCGACGCCGCGCCACAGTCCGGCGCTCACCAGACGGGGCATGATGTCCCAGCCGTACATGTGCGGCGCCTTGCGGATATAGACCGATTCTTCGGTCGCGAAATTACCCATGCTGAACGAGCCGAGCAGGTGATCCTGCGCGCCGAGCACAACCGGACGGATGATAACCTGTACCGTATTGCTGCCGCCCTGTTCGATCAGATCGGTCACGTCGAAACTGCGCTCGATCAGCATATCGGCCGACGAGCCCGCATGTTTGCCGTTGACCCAGACGTCGGCCAGGCAGTCGATCCCGCCGAACCAGAGTTCGGCGCGCTGTCCGGGCTCCAGTTTCGGAGCGTCGAACCGGCGCGTATAGCACCATTGATACCCCTCCCAGGCGCGCAGTTTGTTCACGTTGGCTCCGATCATCGGGTCGTCGATCAGGCCGGCGGCCAGCAGGTCGAGTTCGACGTTACCGGGCACCTTCGCAGGAATGGTTTTCACTTCGATCCCGGAAAGCGCCGCCGGATCGGTCACGGCTTTTTCGGGTTGGGGCCAGTAAGAGAGTTCCCACTCGCCGTCCAGCGAAACCGGAGCCGCCGGCGCAGTCGCGCCCGATGCGGACGCGACCGTCCCCAGCAACAACAACTGACTTAGACAAAATCCGAGTATTCGGTTCTTTTTCATCGTTTCGTTCTTTAAGTTTATCGTTTTTTAAAATTTGAATTCATGCACGCCGGCGGAAACCGGAATCTCTTTGTCCCCGACGATTACCGTCCCGGTCGTATTGACCGGAACATCGACGGTCAGCCGCACTTTTCCGCCGTCCCGCTTCCACTCGGAACGAATCGGGCCGTTGACCGAACGGTATTCGGCTTTCACCCAGTCGAGTCCCTCGACAAAATGGGGCCGGAAAAGAATGTGACGGAAACCGGGCTGCTGCGGATCGAAATTGATCCCGGCCAAGTCGTTATACATCCAGGCGCTGACATCGCCCAGGAACACGTGATTGATCGACGCGTCGCGGAACTCTTCGGAAAGCTGCCACGTTTCGGCCAGCGTCGTGAACCCGCGGTTGATCCACCCGCCCCACGACGGGCAGTCTTCCTGCGCCGCCATCCGGTACGCGAGGTCGGCATATCCGTATTTGGTCAACATCCGCAGCGCGAACTTGCTGCCGAGCATCCCGAAATCGAGGTGTCCGTTCGACGCTTCGACCGACTGTGCGAGCCGGTCGGCCACTCGCTGTTCGTACTGCTGCGGCACGAGCCCGAGCGCCAGCGCCGTCGCAAGGGCGGCCTGCGAACCGTTGGCATAGGTCGCGCTGTCGGCGTTGAAATATTTCTTATTGATCAATTCCTTAAGATTTTCCGCTTTTTTGGCATAGGCTGCTCCGTCGCGACCGGTCAGTTCCGCAAAACGCGTCATCAACGCCTGGTCGAGGTAATAGAAACAGGTGGTCGTGTAATCCGTCGGGGTCTGGGTCTTGTAGGGCACCCAATCGCCGATTCCGTAAGTCACCGTACCGTCCTGGTCTTCGCGCGCCTGCAAGTAACCCAGGTATTTTTCGCACACCGGGTACATTTTCTCGATCGCCCGCTTGTCGCCGTAATAGTCGTACAACGCATTCGGAATAATGAACATAGCCGCATCCCATACGGGGCCGATCCAGTCGGCGTAACCCCATCCCGAACTCGGGATAATCCCCGAGATGCTTCCGTCCTCGCGCTGGTTGTCGACGAAGTCGTCGAGCCATTTTTCATAGAAACGAATGCCGTCGAAGTTCAGCAGCGCCAGGTCGATCGAAATGTGCGCATCGGCCGTCCAACCGTTCTTTTCGCGCTGCGGGCAGTCGGTCGGGATGCTGTGCAGATTCGACAGGTAAGATTGGTTGGTGGCCTTCCAGATTTTGTTCATCAATTCGTTCGAGCAACTAAAAGTGCCGACCGGCTCGACAGCCGTATGCACGAACAAGGCCGTCAGACTCTCTTCGTTCAACTTCACGGGACGGTCGGATTTGACCTCGACATACTGGAAACCGTGATACGTAAAATCCGGCGTAAACGTCTCGACGCCTTCGCCCTTCAGCGTATAGGTATCGGTCTGGAAAGCGAGACCCGGCAACGGTTTGTAATAGATGTCGATATTCCCCATTTCGACGCGGCCGTTCGCTTTCTGCAATTCGCCGTGCTGCATCGTGATCTTCGTACCCTTCTCTCCCTGCACCGACAAACGGCATACTCCGGCCATGTTTTCGCCGAAATCGAAAACATACACCGTATCGCCGAACGATTTTACCGCAACCGGACGGATCTCGCGCGTCGCACGGATCGCCGGGGCGGTCTGCGCCACCAGCAGCGGTGACGGAGCCTCTATCTCGACGGCCGCGCTCCACGCCGCATCGTCGAAACCGGGTTCGTCCCAACCCGGAATCTCCAACCGGGCGTCATACGTATCGCCGCTGTAAATGTTGTTCTGCACGTACGGCCCGGTAGCCGTTTTCCACGTGCCGTCCGATGCGACGACCTGTTGCGAACCGTCCGCATAAACGATATGCAGCTCGCCGATCATCCGCGCCCGGTCGCGCCAGCGCGCGTTTTCGAAATCCCAGGTAGCGACCGGTGCGTCTTCGTTATAAAACCCGTTGCCGAGAACGGCCGAAAGCACGTTTTCGCCCGGAACGAGCAACCCGGTCACGTCATAGGTACCGTACAGGTTCCGTTTGTCGTAATGCGTATAACCCGGCTCAAGGCGGTTCGGCGTAACCGGCTTGCCGTTCAACCGCATCTTCCCGTAAGCCGCTGCGCTCATGTAAAGACGCGCGTCGCGTACCTCTCCGGTTACGTCGAACGATTTGCGCAGCATCGGCGCCGCAGCGAAGCGCTTGTCGTGTCCGTCGGTAATCCAGCGGGCCGTCCAGCCCGACAGGTCGGCCTGCGCCGTTTCGAAGCTGTCGACCGGCGACACGACGATCCGTCCGTCATCGCCCCAGGCCACTGCATTCCAATAATAACGGGTACGGGGCTCCAGCGGCTGCGGCGCGTCGTACTGCGCGAAACCGTTCACCGAAACGATCTCCGGAGAAGACCATACGTCGCCGTCGGCCAACGAATCGGCCAGCGCCGCTTTCGTCGAAGCGACGCGCACGCGGCAGCGCTGCTGCACGAAATCGTCGTCGCCCGTATAATTCCATGTAAACCGCGGCGGGGTATTCGCGCCGATTCCGATCGGGGAACTCATGTATTCGCACCGCATATCCGCGATTTCCGCCCGACGCTGCGCGCAGCCGGACAACAAAAACACCGTCAGCGCCGCCCCGGCGCAAACCGTATTTATCCGATATCCTGTCATAGTTTTTATTTTTAATTCCGGGGGCATTCCGACCCGGATAAAAGTTACTTAATCGTTTAAGTTTCTTGCCCTCAAAAAAAGTCCCGTCAATCCCGGAAGCAGAGTTCGCAGGGCAGCACGAGCGACTCAAACTCCCGATCGGCAGACCGAGACAGACCGCCCCGGTTCCGGATATCGCCCAGCAGCATCCGCACCGCGTTGCGCCCGATCTCCCCGACCGGCATCCGCGCCACGTTCATCGCAGGAGCCAACACGCTCATCGCAGGCACCTCGTGAATACAGGCCAGCCCGTAACCGTCGTTGATGTCGATCCGGCGGCCGTGGAAATAACGGAACGCCTCGAGCGCCAGGATATGGGTCGTAAAGAAAAAACCGTCCACGTCGGGCGCCTTGGCGAAAATCCGGTCGAGCGCGCGGAACACGTTCTCTTCGTAACCGACGAACGCCGCCTCGCCGTACAGGTCGGGATCGACAGGAAGACCGGCTTCCGTCAGCGCCCGGGCATAACCGGCACGCCGCTGATCCATCGTGGTCAGATGCGGGTTGGTCGTCACGATGGCGATCCGGCGGGCTCCCCGCTCGATCAGGTGGCTCACCAACCGGTAGCTGCTCTGTTCGTTGTCGATAATTATATAATGGGTTTTCAGTTCCGAAAAATAACGGTCGAAAACGACCAGCGGGAACGCGTCGTCAACCAACTGCCGGATCTCCGTCTTCGAAATCTTGGTCGGGGCCAGAATGATCCCGTCGACCTGCTTGGCGCGGAACATCCGGATCATCCGGTTCTCCCGCTCGCCTTCGGACTCCGAACTGCATATCATCAGCGAATAGCCGTGCCGTTCGGCTTCCATCTCGACTTCGCGGGCGACTTGCGAATAAAACGAGTCGGAAATAGAAGGAAGAATCAGGCCGATCGTGCTGGACACCCCGGTATTCAGGCTGCGAGCCAGCAGATTGGGCTGATAGTTCATTCGCCGGGCGCACTGCTTGACCCTGTCCTGAGTCGCCTGGCTGATCCCGCGCTCGTTCCCACGACCTGAAAGCACCCACGAAACGGTCGTTTTCGACAGGCGAAGCTCTTCGGCGATATCTTTCAACGAAGTTTTCATACGATCGGAAAAACGGGATATGCTACCCCGAATCGACTTTTAAATCACTTAATCGGTTAAATCCGCACTAAATTACTTCTTTTTCCAAAAATAACAAATTAAATCGCAAAAAAACGGAACAAAGCGGATATTTTTTTCAAAAATCTATCCTATTTATTTATTACTTTTGACAAACCCAAAACTTAACCCGCATGAAAAAAAACATTTACAAGATCATCGCTCTTTCGTTGCTGCTGACGCCCGGCGGCGCAGCGGCGGAAGACGCCCGGACGCGTCTCGTCGGAGACGGATGGTTCGAAATGCCGTTCCGGCCCTCGCAGCAGAATCCGCAAGGCGAATACATCTATTTCGTCGGAGGATACAACTCGGAAGACCGCGGCACCCCGCCCTGGGGCAGTCTCGTGGAATCGGAAAACCTGTTCATCGGCGACCGGGCCGGCGAGATCGTGATCGCCTACGCGGACGGAACCGCCGACGTAATTCCGCTGATCTTCGGCTACACCATGTGGTTCAAAGCGAACTGGCGCGACGGAGGAGCCCCGTTCAAAACGGAAGAGGCGGAACCGGCCATGACGGCCTGCCTGCGGAAAGCGCTTCAGTTGCAGGGCGGATTCGAAGGAAACGACCAGACCGCCATCAAAGTGAAAATACAATCCAAACCGATCCGCGAAATCCGGCTCGCCGACAATCCCCGCAAAGCAGGGGAACCGGTGTTCGACGGCGGATATCTGCTCCGTTCGGACGAGCGGAAAACGCTCTCCGGCGGCAAACCGGTCGATGCGGCCGATCCGTTTTTCGACACGCATACGATCGACAGCCGACGCCCGGACACGATGCGCCGCGAGATCGAACGAATACGCCGCCGCCTTTACACATTCGAAAGCGATTTTAAGAAAGCTCCTGCGTTCAAATATCCCGAAACCTACGAACGCGCCCGGATTTCGTTTACCGGCAACCGTTTCGCCGACATCCTGACGCAGGTGTACTACTACAACGTCGAGGATATCCTGACCAAAATGCGCGACGACGGAATGATCGACGAAAGCTCGCCGGGAGCCCCGTCATGGCGGTACGACGGCTTCGGAACCTGGGTTCCGCAAGCGAACAGCTATTGCGGAGCGATGTATTCGCGGAACCGGGCGCTGGGAATCCTCTCCTACCTGGATCTGCTGCCGAAAACGCAGAAATCGGTCGATTTTCTGCACAAATGCCTGATGTATTACCCGGACAACGGACTGACGATGCTCGGCAAACGGATTCCGGGGCACTGGAGCGTCATCCCGAACAAACCGATGGAATACTCGAAAGTGCTCGTCCCGGTAGCCAACTGGCCGACGCAGTACACAAAAGAACTTTTTGGGGACGACTACCAGAACTTCGGCAACAGCGAACCGGACGGACACGGACTGACCATGATGAGCATCGCCAACGTATGGCGCAACGGCGGAGCCGACCCGCAGTGGGTGCTCGACAATTGGACATACGTCAACGAAGCGGTGCACTACATCGACTGGGCGATGAAAAACCCCGACATATCGTTCAACAAGAACGGACTGATGTACGGCGAAACGGAAGCCGCCATGATGGACTACACGATGTTCGCCAACATCCCGTGCTACCTCGGCGTGCGGATGTACGTCGAAATGGCGCAGGCGGCCGGCAAAACCCGCGAAGCGACGGTATGGACCGAACTGGCCGACCGGATGGAGCGGGCGATCCTCGACGGATTCTCCGACGGGCGGCAGTGGAACCCGGAAAAGTTCGGATTTTTCCACGACCCGTCGATGTCGATCTACGCCGACTACGTGGGCTACGACGTCCGCAACGACGCGCCCGCAGCATGGTATTCGCTCTGCGACAACACCTACCGGAGCGATATCGACCGTTATATCGGCAACGCGTTCTTCGGGCCGCGCGGACTCGGATACGACCACAACATCATCACGCAGACCTCGATGCTGCTCGACCGGAGCGACGATTACGACCGGTTCCTGACCAATCTTTCGAAACTGTGTTACAGCCCGCGGCTGCCGAAGCCGTTCATCGTACCGGAAGGCGCATCGTACAGCCGTGAGCAAGGGATGTACCGCCGGCAGGGCGATCTCGGCAATTTCGTGCAGCAGAACGAAACCGTCCGGACGATCCTGATGGCGGCCGGCACTTCGAAAGCGCAGGGCAACGTCGTCAAGATCATGCCCCGGCTGCCGAAAACATGGAACGTCGAAGTAAACGACCTGACCGTTCCCGGCAGCGAAGCGAAAATCAGCTACCGGGCGACCTATCCGGAAAATAACGTGCAAACCGCCTCGTTTTCGATCGAAAACAAAGGAAACCTGGATACGCTGAAATTCAGGGCCGGACCGTTCACGTGCGACCGGGTTACCGTGAACGGCACGGTCGTCCGCACCGAACCGGCCGGAG
>ENA-UESH01001727-UESH01001727.1-human-gut-metagenome-genome-assembly--contig:-NODE-1727-length-14373-cov-8.469222_pt1 | contig 14373 bp, 7 predicted proteins | sample MGYA00243001_ERZ508002 | MGnify/ENA primary metagenome ERZ508002 (study PRJEB26167, sample SAMN06115447) | human gut metagenome | host: Homo sapiens | place: China:Anhui | collected 2015-08-07 | study... | reverse complement strand
ATCATACAGTGCTGTGAAAAATGCTTTTGTTTTTATCAGTTCTGCATTCTTATCTATACCAATGATAAATTCTTCGAATTTTTTAAGAGCTTGCTCTTTATGCGTATCACAATGTAAGTTTGATTTTATAAAATAAAATCTTGACAAATCAACTTCTTCTATAGGAATCTTTTCATTATCACTTATACATTTTTTTATTCTATATAGTCTTTTCTCATTTTCTTTAGCATCTTTTTTTTCAACTATTTCTTCATCAATTTTAGTCATTTCGTTGGGTAAGTTAATTTGTCCTTCCTTCACGTCAACATTTGAAACAAGAGCAATTTCATAGTCAACTCCAATAAATTCATTGGTATGCTTATATAATTTTTCAAACCATTTTTGATTAATAATATAATCTAGCGAGAACTCACCATTTTTTTTCGTTTTAACTTGGTACATAAACAACTTTTCTTCTTCGTTGTTAACTGTTTTGACTGCTATATCTTCAATACAGAATACAAGTCGACAATCAATTGTATAGCAAAACTTAGTTGTATAGTTAATCTGTTTTTTGCTATGCTGCCAGACATATCTTTATAAATTTTTTCTATTTGCGCATCAATGCCCATAAAGAAATCACCCTTTTAATTAAGAAGATCTATTATATTATAGCACAAAAAAATATTTTTTTCAATAGTCTACACATCTTACACGAGTTATTTCTATATATTCACTATGAAAACTTACTAAAGTGTTACATTAATCCTTCCAGCCTAAGATTCTTATTACGCTTTATATCGTCGCAGTTTTTACAATTCCCACCTTGAAGTTGAACGTTAGTTGATTGCCTTTTACTATCACATTATCTATAAGACGGCGGAACATTTCTCCATCGAACTCGTCCGTCGGATGCATTTTGTTTATTACTTCGAGAATATCTTTTAGCCTCTTCGTCTCGGCTAACCTATCGTTTTCCGTTGATTGTATTTCCTTTTGCTCTCGTTCAAGTTTCTCCACTTCATCGGCGATTTCCTGTGCCTTTGCGATATATAATTCGTAAGCTATTTCGCCCGCTCTCTTTTTGCGGTTTATATTAATCATTTCCGCTTGCAGAGCCTGCATCCGCAGCAATATTTGTTCACCTCGATTATCGTCTTTTTCGCTCAATGTGCTTGTGACATTTTCTTTTAGGATTTCTTTTATCTGACTCATATCGCCTACAAATTCGTTTATTACCCTTTGAAAGCATCTTTCGATGTCATCCTCTAATATGTAGTGTTGTGAGCAATATTCGTTTCCTTTGATTTTATGTGTTATGCATACCCATGTCCTGACATACTCACCTTTCTTATATTGTGCATGCCGACGGAACACCATTCCACACTCTCCGCATATTAACTTTTTGCTGAATGGGTATTTACTGCTATATCTGCCATTTCCCGTTTCGGTGCAACTTCTATAGTCTTTCCTTCTTTCTAACTCTAATTGCACCAAATCCCAAGTATCTTTTGGTATAATCGCCGGGTGGCTATTTTCGACATAATACACTTCGTCGCTCGCTACTCGCTCTTTACTTAAGACATCCTTTTTGCAAGTTTTCCCAAGGTAAGCACCGCCAAAGTATTTTTCATTAGTAAGGATATTTCTTATGCCAGATGCTCTCCACTGTTTTTTACCCGTTACTGTCTGTATTCCGTCTTCTGTTAAATTCTTTGCTATAGTCGCGCAAGAGTATCCGCTCAAGAACTCCCTGTATATCCGTCGAACGATTTTTGCCTGTTCTTCGTTGATGACGATGTTTTTATCTTTATCTCTATCATATCCAAGGAACTGAGAGCAGACTAACATAAGTTCTCCCTCTTTGAATTTCTTTTGAAACGCCCACTTAATATTCTCCGACATATTTCGGCTTTCTTGTTCTGCTATCGCCGCAAGGATTGTTATTAATATATCGCCGCCCGCCGTCATCGTGTCTATGTTTTGGGTTTCAAAATATATTCCTATTCCTAACTCTTTCAGTTCGCGTATATACTTCAAGGCATCTACCGTATTTCTTGCAAATCGACTTATAGACTTACATAATATCTTTTTTATCTTACCCGCCCGGCAATCGTTTAATAATCGTTGAAACCCTTTTCGTTGGTCTACTCTCGTTCCCGTAACGCCGGGGTCATCATACACTCCAACGAATCGCCATTCGGGACGATTTCCTATATATTCGGTATAATGTGCTTTTTGTCTTTCAAGACTGTCTTCCTGTTCTTCGTTTGTAGTTGAGACTCTTGCATAGGCAGCAACGGGCAATCGTGTGTCTGTCAACTGCTCCCGAATATTTTGTGCGGCTATCTGTGTGGACGATACTTTCCTTACCACTCTCACCACTTTAGGTTGATTATTGATTACAGTTTCCATTTTGCTCTTGAGCCTCCTTTAATCGTTTCTTTTCTTTCCAACCTTTTTGGTTTCCACTCGGTCCGTTTGTATATTGCCGACTTATTTTTACACCGTTATAAAACTCGAACGTTATTATCCAATCTTGTATCGTCACTTGTTTTAATACTCTACCGACTAATTCTTCATTAAATTCAGTTATCGGTTTCAATTCCAAGTTCTTGATATGAGACTGCCTATATTCATTTATTTGCTGTTCTAATATTATCCGTTGTTTTCTCAACTCGACTCGTTCATTTTCAAGGTCAATTTTGTTTATCAACCCTTTCACATGTAAGGCTATAAGTTCGTTTTCGTCATTTATGAGTTTTTTCAACTGTTGTTCGGTCTCGCTATATATTTCTCCAAAACGCTTACTTTCAATAAACTCGTTGTATGCCTCTATAAACTTTTCTTTAAGTATCGAGTCTTTTATTCCCGTATTAGAGCAAGAGTTTTTCCCATATGTTAGTTGAGTTTTACATCTCCATATTGGACAAGCATACTTAGTCCCCGCATTGTTTATCTTATGGATGTATGATTTGCCGCATATTTGACAAGTTATAAGACCTGTAAACGAATAGTTGTCAATCGTTCCGCCTCGCAGTTTTTTGTTTCCTTTTTTATCAAGCACATCATGGACTTTATCCCACAATTCTTTTGATATAATGGCATTGTGACTATTTTCAACATACAGCATATCTCTCAAACCACGATTTATCAATTGCTGGCCATTGATATTTATCCGCTTATATAGTAGCGCATCGCCTTTATATTTTTCATTTGTTAGTATTCCCAAGATTGTTTGCGATGACCATTCATTGCCTTTAACCGTCCTATAACCTCGCGAGTTAAGCAATTTTGCCATTTGTCTCGTACTATAATTACCTGTTGAATATAGTTCAAACATTTGTTGAACCACAGCCGCCTCACTCGGTATAATGTGTAATTTTTTATTTCGCGTTTCATATCCAAGCATTCTTATTCCAACAACTGATATATCGCCTTTCTCAAACCTATCTTGAATAGTCCACGCAACGTTTTGTCCATACCTGTTTAAGTCCTCTTCAGCAACTGCCGTCGCTATGGTTAGGTATAACTCGCTTTCCGCAGTCAGTGTGTTTATATTTTCTTTCTCAAAGTAAACTGCAATATTCATATCCCGAAGTTCTCTTACGACTTCAAGTAGCTCTATCGTATTTCGCGCAAACCTTTGAACCGACTTCGTGAATATCATATCGATTTTGCCACACCTACAAGCGTCTAACATGGCGAGCATTTGCGGTCTATACTTCATATATTTTCCACTTATGCCCTTGTCCGCGTAAGTACTTTATGGGGTACACAGTAATTACGTGGAGCGTATTTTGTTGTTTTGTTATAAAACCGAGTCGATATCGACTTTGTAAACAAGTTGTATCAGCCGCGGCGCGCCGTTCGGCGGCTCTTTCTCACCGATAATGATTTTGTCGAACAATTCCAGCATCATTTCGCGCGTTATTACCGTTACGTCAAGGTACTTCTTAATGCGGCTCATAAATTCGTCGATATTTTCCCGCATGTCTTTTGCGTTTCTCAGTTCCGCTTCGAGTCCGGAAACTTCCTTCCGCAAATTCTCCTGTTCGGCAAGGTAGCGGTCGATAAATTTCATACAAAGTTCTTCGGGCATCTTCCCTAAAAGTTTATCTTCGTATGCCTTGCTCATCAGATCGTCCAGCGCGGCGATTCTCGCTCTTTTCATCTTTATTGCCTTTGCCGTTTCTTTATCCGACTGTTCGGCAAGCATCGCGTTCCGTCTGATAAATCTTTTACGAATACCCTCTTCGTCCTCGGCTACGATTTTCGCTTTCGCTCGTATATCGTCGAGTATGATTTTATGAATCACGTCCCCGTTGATATAATGCTTCGTGCATTTATCCGCGCCGTATCGGTTTCGCAATCCGCATTCATAAGTAACGAGATGCTTCTTACGCCTACCGCCGACAGTTTTATGATATTCCATCGTTGCGCCGCACGTCGAACATCGCATAATTCCCGAAAGCGCGGGCGTTACCCGCTCTTTCGTTATCTTCCCCGTACTCGCCGTCGCTTCGAGTTCTTTCACCTTGTTCCACAGTTCGCGGCTTATAATCGGCTCGTGATTATTCGGAATAATGACTTGCTCTTCTTTCGGAACTTTTACCACTTTCTTATTTTTGTAAGAAATATGCTTCACTCTCTGCTGAACCAAATCACCGACGTAAAGTTGCTGCGCCAATATACTTCTGACAGCCACGGGCGACCAATAATTATGTCCCTCGCCCGTAACCTTTTTCCCGAACTTGCGCTCGGCATACACGGCAGGAGATGAAATCCCGTCCGCCTGCAAATCCAGAGCAATCCGATACGCACTTTCGCCTTTGGCTCGCCGTTCAAAAATTCGTCTTACAACCTGCGCCGCTTCTTCGTCTATAATCGGCGTATGATTTTTATCGTCTTTTCTCACGTACCCGTAAGGCGCTTTCGAGGCAAGATATTTTCCCGCCTGTGCGCAGGAATACTTCACCGCACGAATCTTTTTGCTCGTATTTGCCGAGTGCCATTCGTTGAACACGTTCATTATCGGCATCATATCCATTGCCGACGTATCTTTGCTTTCCGTATCGATTCTGTCTTCTATCGCAATGAATCTTATTCCGAACGACGGAAACACATAATCGATATACTGACCAACAAGAATATAATTTCTGCCGAAACGGGATAAATCCTTTACTACGATCGTATTAATTTCTCCCGCTTTCGCGTCGTCGAGTAAGCGTTTCACTCCTGGACGCTCGAAATTCGTACCCGAATAGCCGTCGTCGACATATACGTCTTTTATCTCCCAGCCTCTTTCTTTCACATACTTCGTTACGAGAATTTTTTGATTCTCGATAGAAAGCGACTCTCCCGCGCGCTCATCGTCGCGGCTTAATCTCAAATAAATGCCTGCTATGTAATTTTTATATTGCTTAGGCTCCATGTTTTACCTCCCGAACCGAAGCGATTTTTTCACTTGCCTTTATTTTACCACATTTCACCGAATAACTCAAGCTGTTCATGCCCCGTACTCCCCGTTGTTTTTTTATTACGCCGCATTTCTTCATACGCTTCGCTTTCCGCTATGCTTATTAACGTATCGTGTATGTTTTTCCTCCCGATATAATAACTCTCCACTATATAATTTCTCCCCTTTATGCTTGTTTCCGCACTCGTTTTCGGTGCGGATAAATAGGACTTACCGTCCGTTTGCCTTTTGCTTCTCCCCATGTTTCCTCGCTGAATTCGTTATTTGTTGTCTGTTTTCGTTTCTTCTCCTTTATTTTTAAAAACTTTTTTCCGTTTCGCCTTTACGCTTTTCGAATATTACTTATTTCACAATATCATCCCGGTCTATTTTCGCCGTATTGTCTTTTTAAGCGCAGGCTCCGGCGGCTTGAAAGCAACATCACTTTCAATCGTCGGATTGTTCATTTTTATCTCAAAAGCAACATTGCCGTCATAACGCTTTGCAAAAGCAACAATGCAGGCGTGAGCCAAAAGAAGAATTTACGGAAACCGCGCTCGAATCGTATATCTTCCCTTGCCTTATTCACTTCTTCTTGTAATTCTTCCACCTTTTTCGTAAAAGCTTTCGAATGCTCGTCGATTATAAACGCCGCGTCGTCTGCCGCTTCGGTAACTCTTTCTTTTAATAGTTCGCCCGCTTCGTCAGTCGCCTTTCCCATAGTTGTATTTACAATTTCCTGTATCTTCGTTACCGTTTCCGTTATTCTCTGAAGCGTTATCCGCATGCTCACAAGCATATTCCGATTTTCTTCTTGCATCTCTTTCGTCAGCTTCTCTGCGTCGTTTTTCAAACTCGAGGCGAGCTCTTCGTTCATCCATTTTACGCTCCTCACTTGCCGCGTCAAGTCCGTTACCCGCGCATTCAGCTGCAAAATTAAGCCGTTGCATTTCTCGTTCGATACCGCCAAGGCTTGCTCTAATAACGCTTCCCGCGTTTCCGCCGTCAACCGTTTTACCTCTTCGCACAGTTCGATTGCCGACGGATTTTCCGTCAAATCCACTTCTTCGTCCGGTATACGCTCCGGACTTCTGCCTGTTATTCTGTTCTCCAATTCGTTTTATTACCTCGCTTTTCGTATAATTTGTTCCGAGCCGCTCCCCTCGGATCGGTTTTTGTTTGTTCGGGTGCAGATAGGAATAGTCCTTTCCGTCCCGCGTGATTTTTACGCCGTAACACTTATTCAGATAGTCTTTGAACGCTTCGGGCGATTTCGTTTTCTTTACCGCTTCGGCTATGACTTCGCGCAGTTCTTCTTTCCAGCTCGTTCCGCCTTTTAATATAATTTTCTTTTCTGCCGCCGTTCGGCTGTTTTTGCCCCTTTTTCTGAATTCCGTTTCCGTAAAGCCGTATTTTCTGCCGATTACGTTTACTTCGTCTTTCATTTTTGCATAATCTTTTTGACTGAACTGCAATTTTTTGCCGGTAATCGGATCGACGGCGTTTACGATAATGTGGCTGTGAACAGTCTGCGTATCCGTATGCGTGGCGATTACGCATTCGTAATTTTTGAAAAACGCTTCCGCTATCTCTTCCGCATACGCGTGGGCTTTTTCGGGCGTTACGTTATCTTTTCTCGCGCAGGAAAGTTTAAAATGATAATACTTCCGCTCGTCGTATTTTTCGCCTTTACCGAACCGCGCCGCCGTTTCTTCAAATTGCTTTGCGTAATCTTCGTCCTCGAATAAATTTTTCACTGACACGATCGCCGCTTTCTTCGGATCGGTTATGTATCTTATTCCGTTTTTCGGTCTTGCCTTACTTGCGCTGCATTTTAAAAGAGGCATCGTTTACCCTCCTGCGGCAAAGGATATTTTCCGATACAATTCTTTTAAGTACGCGATGCAGTTTTTTATTTCCCGTTCCGTATCTGCGCCGAAATAACTACTTCTTACCGCCTGATTCAAATTGTTTCCCTGCCGCTTTAATTCCGCAAGAATTTCGCCGCCGCGCTCGATTACGATTATAGGCTTATCCGTGATAGAGCGTAAAATAAATTCTCGCATCGTAAGCCCGCTTGCGGATATTGCCTTGTCGATTAAATTCTTCTCGTTTTCGTTCGCCCTAAACGTGTAGGCGAATGGCCTCGTTCTGTTTTCTATAATATTACCTCCAATAATTTTTTTATTTGTTCTATAAAATCCGTTTTACGGCGGGCGATAAAAATCGTAACATACCATTATTGCTCCTCCTCTTCTTGATTTTCGGGTATAAAAAAGCCGCCGAAACATTTTACGCTTCAACGACTTTAACCGTATCTGACAACTTTTTTTGTCCTATGATGGTCAATCATTCTATTTAATTGCTTTTTATTATATTCCTGAAAAATTCTCCGTTTTGTAAACTGATTTTATGTTTTTCGTTCGTTATTTTCAAAAGGGTCTTAGGGAAATCTTTTCCCTAACGAGGCGATTTGTAAAATCGGTGTTTGGCAAGCCAAACACGTTCCTCGCTATAACGTTAAAATTATTTTTTCCTCAAAGTATTCCGTAGTCGTTTCCCATCCCATTTAAGGCGGAAAAATTCTTTGTTATCCATTCATTTTCGTACCTCCGTAAATTTTATTTTCGCTGTTTTCGGGCATAAAAAAGCCCGACCGATTCACTCGGTCAGGCTTTCCTCCGCGCCCTGTTTCTGCGCGTCCTATTACGTTGATTAGTGCTTTTTATTTTGTTGCATTTTTACAATAAATTTTGCCGTTAAAGCGGCAATTTTCTGTCGGAATTCTGCTTTTTTTAAACTTTCGAGATAAAGCAACTGAAAAATGTTGTATTTTCTAAAATCATAATTCTCATTTTTCAGCGATTTTTTGCAAATTTTCGTCCGTATAAAAGATACTTACCGCTCTCGTTTTCCTCGATTTTCGGAAATCTGTCATACAGTTCAAACAGCAAATCCGAAAACACGGGATGGTTGATCAAAGCGGCGTAAATTCGCCAGTCGGACAAACTGTTTTTCTCATAGTGTCTGAGTACGAGCATCAGTACGTTTTCGTTCGTCAACCACTTGTTCACAAGTTTATCCCGCTCGGTTTTTATATCCGAAATCTGCGCGTATATCACTTCCCGCTCCTGCTCATCCGCCGTGCGAAGTTCCATATACAAACGGTTTGTTTTCGCTTTTACGTCGTCTATAATCCCCACGATTTTATCTTTATGACGATATTCCGTAGCGTTTCCGGAAGCAAGATTATATGCCAATTGCTCTGATATCGGGCGATACAAACAGAACTGTTCTCTGCCTTTACGGAAATGAATCTTACTCGCTATGGCGTAAACATAGTCCATTGCCGTATCGTAAAAAATATACTGTTTTTCTTTGTTTGATTCGTCTATCTCCTGAAAAAATACAGGACTTGGTTTATCGTATTTTTTACGTAAAGCAATCAATTCTTTGCCCGCATTTACGATATCATAGGCACGTTTCGCCTTATCTATTTCCAGCCCTGAAAGCACGGCAAGTTTACAGACGTCCCCGTAAATTTCCTTTATTTTCTCTTCGCTCTCGCCTTTATGAATTTTGTCCCAGATAAGGCTGTTTAATTTCTGCGAAAGATTGACGATTTCGCCGATTTTATTATTGCTCGTATCATGATCGAGTTCGGGAAGCGTTTGATTTTCTTTTTTTACCGTTTCTATTTTACACACGGGAACTTTGAACAAATCTTTATATTTTTCAGCGGTTTCAACAAGTAATTTATCATCGGTTAAAAGCATTGTATCCGAATCGTAATCGCACCCGTTCAGGCGTTGCTGAATATTTTCTTCAATCGCATTTACGCAAACGATATTTTCACCCAAATCAAAATAGTTCCATATTTCGCCCTGCATGTTGTTCTCCGCCGAATACAGATTACCCATCGTGATATGCGGCGAACGCGCGCATAAAAGTTTCGTTTTATCCGCAAATCGCTTGCAATAAGTCTGCCCGGAGTGCAATTCGCTTATTATTTCCTCTCCCGCGATATATTTCAAAAGTTCCGGTCCGTTGCCGAATAATGTTGCATTCGTGCCGTTTAACAAAATATGACCGCGTTTCAGTCGTTCTTTCAGACTCTTTACCACATCGTTACGAAAATTGGCGTATAACTCCGTTTCGTCAAAATGCGAGCATTTATGCATCAACGTAAAAATCACGTCGGCACGATCTGCAAGTCCGTCCGGTCGAACAGGTTCTTCGTCGTCTTTTTCACGTGCAAATGCATCTGTAAAATGATACCGCATAAAATCCACGTCTTTCCGAAGCAACGAAATATAATCTATACTCGGTTTTAACAATTCTGCGGCTTGCGTTTCCGTTAAACCCAACGTATTCAGCAATTGATAACTGCTTTGCACCATTTTCCCGTGAAAAAATCTCGTGCTTTTATCCCATTTTACCACGCCGAAAGTATCGTTTATATTTTCTATCCATTTGCGGATATTTCTTTCCGTAAAGCCGCCCGCGAATTTCAGGTATTTCAGACTGTTCGGCGTGGTTACCATTACAATTTGGTTAATATCCGTCGCAAACGTTACGAATCCGCGCGATTTCAATTCTTCCAGTGTAATATTTTTATCCTGAAACCACTTTTGCAATTTCGTACGGAAAGCACACGATTTGAAAAATTTATTACGCAGTAAAAGCATATGCTTATCCGCATAATTTCCCCGAAACACGCTTTCGTCCAAAAGGCTTTCTCCGTCCCAGATGTCATTGCTTATTTCCGTTTGTTTATGCGCGGCGGTCAGCGCTCCGTCCTGTATTTCAACGGAAACAACCTCGTCCGTAAACGTACTTTTATAATCCGGAACAAACAAAATACATTCCAAAGGAATATTTACCATACCTTTGAGGCTGCTAAGCGACAGCGCTTTATATGATTCCCACGAGGCAAGATCCGTTTTCGGTTTCAAGCCGCATTCGCTCCATTTTGCCATTGCTTTATATAGCCTTTCGTCTATAAACAAGCATTTCCCCTCGCGCGAACTTCCCGCACTGCGCTTATATCGGACATAATGAATACCGTCTATATAAAAGCCGTTTTCATAGAAATATTCGCGCAATTGTCTGATTTTTACGGTTTTACCGTTTTCGGATCTATGAATAAAATTGAATTTTACATTGACGACGGCAAGGGTATAATCGTTGCCGAATTTATCCCGAAACGAAAACTTTTTGCGACAAATGCGCTTATATGCTTTTTCCAGTTCGATAAGATCCAACGAATTATCCAGAAAATTTCTGAACATACGAAAACGGGCGTCGCTGTTCTTTTCTGGCATTTTTATCCCGACAGCCACGCCGTTTTCCTGTTCTTGCCTATATATATCCGCCGCTTCGATTGAAATAATTCTATAACGATTCATGCTTTAATTATAATAGTTTTCATATTTTTTGCAAGCATATTGACCGAAGTTCCTCCCAATTTTACTCAAAATATTTCAGTGCATAAAAAGCCGTCACTGTTGAAGTAATCAGTTGCAAATTTTCATATCAACTCGATTACTCAGTGACGGTTTTTCATTTAATTATTGATTGTATACAATCATTTTTTAATTATAATCGGCTGGATAATTTTGATAACTTGTATATGACTGCCCCTTGGAACCAGAACTCCCGTTCGATGCCCAAGTGCCTTTTCCTCCGGATCCGGCTGCCCCTACTGTTCCGCCATATGCGTTTCCGCCGTTGCCACCATTTCCACCTGTTGCAAAAATAATATGACTGCTACTTCCGTCGCCGCCATTGCCGCCAGTGTAGCCATATCCACCATTGCCACCGCTTAATCCGCCACCAACTGCACCAGGATTTCCGCCGTTTCCACCATTCCCGCCGTCTCCAGGGCGAACATATTTTCCCGTTGACTCGCTATATCCGCCACGACCGCCGTTGCCTCCGTCGCCACCACTGCTTGGCTTTGCCGATGAACTAACATCATCTAACCCGTTTCCTCCATTGCCGCCGTTTCCACCACGACCACCGGTATAACCGTCACCGCCCATTCCGCCGTTGCCGCCTTTACCGCCAGGACCTCCGTTTCCGCCGCAACCACCGGCACCACCGTTACCAGTTTTCCCGTACAAAATCACCCGTTGCGTCGAATCCGAAAAATACAATTCACTTTGTGCAACATTTTGGTGATATGCATATCCGGAACTTCCGCCATCACCGCCATTACCACCACGACCACCGGTGGCGAAATTAGCTGTCGCATCAAGCCCATCGGCACCTCTTCCACCATTTCCGCCATCTCCGCCTTCCATGGTAATAGTTTTACATGAACTCATAACTTTAAAGTTATTTGTGAGCCAAATAGCATCACCGCCACAACCTCCGGGATTAGCAGCACGACCACGAAGCTCTCCCGAAGACTGTGTCCCCGTAGCATTCGGAGAATCTCCTCCGGTCCCGCCTTTTACGTATAATTCTTTAACATAAACAGTTAAATTATTTGCGCATATCCCCGAATATCCGGTCGTACTCATATATACATCCGCAGACTCATGTTTTCCCGCTGCGACACTCAACTTTCCACTTCCGTCAATAACAAGATTCTGAGCATAAATTCCATATCTCCCAAGAGTTTGCGAATCTTTCGGCTTAATAGAACACTCTCCGGTTATATCCAAATTAAATGTACTTCTAAAATCGGTATAAATTCCATTATCTTTAAAATAATAATTAAAATCCTTGAAGTTCATTTTCAGCGACGAACTACGATTCGGAACCGTTATATCCAGTAATTCAATCGTTTTCCCTGCTTTTCCCAAAAAATAAATATTTTTTATACTTGCCGGAACTTCTATTTTTTTCGATATTTTACCATTCACCGCACTTGCATCTATTAAATATATAGTATTATTTCCATAAGATATATTTTTGTCGCCAATTGAGCAATTAGCAACATTGTAAAACGTTTCATTTTCTACACTAAACTCGTTTCCTTCATACTCATATGTGTAGATAAACGTTACTTTCAAGTTTTTATACCATATATAACTATTTGCATTAAAGTTTATTGTTGAAGACGAATATGTTGCCTGATATACTTTCGTTCCGCCACCCGTCACAGTAACTGTTACTTTACTTAATTGGTATTCTGTCCCTATGTCAACAATACCTGATGACTTAAAATATAAATCACCGGTTGTATCGGTTACCGCAATATTAATTTCCGGAGTCTCTACTATATACGACACTTGTGCCGTTATCCCCCAATAATGAATTGAAACGGTTATTGTACCAAATTCCGTAAATCTATACATTCCATTTATGGGATAAACTTTTTTCTGAGATTTGTTACGCACTTCAATGTCTGAATCTGAGATATTATTAACCATTGTTTTTTTATTACCTATACAACGATATAATGCAAATCGATAATCTAAATTAGTATATATATGTTGGTTGTCCTGAGAATACCCTTCAATCAATACCTTATATACACCATCTTGAGAATAAAAAAGCATAAAATCTATAGTCGGTCTTTCCGATATGATTAAATATAATTTTTCTTCGGTCAGCGATAAATTATATTTTAACGCCGAATCCTGATTGATTGTGACTATTTCATTAACAAGTTCTAATGTGCTGGCATCTTTAATTTCATACAAATGAACAGATTCTCGAATTGCCTTTGTAACAAATAATGAATACTCCCCAGCGGTAATTTTCATAAAATGCTTATTGGCGACAGTCCAAGAATAGATCTGTTCTGGTTTTATATTTTGAACAGTCGATTCCTCTCTTAAATCCGCTTTTGTTAAGAAAAATACACCAGCTTGTCCGCCAACGTTACTCATTGTTAATTTCACATAAACAACAGCCGTTTTTGCCGTAAACGAGTATACTTCATTTGTTTTTGATACATCACATATTCTTCCGTCTGAATCAAAAACCGTAACATTGGTGACAAACGTATTGTTACTGCTTTTTCCTATACGGACTTCGTATTCTTCTCCTACTGTTAAATCGTATTTAAATACACCTGAATGATTAACAACGATAGTATCACCCACGTTCATTTGCATTCCACTTCTTGAAACAGTTAAAAGTGAACTTCCTTCCAAAACTGTTTGCAAATAATACGTTCCTTCCATCAATAAAGAATCCGGTCCGACTTCATCCAAAGAAGAATCATAAAGAGAATAATCGTCCAAACCCTCAAAAGAATAATAATTGTTCTCTGTAATTTTAACTTCCACTACTGAAATGCCTGTTCCGGTTACAGTTTTTTCAACTTTTCCATCAGGATTTGCCGTAATTGTATCAGCCAGCACAGGAGCTATTGCGATATTCATTTTAGCCGGCAGCATACTATTTCCTTTAAGCAGAAAATAATAAATCTTTCCCTTTTCAAGTCTTAAATTAGTTGCATCACCAACATTTATAACATTGCCGTCACAAACTATTTCATTTAAAGAAGCCGTAGCGGGCAGGGATATTGCATAATTTAAAGTCTGTGGTGCTTTAAATCTTAATATTTTGTATACAGTACCTCCCGATACAGATAAAGACTCTCCGCCGTGAACATAAATTTCTGTCGAATCGAAAACTATTTTGCAAGTACCGCCTGAAATACGACCTGAGAAAATAATATAGTTCCGTCCTTGCGATAATAAATATCCATTACCATCTTTTGGGGCGTCAAATTCTGCAGTTATACCATATGGAAGATCTGTAATTTTATATATTCCAGAAACAGGCGCATTAAATAAATACGCACGTTTTTCATCTACCGTAATTTCTACAGTTTTATCAAATTCAAGATTTTTAACATCTCCAATATAAAAACTATCTGACTCGATATCCGACAAGGTATCGTTTGATATTTTGATATAATAGGGGCGACGGCCCGGCGCCGGACACGGAGACGGCCGACCCGGCGATCGTGG
>ENA-UESH01001716-UESH01001716.1-human-gut-metagenome-genome-assembly--contig:-NODE-1716-length-14452-cov-10.809878_pt1 | contig 14452 bp, 9 predicted proteins | sample MGYA00243001_ERZ508002 | MGnify/ENA primary metagenome ERZ508002 (study PRJEB26167, sample SAMN06115447) | human gut metagenome | host: Homo sapiens | place: China:Anhui | collected 2015-08-07... | reverse complement strand
AGCAGTCACGCCAGCCGATTCCGCTTTCTGGAATCGGCTGGCCCTGTTTATACAAAGAAGGCGGGCGACACAGTAAAGAAAGGTGTCGGCAGTGCGTGCACAGTCGCGTGGCACAAATGCCACATTATGTGGGATTTCCGAAAGAAAATCCAGCAATATATCACAGAAAAACAATTTCTAAAATTTTTGTGTCGCCCATTGAAAAACAATAAAAGATATGTTAAAATGCTAACTTAACAGGTAGGAAGCCCTAACCTTAATGTAGTATAGCTTTGTTGCTAATATACAATATTATACCCTGTCAGGATGGAAAAATCGTTCAAACGGTTGTAAAGGAGGACGCTATGCCGAGAGGAGCACAGCCCAAGGTCGCCGAAAGAGAGAATCGGATGACCTATGCAGCCATCAGGCTGTTTTTGGAAAACGGATATGAACGGACCACCACCGCCGCCATCGCGCAGGCAGCGGGTATGTCCCCGTCCGCGTTTTTTGCAGTATTTGCCAACAAGGAGGCGCTGCTGCTGAAGCTGACCAAGTGGATGTACGAAAAGCAGTTCGCCGTTACGCACGAGCTGCTAGGGAAGGACTATGACCCGGTGATGTTCTATGCCGTGGAGCCCGCCATCCAGCTGTATATCGCCGAAAAGACCGAGGGGCTGCGGGAGCTGTATGTCTCCTCGTACTCCTATGCGGCCACCGCCAACTATATACATCAGGTGGTGACGGACAAGCTGGTGGAGCTGTTCGGGAAGGAGCATCCCGAATATAGCCGGCAGGACTTTTATGAGCTGGAGCTGGCTACCTCCGGCATGCTGCGCAGCTTCATGGCCCGCAAGTGCGACCGGAGCTTCACCATGGAGCAGAAGCTGCGTCGGTTCCTGTCCTGCGGCATGACCATCTACGGCGTGGACCAGGAAAAGCAGCAGGAGGTCATTGACCAGGTGCTGAAAATGGACCTGAAGTCCGTGGCCGATCAGCTGCTGGCCCAGGCCATGGCTCAGTCCCAGGAGGAGTTCCAGGAGGCCGAGCGCAAGGGCAAGGCTCTGGAAGCTGCCAGACGTGGCTGATTTTTCCTATATCGTTCTGGACCTGGAGTGGAACCAGCCGTTGAATCCGGACAGCGCCATACGGGAGCCGTTTTTCTTCGACTCGGAGATCATCGAGATCGGGGCCCTGCGGCTGGATGAGCGGTTCCGGGAGACCGGCAGCTTCAAGACCTTCATCCGCCCCCGGTTTTATCCCCACATGAACGGCGACGTGGTGCAGCTGACGAAAATCCGGGCCCAGGACCTGGAAAAAGCCCCGGAATTTCCCCGGGCCTATGCCGATTTCAGGGAGTGGTGCGGGGAGGACTGCTGCCTGTGCACCTGGGGGCCGGATGACATTCCGGTGCTGATGGATAACCTGCTGATGCACGGAATGGACGCGGAGATGCCCTGCTGCTACGATTTGCAGCGGATCTTCGGCCACGAGATCATGCGGGATGACCGGCAGTGCTCTCTGGAGCGGGCGATGGAGCTGCTGAAGCTGACCCCGGACCGTGCCCACGACGCCCTGAACGATGCGCGGAATACCGTGCAGATCTGCGGGCGGATGGATCTGGACGGGTGCATGGACGAATACGGCCTGCGGTATGTGCAGTATCCCCAGGACCGGGCGGCCGGACTGGTGCAGGGGTGGGTGTATGCCTCCCTGGCCCAGGGCCAGGAGGACCCGGCCATGACGGAGGTGCAGTGCCCCTACTGCGGGGAGACGGTGACCCTGGGCCAGTGGGCCAGGAAGGACCCCCGGACCCTGCTGGCCTATGGCCGGTGCAGTCAGGAGGACGAGCTGTGCGGCATTTATCGCCACACCCGGACGGCGGCAGGCCTGCGCCTGGGCCGCATGGTGCTGGAGATGAACGACGACCTGTGGGACACCTATCAGACCTGCCTGGAGCGGCAGGGGTAATTGTTGGAATGTGAAAACCGGCTCCGGCGCGTCGCGCCGGAGCCGGTTTTGTTTACTTGCCCAGTCTGCGCTGGATGAGCTTCACCAGTTCCACGACGGGAATCACCAGCACCGCCAGGGCCAGGGCGATGCCGTACTCCGTCCAGCTGACGGGGGTGAAGCCGAAGGCGTTGGCGATGGGCGGCACCTCCAGCACCACGGTGGTCAGGACCAGGGAGCCCAGCATAGCGGCCCAGAGGACCTTGTTGTGGCCCCGGAGGGTGAACACACTGCGCCGCTGGGAGCGCATATTGAAGCTGTGGAAAATCTCGCACATGCTCATGGTCAGGAAGGCCATGGTCATGCCGTGGGGGGAGACGCCCCGGGGCATTTCAAAGCATCCCGCCTCCATGCAGTGGCCGATGATGTAGGAGGCCATGGTGATGACGGTGATGAGGACGCCCTGATAGGCGATGTCGAAGCCCAGGCCGCCGGAGAAGATGCCGTCCTTGGCGGAGCGGGGCGGGCGGCGCATGATGTCCGGCTCCGGGCGCTCCATGCCCAGGGCCAGGGCCGGGAAGCAGTCAGTGATGAGGTTGATGAACAGCAGATGGACGGGGTTGAGGAGGGTGAAGCCCAGCAGGGCGGAGAAGAACACCCCCAGCACCTCGCTCATGTTGCTGGCCAGCAGGAAGCCGATGGCCTTGCGGATGTTGTCGTAAATCCGGCGGCCCTCGGCCACGGCGCCCACGATGGTGGCGAAGTTGTCGTCGGAGAGGACCATGTCCGCCACGTTTTTGGTGACGTCGGTGCCGGTGATGCCCATGCCGATGCCGATATCGGCGGACTTGATGGAGGGGGCGTCGTTGACGCCGTCGCCGGTCATGGCGGTGACAGCGCCCCGGCGGCGCCAGGCGCTGACGATGCGGACCTTGTGCTCCGGCTGGACCCGGGCATAGACGCTGTAGCGGTCCACGTTTTGAGTAAGCTCCTCATCGCTGAGGGCATCCAGCGCCGCGCCGGTGATGGCCTGGGAGGGGTCGGAGAGAATGCCCAGCTGGCGGGCGATGGCCACGGCGGTGTCCTGGTGGTCGCCGGTGATCATCACCGGGCGGATGCCCGCCTGGCGGCACTCCTCAATGGCGGGCTTCACCTGGGGCCGCACCGGGTCGATCATGCCGGTAAGGCCGATGAAGCAGAGGGCCTGCTCTAAGTGGGCGGGGGACTGATCCTGGGGCGCACCATCGGGCCAGGGGCGGCTGGCGGCGGCCAGCACCCGCAGGGCCTGGGCGGCCATGCGGTGGTTATCCGCCAGAATTTCCTGGCGGCGCTCCTCCGTCATAGGCAGGGCCTGTCCGCCCTCCCAATAGTGGGTGCAGCGGGCCAGCACCTGGTCCGGCGCGCCCTTGGTATACTGCACCACCCCGTCGGGGGTGCTGTGCAGGGTGGACATCATCTTGCGGCCGGAGTCGAAGGGGGCCTCGCCGATGCGGGGGCGCTCCTGCTCCAATTGGGGCTTGGGCAGCTGATTTTCTGCGGCGAAGGACACCAGGGCCGCCTCCGTAGGCTCCCCCTGGACGGAGCCGTCGGGATTCAGGACGGCATCGCTGCACAGGGCCATGGCGGAGGCCAGCAGGGCGGTGTCCCCGGTGTGATCCACCACGGTCATCTTGTTCTGGGTCAGGGTGCCGGTTTTGTCGGAACAGATCACCTGGGTGCAGCCCAGGGTCTCCACCGCCGTCAGGCGGCGGATCACGGCATTGCGGCGGCTCATGCGGGTGACGCCGATGCTGAGCACCACCGTTACCACCGTGGCCAGGCCCTCGGGAATGGCGGCCACCGCCAGGGATACGGCCACCATGAAAGTCTCCAGAATGCCGGACAGGGAGAAGTCCCCGGCCACAATCAGGTCAAACACGAAGATGAACACGCAGATGCCCAGCACCAGCCAGGACAGCGTCTTGCCCAGCTGGGTCAGCTTCTTTTGCAGGGGGGTCTCCTCCTGCTCCGTCCGGGCCAGGACGCCGGCGATCTTGCCCATCTCCGTGTCCATTCCGGTGGCGGTGACCACCATGCGGCCCCGGCCATAGGAAACGGTGGAGCCCATGTAGGCCATGTTGCGGCGGTCGCCCAGGGTCACCTCGCCGGTAAGGGCCTCCGGGGACTTGGCGGAGGGGACGCTTTCGCCGGTGAGGGCGGCCTCCTCAATTTGCAGGGAGGCGCAGGCCAGCAGCCGTCCGTCGGCGGGGACGGCGTCCCCGGCCTCCAGCAGGACGATGTCGCCGGGTACCAGGCGGCTGCTTTCCAGCTCCGTGACGGAGCCGTCCCGCAGGACCTTGCTGGTGGCGGCGGTCATGGTTTGCAGAGCCTCGATGGCGGCCTCGGCCTTGCTCTCCTGGACCACGCCCAGAACGGCGTTCAGCAGCACCACCGCCAGGATGATGAGCACCTCGGTAAAGGGCTCGTGGGACAGATAGTTGGTGACGGCGGACACGGCGGCGGCGGCCATGAGGATCAGCAGCATGGGGTCCTTCAGCTGCTGCAGAAAACGCTGAAGCAGGGTGGCCTTGGGGGCCTCCCGCAGACGGTTGGGGCCGTACTGCCCCAGGCGGGTCTCCGCCTCCCGGCCGGAAAGGCCGGTCTCGGCGGCGTGCAGGTCCTCCAGGACCTGCCGGGGGGATTGGTTGTACTCCTTGTGCATACGCTTCACTCCTTATAGTAGGATCATACCCGCCGGAGGAAAATAAAAGACTCATGCACAGGCAAAGCCTATGCATGAGTCTCATTCTTTCAAAGCAGTCCGGGCGCAGAAGCGCCGTTCTGACGAAGCTGCCTAACCCCAAAGCGGGGCGGAATTACTCCCTCACAGCGGTATTCGATTGGGAGTATTATACCAGGCCCGGCCCCCTGCGTCAAGTAAAGGATTTGTAAAGTATGGGGGAGCACAGGGGTGGGGGACGTCTTTTTGATAAAATCTTTGCGTCCTGGCTTGCCTTTTCGCCGGGAATATGATATGATGCATTGCCAATAGCCCTTCAAAAATGCACGGATGGCTTTTGAAAATGATAACAAAGGAGTATTTACCCATGAAAAAGTTTCTCACTATGCTGCTGGCCCTGGTGATGGTCCTGTCCCTGGCGGCCTGCTCCTCCCAGAAGGGCGGCGACGTCAACGGCGGCTTCCCCGCCAGCGCCGTGGACCTGCTGACCGCCGTGTGGAACGCCTATCCCGAAAGCGAGAAGTTCTCCGTGGTGGGCGGCAGCCTGGATAACCCCGTAGACGGCGCCCCCGGCGCTTTCCCGGTGGACGATGCCGACAATCTGGACTATATGCTGCACTTCCCCGCCGACAAGGCCGATCTTATTGACGACGCCGCGTCGCTGACCCACATGATGAACGCCAACAGCTTTACCTGCGGCGCGTTCCATGTGAAAAACAGCGCCGACGTCTCTGCCGTGACCGACGCTCTGCGCCAGAATGTCCAGAACACCCAGTGGATGTGCGGCTTCCCTGACAAGCTGGTGGTCCTCACCTATGGCGAGTATGTGGTGGCGCTGTTCGGCGCCGACGACCTGGTGGACGACTTTGTCAACACCATGACCGCCACCTACACCGGCGTTCAGACCGCCTGCGACGAGCCCCTCCAGTAATCCGCCGCAGCCATGCTGTTTTCCAGTCTGCCGTTTCTCTTCTATTTTCTTCCCTGCGCCCTGGGACTGTATTTCTTAGTCCCAAGGCGGCTGAAAAACGCCGCGCTGCTGCTGTGCAGTCTGGTGTTCTACGCCTGGGGGGAGCCCCGGTTCGTGGGGTTCATGGCCCTGTCCATTCTCCAGGGCTATGCCGCCGCCCGGCTCATGGAGCGGTATCCCCGGCGGAAGCGGCTGGTGCTGACCCTGTCCGCCGTGCTGAGCCTGGGGCTGCTGGCCTACTGCAAGTATGCCGACTTCCTGATTTCCGGCTTCAACGCCGTCACCGGCCTGTCGGTGCCTCTGCTGCGGATGGCCCTGCCCATCGGCATCAGCTTCTATACCTTCCAGATCCTCAGCTATGTCATCGACGTGTACCGGGGCGACGCCCCGGCCCAGCGGAGCCTCATCGACCTGGCGGCGTATATCGCCATGTACCCCCAGCTGGTGGCGGGCCCCATCGTCCGCTACGCCGACGTGGCCCCCCAGCTGCGAAGCCGCACCCACACGGTGCAGGACGCGGCTCTGGGGACCCGCCGCTTTGTGCTGGGCCTGGGGAAAAAGGTACTGCTTGCCAACGTCCTGTATGAGCTGGTGACGGTGTATCAGCAGAGCGGGCAGAAAACGGTGCTGCTGACCTGGCTGTACGCCGCGGCGTATATGATGCACGTTTACTTCGACTTCTCCGGCTACAGCGACATGGCCATCGGCCTGGGCCGCATCATGGGCTTCCGCTTTGCCGAGAACTTCCGCTATCCCTTTGTGTCCGGCAGTCTCACGGAATTCTGGCGGCGCTGGCACATCTCCCTGGGCTCCTGGTTCCGGGACTATGTGTATATCCCCCTGGGCGGCAGCCGGGTGGGTAAGGCCCGCTGGGTGCGGAACCTGGTGATCGTGTGGGGCCTGACGGGCCTGTGGCACGGGGCCGCCTGGAACTTCGTGGCCTGGGGCCTGTATTTCGCCGCGTTCCTGCTGCTGGAAAAGCTGTTTCTGGGCCGGTGGCTGAAGCGTGTCCCGGTGCTGGGCCATGTGTATGTGCTGCTGGCGGCGCTTTTCAGCTTCGTGCTGTTTGACGCCGCGTCTGTCCCCGCCGCCCTGGGGACCGCCGGGGGCCTGCTGGGCCTGGGGGGCCTGCCCCTGTGGGACAGCGGCGCCCTCTACTATCTGCGCAGCTATGCCCCGGTGCTGGCGCTGGCCGCCGTGGGGTCCACGCCGTTGCCTGCCACCCTGTGCCGCCGCATGGCCGCCGGACGGGCAGGCCGTGTGCTGGACGCTCTGGAGCCCATAGCGCTGCTGGCCCTGCTGGCGGTGTGCACGGCGTTTCTGGTCAGCGGCTCCGCCAATCCCTTCCTGTATTTCCGGTTCTGAGGAGGCTGCCATGAAAGCAAAGCATCTTGTGACCCTGTGCCTGCTGGCGGGCTTTCTGGCGGGCTTCGGCCTGTGGGGCCTGCTGCGGACCCCGGGGGACGTGTCCCAGGCGGAGCGCCGCCCTCTGGCCCAGTGGCCGGAATTTACCGTCTCCGGCTTCCTGTCCGGCCAGTATGCCGGCAAGCTGGAGCACGCCGCCGCCGACCAGTTCCCCCTGCGGGAGCAGTTCCGTACCCTGCGCTCCCTGGTGTCCTATGACCTGCTGGGCCAGCGGGACGTGGACGGGGTGTATCTCTCCGGGGGCTATGCCGCCAAGCTGGACTTCCCCCTGAACACCGGTTCCGTGGACCGGGCCGCCCAGCGCTTCCGGTATGTGTACGACACATATCTGGCCGGGACGGAGGCCAACGTCTATCTCTCCGTGATCCCGGACAAGGGGTATTTCCTGGCCCCGGCCTCCGGCCGCCCGGCCATGGACTATGACGCCCTGGTGGCCCGCCTGCGGGAGAATACGCCGGAGATGACGTATATCGACCTGTTTGACCGGCTGACCCTGGAGGACTATTACCGCACCGACGCCCACTGGCGGCAGGAGCGGCTTCCTGCCGTGGCCCGGTATCTGGCCGGGGCCATGGGGGCGGACGCCGCCGCAGATTACACGGAGGTGACCCTGGACCGCCCCTTCTATGGGGTGTATTCCGGGTACGCGGCCCTGCCCCTGGCCGGGGAGAGCCTGCGCTATCTCACCAACGACACCATCGCCGCCTGCCGGGTCACCAATTACGAGACCGGCAAAACCGGCCCTGTATACGACCTGGATAAGGCCGCAGGCAGCGACCCGTATGAGCTGTTTCTGTCCGGGTCCGTGTCCCTGCTGACGGTGGAGAGTCCCAACGCCCGGACGGACCGGGAGCTGGTGATCTTCCGGGATTCCTTCGCCTCCAGCCTGGCCCCGTTGCTGCTGGAGGGGTACAGCCGGGTCACTCTGGTGGATATCCGCTATCTGTCCCCGGCCCAGCTGGGCCGTTATCTGACCTTCACCGATCAGGACGTGCTGTTTCTGTACAGCACTGGCGTGCTGAACAACAGCAGCACCCTGAAATAATTCTCAGCTTGTCAAAAAAGCCTTTTTGACAAGCTGAGTGCGGTTTTTCAGAACTTAAAAAGTTCTGAAAAACCTGTGATTGCAAACGAAAGATACCCCTGATGGGTTTCTTTCGTAACGATCTTCCTTTCCGATGGCGGAAGATTTCCGAGTTTTTCGACAGTCTCAAATAATTCTCTGGGAGGTCTTTGACATGTCCATCCAAACCAACCCCGCCCTGCGCCGCAGCGTGATCTATGAGCTGTACGTCCGCAGCCACACGCCCCAGGGCACCTTCCGGGCCGTGGAGCCGGATCTGCCCCGGATCCGGGCCCTGGGCACGGACATCCTGTGGCTGATGCCCATCCACCCCATCGGGGAAGCCAACCGCAAGGGCAGCATGGGCTGCCCCTATGCCAACCGGGACTACCGCACGGTGAACCCGGAGTATGGCACCTTGGAGGACTTCCTTCACCTGGTGGACGCCATTCACGATAATGGCATGAAGTGCATCATCGACGTGGTGTATAACCACACCTCCCCGGACGCCACCCTGGTGGCCCTGCACCCGGAGTATTACTATCACAAGCCCGACGGCAGCCGGGGCAATAAGGTGGGGGACTGGACCGATGTGGTGGACCTGGACTACGCCGTTCCCGGCCTGTGGGACTATCAGATCGAGTCCCTGTGCTATTGGGCCCAGTATGTGGACGGCTTCCGCTGCGACGTAGCCAGCACCGTGCCTGTGGAATTCTGGCGCAAGGCCCGGCAGGCGGTGGAGCGGGTGCGCCCCGGGGCCATCTGGCTGGGGGAGAGCGTCCACCTGGACCACATCCTGGCCTTCCGCCGCCAGGGGCTGTACGCCGCCACGGACAACGAGCTGTTTGACGTGTTCGACATTCTGTACCCCTACGACATCTGGCCCCTGTATGAGGGGGCCACCGGCGGGACCATGCCCCTGAGCCGGTATTTTGCCGCCCTGAGCTATCAGGAGCTGAGCTTTCCCACCTGGTACAATAAGCTCAGCTGCCTGGAAAATCACGACCAGCGCCGGGCGGCGGAACGCTTCCCCAACCGGGACAGCCTGTTGGCCTGGACGGCCCTGAGCTATTTCCAGAAGGGGACCACCCTGCTCTATGCCGGGCAGGAGGTCTCTGCCGTCCATACGCCCTCCCTGTTTGAGCGGGAGCCCATCGACTGGACCGGGGAGGACCTGTCCCCCCTGCTGCGGAAGCTGTACGACATCAAAAAGCGCCTGCCCACAGACGCCGCCTTCCATGTGGAGGCGGACGATGAGCAGGGCCTGGCCGTGGCCGACTATCGGGACGGCCAACACCTGGCGGTGGGCGTGTTCCCCCTGGCGGGCCGCCCGGGGACGGCAGCCGTCCCCCTGGCCGACGGCAGCTATGAAAACGCCCTGACCGGCGAGTCCGTCACCGTCTGGGAGGGCCGCCTGGCCGCCGCCGGGCCGGTGATCATCCTGTAAGCGAAATAATAAGCGCAAAAAAGCAGCCGTGAGGCTGCTTTTTTGCGCTTATTTTTCACATATCCAGGAGCTGCAGCTCCTCCTCGTCCACCTTCCGCAGGTCCCGGCGGCTGAGAATGTCGTACATACACGGCACCACCAGCAGGGTCATCAGCGTGGCATACAGCAGGCCGCCGATGCACACCAGGGCCACCGGCTGCATCAGCGCCGTGCCCACGTTGTTGCCGAAGGCCATGACGATCAAACCTAGGATGGTGGTCAGGGACGTCATGAGAATGGGCCGCAGGCGGGTGACGCCGGCCTCGATGATGGCCTCCCGGCGGCCCATGCCCTCCAGTCGCAGCTGGTTGATGTAGTCCACCAGGACGATGCCGTTGTTGACGATGACGCCCACCAGCATCACAAAGCCGATCAGGGAGATGACGCTGACCTCCACCCCCGCCAGCAGCAGGGCCAGGAAGCCGCCGGTGAAGGCCAGGGGGATGGTGAACATGACGATCAGCGGCGAGCGCAGGGACTGGAACTGGGCCACCATCACCAGATACACCAGCACGATGCCCAGCAGCAGCATCAGCAGCAGCTGCCGGATGGCGTCCATGATGGCCTCGTTCTCCCCCTGGAAGGCGGCGGTGACGCCCTGGGGCAGCTCCGCCTGGCCGATGATCTTTTCGGCGGCGGAGGTGACCTTGGTGACGTTATAGCCGTCGGCCACGTCGGCGGACACGGTGATATACCGCCGCTGCTGGTCCCGGTTGATGGTGTTCAGGCTGACGGTCTCCTCCAGCTGGGCGATGTCCCCCAGACGGACGGACTTGCCGCTCTGGGTGCTGCCGGAGGCGCTTGCGCTGCTCATGCCGCTCATACTGGACATGCCGCTCATACTAGACATGCCGCTCATACTTCCCATGGAGCTGCCGGAGGAGGCGCTGCTCATCATGCTGCTCATGGCGGAGGCGGAGGAGGGGTCGATCTGAAGATCCAGGAGCTTCTCCCGGGTCATGCGGCTCTCCTCCGGGGACTGGATGGACACGCTGACGTCCAGCCCGTCCAGGGTCAGGGACAGGGAGCTGTCGGTGTCCGTCAGGGCGGAGGCCACGGCCATGTACACCTGGGCCACGGTGAGGCCCTTCTCCATGGCGGCGTTGCGGTCCACGGACAGGTGCAGGGCGGCGGCGGCCTGCTCCAGGCCGTCGGACACGTTTTCCGTGCCGGGAACGGTGGCCAGCTTTGCCGCCAGGTCACGGGCGGCGGACTGCATCTGCTCCATGTCGTCGCCGTAGACGTTCAGGGTGATGCCGCTGCCGGTGAGGTAGGACATATAGGTGTCCATGGCGCCGGAGGCGGTGACGGTGCAGTCCATACCGGCGCAGGCGGCCTCCATCTGCTTGCCGGCCTCCGCGCCGGAGGCCCCCTCCGGCAGGGTGATGTAGGCGGTGACGTCGTATTCCCCGCCGCCGGCGGTCATCATACTGGTCATGTCCATGCTCCCGGCGCCGGAGGCGGAGGACATCATCGCGCCCACGGTTTCCACGTTGTCCACGGCGGCGATGCGCTGCAGGGCCTCGTCCGCCAGGGCCACCGCCTGCTCCCGGGTGCAGCCCTCGGGCATGGAGATGGTCAGGTTCACGGTGTTCATGTCGATATTGGGCATAAAGGCGAAGCCCCGGGCCAGGGCGGCTCCGGCGGAGCCCACCAGCAGCAGCAGGGACACCCCCAGCACCACCAGCTTGTGGTGGATGGACCAGGACACGGCCTTGCGATAGGCGGGGTAGACCTTATCCAGCAGTCCCGGCTTCTGGGGCTTCTCCTTGCGGAGCATACCGGCAGCCATGGCGGGCACCAGGGTCAGGGCCACAATGAGACTGGCCAGCAGGGAATAGGTCATGGTCAGGGCCAGGTCCGTGAACAGTTGCTTGGTGATGCCCTCCACAAACACGATGGGCAGGAACACGCACACGGTGGTCAGGGTGGAGGCCACGATGGCGCCCAGCACCTGCCGGGCCCCGGATACCGCCGCCTGGATGACGGTGGCCCCCTTGGAGCGCAGTCGATAGATATTCTCGATGACCACCACGGAGTTATCCACCAGCATGCCCACCGCCACGGCCAGGCCCGACAGGGAGATCATGTTGATGGTAACGCCGGAGAAGTACATGAGCACCACGGCGAAGATCACGCTGATGGGGATGGAGCACAGGGTGATCACCGTGGGCCGCAGGTCCCGCAGGAACAGGTACAGGATCAGCACCGAGAACAGCGCGCCCCAGCCCAGAGAGGACAGAATGGAGTTGATAATGAGGTATATGTAGTCCCCCTGGTCCATCAGGGGCACGAAGGAAAGCCCCTCGTACTCCGCCTCCAGCTCCCGGAAGCGGCTGTTGATGTTGTTGGACACCTCCGCCGTGGCGTAGGTGGACTGCTTGTTGAGGGAGACGATGACGCCGTCCTTGCCGTTGAGCTTGTCGTAGATCTCCGAGGAGTTGTCGGTGATGGCCACGTCGGCCACGTCCTTCATGCGGATGGGGTCGATGCCGTCCATCCCCAGGTCAAAGAGCACCAGGTCCTCCAGGTCCTGGCGGGTGTCGATGGCATCGCCCACGGAGACCATGTAGTTCACGCCGTCCTCCTTCAGATATCCGGCGGGCATGGAGAAGTTCTGGGCCGTCAGCAGGGCGGTGATGGTGGGTAGGCTCAGGCTGGAGGACAGGTCCGCCTGGCTCAGGGCGGCGGAACGGGATTCCTCCAGGGTCTGGAGGCCCTGGTCGATCTGGCTCAGGGCGCTGTCCAGCTGGATGTTGGCGGAGATGATCTGGGTCACGGCGTCGGCCATGGTCAGGGTCCCGGCGGTCACCTGGTCCGCCAGCTTGGCCACACCCTCGTCGGTCTCCAGGTCCCGCAGCTGCTTTTCCAGCTCCTCCAGCTGCTTCTGCCACTCCTTGGCCCGCTGGACGGCCTCGTCCCACTTGACGCCCAGGGCCGCCATGCGCAGGTCCAGCGCCGCCAGCTCCGCCTGGATGCGGACGTATTCGGGGTCACTTTCGATTTCGGCGATGGCCGCCTGCTTTTCCTCCTCCGTCATGGAGGGGTTCTGGCGGATGGCCTCGATCTTCGCCTGATACGGGGCGTTTTCCGCCTCCAGACGGGCCTTCTCCCGCTGAATATCCGCCAGCTCCCGGAGGTTGTCCTGGAGCTGGTCCCGGCTGTCCCGCATGGTTTTCAGACTGTCCTGGATGGTGGTAAGGGCCTGGGTCACGGCGTCCCGGACGGCGGATTCCTCGGCGCTGCGGATAGCAGCCTTGGCGCTGTTGACCTGGCCCCGGGCGGAGGCCAGCTGCCCCGCCGCGTCGTCCAGCTGCTTCGCAATGGCATCGGACAGCCGCTGGGACAGAGCATCCAGCTTCTTCTGGCTGAGGATCACATGGAGCTGACGTTCCACCGTGCCGCTGACGGTGACGCTGGCCACGCCGGTGATGCCCTCCAGCTTGGGGGACAGGGTGTCGTTGACGAAGTCCGACAGCTGGGTGATGTCCTTGCCGTCATAGGACAGGGCCGCCACCTGCACCGGCAGCATGGAGGGGTTCATTTTCAGCACATAGGGATCGCCCACGGTGTCGCCCCAGGAGCCCTTCAGCTGGTTGATCTTCTGCTGGATATCCACGCTGACGGTGTCCATATTCACCCCGTCCTCAAACTCCAGCACCACCATGGACACGCTGTCCATGGAGCTGGAGGTGACGTTCTTGATGCGGTCCAGGGTGGCCATGGACTGCTCCAGGGGCTTGGTGATGTCGGCCTCCACAGTTTCGGGGCTGGCCCCGGGGTCGGTGGTCACCAGGATCACATAGGGGAAGTCCATGTTGGGCATCAGGTCGGGGGTCATCTTCAGATAGGCCACCACACCCAGCACCACAATGGCCAACACCGCTACGAACACCGTCAGCGGCTTCTTTACGCTGAATTTGGGCATAGTCGTTTCGCTCCTTGCGCATGATAAGTCAGTTGTTACACAACTGTAAAAAACATTTTAAAGAATTTTAACATTCTAAAGCGCCGCGCGCAAGAGGGGCGGGCAATTATTAACGAAACTGTTACAAAATCCCGTCTTTTCCTTAGCCTAACGAAAAAAATTAAAAGCCTCGCAGAGTTTTCCGCCCGCAGGCGGCAAATCAAGTGCAATTATTTTTTGGCCGGGAGCGCAGCGCAAAATTTGCGGGGCGATAAACAAAGAATACGCCCTCAAGAGCCATGCTCTTGAGGGCGATGAAAGCTAACCCATGGGTAGCAGATATTTTTTACTGATAATCGACAATATCCAAGTCACTGTTGTCAGCGTCATCTTCTGATGTGCCGGAACTAATGCTGGTTTGTGCACCTAATACTGCTGCAACAGCTCCCACAGCAATTCCAATACCCAAAGTGACCTTTCCTATTACCCCAGAGATAAACTTTTTGTTCTCTGTATCTTTTTCTGCTTTCATTTTTGCCAATTCAATCATTTTATCAATGATGACTGATTTTTCTTCAAAAGTCAGGCGTTCATCCTGTAACTGCTCACGAAGAGTATCGTTGATTGCGTCGCACATCGCATAAAAGGAGTTTACACTCGCGGTGTTTTCGTCAAAGCCTTTGTATACGACATCTTTATAGTACGACACAATCTCTGTTGCCGATTTTGCAAACTCTGGAAACTGTTCAAGTGCCTTTTTTGTTACTTCTGCATCGAAGACAGCCGCCACATTTGGGAGGGGCATTTGCGGGAGGTTCGCTACACAACGGTGGGCAGCGTGATCGGAACACACCTCGGCCCCGGCGCTGTTGTGGCAGCGTTTTTCAAGAATCAATATAACGCAGAACAGAACAGCAGCGATTGAAGAAGCTGCAATAAAGACAGGACTGCGC
>ENA-UESH01001714-UESH01001714.1-human-gut-metagenome-genome-assembly--contig:-NODE-1714-length-14471-cov-4.030707_pt1 | contig 14471 bp, 9 predicted proteins | sample MGYA00243001_ERZ508002 | MGnify/ENA primary metagenome ERZ508002 (study PRJEB26167, sample SAMN06115447) | human gut metagenome | host: Homo sapiens | place: China:Anhui | collected 2015-08-07 | study... | reverse complement strand
TGACGGAGCCTTTTAAAATATTTCATCTAAGAGATGAACACAAGCTAAATATAGATTTCCATTACCATGATTTCCACAAAATTCTGATTCATCTGCACGGCAATGTATCCTACTGCATTGAGGGCCGCAGCTATGAGCTCAAAGAACATGATATCGTACTTGTCAATGCCGGCGAGGTTCATAAGCCAATATTAAATGACGATTCAATTTATGAAAGAATCATTATATATGTATCACAGCAGCTTATTGACGATTATGTGAGCAAAGGCTATGATCTGGCATGCTGTTTCAAGCAGGCCTATGCTAACCAGTCACATGTACTAAGACTCGCTGCGACCAAGGGCAGCCGTCTGGCTGATACAATCAAGGGACTAGACTCTACACTTAGAGAAACCAATGAATACGCAAATGAGCTGTACCAGAAGCTCCTGTTTTTAGAGTTTCTGATACAGCTCAATCGTATCACTCTGCATGGCGGTATCGAATATATTAACACATTTTCCTCAAACAAAAAAATTGTAGAGATTTTGGATTTCTTAAATAAGAATTTAACAAACCGTATAAGTATTGATGAACTGGCAGATAAATTCTATATGAGCAGGTATCACCTGATGCACACCTTCAAGGAAGAAACCGGCTGCACCATAGGTTCATACATCACAACAAAGCGTCTGCTGCTCGCCCGCGATATGATTCGCGACGGAAGCAATGTGTCTGCCGCCTGCGATGCCTGTGGATTCGGAAGCTATTCCTCATTTATCCGTGCATACCGCAAGCAATTCCATTCTACCCCTACAAATACATAAAAGCTTCACGATATATCACATGAAGCTTTTAATTATTTTTAATGCTGCATTATCTCTCATTAATCACATTAATAAGCTCAGGTATGAGCTGCTTCTTACGCGACACTACTCCCTTAAGCATAATTCCATCCTTGCTCTGTGGCAGATTGTATGCTGAAGCTGCTATTGACGCTGCCTCTGCACCACTGTAGATGAGATATGTAGACTCATTAAGTATATCCGTGAGCATAACAAAGAGCATATCAAGCTGTTTTTCCACCTGCATCTTGTCAAGCAGAGGCACCACTCTTGCCTGTACCTTATCGAGCTCTGTTCTCGAAAGAGCAGAAATCTGTGATACTCCAAATGTATAATCCCCTGAATGAAAGATTTTAAAATCCTGATTTAATATTTCCTCTTCTGTCTTGTTAGCAAAGTTACTGCCTGCCTCGAACATTTTCTGGGCAAACTCTTCTACATCTATCTGCGCAATCTCCGCCAGGATAAGTGCTGTAGATTTGTCAACCTGGGTACATGTAGGCGAACGGAACACTAGTGTGTCAGAGAGTATTGCAGCGCACATAAGCCCCGCCATCTGAGGAGTAACCTCCACACCCTTTTCCATATACATCTGATAGATGATGGTTCCGGTACATCCAAGCGGCTGATTTCTGAAATACACAGGTCCTATTGTCTCAAGAGAACCAATTCGATGATGATCAATTATCTCAAGAATCTCAGCCTCATCAATGTTGGCCACTGCCTGTGAGGTCTCATTATGATCCACAAGTATCACCTGTTTTTTCCTTGCATTCATTAAATTTCTGCGCGAAAACATACCCACATAATTTTGGTTTTCGTCAAGTATTGGGAAATCCCTGTGTCGGATTTTTGAAACAGTATCACGCACATCATCCACATAATCATCCAAATCAAAATGAATAAGATTTTCCCTTGTCATAAATGACTTTATCGGCATACTCTGGTTTATCAGACGCGATGTGGTAAACGTGTCATATGGTGTACTTATCACTACCACATCCTTAGCGTTTGCAGCATTTATGACATCCTTCGATATATCGAAGCCGCTTGTCACAATGATACAGCTGCAGTTTGCCTCAATACATATAAGCTGTGACTCTTCACGGTCTGATATGATGACCAGATCATCCTCAGCCACATTGCCCTTTATGGTATCAGGTGTACCTGCTGCAACTATAACCTTTCCTTTCACAAAATAGCCATGCTCATTGCCTGCAACTATCTTGCCATCCAGCGTCTCTATAATATTTCTATACTGGGTCCTCGCCTTTGCCAGGATAGAATTGTCATACACATCCATATATGACTTTGCTATATCACCTGTCACAATAAGCCCTTCAAGCTTGTCCTTCTTATTGACAACCGGAAGAGTGACTACGTTGAGTATCTTCATCATCTCCCATGCCTTTTTCATGGATAAATTACTACTGACACCCTCAGTCCTTCTGATATGTATATCCTTTATCTGTGTGCCAACATCCTTTAAAAGGGCAGGCGTATCTGCCTTAAAATAATCCAGCACAAATGCTGTCTCTGCACTGATGCTGCCTGCTCTCACTGGTATGTATTCCATTGTATCGTCTGTATGTGATTTAAGGTTTGCATACGCTATTGCTGCACAGATAGAATCTGTGTCAGGATTTTTATGTCCAACAACTCTTACAATCTTTTTTGCCATTTAGTCTTCCTCTCTGTCTGCCTTATAAAATGTCAAAATATGGTGCAACTCCCTAACCGGGAACTGCACCACCCTATTACAATAATATTTATTAAAAAATCGAACCAAAGAACCCCAATATATACAATGCGATTGCAACAAAACCAAATGTATTGATAATAGCCAGCACAGTAGAGATGACTGCAAAAGTCTTTGTTGTTCCTACCTGCTTCTCAAGCTCTGACACTGTGTCCACCTTGTCTCCCATTACCTTAAAGAGATCCTGAATATTCCTGAAGCACTTAACATTCTCTGTATGTACCTTGTCAGACAGCTCCGCCTTTAACGAAACAAGCTGATCATTAAGCTCTGTAAGCGACTGAAGCATATGGGCATTCGCCTCATTTACCGCTGATGTAACTGCTGCTGTGCCCTCCTCTGTGATACGCCTTGTCTGCTCTAATGTGTCACCAAAATCAAGACTCTGACCTATATTCTGGCTGATGCCTGATATCTCAGTGCCAAGTGACTGTCCGAGATTTCCAATCTGTCCGGACATCGAACTACCAAGATTGTCCATATTGGCATTTACCGAGCGTCCAAGATTATCCATATCTGAGCTTACCTGACGGCCTAAGCTGTCCATGCCTGCATTCATAGATTGCTCTATCTCAGCCATCTTTTCATGAACACTTTCTATAAGCACATCTATCTGCTTAGCAACCTGTGCAGTGATTCCATCGGCTTTTTCCTGTCTCTCGTCAAGTATCTGCTGCAGCTCCTCTGCCTTAGCTTCCCTCTCCTCAACTATGGTTGAAAGCTCCTCTGCTTTTGATTCTTTCGTATTGAGCATCTCCTGAAGACGTTTTGCCTTTTCACGAAACTCATCAATTTGTGTTAACAAAAAATCATCTTTATCCATTTGTATATTATCCTCTTGTTTCTGCACTCTTTCACTACGGTTAACATCGTCTCTTGCTACACGGGATGCCATTACTGTTCTTGAAGGTACTGCCCGCTCCGCTTGTTCTGTCGATATAAATCTTTTTGCACGTCTATCAAATATGCCTGACATTCGTATTCCTCCGATGGTTCAATTAAATACCATTAACATATATATTGTACCATTACATATTGTATTTGTAAACAAAAAAACCACGAAATATAGTGTAATCACAGGAGAAAAAGCAAAAATCCCACAGGGCATTTGCCCTGTGGGATAAAATATATACCGTGACTAATGAATTAGTCCTCTCCGTATAATTTAACGAGTTTCTCAAGGTGTGTATAACGTGCCTTAGCTGTCTCCTCAGACTTAGCAAAGAGTTTCTCTGCTCTCTCTGGGAATGGCTTGATAAGACGAGTATAACGTGCCTCGTTGTTAAGGAACTCCTGGTAAGATCCGTCGCCGGCCTTTGATGTAAGTGTGAATGGATTCTTTCCTTCAGCCTTGAGTGCAGGGTTGAATGAGAAGAGGTTCCAGTATCCAGCCTTAACAGCCTTCTTCATCTCATCCTGGCAGTGGTTCATACCACCCTTAGCGATACCGTGAAGCTCGCAAGGTGCGTATCCGATGATGAGTGATGGTCCCGGATAAGCCTCAGCCTCTGTGATAGCCTTAACAGCCTGTGCTGGGTTTGCTCCAAGAGCAATCTGTGCAACGTATACATATCCGTAGCTCATAGCGATCTCTGAAAGTGACTTCTTGCTTGTCTCTTTACCAGCTGCTGCGAACTGACATACCTCACCGATGTTAGAAGCCTTAGAAGCCTGTCCACCTGTGTTAGAGTACATCTCTGTATCGAATACCATTACGTTTACGTTCTCACCAGAAGCAAGTACATGGTCTAATCCACCGAAACCGATATCATATGCCCATCCGTCACCACCGAAGATCCATACAGATTTCTTTCCGAGGTAATCCTTCTTAGCAAGTACTTCTTTAGATTTCTCACATCCGGCTGCTGCTGCCTTCTCTAACTCTGCAATAAGAGCTGTTGTTGGCTCAACGTTTGCCTTTGTGTCATCCTTTGTCTCAAGGAACTTATCTGCTGCTGCCTTGAACTCAGCTGTAGCCTTGTCTGATGCAGCGATCTCTTTAACAAGCTCGATAGCCTGGTCACGGAGATATCTCTGTCCAACTTCCATACCTAAACCATGCTCAGCATTATCCTCAAAGAGTGAGTTAGACCAAGCTGGTCCCTTCTTAGAGTTGATATTTACTGTGTATGGTGATGTAGCTGCCGGGTTACCCCAGATAGAAGAACATCCTGTTGCGTTAGAGATGTACATCTGCTCACCGAAGAGCTGTGTAATAAGTCTAGCGTAAGATGTCTCAGCACATCCTGCACATGAGCCTGAGAACTCAAGGAGTGGCTGGTTAAACTGTGATCCCTTAGGTGTTGTATCAACCATTCCGGCATCTGTCTTCTTAGAAACGTTAGCTACTAAGTAATCAAATACTGGCTGCTCTGCTGCCTGAGACTCCTGTGGCTGCATTGAGATAGCTGCTGTAGGACAAACTGTGATACACTCACCACATCCCATACAGTCAAGTGGAGATACGCTCATTGTATACTTGTAAGCGCCTGCCTTTGGCTTCATATCAGCAACCTTCATGTTGTCAGGAGCTGCCTTTACTTCGTCATCTGTAAGTAAGAATGGACGAATTGTAGCGTGAGAACATACAAATGCACAATTGTTACACTGGATACACTTCTCTGGATCCCACTGTGGAACTGTAACGGCTGTTCCTCTCTTCTCGTATGCAGAAGCACCTGTTACATACTGTCCGTCTGCCTTGTCAGCGAATGCTGAAACCGGAAGGCTGTCTCCATCCATCTTAGCGATTGGATCAAGAAGCTCGTTAACAAGCTTAACAACCTCTGGACGTCCTGTGCGCTCTGCCTTAGGAGCATCTGCCTCTGGATTCTTCCAAGACTCAGGAACCTCTACCTTATGTACAGCGTCAACACCGGCATCGATAGCCTTGTAGTTCATCTCTACTACTGCGTCACCCTTCTTTGAGTATGACTTCTTAGCAGCAGCCTTCATGTACTCTACAGCTTTATCGATAGGCATTACGTCAGCAAGCTTGAAGAATGCAGACTGGAGAATTGTGTTAGTTCTCTTACCCATTCCGATCTCGATAGCCTTGTCGATAGCGTTGATTGTGTAAAGCTGAATGTTGTTATCAGCGATATATTTCTTAGCGTCAGCGTTGAGGTGATGAGCAAGCTCTTCATCTGACCACTGGCAGTTGATCATGAATACTCCGCCCGGCTTAACATCCTGAACCATCTTCATGCCCTGGATAACATATGCAGGGTTGTGGCATGCTACGAAGTCTGCCTGGTTGATGTAGTATGGGCTTCTGATTGGGTTGTCACCAAATCTCAAGTGAGAAATTGTAACACCACCAGTCTTCTTTGAGTCATACTGGAAGTATGCCTGGATGTATTTGTCTGTGTGGTCACCGATGATCTTTGTAGAGTTCTTGTTAGCACCTACAGTACCATCTCCGCCAAGACCCCAGAACTTGCACTCTTTTGTACCAGGTGCAGATGTGATAGGAGCTGGCTTAACCTCTGGAAGTGAAAGATTTGTAACATCATCCACGATTCCAATTGTAAATCTGTGCTTAGGAGCATCCTTCTCAAGCTCTGTATATACAGCAAATACTGAAGAAGGTGGTGTATCCTTAGATCCTAATCCGTAACGTCCGCCTACTAATACAACATCGTTCATTCCTGCTTCACGAAGTGTTGTAGCAACGTCTAAGTATAATGGCTCACCAAGTGATCCTGGCTCTTTTGTACGGTCTAATACAGCGATCTTCTTTGCTGTCTTTGGAATAGCATTAAGAAGAGCCTCTGAAGACCATGGACGGTAAAGACGTACCTTAATAAGTCCGACTTTCTCTCCCTTTGCTGTTAAGTAATCGATTACTTCCTCAGCTACATCATTGATAGAACCCATAGCGATGATTACACGATCAGCGTCAGGTGCTCCGTAGTAGTTGAATAATTTGTAATCTGTACCAAGCTTAGCATTAACCTTGTCCATGTACTTCTCAACAACTGCAGGAAGCTCATCATAGAACTTGTTACATGCCTCTCTATGCTGGAAGAAGATATCTCCGTTCTCGTGTGATCCACGAGCTGCTGGATGCTCTGGGTTAAGAGCGTGTGCTCTGAATTCTGCAACTGCATCCATTGGACACATCTCTTTGAGATCTTCATAATCCCACTTCTCGATCTTCTGAATCTCATGAGAAGTACGGAATCCATCGAAGAAGTTGATGAATGGAACCTTTCCCTCAAGTGCTGCACAGTGTGCAACCGGTGAAAGATCCATAACCTCCTGTGGATTTGTCTCACAAAGCATTGCGAAACCAGTCTGACGACAAGCATATACATCACTGTGATCACCGAAGATATTCAGTGCATGTGAAGATACTGTACGAGCTGATACGTCAAATACGCAAGGAAGATTCTCACCTGCGATTTTGTACATATTAGGGATCATAAGTAAAAGTCCCTGTGAAGCTGTAAATGTTGTAGTAAGTGCACCAGCTGCAAGAGATCCGTGAACTGTACCAGCGGCACCTGCCTCAGACTCCATCTCAACTACCTTTACAGTGCTTCCGAAAATGTTCTTCTGTCCTGCTGCTGACCACTGATCAACTGTATCAGCCATTGGGCTAGAAGGTGTGATAGGATAGATTCCGGCAACCTCTGTGTAGGCATATGCTACATGAGCGGCAGCGGTATTTCCATCCATCGACTGTTTTGCTCTAGACATGATATTTCCTCCTGTAAAATAAATGTTCAATTATAGACATGAATCAGAATGTCTTTACATACTAGTTTAGTTTGTGCGCTGCAAAAAATCAAGTTTTTTTAGCAATACATTGTACAAAAACCCTAAAATATTTATTAACAAGGTAAAATTTATGTACAAAAGGGCACAATGGCTATAAATCGCCTGTAAAACACTTGCAAAATACTGGTTTTACGTTAAAATAGAAACGATGTGTTACAGAAACGAACAGGTTATTAAATAAGAAAGGATTGAATAAAGACAAAATGATTAGTGCAAACAATATTACATTAAGAATTGGTAAAAAAGCTTTATTTGAGGATGTCAACATAAAATTCACAGAGGGAAACTGCTACGGACTTATTGGTGCAAACGGTGCCGGCAAGTCTACATTTTTAAAGATTCTCTCAGGACAGCTTGAGCCTACAAGCGGTGATATCGCAATCACTCCGGGACAGAGACTGTCATTATTACAGCAGGATCACTTCAAGTACGATGAGTTTACAGTACTTGATACGGTTATCATGGGTAATAAGCGTCTCTATGATATCATGAAGGAGAAGGAAGCCATCTATATGAAGGAGGATTTCTCAGACGAGGACGGAATCCGTGCCAGCGAGCTTGAGGCTGAGTTTGCCGATATGGACGGCTGGAATGCTGAGTCGGATGCAGCTACTCTCTTAAACGGTCTCGGTGTACCTACTGATGATCACTACACCCTGATGGCAGATCTGCCGGGTGCAGTAAAGGTCAAGGTGCTTCTCGCACAGGCACTGTTTGGAAATCCTGACATACTGCTTCTCGATGAGCCTACCAACCACTTAGACCTCGATGCCATCTCATGGCTTGAGGAATTCCTCATCAATTTCGAGAATACAGTCATCGTTGTATCCCATGACAGATACTTCCTCAACAAGGTCTGCACGAACATCGCCGACATGGATTACGGTAAGATCCAGCTCTACGCAGGAAACTATGATTTCTGGTATGAATCAAGCCAGCTTATTGTCCGTCAGATGAAGGAAGCAAACAAAAAGAAAGAGGAAAAGATCAAGGAGCTGCAGGAATTTATCCAGCGTTTCTCTGCCAATGCCTCTAAATCAAAGCAGGCTACATCAAGAAAGCGTGCCCTTGAAAAAATCCAGCTTGATGAAATACGTCCATCAAGCCGTAAATACCCATACATTGATTTCCGTCCTGAGCGTGAAATCGGAAACGATGTGCTCTTTGTAGAGGGCATCTCAAAAACCATCGATGGTGTAAAGGTTCTGGATAATATCTCATTCACTGTCAACCATGATGACAAAATCGCATTTGTCGGTGGAAACGAGCTTGCAAAAACAACTCTGTTTAAAATCCTTGCCGGAGAGCTTGAGCCAGACGAGGGCTCATATAAATGGGGTGTCACAACCAGCCAGTCATACTTTCCAAAGGACAATACCGCAATCTTTGATACTGATGAGCTCATCGTTGACTGGCTCACACAGTACTCAGAAATCAAGGACGCCACATATGTGCGAGGTTTCCTTGGCCGTATGCTCTTTGCCGGTGAGGATGGAGTAAAGAAAATGCGTGTACTCTCCGGAGGAGAAAAGGTTCGTGTACTGCTATCCCGCATGATGATCATGGGAAGCAATGTGCTCATGTTCGATGAGCCTACAGACCACCTCGACATGGAGTCAATCACAGCATTAAACAACGGAATGATAAAGTTCCCTGGAGTAATCCTCTTTGCCTGCCGTGACCACCAGGTAGTCCAGACAACAGCCAACCGAATCATAGAATTCCTGCCAAACGGTTCAATGATTGACAAGATCACAACCTACGACGAATATCTTGAGAGCGATGAGATGGCACGTAAGCGTCAGGTCTACTCAATGAGCGAGGACGATGAAAACGACAACTAAACGCTAATTAATTAAAAAGAAGCATCCCAAACCGGGATGCTTCTTTTATTAAGCCGTAAAGTGAGGTTGGTGATTCCCAGCCTGTCTTTAACTATAAAAACATATTATAATTATATCCACTGTTATAGGCCTGTGTATACCTTCCATTGGCGCCATACGTGTTAGTCTTTTCTGCCTCATTCTTTGCGGCATACTCAAGCATTGAAGCCTTGCTTGCCACTGCGTAAGCATAAGAGCCATTCCCCTTAAAAAGTGCATCAACCTTAGTCGAATCAGCCTTTTTAAAGGTATCCTCGTCCACAGACAGCTTGCCGGACTTGGAATCCACTGTGATTCCCACCTTAGCAAGCGACTTTGAATTTATATCTGTAAGCGACTTCATAGACTCAAGATTTCTCGAAATCTGCTTTGTCTCGGAATCATCCGCAGCATTAATGAGGCTGTTGTAATCAGACACAAAAGCTGACACCTTCTTGTACGTAGCATCTGTATCGTCCTTGCGGCTGTTTTTGTAAAGAGCCTGCGCCGACTTTACCATGTCCTCTGACTCCGACTCGATGGACGTAAGTGTCTTCGCTGAATCCTTAGATGTAGAAACAGATGATGAGACAAGAGACTGGGCTTTTGAATTAAGGTTATTTCCATAATATGACTTGAGAAGCTTGAAATAGCTGCCGCTTCTAATGCCGCTATATGTAGTCATATCCATATTGGCAATAAAAGACGATGCTGCATTGTTGCTTCTACTGCTGCTAAAGCCGGAAAACAGTGTGGATATGGATGACGAATCCCACATTCCTATTCCTCTCATAGTATCACTCCTTTGATAATCATGTAATCCGTTACCTTCTATATATTTTTAATATAGACGCTTTTCCAATCTATGTCAAGATAATATCTGCTATCTGCCGGTATTACCCAGCCCGGTATTACTAACATATGAGCCGGTATTGTCGTTCTTTATATATCCTCTATCTGCCAGTCAACAGGCTCCACTCCATGCTCCTTAAGGAACTCATTGGCTTTACTAAAATGCTTGCAACCAAAAAAGCCTCTGTAAGCCGACAGCGGGCTTGGATGCGGTGCTGTCAATATCAGATGCTTTGGATTTGTAAGCATAGGTATCTTCGACTGCGCCGGACGTCCCCAGAGCATATATACTATAGGTCTGTCCTGCTCATTTACAGCCTCTATGATTGCATCCGTGAACTTCTCCCAGCCGTGTCCCTGATGCGAGTTTGCCTGATGAGCCCTGACAGTGAGCACCGTATTCAATAGCAAAACTCCCTGATCAGCCCATTTCTTCAGGTATCCATTATTCGGGATATCGCACCCTAAATCGTCGTGCAGTTCCTTGTAGATATTCTGCAGTGATGGTGGAATATCCTTCTGAGACGGAAGCACCGAAAACGACAGTCCATGCGCCTGATTGACATTGTGGTACGGATCCTGTCCGAGGATGAGCACCTTCACCTTGTCAAGTGGTGTAAAATGCATGGCATTAAATATGTCATCTGCCGGAGGATATACCACATGTGTGGCATATTCATCTCTCACAAAATTGTACAAATCCCTGTAATACGGTTTTTTAAACTCGGCTCCCACAGCCTTTGCCCACTCACCGTCAAGCATACTCATAATCTTTATCTCCCGTCTATCTTCTGACCGACACACCTTTATCTGCCAGATAATTCTTTAAATCCATAATTTCAAGCTCCTTGTAATGAAAAAGTGAAGCTGCAAGCGCTGCGTCCGCCTTTCCCTCTGTCAGAGCCTCGTAAAAATGCTCCTTTGTGCCTGCTCCGCCCGATGCTATAACCGGAACCGAAACATTATCGGCAATAAGCCTTGTAAGCTCGATATCGTAGCCATCCTTTGTGCCGTCACAGTCCATGCTTGTAAGAAGTATCTCTCCTGCTCCAAGCTGATTTGCCTTAACAGCCCACTCAATGGCATCAAGCCCTGTATCTATGCGGCCTCCGTTCTTGTATACATTCCAGCCGCTTCCGTCAGCACGACGTCTTGCATCGATTGCCACAACCACACACTGACTTCCAAACTTGTCAGCAGCATCGCTGATAAGCCTCGGTGTGTTTATGGCACTTGAATTTATAGAAATCTTGTCCGCTCCCTCTCTAAGCAGTGCCTTAAAATCATCGACTGTTCTGATGCCGCCTCCCACAGTGAACGGTATAAAAACCTTTTCAGCGACCTTTCTGACCATATCCACAACAGTATTTCTGTTGTCGCTTGATGCTGTTATATCCAGAAAAACCACCTCATCTGCGCCTGCCTTATCGTAAGCAGCTGCAATCTCAACCGGGTCACCTGCATCTCTTAAATTGACAAAATTTATGCCCTTCACAACACGTCCGTTATTCACATCCAGACATGGGATTATTCTCTTCGTAAACATATTATGCCTCCCCTATCCCTGCAAAATTCTTAAGTATCGAAAGTCCGACTGTGCTGCTTTTTTCCGGATGGAACTGGCAGGCGAACACATTATTTTTCTCTACGGACGCATGAATGTGTGTACTGTACTCTGTCGTTGCTGTGACAATTGCTTCATCAGTGGCTTTCAGATAGTACGAATGCACAAAATATACATACGGATGCTCTGAAAGACCTTTAAACAGCCTTCCATTGTTCTGTAAATCAAGTGAATTCCAGCCTATGTGAGGTATTTTAAGTCCTTCCTTATCAGGTATGCGAAGTATCTGTCCGTCAAGCACATGAAGCCCCTCAACGCCCTGACTCTCATCGCTTCCCTCAAATAATAGCTGAAGACCCAGGCATATGCCAAGAAATGGCTTGTCCATGTCACAAACCTCGTGAATCACCTTGTCCAGCTCGTATTTTTTAAGCGAATCCATTGCATCTCCAAAAGCTCCGACTCCGGGGAGTATTACCTTATCGGCATTTAAAATCTCATGCCTGTCTCTGGTCACAATACTCTCCTCGCCTATAGCTGTAAGAGCCTTTTGTACGCTTCGCAGGTTGCCTGCTCCATAGTCAATGATTGCAATCATATCATTTTGTCTCCTCTTTAATGCCTAATTCATTTAATTTCTGTGTCAGTGCCAGTGTATAGTCATCTCTATCATCTATATTATACAAAGCAATGGCATCATCATATGATAAGCCATACTGACTGCTCAGGGTATCAGAAATAATGTTTTTTAGCTGTTCAAGCTGCAGCTCACATCCGTATTCCTTTGCGTTTTCTGCATTTACAGCACATCGGCCAGCCGCACATACTAAGGAATCCGCTGCCATGGTTACATAGCCTGAATCGCTAAAGCTCTTATATGCATCATATTTGCCTGATACTGATGCAAGCACCGACAGCTTATTGTACAACTGCTTATCTTCACCCGAAAGCTTCAGGCCACTCAGCCTGCTGTATGCCTTTGTATACAGCTCTATTGAATCAGCTTTATTCTGCCCCAGATCAGCTATTGCCTGATTGTATGTATTCTGAGCATCAGTCACTTTAGAGTTGTTTCCGAGTAAAAAAGTGCATATGAGGACAAATACAACTATCGACATAACAAATACCCAGATTACTATAACAGGTCCCTTAGGAAGCTTAGGTCCCTTCTCCCATCCAATGCGCTCCTTCTTTTCCTTTGGAGCCTTTGGCTTTTTTTCTTTTTTAGCTTTTTGGGGCTTCTTTTCTTTTTTAGGCTTTTTGCCCTTCTTTGGCTTATCTGTGGCTTCGTTTGGCTCTCCGTTAGCATCCAGCGCTTCAAGTATCTGTTTATTTTCATCCGAGAGCATCTGTGCGTCAGTTTCTGTGCCATCCGCCATGCCCTGTGTATCTGTAATGTCATCTGACTGTGGCTCTTTTGTAAAAAATGATATTATTTTTTTAAAAAGGCTCTTTTTTTCCGTACCTTGCGCATCAAGCTCTCCATCAGTCGTCTCATGTGCCTTCATCTGACGGCTTGCATAATCATCTATATCATTCCCTGTCTCACCGGTTTTTCCTTCAAGCAGATCACCGATATTATCCAGACCATCACTACCCAGTATGTCAAGTATATCCTTTGATGCATTTCCTGCCAGGTCCGGCTCTCCTATTTCTTCAACCATCTGAGGTTCATTTGTTATTATACTCTCCGGAGTCTCCTCCTGTTTGGGATTCTCAGCCATTTCCGGCATGTTTGCATCCATCATCTCTTTCCCAGAATCTGCCGGTGTAAAATTAAATACCGCATCGCTTAGATTATCGTCTGCTTTGTTTTCCTGTTTATCTCCCTGAGTCTCCTGTTCCTTCATCCTGCGGTCAAACTCAGTGAGCATATCATCAAGTGAAGCATCCTTGTCATCAGGAGCCGGAGTCTGTACATTAAGAGCCTGACCCTTGGCCTGCTCATTCTCCCTCTCAAGTTCCTTTTCAAAGTTCGACAGATACTCATCATATGTCTCATTTTCAAGCTCGTCCTCAAACTTTTTGAGGAATTCATCCTGATCAGCCCCAGACATCTTCGTATCTGTATCCTGCAGTTTGTTCATTGAATCCAGCAAATTGTCCAGATAGTTTTCTGTCGATTTATCGCTCATTAGTATTCTCCATCTATAATCCATTAAAGGGTGCAGCTAAACAAGCCACACCCCCTTGTATCTAAATATATTATGCTTTATCAAGCAGCTTGTCAATCGCCTCTACAAGCTTTCCAATTTCAGGCTTTGTAAGCTGTGCGTCTGCTCCAAGCTGTTCACCCTTTTTCCTCATCTCTTCATTTACCAGTGAAGAGAATATGATAACCGGTATATCTCTAAGCTCTGAATCTGATTTTACAAGCTTTGTGAGTCTGTGTCCATCCATGAGCGGCATCTCAATATCAGTTATAATGCAGTCAAGATGCTTTGTAATATCGCCCTTTGCCTGCATAGCCTTTATCACATCCCAGGCCTCCTGACCATTCTCTTCCACTATGAGATTGGTATATCCCGACTTCTTAAGGCACTCGGTGATGAGCTTTGACAATAAAGCCGAATCCTCTGCGATAAGAATTGTAGCATCACTCCTATCTCTTGCCTCCATCTCATCAATATCATTAACCCTAAGTCCTGTCTGCGGACTAATAGAAGCAACTATAGCCTCAAAATCAAGGATAACTATAAGCCTGTCATCCATTTTGATAACACCGGTAGCAGTGCTGCCATGCTCGCCCGTCAGTGTCTCGTCCGGCTTTATGATATTCTCCCACGATACACGGTGTATACCGATAACCTGATCTACATGAAATG
>ENA-UESH01001687-UESH01001687.1-human-gut-metagenome-genome-assembly--contig:-NODE-1687-length-14667-cov-2.801302_pt1 | contig 14667 bp, 9 predicted proteins | sample MGYA00243001_ERZ508002 | MGnify/ENA primary metagenome ERZ508002 (study PRJEB26167, sample SAMN06115447) | human gut metagenome | host: Homo sapiens | place: China:Anhui | collected 2015-08-07 | study... | reverse complement strand
CTTCATGGCCTTGTCGAGCCTGCGCCGGCTGGAGCGCTTCTCCATGCCGTGCACGACGCGCAGCACGAGGAAGAGCAGCACGAGACCCACGCCGAACCAGCTCCAGAAGCCGAGGGTGATGAGCGTTTTGAGCGTCCACAGCTCGGCCTGGATGCCGAGGAAGCAGCACACCACCGACGCGGCGAGTGCCGCGCCGAAGAGAATGACCCACAGCACCGACTTGACCGCGGAGGTCTTGCGCACGCGCAGGTGCGCGATCAGAAACAGCACCGCGAGCAGGAACAGCGCGGGATACTGCGAAAACAGAATGGTACGAAGGTTCATGGAAGCGTTCCTCTTTTCTTCTCTTGTTTTGCTCAGAGGGTGCAGAGCCCGCGGCGGAGGTATTGACCCTCGGGGCCGCCGACGATCCTGCCGTCCTCGACCATCAGGCTGCCGCGCAGGTAGACCTTAGCGATGCCGCCCTCGGTGCGCAGACCCTCAAAGGGCGTGTAGCCGGCCTTTGTGACCATGTCGCGCGCGGAGAGGATGTGGCTGGCCTTGGGATCGTAGACCACGATGTCCGCGTCGGAGCCCGCGGCGATGACGCCCTTGCGGGGATAGAGCCCGTAGAGCTTCGCGGGATTTTCGCACAGGGCGCGGCACATTCCGGCGACGGTCATTCTGCCCGCGGCGACGCCGCGGGTGTAGACGACCTCGCCGCGCGTCTCCACGCCGGGCAGACCGCCGGGGATCTTCGTGAAGTCCTCGCGGCCCATGTCCTTCTGCGCGAGGGTGAACGAGCAGTGGTCGGTGGAGATGGTCTGGATCTCGCCGCGGCGCAGACCGCGCCAGAGCGCGCGCTGATTTTCCTCGGCGCGGATGGGCGGCGCGCAGACATAGCGCGCGGCCATGGACCAGTTGGCGTCGTAGTACACGCCGTCGTCGAGGGCAAGGTACTGCGGGCAGGTCTCGACATAGACCCTCTGCCCGCGGGCGCGGGCAAAGGCGACCTCGTCGAGCGCCTCGCGGTTGGTCAGGTGGACGATGATCACCGGCGCGTCCGCTGCCTCGGCGATGCGCAGCAGCCGCGCGACCGCCTCGGCCTCGAGATAGTCGGGCCTCGCCTCGGGGTGGGCGGAAACGTCCGCCGCGCGTCCGGCGGCCTTGAGCTCGGCGATGCGCGCGTCGATCACACCGGCGTTCTCGCAGTGGACGCCCGCGATGCCGCCGCGCTTTTTCAGCGCCTTGAGCGCGGAATACACCGCGCCGTCGCCGATCATCATGGCGGGGTAGGTGAGGTACATCTTAAAGGACGTGATGCCAGCGGCGAACATATCGTCCAGCTCGCCCTCGATGCCCTCGTTCCAGTCGTCGATGGTCATGTGGAAGCCATAGTCGCACGAGCATTTACCGTCGGCCTTTTTGTGCCAGAGATCAAGACCGTAGGCAAGCGTCTCGCCCTTGTTCGGGCAGGCGAAGTCGATGATGGTGGTCGTGCCGCCGCGGATGGCGCTGCGGGTACCGGACGCGAAATCGTCGGCGGTGGTCGTGTTGCACACGTCGAGATCAAAGTGCGTGTGCGCGTCGATGAAGCCGGGGAAGAGGTAGCAGCCGGAAACGTCCGTCACCTCGGCGCTTTTTGCCTCGGCGGGGGAGATGTGGCCGACCTGCGCGATCTTCTCGCCGTCGAGCAGGACGTCCGCGCGGCGGGAGCCGCGGGGCGTGACGACAAAGCCGCCCCTGAGCAATTTTTTCATATCCATTCAGCTCCTTTGCCTGAAAAATATTCATACACCTTTACCATAGCACGTTTTTGCCGCGATTTCCACAGAAAAAGAGAAATCGGCAAAAGCGACAAGAAAGCGCGGTGAAAATCTGTGATTATGGCGAGAGAATGCGGCTTGTGAAAAAGCGGAAAAGAAGATACAATAAACATATCCTGCCGAAGCTGTGCGCCCGATACGGACAAGCGCTCCGGCAAAAATTTTCAGGAGGAAAAAAGCTATGCGCAAGTTTTTGTCCCTGCTGCTGACACTGGCGATGGTCTTCTCCCTGGCCGTGACAGTCAACGCTGCCGCACCCAAGGAAGACATCACCATCCTGCACACCAACGACGTCCACTGCGGCTATGAGGCCTATGCCAAGGTCGCAACGCTGCACAAGGACGCGGATCTGCTCGTGGATGCGGGCGACCACGTTCAGGGCGATGTCATCGGTACGCTCTCCAAAGGCGAGTACATCGTTGACATCATGAACTACCTCAAGTACGATGCGGCCGTTCCCGGCAACCATGAGTTCGATTACGGCATGGATCAGTTCCTGCACATTGCCAAGGATCTGGCCAAGTACCCGTATCTCTCCGCCAACTTCACCGGCAAGGACGGCAAGCCCTACTTCGACGCTTATAAGATGTTCGAGGTCAAGGGCGTGAAGGTCGCGTTTGTCGGCGTCTGCACGCCGGAGACCTTCACCAAGTCCACCCCCACCTACTTCCAGGACGCCAACGGCAATTACATCTATGGCTTCTGCGAGGGCAACAACGGCGTTGACCTCTACAATGCGGTGCAGAAGGCCATCGATGCGGCCAAGGCCGCGGGCGCCGATTATGTCATCGGCCTCGGCCATCTCGGCATCGACGAGCAGTCCTCCCCCTGGATGAGCAAGGAAGTCATTGCCAACACCACCGGCTTTGACGCCTTCATCGACGGTCACTCCCACTCCACCTTCTCCGAAACGATCAAGGATAAGTCCGGCAAGGACGTCGTCTTTGAGCAGACCGGCACCAAGCTCGCCAACGTCGGCAAGCTGACCATCAAGACCGACGGCACCATCGCGCACGAGAATGTTGACCTCTCCGCGGTTGAAGAGGATGCGGATGCCAAGGCCTACATTGCCGGCATCACCGAGAAGTTCGACGCCCTGCAGAAGCAGGTCGTTGCCAAGACCAGCGTGGAGCTGACCATCAACGGCGCGGACGGCAAGCGCGCGGTCCGCAATGCCGAGACCAACCTCGGCGACCTGTGCGCGGACGCCTACCGCATCCTGCTGGGCGCTGACATCGCCTTCGTCAACGGCGGCGGCGTGCGCGACAACATCAAGGTCGGCGACATCACCTACGGCGATATCATCAAGGTCCATCCCTTCGGCAACGAGGCCTGCCTCGTTGAGGTCACCGGTCAGCAGATCAAGGACGCTCTGGAGCTCGGCTCCGCGGCCTATCCCGGCGAGAGCGGCGGCTTCCTGCAGGTTTCCGGCCTGACCTACACCATCAACGCCGATATCCCCAGCTCCGTGGTGAAGAACGATAAGTCCGAGTTCGTCAAGGTCGACGGCGCGTACCGTGTGTCTGACATCATGGTCGGCGGTCAGCCCCTCGACGTCAGCAAGACCTATACCCTCGCTTCCCATAACTATATGCTCAAGGATGCCGGCGACGGCTACACCATGTTCGGCACCAAGAACGTCAAGCTCCTCAAGGACGGCGTGATGATCGACAACCAGGTCCTCATCAACTACATCGTCAATAATCTCGGCGGTGTGGTCGGCGAGCAGTATGCCGCCCCGCAGGGCCGCATCACCATCAAGACTGCTGCTTCCGATGTCCCGACGAACGAAAGCGATAAGGTCATCGCCGGCCGCAATACCACCGTGACCGAGGGCGATACCTACACCGTCGTCGCGGGCGACTGCCTGTGGAATATCGCCTACAAGCTCTACGGCACCGGCACGCTCTACACCAAGCTGGCCGAGGCCAACAAGCTCGCCGATCCGTATATCATCTACATCGGCCAGATCCTGACTGTTCCCGCCAAGTAAAAAACTGCACGATTAGGAAAGCCGCCCGTTTGGGCGGCTTTCTTCTGCGCTTTTTTGCTTTTTACGAGTCCTATATTACCACATTTCCGGCAAATTTTCAAGTCTTGTCTTTTCCTTGCCGGGGGTGTAGATAACATGGCGAGGTGAAAAAGAGATGAATGAATTGATGTTATTTGGCGCGCTGTCCGCGCGGCGGACCGAGCAGGCACTGCTGCGCGGGAACGCTGTGACGGAGCGCTTCGGCCTGACGCTCACGCCGGAACAATGCGGACGTCTGCTGGAGCGCCGCGCTTCGGCCTTGCGGGAGACGGAGCGCATCGAGCTGGGCGAGGGCATCCTGCCGAAGCTGGCGGTCGCGCTGTGCGACTCGCCCTGCGTCGGGCCGGAGAACTGGAAGGAAGCGCTCGGCGGGCTGACGGAGCTGTTCTACCACTTCAAAGGCGCGTGCGGCGAGCGGCTCGGCGACGACGAGCTGCTCGCCGCGCTGGTGCGGCTATATAACGGCTGGGCAGGCGGCTGCGCGGACCGCATCGCCGATCTCGATGGCCGCGCGATGCTGCGCTTTGCGCGCACGGGAAGGGTGGGGGACGATGGCGAATGAACTGACGTGTCCCCTGACGGGCGCCGAAGAGAGGCTGTGGCAGGAAAAGCTCGCCGCGCTGCTCGTGCGGCAGATCGCGCTCTACACCGCGAATGAAAGCAGCTCCGTGCCGGCTGCCGCCGCGCGGGAGCTGCTGCGCGGCGTGCTGTTTTTCCTTGCTGTGCCGGAGGAGCCGGACGGCGGAGGCGAAGCGGATCGCGCGGCGCGTATCCGCACACTTCTCTCGTGCGACCTTGCGGACGAGCTGGCGCACGGGCAGCATCGCGCGCAGCGGGACTCTGCGCTGACGCTTGCGCTCTGGCGGCAGGTCGTTGCGGCGCTGCCGCCATTGGAGAACCGCTCGCTCTGCGATATGCTGCGGAGCATCGGCAGGGGCTTCCGCTGCTATGATACGCGCTTTTTCCCGCAGCGGTTTGATTGTGACATTGACTATCAGCTTGCCGTTCCGGTATCGGAGAGCCTGCTGGGAATAAATTATGTCAACCAATATCTGACCCGTCTGGCGGCGGAAAATAGTCTGCTCACGCGATTGCCGCAAGGCGAGGTCCGCGCGGTGCTGGAGCGCTCCTGCCCCGATTGGCGCGGGCTGCTGGTGAATCTCTACGCACCGGCCGCGGCGAACGCGCTCGCCCGCACGCTCCTCGGCGGGGAGGGGCTGACGCTCTCAGATGGCGAGATCGGCGCGCTCCGCGAGCGCTGGGAGCACGCGCGGCCCGAGCAGATCATGGCCGACCTGCTTGCAGCGGCGGATGCGCTCGCGGAGCGGCTCATCCTCCCGCGCGGCGCGGGGAAATATCTGAACGGCTTCGCCCGTGAGGTCGCTGCCCGCGCCGAAGCTCTGCGCGACTGCGGCGGTCTGCGGGGACTGTTCGTATGAAAGAAAAAGGGCACGGCCGCTTTTCGGCGGCCGCGCCTGTATCTTGTAAGAAAGTTTGCGCTTACGCGAACAGATAGCTGTACTTGTCGCGGATGGTGAAGATCAGCGCCTCGATGTCCACCGGCAGATCGTTGTCGGAGGTGGTGAGATCGTAGTCGCGCTCCTCCGCCATGCGGACGCGGACATGCTCGCCATCGAGGAAGAGGACGCCGGGGTTCTTGCTCTCCGCCATATCCTCCGCCGTCTGGAAGAGGGTGAACTTGTCGTGGCAGGGCTCGCTGGCGTAGGGACAGAACTGCGTGCAGTTGCCGCACTCGTTGCACATCTTGTCGACGTGGATGATCTGGTGGCTCTCGTCGGGCATGACGACCGCGACGTTCGCGCGGTTCGGGCAGGAGTCCACACAGTTCTCGCAGACGGTGGAGCACTGCAGGCAGCGCTCGCCCTCGCACTTGCCGGACATCTTGAGGATGCCGTGCTTGGCGATGGCGTCGGCCTCGGTGATGAACGCCTGCGCGGGGATCTCATACTCGTAGGGCGCGCCGATCACGGCTTCGGCGAAGCGGGCGGCGTCGGCAATGCCCTCGACCACGGTCGCGGGGCCGCGGTGCGCGTCACCCGCGCAGTATACGCCCTCGACATTGGTCTCAAACGCGGGGCCCTTGCGCTCCATCTCGATGCCGTTTGCGGCCATGAGGTCGGAATCGACCTGCTCGCCGACGGCGGAGAGCACGAGGTCGCAGGGGATGGAGAACTGCTCGCCGGACTTCACGGGGCTGCGGCGGCCGGTCTCGTCGGGCTCGCCGAGCACCATCTTGTCGCACAGCAGCATACCCTTGGCCTGCTTGACGGGAGCGGCCAGCTCGATGAACTCCACGCCCTCGTCGATGGCGAGCTGCAGCTCGTGCTCGTCGGCGGGCATGAACTTCTTGGTGCGGCGGTAGAGAATGGTGGCGTGCGCGCCCATGCGCTTGGCGACGCGGGCGGCGTCCATGGCGGTGTTGCCCGCGCCGACCACAACGATGTTGCCGGAGAGGTTGGGCTTGACCTGCTTCTTTTCCTTCTTCATCCACTCGATGACGCCCTGCACGTTGCCCTCGATGTCGAGCTTGCCGGCCTTCCACGCGCCGGTGGCGAGAAGAATATGGGTGTAGCCCATTTCCTTCAGCTCCGCGACGGAGGGAGCGCTCTTGCCGCACTTGACCTCAACGCCGTAGCTCATCATCAGGGCGATGTCCTTGTCGATGGCCTCGTCGGAAATGCGGAAGGCGGGAATGACGTAGCGCGGCACGCCGCCGAGCTTGCGCTCACGCTCGAAGATGGTGGTCTCGATGCCGGCGCGGCCGCAGAAATACGCCGCGGCGATACCGGTCGGGCCGCCGCCGATGATGGCGACGCGCTTGCCCTCGACGCGCTCGGGCAGCTTGATGGACGCCATCAGGGCATTGTAGCCCTTCTGCGCGGCGAGGAGCTTGGTGTCGCGGATATGGACGCTCTCCTCATAGAAATTGCGGGAGCACTTGCCTTGGCAGCGGTGCGCACAGATGGTGCCGGTGATGAAGGGCAGGGCGTTCTTTTCGGTGATGAGCTTGAGCGCAGGGCCGTAAAGACCCTTGCGGCACAGCTCGAGGTACTCGGGAATGTCCTGCTCGATGGGGCAGCCGCCCTTGCAGGGGGCGATGAAGCAGTCGAGCCAGGGCACCTGCTCGGTGGACTTGCGGCTGGGCAGGGGCTTGATGGGCTTGAGGTGATGGTAATTCGTGCGGGCGGAGGCGGCGAGGTCGGAGATGGCGGCGGAGTCGGTGCCGGCGAAGGCGCGGTACTCCATCGGCTCGACCTTCTCGACCATCTGGAGCAGGCGGTTGTAGCCGCCCGGCTTGAGAATGGTGGTGGCGACGGTGATGGGCCAGATGCCCGCGGCAAAGAGCTTATCGCAGTTGAAGTATTCCGCGCCGCCGGCGAAGGAGATACGCATCTTGCCGCCGAACGCGCGGGAGATGCGATTGCACATCTCAATGGTCAGCGGGAAGAGGCTGCGGCCGGACATATACATCTCGTCGTTCGGCAGCTCGCCGCGCGTGGTGTCCACGGGGAAGGTGTTGGAGAGCTTGAGACCGAACTCCAGACCCTCCTTGTCCGCGAGCTTCTGCAAACGCTCGAACATGGGCACCGCGTCCTCCCACTGGAGATCCTCGTTGAAGTGATGCTCGTCGAACACGATGTAGTCGTAGCCCATGGAGTCGAGAATGCTGCGGGCGGTCTTGTAGCCGAGGATGGTGGGGTTGCACTTGACGAAGGTGTGCAGGTGCTTCTTCGTGAGCAGATAGCTTGTGATGCGCTCGATCTCCTGCGGCGGGCAGCCGTGGAGCGTGGAGACGGTGACGGAGCGCGAAACGCGCGGGGAGATGTGCGCGATGAAGTCACGCTCGGCGGGGAAGAGCTCGGTGAGCACCTTTTTGCACTCCTTGAACTGCGCGGTCTTGCTCGCGTCCATCATGTTGTCGATGTAGCTGTTGACCTTGCGGCCCTTGATGCCCTCGAGGTCGTAGCCGACGGACATATTGAACACGAACCCGTCGGGATCGCCGAGACCGTAGACCTTGGAGATGACCTTGAGCGCGCACCACGCCTTGATGTACTCGTCCTGCGCCTGCGCCACGGTCAGCTCGGTGGACCACTCCTGATTGTAGCCCTCGTCAGCGGCGAGGATGCAGGGGCGGGGCACGCAGGCGGCAAGCTCGGCGCCGTCCATCTTCTGCACGGTCTTGACCTCAAAGAAGCGGGCGCCCGCGAAGTAGGCGGCGATGATGTTCTGCGCGAGCTGGCTGTTGGGGCCGGCGGCGGGGCCAAATGGGGTCTCGATGCGCTCACCGAAGATGGGCAGGCTCTTGCCCGTGGCCTCATACTTCTTGTGGACGCCGAAGATGTCGCCGCTCTGGGCGTACTCGGTCACGACCCAGTTCATCAGGGACGCGAACGGAATGGGATACATTTTCTCAGACATCGTTGTTCCTCCTATGTAATGTTTCCTTAATACTCGCAGTGGTTGAGGCTGCCCCAGAGCTTCTTCGCGGCCTCGAGAATGTGGGCGTTCTCGGCCTCCTCGTCGATGCCGACGAGCTGACGGTCGAGCATGAGCGTCTTACCGGCGGCGATGGTGGTCTGGCACTGGCGGCCCGTCATGCCGAAGATCATGTGGCCGTCGATGTTCGAGTCGGAGAACGGAGTGAACGGCTTATAATCCATCACGATGATGTCCGCCGCCGCGCCCGCCTTGAGCACGCCGAGCTGGTCGGGGAAGTACTTCGCGCCGATCTTCGCGTTGTTCTTGAAGAGCATATCGGTGACCTCGCACCAGCCGACGTTCGGCAGGCAGTTCTGGCTCCGCTGGGAGCAGAGGGCGACCTTGAGGGACTCGAGCATATCGTTGGTGTAGGCGTCGGTGCCCATGCCGAGGAGGATGCCGCGCTTGTAGAGCTGGAGGACGGGGCAGATGCCGATGGCGTTGCCCATGTTGGATTCCGGATTGTTCACGACCATCGTGCCCGTTTCCTTGATGATCTCCATCTCGGCGGTGTTGACATGGATGCAGTGACCGAGGATGGTCTTGGGGCCGAGGATGCCGTGATCCTGGAGACGCTGGACGGGGCGGCGGCCGTAGTTCTGGAGGGAATCGTACACGTCGTTCATGCCCTCGGAGACATGGATGTGATAGCCGGTGCGGCCGTTGTTGGCCTCGACCATACGGTCGAAGGTCTTATCGGAGATGGTGAAGAGCGCGTGACCGCCGAACATCGCTGCGAGCATGGGATCCTTGCGCTGCTCGCATTCCGTGATGAAGTCGGCATTTTCCTTGATGGCCTGCAGGCACTTCTCCTCGCCGTCGCGGTCGGAGACCTCATAGCACAGGCAGGAGCGCAGGCCGAGACGCTTGCTCTCCTCGGCGATGGTGTGCAGCGTGCCGGGGATCTCGCCATAGCTGGCGTGATGGTCGAAGATGGTGGCGACGCCCTGCTTGATGGAGTCGATGTAGAGCGCGGTGGCGCTGGCCTTGGTGCCGTCCATCATCAGGTGGCGGTCGATGGCCCACCACGTTCCGTCGAGGACCTCGTAGAAGTTTGTCGGGTTGTTGCCGACGATGGACAGGCCGCGCGCGAGTGCGGAATAGATGTGGGTGTGCGCGTTGATGAAGGCGGGCATGATGACGCCGCCCTTGGCGTCGACGATCTCGGCGTCGGGGTACTTCGCGCGCAGGGCGGCCTCCTCGCCGACCTCGGCGATCTTCGCACCCTCGTAGGCGACCGCGCCGTGCTCGTAGTAGCCGCGGCCCTCTGCGTCGCGGGTGATGAGACGTCCGTTGGTGATGAGCTTCATAAGTGGTTTCCTCCTGTTAAATGGTTTCAACTGACGAACCCTTCAGGCAAAAAGAAAAGACGCTCCAAGCGAGTCACTCGCCCGAAACGTCAGCGTTTCTGCCGGAGTGATAGTTTCAGCCCGTGCGCGCAGCACTTCGTTACAGCTATCAGTCATAGATTGTAGATTTATTTTACACGAAGGCGGGAACAATTTCAATGGAAATTTCGTCAAAATCCGTGAAAAGAGCCTTGATAAAACAGAGAAATCGCCTTTTGATTTTTGTGCAAAGCGATGAAGGAGCAAAAAAGTTACCCCGCGTTGGCCGTGTAGACCCCGCCAAACCTGCACATGAATTGCAGGTGGGTCGCCTCTGTCCGGTTTTACTGCTTCCAACGTCCGGCCGCGAAATGCAGCCGGGAGGCCTGCAAACCACCGGAGCGTACCGGCGTCCCGTATGACGAAATGTGGGTTTATAAAGAGCCTATCACGAACCACGCAGGGTAATTGCCATTGTAAGCGGAGCGGCGGGAAAAATCCGTCGGAAGCGAGGTTATTCCTCCTCGTCCTCCATCATCTGCTCCATGAAGAGGTCGTAGACCTCGTTGATCTCGTCCTCGTCGACGACGTTGGCGAGCATCTCCTCGCCGTCCACCGTCTCGCTCTTGAGAATGATGAGGCCGTACTCGTCCTCATTCTCCTCCTCGCCCTCCTCCACAACGGGGAAGAAAGCCATATAGGTCGTGCCGTTGTGCTCGAGCGCGTCGATGTATTCCAGCTCGATGTCGTTGCCCTCCTCGTCCGTCAGCGTGACGAAATTCGGGCCGTATTCTTCGCTCATGGGGGTGTCCTCCTCCAACAGTCGGTATTTGAGATGGAGATAGTATAGCGCATTTCCAAGCGCAATGCAAGTTTGACATCTGCACGATTTTGTATTACAATAAATTACCTATTGTCAAAAGACAGCAAAGCGGAGCTCCGCTTTTTCAATTCGCAAAAGGAGGTAGCGCAATGGAAGGGAAACACGAAGCCGCCCGTGCGCCTCGAAAAAACCACAGAAGGAGCGGCGCCGGCATGACGGCGCTGAAGGTGCTCGGCACGCTCCTGGCCATCGGCGTCTGCACGGCGCTGATGTTCTTCGGCATTTTTATGAAGTATGTCCACACCACGCTCGAGCCGGTGCTGGATGTGGATATGAGCGCCATCACGCTCAACCAGAGCTCGGTCATCTATTATCAGGACAAGAGCACGGGCGAGTGGAAGGAGCTGCAGAAGATCCACGGCACCGAGGACCGCACGAACATTGAATTTTCCGACATCCCCGACCATGTCTGGCAGGCTCTGGTGTCCATCGAGGACCAGCGCTTCTTCCAGCATCACGGCGTGGACTGGAAATCGACCGGCAAGGCGGTGTTCACCATGCTCACCGGCGGCGGAACGCAGCGCGGCGGCTCGACCATCACCCAGCAGGTCATCAAGAACGCCACCGGCAACAATCAGCCGACCATCAAGCGCAAGGTGACGGAGATCTTCCAGGCGCTGCGCTTCTATAAGAATTACTCGCGTGAGGAGACGCTGACATTCTATCTGAACCTCGTCTACTTCGGCAACCATTCCTACGGCATTCAGGCGGCCGCCGAGAACTACTTCGGCAAGGACGCCAAGGACCTGACTGTCGCCGAGGGTGCGGCCATTGTCGGCATCACGCAGTACCCCTACCTCTACGACCCCTCCCGTCAGGGCACGCTCGACAGCGGCAAGACCTTCCGTGAGAAGAACAAGGAGCGGCAGGAGACGGTGCTCGACAAGATGCACGAGCTCGGCTATCTGGACGACGCGGAATACGAGGCGGCGGTCAACGAGCCGCTGGTGTTCGTGTGGGACGACAACTATGTGCCCTCCGACAGCTCGAAGGAGAAGGTGGCGGAGACCGCCGCGGAGGAGTTCGATCCGTATCTCGTCGAGCAGGTCTTCAACGACGTGGTCGATGCGCTGCACCGCGAGAAGAATTATTCCGAGGAGATCGCCAAGAAGCTGCTCTACACCGGAGGCTATCAGATCTACGCGACCATCGACCCCGAGCTGCAGAGCATCGTGGAGAAGGTTTACGCCGATACGAGCAACCTGCCCTACACCTCGTCCAAGGGCGAGCAGCTGCAGTCCGGCATGACCGTTATCGACAACGCCACGGGCAACATCGTGGCGATGGCGGGCCGTGTCGGCGAGCGCGAGGGCCGCTTCCTCTTCAACTACGCGACCGCCACCCGCCCCTGCGGCAGCGCCATCAAGCCCATCGCGGTCTACGCGCCCGCGCTGGATACCGGCGTCATCACGCCGGCGACGGTGCTCGACGACTATCCCGTGCGCCTGCAGGCGAACGAGAACGGCACGGAAAAAGCGTGGCCGAAGAACTCCTACAGCGGCTACAAGGGTCTTATCACGCTCCAGACCGCGCTGCGCGTGTCCACCAATACCACGGCGGTGCGCGTGCTCGAGGCGCTCTCTCCGTCCGTGTCCTATGACTTTATGACGCAGAACCTCGGCTTCACCACGCTGGTCAACAGCGATCTCAACTCCGCAGCGCTCGGCCTCGGCGGCCTGACCTACGGTGTGAACACGGTCGAGATGGCGGCGGCGTACTCCGCCTTTGCCAACAACGGCGTGTATACCAGGCCGCGCACCTACATCGAGGTGCGCGACAACAAGGGCAACCTTGTGCTGGAGAACAAGCAGGAGTCGTGGGTGGCGATGAAGGAGTCCACCGCGTACTCGATCAATGAGCTGCTCAAGGGCGTGGTGCGCAGCGGCACCGGCACCGAGGCGGCCTTCTCCGGCATGACCATCGCCGGCAAGACCGGTACGACCTCCAGCAACTATGACCGTTACTTCGTCGGCTACACGCCGTACTACACCGCGGCGGTGTGGATCGGCTACGACCAGAATGCCAGCATCCGCGCGAACGGCAATCCCGCCGCGCAGCTGTGGAAGAAGGCCATGAGCGAGGCACACGAGAACCTACCCAATCAGAATTTCAATGGGAGTACCGCCGACATGACGCAGGTGACGGTCTGCACCCGCACGGGGCTTCTGCAGGGCCCGGGCTGCACCGATGTGCAGACGGTCTGGGTGGCGGCGAGCAACGCGCCCGCGCTGGTGTGCGACGGCCATGTGGCGGTGAACCTCTGCACCGAGAGCGGCAAGCTCGCGACCGAGTATTGTCCCGCCGAGTGCGTGCAGAGCGTGAATGCGATCGACTTCACGACCGAGAATCTGACGGCGGCGTGGGGCTATGAGCGCACGACGATCCTCCTGCCGCTGAGCGCGGCGGAGTACGAGGCGTATGCCGCGCAGCAGGCCGCCGATCCGACGTTTGTGATCCCTGCGGGCAAGCCCGTTCAGGCGAACGACAGCGGCAGCGTGTTCAGCAATCTGATGATGCTCGGCCCCTGCACGCTCCACCAGTACGTCGAGCCGGAGCCGACGCCGGGCGAGGGCTATTACGACGAGAACGGCAACTGGGTTCCGGCCGGCGAGACCGACCCGACCGATCCGGAGGGATCGGAGGAGGTGTCGCCGGAGCGGGGAACGGATTTCCTCAACTGGCTGCTCAACACCGCGGCGTAAAATTGAACGGAAAAAGGAAGGCTCACATCGAGCCTTCCTTTTTTGTACGCAGCATTTGGGCGGCGAGCAGCAGGAGCAATGGGAAGAGCACCATGCCCGCTACGCCGAAGGCGCGGGCGCCGAGGTACATCGCCATGAGCGAGGCGATGGGCGGCAGCCCCGCCTGCGCGGCGACGAGCTTCGGCTCGGTGATGCTGCGCACGGTGAGTGTGCAGAGGTAGAGGATGACGAGCGCGGCCCCGCGGGGAACCGAGCCGAGCAGCAGCTCGGCAAGCGCCCAGGGAATAAGCACCGTTCCTGTGCCGAACACCGGCAGCGCGTCCACGAGCGTGATGAGAAAGGCGGCGAGCAGGGAGTAGCGCTCGCCCAGCAGCCAGAAGCCGGCGAGGAGCTGGCAGAAGGTGAGGGAGCAGAGGATCGCCTGTGCGCGCAGCCAGCGCGTGAGCGAGTGCGTCACGCCGTCGCGCCAGAAGCGCAGCTGCTGCTGCGCGCGGGGGCTCAGGCGGCGTTTCGCCGCCGCGCAGAGCGTGGGATAGGAGGCGGCGAGGAAGAAGACGGCAAGCAGCGTTGTTGCGGCGAAGAGCACCAGCGCCGGCACGGCGGCGGCCATCGAGCCGAGCAGGGCGAGGGCGCGGGAGGCGAGACCGGCGAGCGCCGTGCTGCCGTAGGCCGCCCAGTCGGAGAGCTCGGCGGTCAGAAGCTCCCGCAGCCAGTCAGGACAGAGCGCGCCGTAGGCGCGCAGCCGATCGAGCAGTCCGCCGGTCAGCGCGGGCAGCGCGTCGAGCAGCGTCGGGAGCTGGGTGAGGAAGGCGGTCGCCTCGGTGAAAAGCGCCGAGAGCAGCAGCGAGAGGAGACCGCCGAGGAGAAAGAGTAGAAAGAGCGTCAGCAGCGCGGCGGAGAAGCCGCGCTTGAAATGAACGGTCCGCCGCAGGAGGAGAATGACCGGCTCCATCGCGCGGGCCGCGGCGAACGCGAGAAGGAAGGGCAGCAGCCACCAAAGCAAATAACGGAGAAAGAGATAGAGCGCTGCGGCGAGCACGGCATAATAGGCGCCGGTAAGCAAAAACTCCTTTTTTTGTTCGCTCTGCAAAAAGACCGGCCTCCTTCCTGTCGAATGTTATAGGAAAAAGCTACTTGCACTCTGTGGATCGTTATGGTATCATATCTCCATAAAAGGACAAATGCCCACGGGAGGAGAACAGGACATGGGGAAAAAGACAAAATTCTATCTGGTCGCTGCGGATGCGCTGCCGGAGATCTTTCTCAAGGTCGCCGAGGCCAAGCGGATGCTTCACGCGGGCGAGGTGAGCACGGCGGGCGAGGCCGCGCGGCAGGTCGGCATCAGCCGCAGCGCCTTTTATAAGTACCGCGACAGCGTGCAGCCTTTCAACGATATGAAGACCGGCCGCATCAT
>ENA-UESH01001681-UESH01001681.1-human-gut-metagenome-genome-assembly--contig:-NODE-1681-length-14700-cov-4.792861_pt1 | contig 14700 bp, 10 predicted proteins | sample MGYA00243001_ERZ508002 | MGnify/ENA primary metagenome ERZ508002 (study PRJEB26167, sample SAMN06115447) | human gut metagenome | host: Homo sapiens | place: China:Anhui | collected 2015-08-07... | reverse complement strand
AGGCTGTTATCAAACCCTATAGAGCCTGCAATTGCCGTGATGGACAATGAGGAGTGTTTAAGCAGATAGCATGCCTGTTTGATTCTGAAATCGGTCAGATATTCCTTTGGCGATACACCTAGGATGCTCTGGAAGGAACGGAACAGGTGACTTCGGCTTAAACCTATATATGATGCAATATCCTCAACGGTGATAGGGTATGAATAGTTGGCGGAGATGTATTCGATGCCCTTTTGTACATAGGAGTTTGCACTGTTTTGCGGTGGCTTTGATGTGGCGGCGCTGACAAAAAGAGCGAGGGTGGTGTAGAGTCGCCCGGTCATTTCGAGTGCATTTTCAAATTCTGTGCCTCTGGCGTCGTATATATGCATGAGCTGTCTTTTGATTTCGTTTCCGTTTGATACACTGTGTATGTATGGATGCGCTTTTGTGAAATCAGTGGCTCTTAAAATGGTTGCAGCATCGCTGCCGGTAAAGCCTACCCAGGTATATTCCCAAGGATCTTGCGCATCAGCCTGATAAATCACTTCGGTATTTGGATATACGAGAAACGCATCACCGGGAGTTAATGTGTGAACACTGCCATTTACAGTGTAGCGGCCTTTACCGCTTATGATATAGTGAATCAGATAATGGTCTCTGATACCGGGTCCCCACTGATACAGGCTATCACAGCTCTGGAAGCCTACGTTATATACGGACAGAGATACAAGCTCTTTTTCTTTTACGATATAGGAATTTTTGTACTTATTGTTCATATTGCCTACCTTTACAACATTTTTACATATTTCTTCTACATTTTATTCTATACAAAAATGAGCAAATGCGCTACAATAAATTTAACAAAAATGAAAAGGAGATATTTATTATGGCAATTTTAGTTACTGGTGGAGCCGGATATATCGGAAGTCACACATGTGTGGAGCTTCTTGATGCAGGCTACGATGTTGTAGTACTTGACAATCTTTCAAATTCATCTGAGAAGTCACTTGACAGAGTTAAGGCTCTTACAGGCAAAGAAGTAAAGTTCTATAAGGGAGATATCCTTGACAGAGACATATTAAATAAGATTTTTAAGGAAGAAAAGATAGATAGCTGTATTCACTTTGCAGGACTCAAAGCAGTAGGAGAGTCTGTGGCAAAGCCTTGGGAGTACTATAACAATAATATTGCAGGAACACTTACACTTGTTGATGTGATGAGACAGAATGGTTGCAAGAGCATCATTTTCTCTTCATCAGCTACAGTATACGGAGATCCTGCACAGATTCCTATCACAGAGGAGTGTCCAAAGGGACAGTGTACAAACCCATACGGCTGGACAAAGTCTATGCTTGAGCAGATACTTATGGACATCTATAAGGCAGATAATGAGTGGAACGTTATTCTTCTTCGTTACTTCAATCCAATCGGAGCTCATAAGAGTGGTACAATGGGTGAGAATCCAAACGGTATTCCAAACAACCTCATGCCTTACATCACACAGGTGGCAGTAGGCAAGCTAAAAGAGCTTGGAGTATTCGGAGATGACTATGATACTCCTGACGGAACAGGTGTGAGAGATTACATCCATGTAGTTGACCTTGCGGTTGGACATGTCAAGGCTTTAAAGAAAATTGAGGAGAACGCAGGTCTTTGCATCTACAATCTTGGAACAGGACACGGCTACAGCGTGCTTGATATCGTAAAGAATTTCGAGGCTGCAACAGGTGTTAAGATTCCTTATACAATAAAGCCTAGAAGACCTGGCGATATTGCTACATGCTACTGTGACCCATCAAAGGCCAAGAGAGAGCTCGGCTGGGAAGCACAGTATGGTATTAAGGAGATGTGTGCCGACTCATGGAGATGGCAGAAGAACAATCCTAACGGATACGATGATTAATTATGATAAATTTTTAATTCAGGCTTATACTTAAATTATTTATGCCTTGGAGTATTTTGTGGTAAACAGAATATTTCAAGGCATTTTCTTGTTAGGTAGAATTATTTGATCAAAGCGTGGATAGACGCCGGACGCACCCGCAGCAGTAAAATACACCTTGCATGCGTGACTAGCGAAGCTGTTTAGATACTGTAGAATTATGCCTATGAAACACAGAAATGACTTGCCATGGAAGGCAAGTCAAGGAGAACCGCGCCACGGATGGCGCGTTTCGACGGTTTCGTCAAGCAGAGGAAGCCTAAAAAGCATAATTCGTACAGTATCTTGACAGCGTAGCGTTAGCGCATGCAAGGTGTATTTTACTGCTGCGGGTGCGTCCGGCGTCAGCAACAATCTAACAATAAAAAAACATCGCATAAATGCGATGCTTTCGGGTTGGGCTGTATTTAATTAAATAAATATCAGTGAGCAGTCCGTACGGGAATCGAACCCGTGTTTCCGCCGTGAGAGGGCGGCGTCTTAACCGCTTGACCAACGAACCGTGTATTATAATATCATGGTCAAACGAATAATGCAAGTATTTTTTTATTTTTTTTCAAAAAAATTTTCCGTTCATTTACCTTAAACATTTTCCCTTTAAATGCTTCTGGCTTTAATTCCATTTTCGTCCCTATGTATGCTCTGCGACAATCTATCATATTCCGGCTCCTTATCCCAAAGCACACGTTCTTATCCTCATATTTTATTTATACGTTTTCCTCTTGAGTAAGATTATACACTACTTTGGTCACACAACGGTCACACGGAGCACTTTTCCACGGATGTTGTAAAAAGTATACATTGAAAATGCCGAAAACTGTACAATTTTAGACAATTTTCGGCATTTGCGTATTTTTTATTCGTTATAATCAACTATTATTTATTATATTTTTTGTATATCTTTTCAAATGCAGGCATGGAGCGCTTTATCATTTCCCTGTCCACACAGTATGATATTCTCACCCAGCCCGGACAGCCGAAGCCGTCTGCTGCTACTATGAGCACATCCTCCTCCTTTGCCTTCTCGCAGAATGCATTGCTGTCATCCTCGAGTGCCTTTACAAACATATAAAAGGCTCCGTCCGGCTTGAAGCAGTGATAGCCTATCCTTGTGAGTCCCTCGTACAGAAGGTCTCTGTTTTCTTTGTAGGCATTGATATCACCGGTTGCCCCCTGGCATTTTACTATCATCTTCTGGAACAGGCTTGGTGCACACACGTAACCGAGTGCTCTTCCCGCACCACAGACTGCTGCATACAGCTCTGCCTTATCGTACACCTCATCAGGCACGAGGACGTATCCTATTCTCTCTCCCGGCAGTGAAAGTGACTTGCTGTATGAGTAGCATACCAGTGTGTTGTCGTAATATTTGGTCACAAACGGTACCTTGATTCCGTCGTAAACTATCTCCCTGTACGGCTCATCTGCGATAATGAATATCGGTCTTCCTATCTCCTTAGACTTTTTCTCAAGGAGGTCTGAGAGCTTTTTGATGGTCTCCTCAGAATAGACTGTGCCGGATGGGTTGTTTGGTGAATTGATTATGACACCTCTGGTGTGCGCATTGATTCTCTCCTCAAGCGCATCGAAATCTATCTGAAAATGCTCTGTGTCTGCAGGCACCTCTACAAGCCTTGCTCCTGCTGCATTCACAAATACCTTGTACTCCGGGAAATATGGCGCTATGGTAATAAACTCATCATATGCGTCGCTTGTCAACGCACGAAAGCAGATTGACAGCGATGCCGCTGCTCCCATTGTCATGTAAAGGTTGTCTGCATTAAAATGTGTGCCATGTGTGTTGTTCAAAAACTCAGCTATCGCCGCTCTCGTTTCCACGTCTCCCTGTGCTGAGGTGTAGCCGTGCAGCGCAACAGAATCATAATCTGTCACAAGCTCCTTTATTGTATCGTTTACTATCTGCGGAGCCGGTATGCTCGGGTTTCCTATTGAGAAATCATATACATTTTCCTTACCTACAATTGCTGCTCTTTTTTTACCATACTCGAAAAGCTCCCTGATTGCTGAGCGCACGCTTCCGAGCTGGTACATGCTTTCGTTTACTACCATTTTCTTGTCTCCTTATCTCTGATGTTCTTGCATGTTTACTATTATAATATCTCTTATAATATCTCTGCTTATGACATACAAATGTCTTTATAAACATCTCTTTATACACATATTGTTACTATTCATGACCGTTTATCCTGATATGAATGCCTCCATCCCGGCACGCTTCGTCATCTCAATATGCTCCTTAAGCTCGCGGGCTGACATTCGCAGTGCCCCCAGGCTCATGACCGTCTGCTGCTCCAGTCCGTCCGAGGTTGCCACTGTTACCTTGTACCTGTCACGTATGCCAAACACAGTCTTTTCGATAAATGCATCGGCTGTCTCATCCTGCTTTGTATACACAACCTCTATGTTGTGGAAGGTCTCTCTCTTTCCGGCGTTGCCCTTCACCTTGTACGCATCAAACACCAGCAGCAGATGACAGCCCTTATAGCCCTGGTAATCCGATAAAACATCCTTCAGCGCATCTCTCGCCGAATCAATGTTTATGCGCGAGAGCTCCTTTAAATCCTCCCATGCAAATATTATATTATATCCGTCAACTATCAGGTACTCTTCCCCCGGGGATTTCTTCGGATAAATCGGATTGCCGTGCTTATCATGCTTTACGGTGCGCGGTTTACCACTTAGGCCTTCATACTCATTTTTCTTTTTGCCTGACCATTTGCGCCTCTGATCCTCTGCGATATCGTTTTTGCCCATGCCAAACTCCCTGGCATAAACATCTGCAAGCTGCGCATCAAGCTCCACTGATGACATACCTGAAACAGCTTTCTCAAAGCTCGTCCTGCGGCGGTTTCCGGCAAGCGCCTGCGCATCCTCCGCTGAAAATGCATTCTGCGTGCGGGCACTCGCTGCAAGTGCCTCCTCAGACTCATCTCCGTGGTATACATACGGCAGGTGCATATGCTCCGGGACCTCATCCCACGGCACCACGTAGCCTGAGCCGTGCGCACAAAATACCGAGCCTGTCGGATTGCGGAAATCCTCCTCGCTGTCATAGTGCATCTGCGCAATCACCTCCGCAGGATTGTGACACTCATCATAACCCCACAGCTCCAGTGTCAGGTGCCCGAGCCCCTTTGTATACGCATGCACCAGACTCACATAATCCTGCATTGTCGCAACCGGTGCCTTTCCTGTAATCGTTGCCATCTCCCTCGCAGCGGTTGTGGCAAACTGCGGGCTCTCGGCTCTTGCAAATCTCTGCTCCAGATCTGTCATTGCACGGCCGACATACTCCATCGGCACCTGTAGGATAAAGCTGTAGTATGGCTCCAGCAGCACGCTCTCTGTAGATTTAAGCCCCTGGCGGATTGCTCTGTATGTAGCCTGGCGGAAATCGCCTCCCTCCGTGTGCTTTACATGTGCTCTTCCTGTAAGAATAGTGACCTTCACATCGGTAAGCGCTGAGCCTGTGAGCACACCCCTGTGCTCCTTTTCCTCAACGTGTGTGGCTATGAGGCGCTGCCAGTTTTTGTCGAGCACATCCTCACTGCAGGTGGATGTGACTGTGATTCCGCTGCCACGCTCCGCCGGCGACAAAAGCAGATGCACCTCTGCATAGTGGCGCAGCGGCTCGAAATGTCCTACTCCCTCGACAGCCCTTGCTATCGTTTCCTTATATACAATGCTGCCCGGTCCAAACGTGACAACAACACCAAACCTGTCCTTTATGAGACGCACAAGCACCTCCATCTGCACCTGTCCCATGAGCTGCACATGGATTTCCTTAAACTCCTCCACCCACACTATGTAAAGCTGTGGGTCTTCCTCCTCAAGCTGCTTTAGCTTTTCCATAAATGCCGCCGGATTTACATCATCCGGCAGAATCATCCTATAGTTTAGTACCGGTTCAAGGATTGGCATATTGGACTGCTGATCACCCCCGAGCCCCTGCCCCGGAAATGTCGAGCTAAGACCTGTGACAGCAACTATCTCGCCCGCCTCTGCCACATCAGCTATCTCATATTTTTCGCCGGAATACTTTCTTATCTGGTCAATTTTCTCAATCAGAAGGCCTTTCGCCTCGTCACCACCATGCGCTTTGTACTCTATTTTGTTCCTGACTCTAAGACAGCCTCCTGTAACCTTTAAAAATGTCAGCCTGCTGCCTCTGTCATCCCTGCCTATCTTGTATACGCGGGCAGAAAAATCGTCAGGGTAATTTCTTTCACACATAAACCTCGAAAGCCCCTGAATCAGCGTATCCACTCTGTCAAGCTTAAGTGCCGAGCCGTAAAAGCAGGGGAACACCTCCCTTTGAGCCACCGCCTGCGCAATATGTGCATCCGCAAGCTCTCCCGATTCCATAAATTCATCTAAAAGAGGCTCGCTGCACATGGCAAGCTCCTCAAATAAATCCTGTGAAGAAAAATCCACGCAGCCATCGCTCAGCTCGCTCCTTAGCTCTGCCTGCACTTTCTCCGCATCCGTGCCCTGCATATCCATCTTGTTTACAAAAATAAATGTCGGCACGTTATAGTGCTTTAAAAGTCTCCACAGTGTGCGCGTGTGCCCCTGCACTCCATCAGTTGCGCTGATTACAAGTATTGCATAGTCGAGCACCTGAAGGGTACGCTCCATCTCTGCCGAAAAATCCACATGCCCCGGTGTATCAAGCATGACTACATGCCATGTACGAGCTGTATCTGCCGTACGTGCTACATCTGCTGTACGTGCTGTATCTGCCGCATTTGTGTCACGCGAAATATCAAGCCTTGCCTGCTTTGAAAAAATGGTTATTCCACGCTCACGCTCCTGCGCATCGTTATCCAAATACGCGTCCTGATGGTCCACGCGCCCGAGTGAACGAATCTTCCCGGTGCTGTAAAGCATGGCCTCAGACAGGGTTGTCTTTCCCGCATCTACATGTGCGAGAATGCCTATTGTAATGTGATTGTTTGTCATTTTCTGCTCCATTTATGCCTCAATCCAAGAACAGAGACACCTGTGGATGTCTCTGTGTCAGCCTTTATATCATAATCCGTTGATTTCCTAAATTATAGCATTTTGTGGTTGGTCTGTCATCTTTTTTCTTGATTGACAGCGGGACATAAAAGGCGCCGCTCAATTGACAAATATTTATTCCATACATATAATGTGATTACGGAAATTTTTGAATGGTATGAAAATAGTGCGAGTATAATATTAACAAAAAAGAAGTATTGGAACTAAAACGAAGATTAAAAAAAGACCAGGCAACCTTCAGTCGTCTGGTCGGCTGCTACGTGGACTGCAACCATGAAAAGGTCTGCAAATTCGGTGGCAAATTTCTCACTCTTGAGGAGGATGAATACTACAAATATCTGGAGATTTCAAACAAGGTGCTTTCCGGCACTCTCGGAAACAACCTGCTCAATCTGCAGTTTCCTCTTGAAGAGGAAGAGGTCGGAGGCCGCCAGCAGATTCTCATGGCGCTTCGCGACAGCGAGCTTAATGATGAGACTCTGCTCGATACATACTATGACCTGGTCATCGACACCTACGATGAGGCCGGAAACTACTTGATTCTTTTGTATCTCGACAGCTACGATGTCATGACACGCACAAAGGACAACATCAACGTGGATGAGTCCGAGGAGGTGTACAAATACATGCTCTGCGCCATCTGCCCTGTCACACTTTCAAAGCCGGGCCTTGGCTATCTGGAAAAGGAGCAGCGTATCGGAGCCCGCATAAGGGACTGGGTGGTCGGTGCACCTGAGACAGGCTTTTTATTCCCTGCCTTCAACGATAGAAGCACTGACATACACTCCACTCTTTTCTATACGAAAAACACCAAGGAGCCGCACTCTGAGTTTATGACAAACGGCCTCGGCTGCGGTGTGGAGCGCACAGCTACTGAGCAGAAGATGGCTTTTCATTCAATCGTCAGAAACGTGCTGGGTGCTGAGGACGAGAGCACTGATGACAAGCTGCTTGATATCCAGCAGAATCTGTCCGAGATGGCCGATGACTACGCTGAGACTCACGATGATGACGATGATCCGTTCATTCTCGACAGCGAGGCTATGAACAAGGTGCTTAGTGACTGCCATGTCTCTGAGGAAAAGATTTCACGCATTGAAAAATCCGTCAATGAGGCCTTCGGTGACAAGCCGCCTATCGCAGCCAATGTCATTGATTCAAAGGCTCTTGCAGCTAATGAAATCCGCGTGGAAAAGCTTGCTCTTGAGAGTCAGGTCGGCGATTTAACTCTCGAGCTCAATGAAAAAAATGCACAGCTTGAGGAGAAGGATTCTGTTATCCAGGAGAAAAATAATCAGATTGAGGAGCGCACTTCACAGCTTCTTGAGAAGCAGGAAGAGATTGATAATTACACTGCCCAAATTAAGACTTATGATGTGGTGCTTCATGTAAAGCCGGAGAAGGCTTCACAGATTCATGCGCAGGTCATCAATGGGGAGAAGTGTCTCGTCATTCCTATGAGGGAGAATGAGAATGCGACCATAAATGGGGTGAATACAAATCTGTAGGGACGCATCATAGGATATCGCTTATGGGGCTTCGCATATCTAGGCTGTGGATACCGGCCTAGCATGCAGTATATTCCTCAGAAAAATATAAAATCAGCCACGGCATCATTTACGGATAGTTTATTGATAATTTGCTATGAATTATCGTATCCACATTTTATGGAACGCCGTGGCAGTTTATATTTTTCTTCGGAACACACTGCATACTCTCCGGTAAATTTAGGGTACTAAACAGTTTACCAGCTCAGCACCTCATGGCCATCCTCTGTGACGAGCACCATGATTTCCCACTGGGCTGATGGAAGTCCATCGTCGGTGTATACTTCCCAGTTGTTCTTGTCATCTACGTAGATATCGGCCTTGCCCATGTTGACCATTGGCTCGATGGTAAATATCATGCCGGGTGCCATGACCATGTCGGTGCCGCGCTTGGTGTTGTAGCCTACCCACGGATCCTCGTGAAATTCAAGTCCCACTCCGTGTCCACCGATTTCACGCACTACTGTATAACCGTTTGCAAATGCATGGTCGTGCACCGCCTGTCCCATATCTCCGAGGAAGCCCCACGGCTTTACCTCTTTGAGTCCAAGCTCCACACACTCCTTTGTGACTTCAACGAGCTTTTTCTTTTCAGGGCTTACATTTCCGATACAGTACATTCTTGATGAATCCGAAAAATATCCGTTTAAAATTGTAGAACAGTCTACATTTATGATGTCACCATCCTTTAAGATGACGTCCTTTGAAGGAAATCCGTGACAAACCTGCTCATTTACCGATGTACATACGCTGTAAGGATAACCCTCATAGTTGAGCGGTGCAGGGATGCCGCCCATGCTGGTGGTCATATCATAGACTATTTTATCAATCTCTGCTGTGTTCATACCCTCGTGGATATGTTCTCCTATGTAGTCGAGCACTGCGACATTTATCTTGGCGCTCTCCTTGATTCCCGCTATCTGGTCAGGTGTCTTGATGATTGAATGGCTCGGTATCTTATGATGTGCCTCAGCAAGCTTTTCAAGCTTCATATCAAATGCCGCATGACAGGTCTTATATTTCTTTCCGCTGCCACACCAGCAAGGGTCATTTCTTCCAATTTTTGTTGACATAAAATCTTCTTTCTAGTGATCAAGAGTAACGTTTCCCATATCGACTCTTTTCCACACTTTTTCTTTTATTTTATAGTTATTTTTCTCCAGCAGCTTCTTATATCTGCCTCCCGAGAAATCATAATCCGTTATATCGGCATTGTCAAGCCCTGCATATATTTCCTGATATTTCCGGGCTATTGCAGACTTTTCCATGGACGAATAAATATCCTTTTTTTCGACTCCAAGCTTCTTTGCACCATCTATATCAGACAAATCATACCAGAAGTCCTTCTCGGAATTTTTCAAAGCTGCTTTCTCGTCGTCAGTAAGTGTAATGCTCTCTTTTTTGGCCATCTCATAAAAAATCTCATCGTGAATGGCCATGGACATAGCTGCTTTGCGCGCTGCAACACGGACAAATTCACCGTTTGTGTGGATATTCCAATACTTGTTTGGATTATCGGAATCATACACAAGAGCCTGCTTCTCGACATTCATCTCCTCATATGCCACATAAAATGCCATATCGCGCAATGTCAGCTCTTTCCCATTCACGTTAACAGCCACGTCTTCCAGATGCTCATTGTATACAATATTCTGCTTCATATCATGATAATTATATGCATACACGCCGGCTATGACAGCCAGCACTGCAAGTATAATTGTTGTGATGTGTTTTCTTATTTTGCGCAAAGCTTTGCAACCACCTGATTTATGACCTTTCCGTCAGCCTTGCCCTTGAAATGCGGCATGACTGCCTTCATTATCTGTCCTTTGTTTCCTGTTGCGATTACATCCGAAAACTGCTCTGTGAGCTCCTTTTCTACCTCTTCTGCCGACATCATTGCAGGAGCGTACTCCTCAAAGATTGCATATCTGGTATTGTACTCATCAAGCAGATCTGTTCTTGTGGCAGGGCATGTGTCAATCTGCTCCTTCACGGATTTCATTTCCTTAAGGATGACCTTGTTGACAAGCTCCTCCGGTATATTGTCTCTGCAGCCCTCATCTATTGCCGCCTTTTTGGCTGCCGATACAAGTGAGGATATAGCATCCTTTCTTACCTTGTCTCTTGCTTTCATTGCTGCAATCATGTCTTTTTGTAATTGTTCCATCTGCATGGCTTGTTCCTCCTGCTTTTCTTACTTTATTTACAGGCTTGCTAGTTCGTTTTGTGCGAATTGGTGCCGTCTATCTCTATAATACACCTTATGGTTGGAAATTGCTATTATTTATTACAATGAGTTTGTTGCCGGTTACTAACATTGGTTCGTGGCGTAAGACACGGACATGCCACCAACCGCAAGGGGCTCTCAATAAGCGACTAGCGGAGCTGTTTAGAGTCTGTAGAATTATGCACATGGAACCCAGAAATGTCCTGCCATGGACGGCAGGGCAAGGTGTTATGCGCCATGAACGGCGCATAAAAGCCGGTTTCGTCGAGCATAGAAAACCATACAGGCATAATTCGTACAGCCTCTTGACAGCATAGCGTTAGCGCATTGAGAGCCCCTTGCGGCTGGAGGCATGTCCGCGTCTTACGCCCCTTACTTTATTGGTAACCATTCAGCTCTTTGTGATAAAAAAAAGAGCCGGTAAGTATAATAAATATACTTATCGGCTCCTAACCATCCTATACAAGACGCCGTATAGCAAGTATTGTATGACACTGTACGCTTCTGTTTGCTGTGATTCCTGCCTTTGTGGACTGTGCCTCCACTATAACACCACCACCTGCATATATAGCTACATGTCCCGGATATACCACTACGTCTCCCGGCTGTATATTATCGAAGGATACGGCCTGTCCCACAGACTTAAATGCCTGTGAATATCTCGGTGTGCTGATACCAAAATGTGCATATACCTCATGTACAAAACCTGAACAGTCTACACCGTTTGTAAGACTGTTTCCACCCCATACATATGGATTGCCCACAAACTGCATAGCGTATGATACTACAGAGCTTCCTGAAACTCCTGTTGAAGCACCCGGGTTCTTTCCACCGCCTGCTGCATAGTCACTGGCAATACTTCCGCCCTTACCGGCTCCACCACCATCATAGCTTGGACTGCTTGATGAGCTGTTCGCTCTGGCAGCGGCTGCGGCTGCAGCTGCTGCCGCTGCTTCCTGCTCCTGAATGATTTTGCCCTGTGCCGTAATGATATTCTGATAATTATCTGCCTGCTGCTGTGCCTGAGCTATCTGGCTTGCATACTGCTCCTTCTGGTTTTCAAGAGCTACTATAGCCGCCTCGACATCTGCCTGCTGCTTCTCATAGTCATCCTGCATGGCTGTGAGCTCATTCATGTCGTTGTCAAGCTTAGTACCAATCTCCTTCACCTGCTCAACTGCTGCCTGATAAGAATCCATAAGAGCACGATCCGAATCATATACATCTGACACGTACTCTATACGATTGAGCATATCTGTGATACCATTTGACTCAATAATTGCTGTCCAGATATTGTCCTCAGCGCTATTTTCATACATGAACTGTATACGCTTCTTCATGGCGTCATACTGCTCCTGCTGCTTTTCCTGAGCAGCTGCAAGATCCTTCTGATTCTGCTCTATCTCTGCCTGTTTATTTGTGATATCTGTCTGAAGCTTCTTTTGTGCTGCAAGAATCTCATCAAGCTTTGCAGATTTATTCTTTATATCATCAGCAGTAGTCTGCTGCTGATCCTTTAGACCATTAATCTCATTCTTCTTATCCTTGAGATCCTTCTCAGCCTGTGACTTCTTCTTTTCTGCATCCTTCTGCTTCTGTGTCTTGGCATATACCTTCTCAAGTCCACTGTTTATGTATCCGCTAAATGTAGTGCCCTCTACTGCCGGTCCTGTAAAAACGAGTGCCGATGTTAACACAGTACATATAGCACGTGTCCATTTCTGATTCATTTTATTCCTCCTGTAATACGACGGTCAGATTGACCTTTCCTTCCACAATTTATGATCAATATACATTCGGTTGTATTATCGCACAAAATGAATCTTTTTTCCACATCTTTTTGTAAATTTACAGAATTTTCCACATTTTATATAATGATATGATTAAAAGGTCAAAAGGTATCTTGCCCCTAATTTATGATTCACATACGCGCTATTATAAGTCTATCATCAGGTTTGATGCTATCTGATGTCAGAGCATTTATTTCCATTATGTTTTCAACAGTGGTGCGGTATCTTTTTGCAATGTCCCACATTTTATCATCCTTCTGCACTATATAGCCAACCAGAGCTGCTTCCTCTTCAGTATCAGACGCTGTTTTTTCCTGCTCCACCGATATTATGACTGACACTTCATCCTGCTGCAGGGCAATAGCGTTTATGCTGACAACACCCTTAATTTCATATTCGCTGTTGTCGAGCAGATTGACCTGCACCTGGTCTACCTGCAGATTTACCTCGCAGCAGGTGTTGGCATCCATGCCGGGTATCTCAACAAACTGTTCAAACGGCACAGAGTCTGTATGCATCTCTATCGGACAGCCATCATCCTCCACAATATTCACACAGTTCACCTGCAATACACCTGACACAATAATTCCTGTGTCTGCATTTTTTATCTGTGCAATAGCGGCCTGCGTCTTTGTACCGCATATTCTTAAAATTCTCTTTTTGCTGTTTTCTCTGTACAACTGCTCCAAAATACGGCATTTTGTGTCATTTTTCATAAGAAGACTGCATACCTTCATATTTTCAAATACAGGTTTTACCGGACATGATACGCTGTACATGTCATTGAGCACCTCTACTGTTTCCTCACTCCAGACCTTTCCATCCACCGCAAGCGCTGCCTCAATCGAAAGCTGCCTGAGCTCTCCGTCGTAATCATTTTCCGCCTCAACCTGATGCATGGCAGGCTGTGTGCGAAGCCAGGCAATATTTCCGGCATCATCACCCTCGCAGCGTATTTCATTTGAAAATCCCTCCTGCACCTCAAAGCAGCAAATTTCCTGTTCTTCACTCAGATACACTATACACGCATGGCACTCGCCTGTCAGTGTGATATGGTCACGCTCGTATGTATACTCCAGATTTCTCATATCAACAAGACTTGATATGAGCTTGCATATATTCGGCTTGGTCTTTGGCAAGGTGACGACATTTTTAATTCTGACAATATCCCTTACAACACTGTCAAGCTTAAGCACCTTCATCTGCCCCATAAGCTGCTCCACATCCTTGTCATCAATCCTTTGTGCAACTTCAAGATTTTCTTCCCTCTCTCCATAAAGCTCCACGCTTATAATGCCTCTGACCGAGAGCTTTCGCGAATTGATAACCCCAACCGTAAGCTCATCAAGCCCGGTATACACACGAACCGTATCCTTCTCGCAGACTCCTTGAAGAACAAGCTTCTCCTGAAACGGTATTGCATCCTTTATATGCTCCACTCTGTTTCCGCCGATATTTTCATCCGGCTCATCGCCTTCAAAAACTTCTTCTCTCGTATACAGCACTTCAAATTCAATGCTTCCACTCAGCCAGATATTCTCGCCTGACGCTTTTATCTCGTCAATCTTTACCTGCCCGTTCTGGCAAACCACTTTGGAAACATCAGGCTTGTTGTCCTTTATGACATAATCCCTGTCGAAGCCAACCTGCGACATATCCTTTACCTTTTCTATGCATTGTCTGATTTTTTGTGTAATTAATTCCATAAAAAATACCCCACTTCAAATATGTATATAAAATACATATTCAAGATGGAGTAACTTTATGCAGATGCAAATATTTAAATTCATGATCATTATAATAAAGATGTAACATCTTTACTTCATGATACTAGCAAAGCTGCATCCTTATATCTTTTGTAATCACATCAGTGTAGGTGAAAGATAAGAGCTGTGGCGGATTCTGCTCAAACTCATCATCTATGAGAACCGTAAACACACTTGGGTATGCCTGCTGAATAACACCCTCCTGGATGTCAACCTTGTTGCGGCCGAGATCCTGCTGGATTTTTACCCTGTTGCCACACTGCTGGTGAATCGATGCTCTGACTTTTCTGATTTCTGTCTGTTCCATTTTAAGCCTCCTTATTGTGGATATGCCCACTGGCACATAACTATAGTCCTCATGGTAACCAGTATTGTAACGACGGTGTCATATATATGAAAT
>ENA-UESH01001668-UESH01001668.1-human-gut-metagenome-genome-assembly--contig:-NODE-1668-length-14794-cov-4.263777_pt1 | contig 14794 bp, 19 predicted proteins | sample MGYA00243001_ERZ508002 | MGnify/ENA primary metagenome ERZ508002 (study PRJEB26167, sample SAMN06115447) | human gut metagenome | host: Homo sapiens | place: China:Anhui | collected 2015-08-07... | reverse complement strand
GAAGAGGATAAAAGAAAATTGTTTCATGACGAAGAGATTGATGATGAAGCATGGGAGATGATATGTGCGCAGAAGGAAAAATAAAATGACGGTGCGGGAGCATAACTTTCGTTGATAAAAGAAAAAGCCTGCGTGTACGAAATGTGTATATATTGCATTTCGTACACGCAGGCAAAAAAGTAGTTGTTGTGGAACAAAATAAAACAATGTTACGATTCCACGGCATTCTGTTTTACGCGTGCCATTGCTTTTGCAACCGGCGGGATACTGATGATGATTAAGGTAATGACTGCCTCCGGTACTAAGTAAGAAGCCTGATATCCCAATGAATAAAGTACCGGGTTCATACCTTCTGGTGCATAGGATGCGAAAAATACAACACCTGAGATCGTAGCGAATATAAAGCGTCCGATCACACCGACGATATATCCGATCTGAAGTCCCCATTTTTTCTTATTGAAAAATCCTGCAAGACCAAGTGCACCAAATGCAAGCGGGTAGTCAAGCAGCATTTGTGGAATGGTATAAAAAATCGGTTCGGTGACAAACTGTACCAGACCGTATGCCACGGCTGTCATGATCCCGACATAAGGACCGTACCAGTATGCGATCAAAACAATAAAAAGCATGGAAAGTAATGTGACAGAGCCGCCCATCGGCATTTCAAACAGTTTGATCATGGAACATACCACGGCAAGTGCGATGGCAACGGCAGAGTAAACGAGCTGTTTGGTTGTTAAGGCTGCCTTGCGGCTTGCATTTTTCTGACGTACGATTGCTGCGATGATGAGCAGTAATGCGATGATAACGACAACGATCACGATTCCGGTCACAGTAAGGTGTACGGAGCCGTCTCCCCAGGCGCCTTCCGGTGTAGCAAAAAAGTTATTCATAAATCCTCCTTGTTTGATTCTGGTATCAAAAGGTGGTTTTCAATTTTTGGCTGTCAAGTTGCACAAAGTCGGATCTATTTTGTTCCGTTGTCCGAAAATAAGAAAAACTAAGTATGCCTGATTTAGATTTTCCAGGAGTGACGTGTACGTCTTAAACGTCCCGTCCATGGGACGTTAAGACTTTTGCTGCCATCCATGGCAGCAAAACACTATGCATTAACAGGCATACTAAGATTTTCTAATTTTCTCCCAAAGTCACAAAACGAGTCCCAACTTTGTGCAATTTGACAATCGCTAAGTTGTGAGCCACCTTTTGACACCAGAATCCTAATTCATGATAATAGAATGTTCGCGGAGCGTACATTCTATTGTATACAAACACGGGGGATTGTTTCTTACCAGAATAAAGTAAATGAAAACGCTTTCTTACGCCGGTATTATCCGGGTCAAGTAATAAGGGTCGATGAAATCATCTCTCAGCACGTTGTAGATACCATGTGGTATAAACAGCACCCCTAGCATTTGTATGGAACGTTTCACACTATAGCAATTAATGATGAAAAAGTCAAATGTTGACAAAAAAAGCAACAAAAAATATAATGTCAAAAATGTAGAAACAACTTGCGGAGGATGAAAGACATGAAAAAAATTTATCAGAAACTGGCACTGACAGGCGTGCTTGCAGCACTGCTTCTTTCAGCTGGCTGCGGGGGAGCAAAGGAAACTTCCGCAAATGAAACGGCAGGGGATGTGCAGGCTGTTAGGCAGAAAACAGAAAGCACAGCGGATGCAGAGCAGACGGAATTGTATACAGAGACATTGGAAGCAGATACCGGGGCATTAGAAACAAATATTGAGGCGCAGACACAGGGTTATACGTTCACCGATGATCTTGGACGTGAGGTGACAGTGAAATCTGCAGATCGTGTGGCAGCGCTGATCGGTAGTTTCACAGATGTATGGATGTTAGCAGGCGGAAATGTTGTTGCAGCAGCAAATGATTCCTGGGAGAGCCTTGGTTTAGAACTTGATGAGAGTGTGGTAAATCTTGGAAGCATTTTGGAGCCGGATGTCGAGCAGCTCATTGCAGCGGAGCCGGATCTTGTGATCGCAAGTGCAAATACGGATGCGGATGTTGCATTGGAGGAAACACTGACAAAGGCAGGAATTACCGTTGCCTATTTTGACGTCGCGAATTTTGATGATTATTTAAACATGCTTTCCATCTGTACACAGATTACCGGCAGAGATGATCTCTATCAGAAAAATGGTCTGGATGTGCAGAAAGAAGTGGAAGAAATGAAGCAGAGAGCGGACGGCAGTAATCCGACTGTATTATTCCTTCGGGCAGCATCAAGCAATGTAAAGGCAAAGGGCAGTGACGGAAATGTCTGCGGAGAAATGTTAGCAGACCTTGGCTGTGTGAATATTGCAGACAGTGACGAGAGTCTGTTGGATGATCTTAGCATGGAGGCGATCATTGCGGCTGATCCGCAGTATATTTTTGTGACGATTCAGGGAAATGACAGTGATGCCGCTATGAAAAATGTAGAAGAACTTCTGACCTCTAATCCGGCATGGGCATCTTTGACTGCCGTGAAAAATGATCATTATTATATCCTTGATAAGCGCTTATTTAACTTAAAACCGAATGCAAAATGGGGAGAGGCTTATAAGCAGCTGGCAGATATTTTATACCCGGAGATGAAGTAAGAAAGGTTCGGTTTGAAAATGGCATATTTTCCGTTTTTTATTGATATAGAAAATAAAAAAGGTCTGATCGTGGGCGGCGGCAGGATTGCAGCACACAAGGCAGAAAAGATGAAGCCGTTCGGTGCAAAGATTATCATAATAGCACCTGATATCATGGAAAAATTAAAACAGGATCCGGTATTTTTGTGCGAGGAGCGTGCATTTGTGCCGGAAGACATCGAGGGCTGTGCATTTGTCATTGCGGCAACCGATGACAGAGAATTAAACCACAGGATCAGTGCATTGTGTCAGGAAAAAGGGATTTTAATCAATGTGGTGGATGACAAAGATTACTGCGTTTTTCTATTTCCATCCCTTGTGAAAGAGGGAAAACTGACCGCTGGAATCTCCACTGCAGGAGCCAGCCCGCAGATTGCGGCAGAATTAAGAAGCCACATAGCGAGAGAACTGCCGAATCAGATGGAAGAGATCCTTGATTATTTAGAATCGATCCGTGAACCTGCAAAAAAATTGATTGCAGATGACAAGATCAGAGCAAGATTTTTAAAAGAGACGGCACAGCTTTGCATGGATGAAAACCGTGTGCCGGATGAGAAAGAAACGATGCAGCGGATCAGAGATTATTGCCAGAGTGCGGAACAGACTGGATTGGAAAAAATTGTTAGTCTAGGCATGGTAACGCTCGTCGGTGCGGGCTGCGGTGCGTATGACCTGATCACACTGCGCGGTTTAAATGCAATACGGAGAGCCGAGGTGCTTGTCTATGACGATCTGATCGATACGCGTCTGTTAGACCACGCTTCGGAGAGCTGTGAAAGAATTTATGTCGGGAAACGGATCGGTGTACATAGCAGGGAACAGGAAGAAATCAATGCGATCCTGATCGAACATGCGAAGAAAGGCAAACGCGTGGTGCGCTTAAAAGGCGGAGATCCGTTTGTTTTCGGCAGAGGCAGTGAGGAAATGGAAGCGTTAAAGGCGAGAGGAATCCCGGTGACAGAAGTGCCGGGAATCACATCTGCCATTGCGGTTCCGGCGGCAGCAGGAATCCCGGTAACACACCGTGGAAAAAGCCGCAGTTTTCATGTGGTGACGGCACATACGAAAGGTACTGCCGACAGTCTGCCGGAAGGATTAAAAGAACTTGTGGCAGTGGAAGGTACGCTTGTATTTCTGATGGGAATGCACCAGCTTTCAAAACTGGCCGGACGGCTGATGGAGTATGGAAAATCTCCGGAAACACCGGCAGCAGTGGTGCAGGGAAATTTTGATGGAAAAACGGTAAGTGTGCGAGGAACACTTTTTGATATTGGAGAAAAAGTAAAAGAATCCGGGATGCAGTCTCCGGCGGTTATTGTGATCGGGGAGACGGCAGGAATGGAGTTGTAATTAAAAAAAAGAGGAAGCATACTGCAGTGAATGGATCACATTTAAAGCAGAGTGTGCTTCCTCTTTGTATATTATCTGATTAGATGGAAACAACATGAACTGTGTTTCCGTGATCTCGTGCCAGATGTTGTGATCTTTCAGGCAGGTGTAAATTTCCTGTTTGTTCATGTCGGGTTCCTTTTTTGTGAATGTATTTGTTCATATTAAACCATAAATACACGTCAAAGGCAATCGTTGCTATTGCCGGCAACGTCTGCTAAAATGATTTCAATATGAGAAAAAGGCAGGTAGTATTTGTGAGGGCAGAAGAAGTAATACAGGCGGTTGCAGAACTTTGCAGGCATTTTTCGGCGGTGGAGGTGATCTTATTTGGCTCCAGAGCGAAAGGAACAGCACGGGAGAGAAGTGACATTGATGTTGCCGTGTCCGGTGTGAAGGATTTTGATGCACTTGCAGAACAAATAGAAGAATTGCCGACACTGTACAGTATAGATCTGGTAAATATGGATACCTGTAAGAATCAGTTATTGTTGGAGGATATCAGACAATATGGACGAAAAATTTGAAAAACGCTATAGATCTTTTTGTAATTCACTGGATGCACTTGAAGAAGCAAAACAGCGGGATCTTTCGGATTCTTTTGTATTGAGTGGAACCAGTGCAAAATTTAGCATCACATTTGATCTGTCATGGAAAGTTATGAAAGATATACTGATAGAATATTATGCGATGACAGGCTTTATTGCGGGTTCGCCGCGTGAAGTGCTCAAAACATCCTATAAAGCGGAGCTAATTTCAGATGATGCATGGATGGAAATGTTAAAGGTAAGGAATCAGCTTGCGCATGACTACGATTGTGAAATTGTCAAGCATTATTGCAAAACGATCGTGGAACAATATATTGACCTGTTTTATGAATTTAAAAGGAAAGTAGAACAGTTGTTACATGCAGTTGGGTAAACTCTGTCATTAACCCTGCGTTTTGCGGTGTAACTTACGGCAGGGATCTTGTAGATCAAAGTGTTGGCGAGATGAACCGGATTGAAAGCTTTTGCTTCAATGCCATAGTGAGCGAGCAGTGATGTTAAAAGTTTTTCTTTCTCGGACTCATCTGCCATTCCGGTGTCAGATCCCCAAGTGTTACCACACGGTTATTTGCATAATCCATGGATTTTTGGTTCAAAATAATGTTATCTCTCATGCGGTAAGTATAACATAAAACCGGAGAATTTACAGCAATTCTGCAACCCGTTCTTCCACAACAGCCATATCAGTGGTAGGTTCAAACCGTTCTACCACATTTCCATCCCGGTCGATCAGAAACTTTGTAAAGTTCCACTTGATATCAGGGGTGTTACGGAAATCCGGCTGGGTACGGTATAATCCGCTTTCGAGCAGCGGGGTGAGAGGGTGGTTTGGATCAAATCCTGCATCCTGATATTTTTCATATAGATTCTGCAGATCATCGTACTGCGGGGTAAATCCACAGCGGGTAGCCGTGTTTACAACAAGAACATCATTTTCGGAACAAAATATTTTAAACAATTAAATTGCGCACAATCAAATGTAAAATAAAAATACATCATTTTAATCTATATGTCAAGAAAAAATTAATGCAAAAAAGAGTATTACTCAAAAAAGTAATACTCTCCATCTTCATCCGTGAACCTTTTCCAGCTTGTCTGAAACACATTCTCGATCACATGCGACTGCAGGCACTCATTGGGCGTGCCCACCATGGCAATATTGCGGTTCATGACAACTAGCGTATCTGAGATGCGCACCGCCTGACTCAGATCATGTAAGATCAGAATAATCGTTTTTTCCTGTTTTTTTAATTCCTTTATCATGGCGTAAAATTCGCGCTGACCGGTCAGATCCAGGTAAGTGGTCGGCTCGTCTAACACGATGTAATCACAATCCTGCGCTAACACCATGGCAAAAAACACGCGCTGTCGGATACCGCCGGAGAGCGTGTCGACATACTGGTCGGCATACTGGCTGATGTGGGTAAATTCCATGGCACGGTTTACAATTTCAGTGTCCTCCTTTGATTTCCGGCGGGAAAATCCAAGGTAAGGAAAGCGCCCGTGTTCCACAAGCATTTTAACCGGAATAGCAGGAATGATCGTGCGGACCTGCGGGAGCAGGGAAACTTCTCTTGCACGTTCTTTCGGGGAAATTTTAAGAAAATCCTGTCCGTTTAAGAATATCTGTCCGGCGGTCACTGTGGAAGCACCGTTTAAGCACTGGACCAGAGTGGTCTTGCCACAACCGTTCGGGCCAAGGATTGTGGTGATCTCCCCGTCACGGAAAGTTAATGAGATGTCGTTTAAGATCGGCGTGTGCTGACAGGAAACGGAAACGTTGCGAAATTCAAGCATGGACTCTTCGCCCTCCTTTCTTTTTCAGTAACAGATACAGGAAAAACGGTCCGCCGACGAACGACATGATAATCCCGGCGGGCAGCTCAAATGGAGAGAAGATCATCCGTCCGAGCAGGTCACATAACAGTACAAAACTGCTGCCCAAAAGTGCAGAACAAGGCAAAAGAAAACGTGCATCGCTGCCAAAAAGCCGCCTGCAGATATGCGGGATGATCAGTCCGATAAAACCGAGCAGACCGGCGAAACTGACAACACATCCGGCAAGGATGCTCGCAAGGGACAAAAGCAAAAAACGGGTGAGTGAAACGCGCAGTCCAAGGGAGCGCGCGATGTCATCCCCAAGCCCGAGCAGATTTAACGGATGTGCGAGAAACAAGGAAACAAAGAATGCAATAGCAATACAGAGGCACGGCAGGATCAGCCTGCTTAGGGTAAGCCCGGAGAGGGAACCGATCAGAAAAGACGTCAGGTTCACCGTAATATCCGTATTTAAAAGTTTGATCGTGTTGATGCCTGCACTTAAAAAACTGGAGACTGTAATACCGGCAAGAATGATCGTAGTCCTTGAACTGTCTGAGAGCGCAGCCAGAAAGAAGATCAGCAGTGTGGTGAGCAGGGCGCCGCAAAACGCAAAGACCGGAAGTGCAAATGAGTTTGCCGGGAAAAAGATCATGGCGAGCATGACTGCAAAACCGGAGCCGGAATTGACACCGATCGTGCTTGGACTTGCCAGCGAATTGTTCATCACACCCTGTAAGATCACGCCCGAACAGGATAGACCGATTCCGGCAAAAAGTCCGCCGAGCACGCGTGGGATGCGCACGGTAGTGATTAAAATATAAGAAGTAGAACTGTGGTCTGCCCCGGTCAGACAATGTAAGATATCTTTGAATGCAATATTCACGCTTCCAAATAAAATGCCTGCGCAGACAGACACGAGGAGTAACATACACATCAGAAGGATGGTAATGCTTTTGTGCTTTTTCATAGGGGATTCCTTCCTGCAAAAGTCTTTTGTATTGGTTAAAAAAAGATGGCAAATTTGCTCATTATGGTATCACAGGCAGGGGAAATGCGCAATGGGTTGGTTTTCATTTAAATGTTAAGGTCACTAATAAATTTCATAGTTACTTCAAAAAAGATTACCTTTAGGTTATAATACATGTAATTGGCTCAGAGATTCTGAGCAGTTACGAAAAACCTGCAGGTGATTAGTGTGAAAAATAACATTTTTCACACGCAAGATTTGTGCTTACACATAAACTTGATATGCGAAAAATGGTGTTTTGTATGGCAAAATACAGAAAAAAAATAGAGGCTGAGATCCGTTGCCCGCTTGAATACGGTCTTGCGGTCTTTGGTGGCAAATGGAAATCGCGTATTATATGTGTGCTTTCCGCCGATAAAAAACTGCGTTACAGCGAGATACGGAAAGAAATGTATAACATCACAGACGCAGTTTTAGCAGCAACGTTAAAAGATCTCATAGCCGATGGTATTGTCGACCGGAAATCATATGATGAGATACCGCCGAGAGTTGAGTATTCACTTACGGAAAAAGGAAATTCGGTTGTTCCGATATTGCAGAGTATCTGCCGGTGGTCAGATATTTTCTATAAGGAAGATGTGGAAAATGAGATGAAACAGTGCCAGAAATGTGACTATCACAGATAGGATTGTGATATGTAACTATAATAATAAGCAGTAAAACAGAAATCATAAAGGAGACAGGATAAAATGAGAATAGCAGTGACATACGAAAACGGACAGATTTTTCAGCATTTCGGACACACAGAGCAGTTTAAAGTGTACGATCTTGAGGACAACAAAATTGTTAACACACAGGTTGTGGACACAAACGGACAGGGACATGGTGCACTTGCAGGATTTCTTAATTCAACAGATATAGATGTTCTGATCTGTGGTGGCATCGGTGGAGGAGCACAGGCTGCACTTGCTGCTGCGGGAATAAAACTGTTCGGTGGAGTATCAGGTGATGCAGACGAAGCTGTAAAAGCATATCTTGAAGGCAATCTGACATACAATCCGGATGTTCACTGTACACACCACGATCATGAGGATGGTCATTCATGCGGAGAGCATCATTGTGGCGAGGACAAGCATGGCTGTGCGGGAAATCACTAACAAACATTGGCGGTAAGCCATTAACATTATGCCATTATAGATGAACAGCTTCTGAAACTTCGTACACTTGGACTTACAGAGGAAGAAGCAGAGGAAGTTATTATTCAGGAAGTTATTATTCAGAATTTTTTAAATTAACAGGCATACTAAGATTTTCTAATTTTCTCCCAAAGTCACAAAAAAAGTCCGATCTTTGTGCAATTTTTCAAGGTACTATCAATGATAGAACGATAAAAAACTTTATTTGCCCCAGCATCATCTTATCCATAAAAAAATCTGTTCTACCTGTTAGATATGAATCTGGCAAACTTGAAGTTATCGGAGCAATTTATATATTTCATAGGCAACCGGCTCACACCATTCATTCGATATCTCTTCACCAGGTACTTCAATTGCCAGATGAGAAAACCATTCATCCGGTGCGGCACCATGCCAGTGTTTCACTTCTGCCGGAATATTGATACAGTCACCAGGCTTCATTTCTGCTGCTTTTGTAAAGCTCTGTTCTTTTGCCACTGTCAAAAAATAGCGCAATAGTCTTAATTCCATATTTTTTATTCCCACAACTTCCATTTTATTCTCTTCATTATATCATTAAATAAAACGAATGCATACAATTTCAATCCTGCCCGCAAATCATATCATTCGTAATGTCCGACACCGCTTCCGGTCATCCAATCCGCAAAAATAGAAAAATAAAAAAAGTGGAAAAAACTTCTTGCAATTTATTATCTTTACTGCTATACTCAGTTAAAACATATTATTCCTATACGACAAGTAGGAAATGAAAGGAGCGATACCGTGAAATTTAATACATCTTTGCTGCACGGTGCTTTTCGGGGGGACCCGCAGACGGGAGCAACATTAACACCAATTTATCAGTCGAGTACATTTGAACAGGAATCGGCGGAGCGTCTGGAAAAGATATTTCATAATCAGGCTCCGGGATTTTCCTATACGAGGATCAATAATCCGACCGTTGAGGCATTTGAGAAAAGGATGACTGTGTTAGAGGGCGGTAAATCAAGCGTTGCCTGTGCATCCGGAATGGCTGCAATGTTTAATGCATTTGCAAATATTTTACAGGCAGGCGATGAGATCGTATCAAGCGCGAGCCTTTATGGTGGAAGCATTGATCTTTTCCGGGATCTGGAAGCATTTGGCATCAAAACACATTATGTGGAGAATAACGATCTTGATGCATTCTGCAAGGCAACCAATGCACACACAAGACTTTATTTTGCGGAGACACTCGGAAATCCAAGACTGGATGTAACAGATATTAAGGCACTTGCAAAGCTGGCACATGAAAATGGCGTACCGCTGATCATCGACAACACGGCAGCCACTGCGTATCTGGTAAAACCGCTTTCTCTGGGAGCAGACATCGTTGTGAACTCTTCTTCGAAATATATCAATGGAAACAGCAATTCCATCAGTGGAGTGATCACAGACGGCGGAACCTTTAAGTGGGATACGGAAAAATATCCAGGCATGCGTGATTTTGTAAAATTCGGACCGTTTGCATATACAGCAAAGCTCAGAAACGGACTGTTCCGCAACACCGGAGCCTGTCTTTCGCCGCAAAATGCATTTTTAAACAGCATTGGGCTTGAGACATTGGGACTTCGCATGGAGCGTATCTGCGACAATGCAATGCAGCTTGCGGCTTATATCGAAGAAAATTATAAAGATATCACAGTAAATTATGCAGGACTGAAATCAAGTAGCTGGCATGAAATTGCAGCAAGCCAGTTTGACGGTCACTACGGCGGCATCTTTACCTTAAGGATTGGCAGCAAGGAGCGGGCATTTGCATTTATCAATGCATTAAAATATCCGCTTAAGGTATCGAACATCGGTGATACCAAATCGCTTGTCATTCATCCGGAATCGACCATCAGCGTACACAGTACAGAGGAAGAAAAGCGGGCAGGCGGTGTATTTGATGATCTGGTGCGCATCAGCGTCGGAATCGAGGATATAGATGATCTGATCTGGGATTTTAAACAGGCGATTGAGAGCCTTTCCTGAAAAATATATCGAATTTTACAGTAACACTTTAAAACGGGCACTTTAATGTGTTACAATAGAAAAGCACAGTAAAATACTAGGATATAAAACAGAAAAGATAAGGAGTGTAAAGATGGCGGGAGTCGATTATGCAGCATTAAAAAAAGGTGGATTCATGAGACAGAAGCAGAAAGGATTTTTCTCACTCAGAATCCAGGTAGTCGGAGGTAATCTGACAGCAGAAAATATTAAGACTGTGGCTGAGGTTGCAGAAAAGTATGGCAAAGGTTATGTACATATGACCTCAAGACAGGGAATCGAGATTCCATTTGTCAATTTTGAAAATATCGAGGAAGTAAAGGCAGAACTTGCAAAAGGCGGTGTGAAACCGGGTGTCTGTGGGCCGAGAGTCCGTACCGTTACAGCCTGTCAGGGATCAGAGATCTGTCCAAGCGGATGTATTGATACCTACTCACTGGCACAGGAATTAGATGAACATTATTTTGGACGTGAGCTTCCTCACAAATTTAAATTTGGTGTGACCGGATGCCAGAATAACTGCTTAAAGGCAGAGGAAAATGATATCGGAATCAAAGGCGGCATGGAAGTTTCCTGGGTTGAGGATAAATGTATCGGCTGCGGTGTCTGCGAAAAGGCGTGCCGTCAGGGTGCAATCAAATGTGAAGGAAACAAAGTGACGATCAACCGCGATCAGTGTAACTACTGTGGCCGCTGCGTGAAGTCCTGTCCGACGGATGCGTGGGAAGGAAACAGCGGATATCTGGTTTCCTTCGGTGGATTGTTCGGAAATCAGATCTACAAAGGAGAGCAGCTTCTCCCGATCGTACATGACAAAGAGACACTGTTCCGCGTCACCGATGCAGCGATCGACTTTTTCAGAGATCATGCAAATCCGGGCGAGCGTTTCCGCCTGACGTTACAGCGCGTCGGCGAGGAAGAGTTCCGCAAGAAGATAAAAGATGCTTACGAGGGAAAGTAAGTATTTAGAGAAGAAAAACATGTATACAGGAAAATAGATGTAACGAAAGCATGTATGTAGAAAGTAAATCAAAATAAGCAAATAAAAAGTATTTATAATAAGAAGAAACAGGAGGGAAGAAATGGAAATCGCAGGAATTGCAATCGACGAAACAGTAGATATTACCGATAAAGTATGCCCGCTCACTTTCGTAAAAGCAAAGGTAGCGCTGGAGGAATTAGATGATGGCGAAGTCATTGCCATCCGCATGAACGATGGTGAGCCGGTACAGAACGTACCGCGCAGTGTCAAGGAAGAGGGACATCAGATCTTAAAACTGGTGGACAATGAAGATGGAACTTATAACCTGATCGTCCGCAAGGTAGAGGGATAGGAGGGAACATGGCACAGCGAATCAACAAAGACAATTTTGAAGAAAAAGTCCTGAAAAATCCGCTGCCTGTTCTGGTTGATTTTTATTCAGACAGCTGTATTCCGTGCAAGCAGTTATCACCGGTGCTTGGGGATATTGAGGACGAACGCGAAGACACACTTTCCGTATACAAAGTCAATGTCAATTATGACATGGAGCTTGCAGAAAAGTATGATGTCATGGGTGTACCGGCACTGCGGTTGTTTGTGCAGGGCGAAGTCAAAGCAGAGAGAGCCGGTGCAGCAGGAAAAGCTGACATTGAAGCCTGGATTGATGAAGCATTGAACGCATAAACTTTACATTGATGGCGTTAAAAAGCAGTTTAGATTTTTTTGCATACGCAGAAAAATAATGCAAAATAAAGATGAGAAAAATAGCGGGTAGAAAAAAATTTCCGCGGAAAAGAGGAGAAATATGCAGATCACAGTGGCAGGAAACAAAAAAGAAGTAAAAGATGATTTGAAGTTAACAGAACTGTTTGAGTTAGAGCAGGTGGAGACACCAGAGTATGTTACCGTTTCCATCAATGAGGAATTTGTTCCATCTGACCAGGTGCAGTCAACGGTATTAAAAGATGGTGACAACGTAGAATTTTTATATTTCATGGGAGGAGGCAGCTAACAGATGAGCAGATTGAGCGTTACTCAAGACATATTATTTTAAAAGAAGTCGGCGCAAAGGGACAGAAAAAACTTTTGAATGCAAAAGTTCTGATTATCGGAGCAGGCGGACTTGGAGCACCGGCAGCAATGTATCTTGGTGCAGCAGGTGTGGGAACCATTGGTATCGTAGATGCAGATGAGGTCGATCTTTCTAATTTACAGCGTCAGATCATCCATGGCACAGCCGATATTGGAAAAGCAAAAGTAAAATCCGCAAAAGAGACGATTAATGCAATGAACCCGGATGTAACGGTAAAAACATATCGTCAGTTTGTGACAAGCGAAAACATTATGGATCTGATCGCAGATTATGATTTTATTATCGACGGAACTGATAATTTCCCGGCAAAATTTTTGATCAATGATGCCTGTGTTATGGCGAAAAAACCATTTTCCCATGCAGGAATTATCCGCTTTAAAGGACAGCTTATGACTTATGTTCCGGGAGAGGGACCATGTTACCGCTGTGTATTCAAAAATCCACCACCAAAGGATGCAGTGCCGACCTGTAAACAGGCAGGTGTCATCGGTGCCATGGGCGGTGTGATCGGAAGTTTACAGGCAATGGAAGCTATCAAATACATTCTTGGTGTAGGAAAACTTTTGACCGGTTATTTATTGACCTACGATGCGATCAACCAGGAATTTCATAAAGTGAAACTGCCATCCAATACTGATGGCTGCGCAGTATGTGGAAAACATCCGACAATCACAGAACTGATCGACTACGAGCAGGTTGTCTGCACAGACGGTATTTAACTTAGGAGGCGCATATGCTGATTTTAAAACAGGAAGATTACAATAAAATCGTGGATCATGCAAAAAAAGGACTCCCGAACGAGGCATGCGGACTGCTTGGCGGCTATGTGGAAGGGGAAAAACGTGTGGTAACAGACGTGTATCTGCTTCGCAATGTAGACGAGAGCAGGGAACATTTTTCCATGGACCCGGCAGAGCAGCTAGCAGCGATCAAAGATATCCGCCAGAAAAAAGGCGTGCTTCTCGGTAATTTCCACTCGCATCCGGAATCGCCGTCACGCCCGTCCCAGGAAGACATCCGCTTAGCGTATGATCCGAAGATGAATTACCTGATCCTCTCCCTGATGAACCCGGAGGAGCTGGTGCTCAATTCCTTCCATATCGAAAAAGGAGAGGTCACAAAAGAAGAGCTTGTGATCGAAGCGTAAAAATAAAATCATAGACAAAAATAAGTGTGGAAGAAAATTTTTTCACACTTATTTTTTGTTTTATGGTACCAGAGGACTAGACCGTCAATTGACATAAATGATAATGATACGCTAAGATAAAAATATTGTGAAAAATGATTTTTTTAAAAGAAAATGAGGTTGCAGCAGGCAGCTGGAGGAGTATTGTGTGAGTAAGAAAATGTTATTAGGAGTATTAGCGGCAGTGATGCTATCAGGAGAGATAAGTGCTTCCCCTGTGTTGGCACAGAATCTGTACGCAGACAGGGACGTGACAGAAATCATGGAAACAGAGGAGGATGCGGCGGAGACAGAGCATGTGTTTTCTGTGGGCAATGCACTAGAAGATAAAAATGGTTTTGTAATTGAAAATGGAGTTTTAACAGATTACAGAGGGTATGAAACAGAGATTGCGATTCCGGCAGGGGTAACTTCCATCGGTGAGTCGGCATTTGAGGGAAAAGATATTGAGAGCGTCAAAGTTCCGGATGGGGTTACTGCATTAGGATATAGAGCATTTTATCACTGTACGAAATTAAAGTCTGTGGAACTGCCAAAGACCTTACAGACGATCGCATCATATGCATTCAGAAGTTGTGAAAATTTAGAAAGCATAACAGTTTCCGGTACCTCTGCGAAAAAAGGAACGGTAATGATACCGGGCAGCGTTACGGAGATGAAAGATTTTACTTTTGGCGGAAGTGATTTAATTACGGAACTGGATATAACGACTTCTACGGCAGTTATCTCTAACCGTATTGTAGATCTGCCCAATGTGAATACAGTAAAAGCCACCGGCAGCACAAAATACAAAGTCCAGGATAACATATTGTATGATAAATCAGTTGAAGATTTATACTATTTTCCGCAGGGAAGCAGCAAAACGCAGGTCATACTGCCGGAGGGCGTTGAGGTTATTGAAAAAGCAGCTTTTTATAACTGCAAAAATATTGAAAATATAACCTTGCCACAGAC
>ENA-UESH01001633-UESH01001633.1-human-gut-metagenome-genome-assembly--contig:-NODE-1633-length-15120-cov-5.924350_pt1 | contig 15120 bp, 14 predicted proteins | sample MGYA00243001_ERZ508002 | MGnify/ENA primary metagenome ERZ508002 (study PRJEB26167, sample SAMN06115447) | human gut metagenome | host: Homo sapiens | place: China:Anhui | collected 2015-08-07... | reverse complement strand
CAAATGCTGCAAAGTACTTATATATCAAGGCTTTCGGCCGCAAAAACGACCGTCCCGACGAGGGACGGCCGAAAACCGTGATGTTATAATCTGTTTATTTTTTAATTCTCTTTGAGCGGATTGCAAGTAAAATTATATGGAATATCAGCTCCGCCGCGGGTATTGCAAAGAGGATGAAAAAGTAGAGCGTGTTGAGCGACTTGAACGGCGCGGCAATGCCGAAGCTCGGCGGGAGAAATGCCATCATGAAAAGATATGAGAAGCTCATCCAATCGCTGTAAGCGAAATACATCAGCAGCGCGAAAATCGAGCACGCAAGCGAAATCGACCAGAACACAATGCCGACGACAAGCGGGCGCTTGTTCTTGCGATTAAACAGAATATAGACAAATGCCGCGAGCAGGAAAAGTCCTGCCGTTGCAAAGCCCGGCTTTCTGCTGCCGGTGCTGTCCGACATATGCGAGAAATTGAACACTACAGACAAAACATAAGTTATTATGAGAATTATCGTCAGTATAATACTTTTCGGATCCGCCTTTTTCTTCATAGCTGTGCTCCTTTTTATTGATATCTACAAAATAACTTTACAATATCTGGAGCATTTTGTCAATGCAAATCACGCTATTTTCAGAATATTTTCTATTGTTATCCTCCCCGCGTCACGCAGATTTTCAAGCTGCATCAGCGCCTCGGTGCAGGCCTGCCGCAAAGATTCCCTGTCGCCAGCGCCGAGATATTCGCCCAAGCTGTTTATGTTTACCTCTATCTCGTCCATCGAGCGGTGGACGAGCAGGATATGCAGTATTTTTTTCGAGCCGAGCCACGCTTTCTCGACGTTTTCCAGCGCCCGCTCCTCGCCCTCCCCCGCGTCGACCGCGCAGAGCAGAGCTTCAAGACCCGTTATCAGTTCGTCGGTTTTCTTCGAGAATATAAGCTGCGCTCCGATGCTCAGAATAAGCGTCAGAAGGAGCAGAACCAAGGCTGTTGCAAAGCGTTTCATATCTTCTTCTCCTTTTCGACTATAACTGCGTTCCTGTCGCGGTCAACGGTCATTATCAGCACATCCTCAACCGCCATCCCCTTGGCTCTCAGCAGGCGTTTTAATTCTCTGTCATTCATATTGCAGTCGTCGTAATGCTCGCGAATGACCTTTCCGTCGCTGATAACGAGGCACGGCATACCGGGGTCCGGCAGAGAGAGCCTCAGCGTCTTTGCCGTCAGCGCGTTTTCGTCGGGCTTCAGCATGACCGAGAGCTTACCGTTCGTCTCGAGCACGGCATAGCCGACAGTGGAGATATCAAAAACATCCTTTTGCCGCAGAGCGGTCAGCAAATCGTCAACGGTATAGCGCAGGCGTTTTATCTCCTTCTGGTCTATCCTGCCGTCGCGTATGACGGTCACGGCATTGCCCTCGAGCAGTCTGCGCGCGCCGCGGCTCTTCATGGAGATAACCGAGCTGATTATCTCGAACGCCACGAGCAGAAGCACCGCGACTACGGAATTGAGCAGGGGTATATCCGTATCCTGCATGGGTATAGCCGCGATTTCGGAGAGCAGAATGGTTATAACAAGCTCCGACGGCTGAAGCTCCCCTATTTGCCTTTTTCCCATTATTCTGACCGCCGCAGTCGCAAGAACGTAAAGTATTAATATTCTCAATATCGTCAGAACCATTTTTCTTCCTCCGTCAACGCTATATACAGTAGTTTTTCTTATATTTGCCTGTTTATCCGATTGACTGAAAAAAGATTTATGTATATAATATGTGTGCAGTAAAAGCGGAAGTGATAATTAATGAAAAAATATATAATAGGTATAGACATCGGCGGAACAAAATGCGCCGTCCTGCTCGGCAGGACGCATGGCGGCGTCGAGGACATAATAACAGACAAGCTTCGCTTTGAGACAAGAGTCTCGCGCGGCTGGCGTGCCGTGACCGCAGAGCTGCTCGACAATGTTGAGGAGCTGCTCAAAAGAAACGCGCTTTCTCCCGAGGATATCCTCTGCGCGGGCATAAGCTGCGGCGGTCCGCTTGACAGCAGACGCGGCGTTATCCTCTCTCCGCCCAATCTCCCGGGTTGGGACTGCGTGCCTATAGTCGACATGATAGAGGAGCGGTTCAGATTTGACGCTTATCTGCAAAACGACGCCAACGCCTGCGCGCTCGCCGAATGGAGGTTCGGCGCGGGAAAAGGACTGCGCAACATGGTTTTCCTGACCTTCGGCACGGGCATGGGCGCGGGGCTTATACTCGACGGCAGGCTATACAGCGGCTCGAACGACATGGCGGGCGAAGTCGGGCATATGAGAATCGCCGAGGACGGTCCCGTGGGCTACGGCAAGCGCGGCTCGTTCGAGGGCTTTTGCAGCGGCGGCGGAATAGGCCGTCTCGCGCAGGCTATGGCGAGAAAAACCATTGAAAACGGCGGGAGCACGCTCATGTGCGAGGACGCCGAGGGAATAGGACGCATAACGGCAAAAATCGCCGCCGAGGCAGCCGAAAACGGCGACGAGACAGCTATTGAAGTATATAAAATTTGCGGAGAAAAGCTCGGCGAGGGACTCGCAATAATCGCCGATATACTTGACCCGCAGGCTATAATAATCGGCAGCATCTTCGCCCGCTCGGGACAGCTTCTCAGAGACAGCATGGAAAAAGCATTGCACCGCGAGGCTCTTAGGCAGACGGCGGAATGCAAAATAATTCCCGCAGGGCTCGGCGAAAAGATAGGCGACTTGGCGTCGCTTGTAATCGCGCTCGACGCCGCGGCAAACGGAGGAGAAACATGAACAGAGAAAAAGAAATTTTCGAAGAGCTCTTTGTCCGCTACCCCGCCCTCGCGAGTATAAGAGAGGATATAAAGCGCGCATATGACGTTATGTGCACCTGCTACGACCGCGGCGGCAAGCTGCTTATCTGCGGCAACGGCGGAAGCGCGGCGGACGCGCAGCACATAGTCGGCGAGCTGATGAAGGGCTTTCTGCTCACAAGAGAGCTTGACGACAAGCAGAGAGAGGCTTTCTCGGAAATAAAGGACGGCGAGTATCTCGCAAATCATCTTCAGGGCGCACTGCCCGCGGTTGCGCTCAGCGCACACGAGGGACTGAACACCGCCTTTGCAAATGATATAGCGGCCGACATGATATTCGCTCAGCAGGTCTGGGCATATGCTTCCTCGAGCCCCGACGCGTTGATTGCGCTGAGCACCTCCGGCAACTCCGCAAATGTAGTAAACGCCGTCAAGGTCGCAAACGCCATGGGCATAGAGAGCATTGGCATAACGGGCGAGAAGCCGAGCCTTATGAGCGAGCTGTGCACCGTCTGTCTGCGCCTGCCCGAGAGCGAGACGTTTAAGGTTCAGGAGCTGACTCTCCCCGTCTATCACGTGCTTTGCGCGATGGTTGAGGCGACATATTTCAGTAAGTAATATATCTTGAAAGGAAATAAATGAATGGCAAATTTTATTCCGCGAGCGGAGCATCCGAATCCGCAATTTGAAAGAGAAAACTGGCTCAACCTCAACGGCGAATGGGAATTCGAAATCGATAACAGCGTCAGCGGCAGGGAGCGCGGGCTTCAGCACGCCGAGCACCTCAAATCAAAAATCATCGTCCCGTTCTGTCCCGAAAGCCGTCTCTCCGGCGTCGAAAACACCGATTTTTTAAACTGCGTGTGGTACAGGCGCGACATAGAAATAAGCGAAAGCAATCTTAACGGCAGAGTTATTCTGCACTTCGGCGCCGTTGACTACGACGCTGAGGTTTATATAAACGGCGAAGAGGCCATGCACCACAAGGGCGGCTACGTCTCGTTTTCCGGAGACATCACAAGGTTTCTGAGAGTCGGCAAAAACTCGATAGCCGTTGAAGCCCGAGACGATGTGAGAAATCCGCTCGTCCCGCGCGGAAAGCAGAGCGAGCGGCTTCATTCGCACGACTGCGACTACACCCGCACAACGGGCATATGGCAGACCGTATGGGTCGAGTTCGTGCCCGAAAGCTACATAAAAAGCATAAAGCTTTTCCCGAACCCGACCGACTCCTCCGTCGCTTTTTCCTGCGAGCTCTGCGGCAGCGGTGAGCTCGGAATAGATGTTCTCTACGGCGGCAAGATAGTCGGCATCTGCGACTGCCAAAGCTCGGCGGGCTGCGTCTCGGGCGAAATAAAGCTGCTCGAAAAGCACCTGTGGGAGGTCGGCTGCGGCAGGCTCTATGACCTTGTTATCACCTTCGGCGGCGACTCGGTAAAGAGCTACTTCGGTCTGCGCGACATCCGCCTCGACGGATTCAAATATCTCATCAACGGCAAATCGGTTTTTCAGCGTCTTGTGCTCGACCAGGGCTTCTACCGCGACGGCATATACACCGCGCCCGACGAGAGCAATCTGATAAAAGATATCGAGATATCTTTAGCCGCCGGCTTCAACGGAGCGCGACTGCATCAAAAGGTGTTCGAGCAGAGATTCCTCTATCACTGCGACCGCATGGGCTATTTGGTCTGGGGCGAATACCCGAACTGGGGACTTGACTATTCTGCGCCCGACGCGATTTACGGAATTCTGCCCGAATGGTGCGAGGAAGTGGAGCGTGACTTCAATCACCCGTCGATAATCGGCTGGTGCCCGTTCAATGAAACCTGGGACTACGACGGAAGACAGCAGAGAGACGAGCTGCTCGAAACGGTTTACAAAATCACAAAACAGCTCGACAGCACCCGCCCGTGCATCGACACAAGCGGAAATTTCCATGTTATGAGCGATATCTTCGACGTTCACGACTATGAGCAGGACCCGAAGATATTCAAAGAAAATTACGATAAGCTCGTCTCGGACGGCACTCTGTTTGACAGGCACGACAGCCGCCAGAAATACGCGGGCGAGCCCACCTTCGTCAGCGAATACGGCGGCATAAAGTGGGTCGTCGGCGAGCAGGACGAAAATGCCTGGGGCTACGGCAACGCGCCAAGGACAGAGAATGAGTTTATCGAGAGATATAGAGGACTCACCGAAGCCCTGCTCGGCAACGAGCTGATGTTCGGCTTCTGCTACACGCAGCTCTACGACATAGAGCAGGAGCAAAACGGACTTTACACTTACGACCGCGAGCCGAAGTTCGATATGACCGTGTTTCACGGAATAAACAGCGCAAAGGCCGCGATCGAAGAATAAGAAATAGGAGATAATAACAGTCAAATGTCAAATTCGACCCGCTCGGGTTTCTACAAAAAAATGTTTTCTTTGGCGATACCCATCGCCCTCCAGCAGCTGCTGACCTCATGCGCTCAGCTCGTCGATACCGCAATGACCGTGGGACTCGGCAACGTCAGCACGGCGGCGATAGGTGTCGCGGGACGCTGGGGCTTCCTTTTGAACCTCGCCCTGTTCGGAATAAGCTCCGGCACGGCGACAATGACGGCGCAGTTCTGGGGCATAAACGACAGACGGAGCATCCGCCGCAGCTACGGCATAGGGCTCATACTCTCGCTTGCCGTTGGTGCATTATACACTGTATCGGTGCTCGCAATCCCGGAGCAGATGATGCGCGTTTTCACCTCCGAGGAGGAGGTCATAGCCGCCGGAGTGCAGTATTTGCAGGCCGTTGCGCCCTACGGAATTTTTGTCGCCATCTCGCTTGTCACGAGCACCGTCATGCGCTCGACCGAGGACGTTCACACGCCGCTTGCCTGCTCGATAGCGTCCGTTGCGACAAACACCGTGCTCAACTACATTCTCATATACGGCAAGCTGGGCTTCCCCGCGCTGAAGCTTCGCGGTGCGGCGATAGCGACGGCCATAGCCATGGTCGTTCAGGCGGTGCTGCTCTTTGTGATAGGCAACGCGAAAAAGAATATCATTCATGCGCCGATCGGCGAATTTTTCAAGAAGGATATTGAATTTTTCAAGAAGTTCCTGCGTGTCTGTGCCCCGATAATGCTCAATGAGCTGCTCTGGGGAGTAGGCACCAATGTCTATGCCATGGTTTATGCGCGTCAGGGCAGCGAAAACTACGCCGCATATACGATATTCAGCTCGATAGAACAGATAGCCTTCGTCTTCTTCGTCGGCATTTGCCACGCCTGCTCGATAATGACAGGCAAGGCGGTCGGCGCCGGCAAGGCGGATGAGGCCTACTCCATGGGCAAGCGGTTCATAAAGCTCGTTCCCCTGCTCGGAGTGCTGACGGGAGTCGCCATGATATTCCTGCGCAATCCGCTGCTGCGGATACTGCCCATTGAGACGGAGGGCGCCCGGCAGATGACGTCGACGCTCCTGCTCATCTACTCGCTGTGGATAGGAGTCAGAAACATCTCGTATGTCTGCGTGGTCGGCATATTCAGAGCCGGCGGAGACACGAAAATCGGAATGTTCCTCGACATAGGCGCGCTGTTTTTATTGAGTATACCGATAGTGACCACGCTCGGATTTTTGACAGACGTTCCGTTCTATGTGCTGATAATTGCGATGTATCTCGCGGAGGACACGCCGAAATCCTTACTCTGCCTGATAAGATTCAAGAGCCGAAAATGGATAAAGCAGCTGACCGCCGCGGACTCCGCGCCGCCGGTTCTCGGAGAGGATCCGGAGATAGAGATAGAGGAAGCGGAAGAGCTGAAAAATTATCGGCAGTAAAATATAATCACAAAAGTAAGCGACCCCGCCGGGTAAAATCAACCGGCGGGGTCATCTATTTGGGGGAAAATAGAGGTGGAGGTATCGTATTATATTTGAGAGTTCGGTCTGCACGCCGATAAAGAGCGGCAGGTTCGTTTCGGTGTCCACTATCATATAGACAAACGGACGGTTGAGGCACACGCTATACGGCTCCATAAGGCTCATTGTATCGGCGCCGACGAGCGTTGACGCGGCGGCGCGCGTGCCGTTCTCGTCCACCTCGATAAAGGTCTTGTGGACTACCGTTGCAATATAGGCGTCTCTGTTCTCTATGAGCGAGGAAAAGTCCGCAGTCTTGCTGTCAAATGCGTCTTTCACGCCCATCTTTTTGAGCGTATCAATAAGCTGCACGCTGTACTCCGCCCTGAACTTCGGCATTTTGACATTGACTTCATTGCCGCGCTTAGCCGACGAGAAAATTTTCATCAGCTTATCTCCGCTCAGGGACGCGACATAATCGTCAATGCCCGTATTTTCATCCGGCAGCAGCGCCGCGAAAGCGAAGCGGCCGTTCTTATAAGGCTTCATGAAACCGACTGTGCCGCCGTCCTTGAGATATACGTTCTCGGTCGAGCACATAAAGTCGGTTTTCTTTTTGCTGCCGGAATACGAGGTGAATTCAAGCTTCTCTATATCGCTTCTCTTATACGGAGTTTCCCACTTCGCGTCGAACGCTATGGCGTTTACAAGCATCATAACGGCATAACGGTCCGCCTTTTCGATTATCTTGGGAATCATGCCGTCGGTGTTCTTTTTGACCCACGAGTTTATGCTCTCTACGGTTTTCGGGTCGCTCAGGGGCGCTGAGAAAAGCTGCGCCGAGTAGCTGTCCACCGCCTTTTGCAGGAAAGCCCGCTTTGCCTCTGCGCTGCTGTCCGTCCAGACGGAATTTGCGATTTTCAGCTCGTCGCTCTCGGTCAGGAAGCCGCAGTAGGCGCGCATATAGGCGTTGAGCGTGTCGCGGTCAAGTCCGCCGAGAGCCTGCTCAAGCTGGGCGAGCGTATCGCCCTGAGCGCCGTTTTGCACCAGCGCGAGCGCGGTAAGCACGGACAGCGGCGACACAAGCGTCGTCTTGCCCTTTGAATAGTTATCTTTGAAAAGCTCTGCCGCAAACGATGAGGCGGCGGCTTTAAATTCGTCGTCGGGGGCTTTTGAGGCGGATTCGTTCTTCGAAATCCCCTCTGTCAGGTCGCGTACAGCGCCGCTTTTCACGCCCTTGTTATGAACTTTTCCCACGGTCTTTCCGCAGCCGGAAAACGGTAAAATACAGGCGGCAAGCGACAGAACGCTCATGAACACAGCCAGCATTTTCTTGACTTTCACGGCGCACCTCCTTAAATATCCGTCTGCGCGCCGATAAAGAGCGGCAGATTGGTCTGGGTATCTATTATCGCATAGACAAACGGTCTTGTGAGCCTTACTTCCTTCGGCTGTTCGACAGGCATTGCCGCGCTCTTTGCTGCGATAACGGCAGTCGCCGCTCCTGCGCGTGTGCCCTTTTCGGCAACCTCGATAAAGGTCTTGTGAATAACATCGCTTATGTAAATATTTTCGTTCTTTAAGGTAGCCATGGACGAGAAGTTTGCCCTGTCCCCGTCAAATGCCGTGTTCATGCCCATTTTCTTGAGAGTGTCGACGAGCGAGTTGCTGTATTCGCACTTAAACTTCGGCATCTGCGTGTTGACCCGAGTATTCTTTCTCGAATTCAGCGCACCGAGAAAGCCTTTTCCCGTCAGCGAGGCGATATAGCTGTCGATGCTCGTGCCCTCGTTCGGCAAAAGCGCGACAAAGGCAAACCTATCGCCCTTATAATATTTGACAAAGCCCGTGGCATTCTCGGTCTCGATATATTCCGTCTCCTGCGAATACATATATTCCGCCTTGACGAGATTGCCCTTGGCATTTTTGAACGTGCCCTCGCGCACGCAGTTGTCGGTATAGGGGTCATCCCACTCCGCCTCGAGGCAGAGCGCGTTCATGAGCACCATGACCGTGAGGGGATCGAACTCGTCGACCAGCTTCTTTATCATACCGTTCGTGTTTTTGTTCACCCACGAATTTATCTCGTTTACGGTATTTTTTCTTGTGAAATCCGCTTTGTAGGCTTGCGCCGAATAGAAATCCGCGTTCTTCTGGAGGAAAGAGGTCTTGACATCGAGCCTGCTGTCTATCCAGAGAGAGTTTGCGCATTTCAGCGCGCTGTCCTTGTCGGTAAGCTCGGCGAGATATGCGTTCATATAGGCGTTCAGAACATCGCGGTCAAGCCCGCCGAGGGTCTTTTGCATCTCCGAAAGAGTTCTGTCCTCCGCTCCGTTCTGCGTCATGGCGAGCGCGGTAAAAACGGAGAGGGGCGAAACGAGGGTCTTTCTGCCCGACTTGTACTCGTCCCTGAAAAGGTCGAGCGCAAACGATGCGGCGGCGTTTTCAAAGCGGCTGTCCGGCTTTTTGGACACACCCTTGCCCTTGGTTATACCCTTCATCAGATCCTGAACGGCAGGACCCTTGCGGCTCTTATCGGTAGCGACTATTGAGGTATCTTTGTCTTTTGTCGGAGTCACCGTAGTGCTCTCCGAACTGCTCGTGCCGCTCGAATTTTCCGAACCGCCCGGCTTTTTTACGCACGCCGCAAGAGGCAGCATAACTGCGGCGCAGAGTAAAAGAACCGCCAATTTTTTGAGCTTCATTTCTTTCCTCCCCTTTCGTTTTACGCGTCCGTGAGGACAACGTCGTGAAACTGTCTGTTATATACGGTCAGCAGCATATGGCAGCCGACTCCCTGTGCGTTTTCTTTCTTTTTGACAGAGACGGCGAGCGTGCCGTCAGAGTCCGAGGCGCGGCAGCTTACCAATTCGTATTCGCTGTCCGCCGCTATGACGGCGACGGTGTTTCTGCCGAAAAATCCGTCATCCTTGCTCAAAAGCTCCGCCTTCAGCTCTTCGCTCAGCGCTCCGTATTTCTCCTGAGCCGCGAGATATTCTTCAAGCTCCTTTTTGCTCTTTATCACTATAACGTCGGGAATGCCGTGCGTGCCGTTTTTATTCGACTCGGTCTTATCCGAAAAAGCCTTAAAGTCATAGCCTAAGGCGGCGGATTCGCCCTTCTTGTCGTTATTTTTCGTCGGAACTGCCGTTTCGTTGTTCTTTGCAGACGCTGCACCCTCCGCAACCGTCTCATAGGCAAAATCGCCTGTGCCGCCCGGCTTCTGCACCTCGGTCGGAGTCTGCTCCGTATCGTCGAGACTGTCGGCATTTTTCTCCGAAGTATTATATCCGGCAACAGAGATGGGCGCCGCATCCTTCGTGGGAAGCAAATTCGAACAATAAACCGCTGTCGCTGCGGCGGCGATTGCGATAACAAAGCACGGCACGGCGGTCATTATAACACGGTTGCGTCTTTTTATTCTCGCCCGCTCCTTTGAAGCGCGGGCATAAACTTCATCTCTGAATTCTTTATCTGTCTTCATAGCAAAAGCCCTCCTTTTCGAGCTCGGTTTTAAGCGCCTGCTTCGCCCTGTAGAGGAGATTCGCAAGCTGCTTTTTGCTTTTGCCCATAATTTTTGCCGCACCGTCGCCGTCCACTTCCTCAAAATAAACCAGATACAGCACGGTTCTGTAATCGCCGTTCAGTCTGTCCATGCATTCGCGCACGGTTCTCGCGTCCTCGCGCCTGTAGAATGAATCAATGGCGCTCTCGTCCCAAATCTCTTTTCCGCTGTCCGGCACGGTGCGTTTTTTGCGCAGAAAATCGACCGCTTTATGCCTTGCGACGGAATATATGTAGGTCTTGAACGAGCTTTTGAAGCGGAAACGCCCCGGATGCACGAGAATTTCGACAAAGGTATCCATGGCTATGTCCTGCGCCTCCTCCGCGGAGCCGACATAACCCTTGATAAAAAATATCAGTCTGTCGCGATAGGCGTCCATGAGCTCGTCAAACGCGCTTTGGTCGCCCTCGACAAAACGGCGGTAGCTACTCTCACCGTTGTGCATTGGATCAATCCTTTCGAGGCGGCGTCCCGCCTTTCACTTATATTGTCGCAGAAGTCTGCGGATTTTCTCACCTGTTTTGGAAAAAATTTTAAAAAAACGCGGAGGTTCACAAAAAAGCCTCCGCGCTTTGTTATTCAGTTGACTCCGGGCGCAATGAAGCCCTCGCCGAGAATTTCACCGGCTTCGGTTATGATTATAAACGTCTCGGTATCCACCTGCCTGATTATCTTCGTCAAGTGGGGCACCTCGTTTTTCTTCACGGCGCAGACGACCATGCTTTTCTCCTTGCCAGTGTAGCCGCCCTTGACCGGCAGAATTGTGATTCCTCTGCCCATCTTCGAGGTTATCGCGTCGGATATCTCCTGCGCGTGCTCAGTCACGGCGAGCAGCAGCTTTCCGCTGCCCGTGCCGTAGAGGATATAGTCGAGCAGACGGGAGTTGACGAAAATAACTATGACAGCATACATCGCCGACTCGACCGAGCGGAACACAACGGCGCCGAGAACAACTATCAAAGCGTCCGCCGCCATGATGACCTTGCCTATCTGGATATGCGGGAACGCCTTGTGGACGAGCCTGCCTATGATATCCGTGCCGCCCGTGGTCGCGCCGCGCATAAAAACCACCGCAAGCCCCGCGCCCGTGCACACGCCGCAGAATATTGCCGCCAAAATCTTGTCTCCCGTATAGGTCGGCATAAAGCTGCCGAAAAGGTCGAGCAGGGCGGAGAGTATTGCCGTCACCCACAGTGTCTTTGCGACAAAGCGCCAGCCGATAAAAACAAGGGCTAAAATCATCAGCGGAAGGTTTAGCAGAAAGTTCGCAGTACCCAGCGGAATAAACTCAAAAAGGTGGTTGACTATTATCGCAAGTCCCGTAGTGCCGCTCTGCGCGATGCTGTTGGGCAGCGCGAACGACACGACACCTATCGAATAGAGCGAGCAGCCGACTATCCAGCATATATTGTCTATGACCGCGCCGGCTATCTTTTGCCCCGTTGTTTTCGGCGCGTTGGAAAACCTTTTTTCAAGGCGTCTCTTGCGGCGCTCGTAGGGGCTCAGGGTCTCTTTCCTTCTGCTTTTCCCTTTCATCGCTTCACCTCATCGTATTTTTCCATATTGATGATATGTTCGAACAGCTCCTCTATCCTGTCATCCCGACCGCTGAGATACAGCCAGCCGAAAAGCGCCTCGAGACCTGTTGCGCTGTGATATTCGGCGGAGCTTGCGCTCTTGGGGATCCTTCCGGTGTGCGCGTTTCTGCCGCGCCGATAGATATCCGCCTCGCGCTCGGTCAGCAGCGGCGCGATATCGTGCGCGTCTCGCGCCTGAGCAGCGGCGCAGACCTTCGTTGCCGCAAGCGGGTGCAGCTTGCCGACGGGGCGGTTCGCCTGCATGACGAGATTACCTCTGACGAGCAGATCAAACACCGTATCGCCCACAAACGCAAGAGTCAGCGGGCTGAGCAAATCCGGGTCTGTATTTTTCAGTTCTTCGCTTATTCCTATCAAGTAAAAAGCCTCCGTTACGGCATATAGTCGAATTCGAAATCGTATATTTCAACGGTGTCGCCCTGCTGAATCCCCATGCTCTCGAGCTTTGCAAGGATTCCGCTCGAATGGAGCACGCGCTGGAAATACTGAAGCGACTCATAGTCGTCCATGTCGGTGCACTGAAGTATCTTGAGCAGCCACGGCGCTTCGACAATATAAACGCCGTCCTCCTCGCGGACGGTAAAGCCCGTGTCCTTTTGACGCTCGAACATCTCGACGGGTATCTCCTGCGTCTCGTAGCGCTTTATCGGCGGCAGAGTCTTGAGACGCTTGGCAACCGCGTTTATGACCTCGGCCGTGCCCTCCTGAATCGGCGCGCACATGGTATAAAACTCGTAGCCGCGGGATGTAAAATACTCGCGCAGGCGCTCTGTCTGAGCCTCGTCGGCCATGTCTATCTTATTCGCCGCAACTATCTGCGGAAGCTTCGAGAGCTCGGGGTCGAACTTTTCAAGCTCGGCGTTTATTTTCTCGAAGTCCTCTATCGGATCCCTGCCCTCGCTGCCCGCAGCGTCTATTATATGCAGGAGCATTCGGCAGCGCTCAACATGGCGCAAGAACTCATGGCCTAGACCCACTCCGTCGCTCGCGCCCTCGATAAGTCCGGGAATATCCGCGACGACAAACGACTCGCCCTCGCCCATGGTGACAACGCCGAGGACGGGAGTTATGGTTGTGAAATGATAGTCGGCGATTATGGGCTTTGCCTCGCTGACTACGGAAATGAACGTGGACTTTCCGACGTTCGGGAAGCCGAGCAAACCGACATCGGCAAGCAGCTTGAGCTCGAGTATGACCTCCCACTCCTCGCCGGGAGTGCCGCTTTTCGCGAAACGGGGAGTCTGGCGGGTCGGGGTCTTGAAATGGGTGTTGCCCCAGCCGCCGCGGCCGCCCTTTGCGGCAACAAACGAGGTCTTTTCGGACATATCCGCCATAACCGCGTTCGACTCCGCCTCGCGGATTATCGTTCCGCGCGGGATTTTGATAACAAGATCCTCGCCGTTTTTACCGCGCCTGCGTCCGCCGTCGCCGCGCTTTCCGTCGGGCGCGCTGTACTTTCTCTTATAGCGGAAGTCCGCAAGAGTGGCAAGATTATCGTCGACCTCGAATATGATGTCTCCGCCCTTGCCGCCGTCGCCGCCGTCGGGTCCGCCGGATGCGACATATTTCTCGCGGTGGAAGGTCACCGCGCCGTCGCCGCCGTTTCCGGCTTTTATTTTAATTTTCGCAATATCTACAAACATATAGGTTCCTTTGCTTTCGGTTTCTTTTCGGGATTATTTTCCCTCGCGCGCCGCCTTTATATTCTCAATAAACTTGCGTGCGGTGTCGGTGATTTTTTTGTAGTCGCCGGTCTTTGCGCCCGCCGTCAGCGAGCTGCCCGCGCCTACCGCCACTGCGCCCGCCTTTATCCAATCGGCGGCGTTATCGACATCGACTCCGCCCGTGGGCATCATCTTCGCGTAGGGTATAGGCCCTCTTATGGCTCTTATTATCTTCGGCCCGTAGACGTCGCCGGGGAACACCTTGAGGATATCCGCGCCCGCCTCCATGGCGGCGACAGCCTCCTTGACGGTCATTATTCCGGGCATGACGGCAACCCTGTAGCGGTTGCACATTCTTACTGTTTCGGGGTCAAAATAAGGACTGACAACAAAGTTTGCGCCCGAGAGCATGGCTATTCTCGCTGTAGGCGCATCCATAACCGTGCCCGCGCCGAGAATCATCTGCTCGGGGGTGTAGCGCTTTGCAAGCTCCTCTATGACCTTATCCGCATGGGGCACTGTGAAAGTAAGCTCGATAGCCGCGACGCCGCCCTCGATGCACGCGTCGGCGATTCTGCTCGCCTGATCAGCACTCTCCGCTCTTACGACCGCAACGATGCCGCAGTCCTGTATTTTAGTAAGTATTTGTTCTTTATCCATTTTTTTACTCTCCTCTCTTATCTCTGCACTCTTGCGCCCGCGCCGTTCATAACGGCCTCGACCTCGCGCTTGCTCGCCATGGAGGTGTCGCCCGGCGTGGTCATAGCCAGAGCGCCGTGCGCTATGCCGCAGTTGACGGCATACTGAGGCTCGCCCTCGGTCATAAGCCCGTAGATAAGTCCCGAAGCGAACGAATCGCCTCCGCCCACGCGGTCGAATATCTCGAGCGCATCGAGCTTCATGCCCTCATAGAGCTTACCGTCCGTCCAGCAGATGGCGCTCCAATCGTTGACAGTAGCTGTCTTGACGGTTCTGAGCGTAGTCGCAACCACCTTGAAATTCGGATAAATCTTGACGGCGTTCTCTATCATTTTGCAATAGCCTTCGACATTGAGCTTCTTGAGTCCCGCGTCGTTACCCTCGACCTCAAGACCGAGACAGGCGGTGAAGTCCTCCTCGTTGCCTATCATGACGTCGATATATTTTGCGATTTCGCGGTTGACCTGCCGAGCCTTTTCAAGTCCGCCTATGCCCTTCCAGAGCGAGGGACGGTAGTTGAGGTCATAGGAGACGACGGTGCCGTATTCCTTGGCCTTTTTGACTGCGGCTATAACGGTCTCCGCGCTCGTCTCGGACAGAGCGGCAAAAATTCCGCCCGTGTGCAGCCAGCGGACGCCGAGCTTGCCGAAGATATAGTCCCAATCAACATCCTCGGCTCTGAGCTGAGATGCCGCAGTATTGCCTCTGTCGGACACTCCAACGGCTCCGCGTATACCGTAGCCGCGCTCGGTAAAATTGAGCCCGTTTCGGACATTTCTGCCGATGCCGTCATAGCTCATCCATTTTATAAACGAGGTATCGACTCCGCCCTGAAGAATAAAGTCCTCTATGAGCCTGCCGACCTCGTTATCGGCAAGGGCGGTTATGACTGCGGTACGCAGCCCGAAGCAGCGGCGTAGGCCGCGGGCGACATTGTATTCTCC
>ENA-UESH01001628-UESH01001628.1-human-gut-metagenome-genome-assembly--contig:-NODE-1628-length-15156-cov-3.980105_pt1 | contig 15156 bp, 13 predicted proteins | sample MGYA00243001_ERZ508002 | MGnify/ENA primary metagenome ERZ508002 (study PRJEB26167, sample SAMN06115447) | human gut metagenome | host: Homo sapiens | place: China:Anhui | collected 2015-08-07... | reverse complement strand
GGATCGTGGACGAGTCCAAGGTTGTGGACACCATCGGCAAGTTCCCGCTGCCGGTTGAGGTGATTCCGTTCGGCGCAGGCCAGGTCGTCAAGAAGTTCGAATCCCGCGGCTACAAGCCGGTGCTTCGCCTCGACGCCGAAGGCCAGCCGGTGCGCACCGACGAGAACAACTACGTGGTCGATCTGCACCTCGAATGCATCGAACACCCGGAGGCTCTGGCCGACGATCTCATCAACACCGTTGGCGTGGTGGAGCACGGCCTGTTCCTGCACATGGTGGACCAGGTCATCGTGGGCGATCCCAACGGTCCGCGCGTGCTCACCAACTCCAACAAGTGAGTTTGAAGTAGCGTAAGTTCCGCATTTTCCGCGGATTTTCGCGAACCTACACGAAACCATATGAGGCTGTGCGTTCAACTTCGAACGCACAGCCTTCTTTTTGCATCTATTGATTTTCGATTCTCGTACTTTTCGTTTATTTCTTTGCAATATGCAAAAATCCCGCATACCTCAAGAAGACATACGGGATTTTGTTTAAGCGACGCTTCAACCGCGCCTGAAGACTACTTGCGCTGGTGGCGAGTCTTACGAAGCAGTTTGCGGTGCTTCTTCTTGCTCATCCGCTTGCGGCGCTTCTTGATGACCGAGCCCATCTCAGCCTCCGTTCTTAAACTCAAAGGGTAAAAGTTTGCAACTTGCCCAATACTACACTGCTTCGGGGACTAACGCACACAACCGCATTCATATGGTGGAAGCACGCACCTTTTTATCGGAAGATCAGGCAAACGCAGTCCGCATGGTCCACGGCTGAATCTTACGTGAATCATGCATGAATCATAGGATCGCACAACCAGCCGTAGGCAGTATCACAGCGGGAACTGCTGGTAGAAGCGCTGCACCGAATCCTTGGCTCCCGTGGCTTGGAACACCACGGTATCGTTGCGCCAGACCGCGATGGCCTTGGTTTCGTCGTCCGGATCGGTTTTGGCGCTATAGGCGCCGGTCGCTTCACCGGAAACCTTCACATTGCCGCCGCCCAGCTCCTTGCCGGTCATGGCACCGGTCAGATTGTCATACTGACTTTGCGCATCATCAGACTGAGACCATTGCGCCACTTTCAAGGTGATACCCTGACCGTCCTTGCCCGTGGAATACGTCAACGTGTACTCCTCGACCGGGGAAGCGCCGCTCCACGAAGTGCTGGCATCGGCCTTGGTGCGCGCGAAATTCAACACGGAATCAGGCATGGCCTTCAACAGTTCGCTGGCGTCATCCGGCAACGCCACAGCGTCAATGGACGGCGTGGTCGGCTCAGAGGCATCCTGCGACGCGCCCTGCGAGGTGGTGGTGCCCTGAGTGGACGCTTCATCGCCCTTGTTCAGAGCCCAGCCGGGCCAGATGAAAGCGGACACCAAGGCGAGCACGACCACCAAAGCGGCGGCAATGACAGCCACGATCAGTTTGCCATGAGAAGAGGAAGTTTGCGTAGTAGACATGGCTGTTATTCTTTCATATCCGTGAGACGCTCGAATCCAGAAACCGTGATCTCGCCATCATCCCGCACCAGCACCCCCTTAATATCTCCGAAAACGATTGTCCCAAAATATCCGTATTGTCGGCGATATGGCAAAGACGTCCTCGCAATTTGTATGTTCCGAATGCGGCTGGAGCGGGCCGAAATGGCTGGGCCGCTGCCCTGAATGCGGCCAGTGGGGCACCATCGAGGAATTCCATGAAGCGCGCCCCTCCGCATCGTCACGCACCGCCGCTCCCGGACGCACATCGCGCACGCTATCGCATGCAGTGCCCGATTCCGCGGCGAAACCGATCACGGAAATCAGTACGGAAAACATTTCCAGAATCGACACTGGGTTCACGGAATTCAACCGCGTACTTGGCGGCGGCATCGTTCCCGGTTCCGTCACGCTTATCGCGGGCGAACCGGGTATCGGCAAATCAACGCTGCTGCTGGAGGCCGCAGGCAATGTTGCCCGTCTTTCCGCCGCACAGCCCGAACGCAACACGGTGCTCTATATTTCCGGTGAGGAATCGCAGGCGCAGGTGCGCATGAGGGCCTCGCGCATCGGCGCGGTCGAACCGAATCTGCTTCTGGCCGCCACCACCGACCTGTCAACCGCGCTGGGGCTTATCGAACAATGCAAGCCTGCGCTGGCCATCGTCGATTCCGCGCAAACCATCGTCTCGCAGGAAGTCGATGGCATCTCCGGAGGCTCGACTCAGGTGCGCGAAGTGGCGAGCGCGCTGATCGACACCGCCAAAACGCTTGATATTCCGGTATTGTTGGTCGGCCATGTCACCAAAGACGGGTCGATTGCCGGCCCGCGCACGTTGGAACATTTGGTTGATGTGGTCTGCCAGTTCGAGGGCGACACCGAAACCGCATTGCGTATGCTGCGCGCGGTGAAAAACCGTTTCGGCCCTACTGATGAGGTCGGCTGTTTCGATATGAGCGGCGAAGGCATCGAAGAGGTGACGGACCCGTCCGGACTGTTTCTTTCCTCGTCCAATTCCGCAGATCCCTCTCCGGTGGAGGGCACGTGCGTGACCTTCACGTTGGACGGTCATCGCAGTCTTCCCATCGAAGTGCAGTCGCTGGTCACCAAATCCGTACTGCCAACGCCACGACGTGCCGCGAACGGCGTCGACGCCAACCGCATCGCCATGCTGGTGGCGGTGCTATACAGGCATGGCAACGTCAATCTTTTGGCGAACGATCTGTATATTTCCACCATCGCCGGAGGCCAGGCGCGCGAGCCCGGATGCGATCTGGCGATCGTCGGCGCATTGGCGAGCGCCTCGAAATCGAAGGCGATCAGCCGCACCACATGTGCGATTGGCGAGATTTCGTTGACCGGGCAGGTGCGTCCGGTGCCGCGATTGGAATACCGGTTGCGCGAAGCCGCCCGTCTTGGTTTCACCACCGCTGTAGTGCCGACATTACGTAGAGAAATCGCAATTCCCGGATTGTCGATCGTTCAGGTCGACACATTGCAGGATGCGCTTGGCGCCATGTTGCGATAATACACACCCTACATACCGTTTTCGCATGTATGCACGCGAAACATATACATTATGTTATTTTTTTAACCTATACAAGTGGGGCTCTTACGTAAATGCTTACGTAAGAGCCCCACTATTTTTGAATACTGATACGTTTTTACTGGAAATATCAGCATTCATTAATCACTGTCATTATCGTGATTATTATTGCGATCATCGTTGTGATTAGCATCAGGCAGTAATTCGCTTGGTTTCCTCGACATTGCGCTTCAGCTCGTCGATCAAATCCTGTGCGGAATCGAATTTGATTTGAGGACGCAGGAATCCCACGAATTCCACACGTACCTGGTGATCGTATAAATCAAGCCAATCGTCGGTGACGGCATAGGCTTCGACCACGCGATACGGCGAATGATCGGCAAGTCGCGCGTCCACGGCAGAGGAATCGAACTGCTGCGAAACACCTTCGGAAGCGCCCTGCGCATCATCGTCCGCCGTCTTCGCGCCCAAGTCCACAAGCCAACCGGCGTATACGCCGTCGACCGGCAGATAGCCTGCCACATTCTCGCTCAGATTCGCCGTGGGGAAGCCGATGGTGCGTCCACGTTCCTCGCCATGCACCACGGCACCTTCCACGGCATGCGGATGTCCCAGAATCGCGTCGGCGTCTTTGATGCGCCCCTGGCCCAGCAGGTAGCGCACATTCGTGGAGCTCCACACGCGCACGGCCTTCGCCTGGTTTTTCTTGCTCCATGCGCGACGTTCCGCCTTGGACGCGCCTTCCAGCGGATCGGCCGGCTCACCATGGTCGGTGGGCATAACCGGCTTCGCATTGGCTGGCACGCGGGTTTCGCCCGGTCCACGATCGTCGACCACGTCAAGCTGGAACACGCCGGTGGCGAGCGCCAGATTCTCGATGGCCTTCACATCGCCGGCACGGTTCGCACCCATGGCCGCATCGGATCCGAGCACTAGCGAGCGCATGCCCAGCTTGCCCACCATTTGTCCGAGGAAGAATCGGTACGATTTCGCCGCGAACGCCAGCGTGTAACGCACGATGAGCGTGTAATCCACGCCCAGCTTGTTGATGGCGCGCAGACGCTCCTGCATGCCGGTGAGCGCCTGCGCGTCGATCATGCCCGCCGGCGGCTCCTGGCCACCGTTTTGCGCCGCGTAGCCGTGCACGAGCGCTGGGCGTGGATCGAACAGCACCACCACGGAGAAGGACTGTTCCTTCTTGGCGAGTTCCACCACGCGGCGAATCACCGCCTGATGGCCCTGATGCATGCCATCGAACGAACCGATGGTCACCACGGATTTCTTATCGTTGCTCAGCGTAGGCCAATCCACCATGCCGCTGGCATCAGGCGTGAGCGTGATTGTCTTCATCATGTCCTTCTTGTGTATGAATTCGTATCTGTAGTCTGATTGGATGGTTCAGTTGAATACCGCGACCGGTTTAGCCTCACCGCGTTTCGCACGTTCGAGGATGGCGACCAAATCGTTGGTTTCCTCAACGTACGCCGCCGTGGTCGTACGTATGTCATGCGCGATTCTGCGTCCGAAACGCAAGTCGGCCGCTTCCTGATCGCTCACGGCCAGCATATTCATGGAAGCCGCCGCGCTGGCCACGGGATCGAGCGCATGATCGAGCGCATGATCTGCATCGTCAAGCACTGCACGATTGCGCGTCACTTCCATGCCTTCACGATTGGTGAATGTTTTGGATTCAGCGTGGGCGCTCATGACGTTGGGCATATTCACTGAGAATCTGCCGACACGTGTGCGTCGCAGCATCGTCAGATGGCCTCCCAACCCGAGTTCCTCACCCAGATCGCGTGCGAGCGCGCGAATGTAGGTACCTGCGGAACAGGTCACGGTCACGTCGAGTTCCATAACGGGCTGCATATCTTCATACGGTGCAGTGTCGGCAATCCATCCATCTCCTGCCCTCTCGGCCACGACTGCGCCAGCAAGTTCCGTGCCGGCACGATCGCTATGCGTGTAGCCGTAACGCGCCTGCCGCACGTTGAACTCTTCGATGGTCACAGGACGTGCCTTAAGCTCCACATCCTTGCCTTCGCGCGCCAGATCATAGGCACGCTGGCCATTGACCTTAATGGCGGAGTAGACGTTCGGTACCTGTTCGATGCGCCCGGTGAACCGTTCTGTGATCAGCTGTTCCACGGCTTGACGCGAAGGAAAGTTCACTGCCCGCTCCCCCGCCGGCAACAGCTCGCCTTCGGCATCGTCCGTAGTGGTGCGCTGTCCAAGGCGAATGGTGGCCTCGTACGTTTTGTTATGGTCGACAATGTAGTTGAGCAGTCGCGTGGCATTGCCGAAACCCACCACCAGCACGCCGGTGGCCATCGGGTCGAGCGTGCCAGCATGGCCGACACGCTTCATATGCAGGGCGCCGCGCACGGCCGCGACCACGTCATGGCTGGTGACCCCCTGCGGCTTGTCGATGACCAGCAGGCCGGAATGTTCAGGCTTCTTCGTCATCATCCCAATCTTCGACTTCGACGTCATCATCGTCGAAATCATCGTCGTCATCCTCTTCCGGATGCTTGTACGGATCGGCTTCGCCCGCATACTGGGCGGTTTCACGAGCCTTGGCGAGTTCTTCATCACGCTTGCGCGCGATGGCGAGAATGTCTTCGATCTCATGTGCCTCGCCCGGCACCTCGTCGAATACGAATTCGAGCTGCGGGGTCAAACGCAGACCGGCCTTGGTGCCCACAAGGGAACGCAGACGACCCTTGGCTTGGTTCAGTGCCTGCTGTGCACGGCGGCGTTCGCCCTGCTCATGGCCTTCACGGCCAAGCTGGGTCCAATAGACTTTGGCGATCTGCAGATCGTTGGTCACACGCACTTCGGTGATGGTCACGTTTGTGAGACGCTTATCGTGCAATTGCGCCTCCATGGAGGATGCGATCACACGTTGGATCAACGCCGCGATGCGTGCGGCGCGAGGATTGGTTCCTGCCATTGTTGTCCTTTAATCGGGTAAGTTCTGTTGTATTACGGAACGCCCGCAGCCGTATGTCAGCTGTGGGCGTTCCTTTCTTGTTATCGATTGCTGGTTCGAATCAATCGACTACTTGCGTTCGATTTCCTGCATTTCGAAGGTCTCGATGATATCGCCAAGCTCGATGTCGTTGAACGAACCGAGGTTGATACCCGCTTCGTAGCCTTCCTTGACGGAGTTGACATCGTCCTTGAAGCGACGCAGCGAGGAGATTTCGAGATCATTGACGGTGGCGATGCCGTTGCGCAGAATACGGCACTTCGTACCGCGCTTGACTTCGCCGTCCTGCACCATAACACCTGCGATATTGCCGAACTTGGAAGAACGGAAGATCTCGCGGATCTCGGAGTGGGACGTGACGACCTCTTCGAATTCCGGCTTGAGCATGCCCTTGAGGGATGCTTCGATGTCTTCGATGGCCTTGTAGATGATCGAGTAGTACTTGATTTCCACGCCTTCGCGTTCGGCCATATCCGCCACCTGACGGTTCGGACGAACGTTGAAGCCGATGATGACGGCCTTGTCGACGGTAGCCAGGTTGACATCGTTCTGGGTGATGGCACCGACACCGCGGTGGATCACCTGGATGCCGACCTCGTCAGACACCTCGATCTTCATCAAGGAATCTTCCAGCGCCTCGACGGAACCGGAGGAATCGCCCTTGATGACGATGTTGAGCATGTCGACCTCAGCCTTGGCGAACTGCTCCTTGAGGCTTTCGAGCGACACGACCTTACGACGCTTGGCCAGCTGGGCCGCACGCTCGGTGGCCTGACGCTTTTCGGCGATCTGGCGTGCGGTACGGTCATCGGAGGCCACCAGGAACAGATCGCCTGCTGTCGGCACGGAGGTCAAACCAAGCACCTGCACCGGAGTGGACGGCGTGGCTTCCTTCATATGGGTGCCGTTTTCGTCGAGCATGGCGCGGACACGGCCATACGACGTTCCCGCGACGATGGAATCGCCGATGTGCAGAGTACCGGACTGAACGAGCACGGTTGCCACGGCACCGCGCCCCTTGTCGAGTCGGGCTTCCACGGTGGCACCGCGAGCGTCCATATCCGGGTTGGCACGCAGATCAAGTTCAGCGTCCGCGGTCAGCAGCACGGCTTCCAGCAGCTTGTCAACATTGGTGCCCTGCTTGGCGGAAATGTCGACGAACATGGTGTTGCCACCGTACTCTTCCGGAACGAGGCCGTACTCGGTGAGCTGGCCACGGACCTTGTCTGGGTTCGCGCCCGGCTTATCAATCTTGTTGACGGCCACCACGATCGGCACGTTGGCCGCCTGAGCGTGGTTGATGGCTTCCACGGTCTGCGGCATCACGCCGTCATCGGCCGCGACCACAAGGATCGCAACGTCGGTGAGTTCGGCGCCACGGGCACGCATGGCGGTGAAGGCTTCGTGGCCTGGGGTATCGAGGAACGTGATCTTACGCGGTTCGCCTTCGAGATCGACGGTCACCTGGTATGCACCGATACGCTGGGTAATGCCGCCGGCCTCACGTGCGATGACGTTGGTACGACGGATGGTGTCAAGCAGTCGGGTCTTACCATGATCGACATGGCCCATCACGGTGACGACCGGCGGACGCGGCTTCAGATCTTCATCTTCCTGAAGTTCTTCTTCGTCCAGATCGATATCGAACTGCTGCAGCAGTTCCTTGTCTTCCTCTTCGGCGGACACGATCTTGATGTCCCAGCCGATTTCCTCACCGAGGATCTGGAAGGTGGATTCGTCCAAGGACTGGGTTGCCGTGGCCATCTCACCAAGGTGGAACAGTACGGTGACCAGTGCCGCCGGATTGACGTTGATCTTCTCGGCCAGATCGGCAAGGGATGCGCCCTGACGCAGACGAACGGTCTGACCGTTGCCGGTAGGAATACGCACGCCGCCGATGACCGGGGCCTTCATCTCCTGGAATTCCTGACGCTTTGCCAGACGGTTCTTACGAGCCTTCGAGGACTTGCCGCCCTGACGACCGAACGCGCCTGCGGCACCGCCACGACCGCGACCGCCGCCGCGTGCCGGACCGTTGCTCGGAGCGCTGTTGCCGCCCTGGAAGCCGCCACCATTGGTATTGGCGCCGCCACCGAAACGGTTGCCACCACCTGCCGGACGCTGACCGCCACCCTGACCCGGACGATGCTGGCCCCACTGACCCGGCTTCGCACCGGTGCCTTGGCCCGGACGACCACGGAAACCTCCACGCTGGCCGTCGTTATACTTGCCCACGGACACCTCCACGGTGGGCGCGGCCCTGACCAGGGCGGCCGCCGCGACGACCTTCGCCATTGTTATTGTTGTTGGCGTTCGGACGGTTCATCGGATGCGGACGCGGAATGTCACCCGGAGTCGGGGTATGCATGCCCTGCTTGCGGCTGAACGGATTGTTACCCGGACGTGGGCCCGGAGTGTGCGGCTTCGCACCATTGGCGGCATTGTTGCCATTGCCGCCCTGCGGAGCATTGGTATTGTTATTGTTGCGCTGTGCGCGAGGTCCCGGAACCGGAGCCGGCTTGCCGCCCTGACGGCGTTCGCCCTGCGGACGCGGAGCGTTGCCGTTGGCACGATTGCCATGCTGGCGGGAATCACCCGGACGAGGCATGCGATGGCCGGGCTTCGGGGCTTCGGACTTGGACGCTGCAGGACGTGCCGGCTTTGGAGCGGCAGGCTTTGCCGCGGATGCCGCGGGAGCAGCCGGAGTGGCACGAGGCGCAGGAGTAGGCGAAGCTGCCGGGGCAGCCGGCTTCTTGGCCGGGACCGCAGGCTTCTTGGATTCGGATGCGTTGCCCTGCGCGTTGGAAGCGAAAGCATTCCTCAGCTTACGGGCAACCGGAGGTTCAACGGTAGACGATGCGGACTTCACAAATTCGCCCATCGCCTCAAGTTTGTTCAAAACAGTCTTGCTGTCAACGCCAAGTTCCTTGGCAAGTTCATATACGCGTGCTTTCGGCACTCAATTTCTCCTATCTTGGGCCGCGCGCATACGAGCGCGACCGCTACTGATTCACGGCGAGCTTGTTCCTTCTCATCGTGCAACCATGTTCGTGATACCTCGTCTTTTCCCTGGGCATGACGGCACGTACCCCCACGCTTTGGATTATCGAGTCCAGCATACTCAAGCCCGTGGATTGAACGCCCACGGGCTTACCGCTGCTGAAAGTGTTGGTTATTCGGCGGTTTCCCCGCTGGCCGAAGCCTGCGCTTCGGCCATCTTCTTGGCGTGTGCCTCGGCGGATTCGATGCCGATCTTCCATCCGGTCAGCTTGGCGGCCAAACGTGCGTTCTGGCCTTCCTTGCCGATGGCCAGCGACAGCTGATCATCATGAATGAAGGCGATTGCGGTCTGGTTCTTCTCGCTGATTACCTGCACACCGGTGGCGACCGCCGGAGACAGTGCCGCCGCGACGAACTTCGCCGGATCGGCAGACCAGTCGACGATATCGATCTTCTCCGGCCCAAGGTTCTCCATCACCGCACGCACGCGAGCACCGCCGGGGCCGATCAGAGCGCCCTTCGGATTGACGCCCTCGGTGTTGGCTCGCACCGCGATCTTGGTACGGGCACCGGCCTCACGCGCGATGGCCATGATCGAGACGGCACCGGAAACCAGTTCCGGAACCTCACGTTCGAACAGACGGCGAACCAGCTCGGGATGGGAGCGGGACACCACGATTTCCGGGCCTTTGAGGCCACGTGCGACATTCACCACATACACGCGGATGCGCTCACCATGGCGGTAACGCTCTCCCGGCACCTGTTCACGACGCGGCAGCAACGCTTCGACGTCGCCAACGGCCACGTGCACATTGGAGGTGTCCTTCACATCCTGCTGCACAATGCCGGTGATCAGCTTGCCCTTCTGCCCGGAGAACGCGCCGAACACCTTGTCGTCCTCGGCCTTGCGGAACAGCTGGCTGATGACCTGACGCGCGGTGGCGGCGGCCAGACGGCCGAAGTCGCGCGGGGTGTCATCATATTCCTCGCCCAGAGTCGGCGCAGGGTGCGGATTATCCTCGGTCGGCTCGACGGGGATCTCATCCTGAGCCCAAACGGTAAAGCTTCCGGCACGCGGATCAAGCTCCACACGAGCATGCTTCGCCGCGTGCGGCGTTTTCAGATATGCCAGTCGCAATGCTTCCGAGAGTGCGGCATCCAGCGTCTCGGGATCGATTCCCTGCCCAGCTGCGAGCTGGTGCATTCCTGCCAGGTCCAGTTCCATACTTCCAAGACCTCCTATATGAAGTTATTCCGAGCGCTCGGCCCAATGGTCACAGTCGACTATTAGTCTAATGTTTCATGCAGACACGCTCCCCGTTTTTCCCCTTGGCCTTGTCGACTGTCAGACGCGCCTGCGTCTTGGTGTGCGCGAGCGCCCTTGTGGCATCACTGGCCGCGTGTTCCGCTCCTCGAATCGCAGGTCGCGCCGAAGCCGAACAGCAGCCAAGTCCTTGCGAAAGGGCGTATGCAGACGCGACTGCCAACGCCGACATCATGGCAGACAGGTCACGCCATATCGTCATGCGCTATCTTGCCGCGCAGGAGGCGGTTTCAGATTGGGCCAACACCGCGGCATATTGCCCGGCGCGATTCGCCGATGGCACGTTGCGCAGCGCGCAGGCCCGTCACGCCGTCAGATTGATGGCCTCACGGCTTGCGATTGACATCGCACAGCCCACGCTGTCACGATGCGATGGCATTGACTCGCTTGATGTCGATACGGATTCGCTTGCAGCCATGGCTGCTGCGGAAGATCAGGTGGGGTTCGCGATGGAGGTGTTCGCCGCGCGTTCCTTCGGTCATGCGACGCTTGACATCAGCGATCGTCATAAAACCACTTCGCAACGCCTGATTTCTCTTTCCGGAGCCGAAGACAATCGTGCGAAAACCTATGATGTCACGCAGCTGCTCGCCAATCCTAATACCATCGTGGATTCCGCAACGGGCTTGTACGCGCCAACCGATGCCGTCCTGGAAATGAATTGCGCGCGCAGCGAAATCGCAGCCGTTGCGGCAAGCTCGACTTCGTCGAACGCCTCGACGAAGTCCCAAACAACCTCGGACGACCATTCGGATGACTCCCGGGAACAGTCACTGGGCATGCTCGCCAGCATGATCGCCGACCGCGTGGATCTGGCACTCGACTGGGGTTATCCGGCATTCGACGAAGCGCTATTCGCATAGCGCAGACTTGCGTACGCTGTCCGCGCAACCGTCTTCACACAATGCGACGCAGTGTTCCCGCGAATAAGACACGCCGAGCAATCGCAGACATCGCAAAAATCCCTCAATCGGATTTGACAATCGCCAAAGCTGTGGCAAAATGATGAAGTTGCTTGTTTTCAAGTAGCACAATGGATAAGTGTCCGAGCGGTCTAAGGAGCACGCCTCGAAAGCGTGTGAGGGCGAACCCCTCCGCGAGTTCGAATCTCGCCTTATCCGCAAGTAGAAAAACCGGAGCAACGGCGCTTCGGTTTTTTTATTGCTTACAGCCCTGTGGCACGTAGGAGCACATAGGAGCCAAGGTTATTGCTTTAGACGATCTGCAACTTTTATGCCTTCATTCATCGTCGCACACTTCTTCTACCCCTGAAAATGCATGCCTGTCTTAAGGCCGCTCAATCCTCGATAGAAGACGTACTGGCGTTCGATTACCCTAAAATGCAACGAATTATTACAATTGCGTCTCGATCACGGACTCGTGAGAACGACGTAACGTCGTCATGGCATTTCGCATGATTCGCGTGTTCTTTTCGAACTATATCTCGTTTTTCCGTTTTTCTTGCGATTGCGTGATGTGGTTTTGTGATGCGATATTTGGTGCGATTGTATAGCGCAATCTTCTGTGTATCCGTACAGTATGTGCTCTTACAAAGTACGTTTCGCACGAATCGCTTCGGCACGAATCGCCAACTGGTCGTCTTCCGGATATTCGATATGTTCCAGCGTCAATCCTTGCGGAGCGATCGGACCGGTGCTGCCTTCACGCAACGGCGTCGTCATTTTTTCGGCGAACCAATCCACGGAACGTTTGCCGATGCCTACCTGCACACAACCATTAACCAGCGATCGCACCATATTGCGTGCGAAAGCGTCCGCAACGATGGTGAAGCACAGCAGTCCGGATTCGACCGCAGGCGTGCGATATCGCTCCCCCATCGTATTTCCGTCGTCGATCAGCGGATGCTGCGGTATACGACGCCAATACGCGGTTTTCACCTCGCGTATGGTGGTGCCTCCAGGATTCGGGGTTGCGAACGAGCCGAAATCATGCAGGCCGATAGTCATTTCAGCAGCCTTGTTCATGGCGTCGATGTCAAGATCATCGTCGATATGCAGCACGCAATTGCGGATACGTGGATCGATTTCGCTTGATCGGTCGGCAATGCGATATACGTAAGTGCGTTCCAGTGCGGAGAAACGTGCGTCGAATCCTTCGGGAGCTTCCTCGATGGAACGAATGGCGATGTCATTCGGCAGCATGCGTTGCAGCCGTCGCTTCAACGCCATCACCGGTTCGACCTGCATATGCCCGACGCAACGTGCAAGCGTCTCCTCATTGATGTCGAGATGGCAAACTTGGTGCGACGCATGCACGCCGGTATCGGTACGACCCGCGACGGTCAGGCGCAGCGGCTCGTCATCATCGCCTTCCGGTACACGAAGAACGGTATGCAGCACTCGTTCGATTTCTCCCTGCACGGTACGCATGTCAGGCTGTTTCGCCCATCCGTAGAAATCGGTGCCGTCATATGCCAAGTCGATACGTAATCTCACGGCAATGAGCATAACAAAAGGCGCATAACAACATATGACAACGCATAACAAAAAGGCTGGGAACCTTTCGATTCCCAGCCTTTTCATCAGCTAGTCAAGCCTGCTTGATGCCAATCACTCGGCCTTCTCTGCGGTGGCTTCCTGAGCCTCAACCGGTGCCTCTTCGACAACCGGAGCTTCTTCAGCGGCAACCTTGGTTGCGGCTTCGGCTTCCTTGACCACGGCCTGCTTCGGGCTCACCGGCTCGGTGACGAGCTCGATGATGGCTGCCGGAGCGGCATCGCCACGACGCGGAGCAATCTTGACGATGCGGGTGTAGCCACCCTCACGCTGCTCCATCTGCTCGGCAATCTCGGTGAACAGCTTGTGCACGACGGACTTGTTGCGGATGACACGCATCACGCGACGACGGCTGTGCAGATCACCACGCTTGGCGAGCGTGATCAGACGCTCAGCCAGCGGACGAAGGCGCTTGGCCTTCGGCAGGGTGGTGGTGATGCGGCCACGCTGGAACAGGCTGGTAGCCATGTTCGCGAGCATAAGACGCCCATGAGCCGGGCTGGAGGCCAGACGCGGACCCTTCTTTGGTGTAGGCATTGTTTCTCCTTGAAAGCCCCGTCGGACTCAGGTGGGCAGTTGCCCGAACATCCGAATCCGACGAAGCGGTTAGGTCAAAAGCGGCGAATCACTCGTCTTCCGGCGAGAAGAAAGTGCCGCCTTCGAGGTTGTTGGTATCGAAGTTGCCCAGCGGGGAAGCCTTGAGGGCCAGACCCAAGGACTGGAGCTTTTCCTTGACTTCGTCAATGGACTTCATACCGAAATTGCGGATGTCGAGCAGATCCTGCTCGGTGTGGGCGACCAGCTCGCCGATCGTGTGGATGCCCTCGCGCTTCAGGCAGTTGTAGCTGCGCTGGGTGAGGTTGAGATCCTCGATCGGAACGGCCATCTCCGGGTTGGTTTCCTCTGCCACCGGGGCAGGTCCAACCTCGACGCCCTCAGCCTGGGTGTTGAGCTCGCGGCACAGGCCGAAGAGTTCCACCAAGGTGGAGCCTGCGGATGCGACAGCATCACGCGGGGAGATTGCCGGCTTGGTCTCCACGTCCAGGATGAGCTTGTCGAAGTCAGTGCGCTGTTCAACGCGAGTGGCTTCCACGCGATAGCTCACCTTGAGCACCGGGGAGTAAATCGAGTCGACCGGGATACGGCCGATCTCGGCGTTATCCTGCTTGTTCATCTGGGCTGGCACATAACCGCGGCCACGCTCGACGGTGAACTCGATCTCGAGCTCGCCATCTTCAGCGAGAGTTGCGATATGCATATCCGGGTTGGCGATAGTGACGCCGGCCGGCGGAGTGATATCACCCGCGGTGGCCTCGCCCTTGCCGCTCTTGCGCAGATACATGACAACCGGCTCATCGTATTCGCTGGTGAGCACGATGCCCTTGATGTTCAACAGGATCTCGGTAACGTCCTCTTCAACACCCGGCAGAGTGGTGAACTCATGCGGGACGCCGGAGATACGCACCGAAGTCACAGCCGCTCCAGGGATGGAGCTCAGGAGGGTACGGCGCAGCGAGTTGCCAAGCGTGTAGCCGAAACCAGGCTCGAGAGGCTCGATGGTGAAGCGGGAACGCTGAGGGTTGAGAGATTCCTCGGTAAGTGTCGGACGCTGTGCGATAAGCACTGTGGTTATCCTTTCAGCTTCAGGCCGGTGGTGCACTCACCGGCCATAAGCGGCGTTGGATTGATGATTTCTTCTAGTGCTCAGACGCGACGGCGCTTCGGAGGACGAACGCCGTTGTGTGCCTGCGGGGTGACGTCGGTGATGGAACCGACTTCGAGTCCGGCGGACTGCAAGGAACGGATAGCGGTTTCACGACCGGAACCCGGGCCCTTCACGAACACGTCGACCTTCTTCAGACCGTGCTCCATAGCCTTGCGGGCTGCGGATTCAGCGGCCATACCAGCGGCGTACGGCGTGGACTTACGGGAGCCCTTGAAACCGACATCGCCACCGGACGCCCAAGACACAACTGCGCCGGACGGGTCGGTGATCGAAATAATAGTGTTGTTGAAAGTGGACTTGATGTGCGCCTGCCCAACCGGGACCGACTTGCGGTCGCGGCGACGCGGCTTGCGCGCGGCTTGCTTTTGAGCTGCCATTGACCCTCGTTTCCTAATAACGAATTTGCTTTGTTGTTCAGGCGATGAAACTTACGTCTCGTGGTCTGAACTGACAGCCACCTATTACTTGGTGGCCTTCTTCTTTCCGGCGACCGTGCGCTTCGGGCCCTTGCGGGTACGAGCATTGGTCTTGGTGCGCTG
>ENA-UESH01001621-UESH01001621.1-human-gut-metagenome-genome-assembly--contig:-NODE-1621-length-15195-cov-4.573621_pt1 | contig 15195 bp, 9 predicted proteins | sample MGYA00243001_ERZ508002 | MGnify/ENA primary metagenome ERZ508002 (study PRJEB26167, sample SAMN06115447) | human gut metagenome | host: Homo sapiens | place: China:Anhui | collected 2015-08-07 | study... | reverse complement strand
ACAAAAGAAATCTCAATGATTAGCGGGAATAGTCCTAAAACAATTAATATGAATCGCTACAGATTACGTAAGGCTTTGAACTTACCAACAGAAAAAGACCTGGTGGAATACTTGCAAAACTTCTAAAGTTACCATTACAGCAGATGCTATGTTTGTAGATATAACATCACAAGATTTATTGTTGTATTTCAGCTATTTACAAATATTGTTGTAGATTAAAAACTCATAGATTTCACCCTCTTTGTAGACATTTTACAGATCATTCTTCATAGGAATACTCCAAATTATATCTCTTTCTTTGCCATGTGAGAAACAAATGTTATTAACCTTAAAAACTATCACACATGGGTAAAATTAAAAAGTATTCCTTAATACAAAGAGCCGCTTTGTTGGCCTTGCTCTTTGTATGTTTGGTACCGCTAAGTTCTTTAGCACAAACCATCCAATTAACCGGTACAGTAACCGACACCAAAGGAGAAACTCTCATTGGCGCCAGTGTTTTGGAAAAAGGTACAACCAATGGTTGCATTACCGACATCGACGGTAACTTTGCACTGACTGTTGCTCCTAATGCGACAATGGTAATCTCTTATGTGGGCTATGTCGCTCAAGAGATTCCTCTGAACGGACAAAAAGTATTGAAAGTAACTCTAAAAGATGATACTGAAATGCTGGATGAAGTTGTAGTAATCGGTTATGGTACAATGAAGAAAAGTGATATGACCGGAGCTATTTCTTCAGTTGACACAGAAGAATTGACCAAGCGTGCTACAACCAATCCCGCCGAAGCATTGCAGGGAAAAATTGCCGGCGTAAATATTATGAAGGCCGGTGGTAATGCGGGTGCAGGTATTTCTGTCAAGATTCGTGGTGTAAAATCTTTCGGCAGCAATGAGCCACTTTATATTATCGATGGTTTCCCCGGAGATATTGATAATGTTAATCCGCAGGATATCCAGTCTATGGAGGTACTAAAGGATGGTGCCGCTGCCGCTATCTATGGTTCGGTAGCTGCCAATGGAGTAATCATCATCACTACTAAGAATGGCAAGAAAGGTGAAACACATATTGATTTCAATACATACTTGAGCATGACTACTGTAGCCAACAAACTGGAAATGACCAATGCGGAGCAGTATAAGAATACGATCAAAACCATGTTCGAAAATGCAGGCAAACCGGTTCCCGCCTATTGTACCAGCGATACGGGCATAAACACAGACTGGCAGGATCTGATGCTTCGCAACGGTTTATCCCAAAACTATATGTTCAGTGTGCGCGGTGGCAGCGAAACGGCACAATATTCCGTATCCTATAACCATGCTGACGACAAGGGTATCTTTCTGGGCAATAACTTCCGCCAGGACAATGCCCGCATGAAAATGCACATGAGCAAATACATCTTCGACATTGATGCCAACTTGAGCTTCCGCTATACCAAGAGCAAACAGCCACAGTACAGTTTGCGTGAGATGTACGGTCTTTCTCCGTTGCTTCCCGTTTATGACGAGAATGAGAAATACGGCTTTGCCTTGACGCAATCGCTCGGATTGCCAAACAACAATAACGTGATGGCCGACCACGTCTACAACGAAGCCGCTACCAAGAAGTTCTATACCAATGCCAACGTATCACTGGGTGTGAAGCTCGCTCCCTGGTTGAACTTTAAAACCAGCTATGCCTACCGTGGCTTGCACTACCGTTACGTGGAGCACAATCCGGATTACATTTCTAATGCACAAGGTCCCCACAACTACCCCGAGCACTACGAGGGAACTTATTATTGGGAAGAGCAAACCATTGACAACGTGCTGACTTTCAATAAAGATTTCGACAAGCACAGTTTGAATGTAATGGCCGGTTCTTCTATCACTTCCACCAAATATACCGACAATGGCGTAGGTGTAACCGGTAAGTCTACCAAATACTACATTGATGCCAACGGCAACCTGGCCACCAAGGACGAGGCAGCCGGTTTCCTCGACCCGAGTTTTGATACAGTGGATGCAGGTATCGGAGGAACGTTCTACGGTGACGGCGAAAAATACAAATATAACCGCGCCTCTTTCTTCGGACGCGTGAACTATAACTACGACAACCGTTACCTCATCCAGGCCACCATGCGCTACGACGGTTCTTCCAAATTCGGCGTGAACAACCGCTGGGGTTGTTTCCCTTCTGTAGCTGTAGGCTGGAGAATCAGTGAAGAAGCCTTCTATCCGAAAGATTTCTTCATCAATAGCCTGAAGTTCCGTGCCAGCTGGGGACGCCTCGGCAACGAGAACGCTTTGGGATATTATGACTTCCAGGCCTTGATTCTGTCTCGCAACAATCGTTACGGCGGCTACATACAAGGTGGCAACGCCTGGCCGGGTTCTGCTTCATGGACTATGGAAAACCGCGGTCTGAAATGGGAAACTACCGACACCAAAAACATCGGTTTCGACTTTGGCATGCTCAGCAACAAACTGACAGGTAGCATCAACTACTACATCAACCAGACGGAAGATTTGCTGATTACCAAGCGCCTCTCTCCCTCTGCCGGCTACCAGAATCCCATTCTGAACGTGGGTAAGATTCGCAACAACGGTGTGGAACTGGAAGTGAACTGGACCGACAAAATCAAGGACTTTGAATACAACGTGGGCTTCAACTTCTCCACAACCAAGAATAAAGTAGTGGAACTGGCAGACAAAGGACAAGCACTGCCCGCCACCGGTCTGCTGTACGATACCGACCATATCCCGGCATACGCCAAAGAAGGCAAACCTATCAGCGGATTCTATCTATATCGTACAGATGGGATTTTCCAAAGCGATGCGGAAGCTGAAGCTTGGAATGCCGAACACGGAACTATTGTCATCGTCAACGGCAAAGAAGAATGGGTAGGCATACAGCCCAACGCCAAGGCCGGAGATATACGTTTTAAAGATCTGGATAACAATGGTGTTCTTGATGAAGATGACAAAGAATACTGCGGAACAGGTATCCCTAAATTCGAAACTAACCTCAATTTCTCCGCTTCTTACAAAGGTTTCGACCTCTCTTTCAGTTTGAGTGGTGTATTCGGACATAAGATTTACAACGGTAACCGCTACTTCTATGAATCCATGAATGCTCCCCTCAATATGCTGAGCACCGTAGCCAACGCCTGGACACCGGAAAACACACATACCGACATTCCACGTGCCGTGAACGGCGACCCCAACGGTAACTCCCGCGAAAGCGAACGCTTTCTGGAGAATGGTAGTTTCGTCCGCTTGCGCCAGGCTCAAATCGGATATACACTGCCCGTATCTCTGCTGAAGAAAGTGAAAATAGAAAAGCTCCGCTTCTATATCAGCGGTGACAATCTGTTCACCATTACCGGTTACTCCGGCGTAGACCCGGAATTCTCAACCAGCAGCCCACTGAACTCCGGTGTAGACAGATACATCTATCCGTTTACCCGCTCCTACACCGTGGGTGCACAGCTTACATTCTAATGTTTAACTTAAATATAAAAGAAACGATATGAAAAAAGTTCTATATATAGCAAGTATGTGTCTCGCAATGGCTTTTACGTCTTGCGATGACTTCCTGACTGTTTCTTCTCCCGACAAGCTGACTACCGGTAACTTTTGGAGAGACCAAAAAGATGCAGAAGCCACCCTGGCTTCGGCATACGCCCAACTCTACCACGGCGACAGCTATGCCACCAGTGAAGTGCGCTGGCCGGTGGAAGCTTACCGCACCGACCTTTACGATGTAGGTAACGATGCCAACAATTACCAAACTTGGACAGACATCTACAACTTCACCTATACCAACGGAAATACACAGTTCTCTTATTACTACCAAGACCTTTACCGGGGTATCAACTTCACCAATCAGGTATTGGAGTACGCACCCAAAATCCCAGCAGAAAACATCACCGAAGCCAAACGCGGAGAGATTATTGCCGAGGCTCATTTTCTGAGAGGTTACTTCCACATGATGCTGTTGCTGAACTGGGAGAAAATTATCCTGCGCGACATCTACATTTCAGATGCAGCCGACCTGAACAAGCCATTGAGCGACCGGGTGGCTTGCTGGGAACTGGTAATAAGCGAATTGTCGCAAGCCACTGCATTGCCTGCCACACGCCCCGGCTCAGAACTGGGTCGCGCCACTTCGGGAGCAGCCAATGCCTACCTGGGATTTGCCTACCTGACACGTGCTTATGAAGAACCTGCCAATGAGTCGGCCCACTTAACAGCAGCACTGAAGGCCCTGAATGAAGTGCAAGGCTACGAACTGGTAGACAGCGACAAGATGCTGCAAATGTTCAACGGCAAGAACAAGAATTGCCCGGAATCCATCTTCGAGTTGCAATATTCTGCCAACACTGACAATGGCGCCAGCTACTACTCATACGTACACTGTTTCATTGCCTGCTCTGAGATTGGCGGTTGGGATGAAATCCTGCCCAGCGCCCGCCTGGTGGAAGAGTACAAGAAAGAAGGCAGAAAGACATCGGACGGGTTGTACGACCAACGTCTTTATAATACGATTTACTTCAAGGATGACTACTTCAACGACGCTGATAACGGCGAACTGATTTTTGGAGAGTTCACTTACGACGAGTGTTTCTGGAGATGGAGACAGAACGAGAATAAGAAGTATGTGGATGCAAACGGCAATATCATTGATATCCCGACAGGAGAAGACACAGACGAATATCTGGAATCTCATGGTGGCGTGAAAGATGTATACGACCGCCCCAACTTCCGCCGCTTCACTCCGGAAACATATGAGGAACTGAGAGACTACTGTCCGTTCAACATTCCTTTGATGCGCTATGCTAACGTTATGTTGATGAAAGCCGAAGTACTGAACAAGCAAGGACATCCCGAGCAAGCCATTCCTCTAATTAACGAAATCAGAGCCAAGCATGGAAAAATGCCTGCTATGAAAGGAACATCACAAGCCGAAGTACAGGCTCAAATAGAACATGAACGCATCATCGAGTTCCCACTGGAAAGCTACCGCTGGTACGACCTGCGCCGCTGGGGCAAACTGAGCGAGGTGCTGGGCAAACGCGGATTTTCGGAAGGTAAGCACAACTTCTTCCCGATTCCTTTGTGGGAAGTCAACGCAAACTCTGCGTTAAACAACACTACAGAAGGAACTGAAGAATAATCCTCTCTTTAAATATACCAAAATAAGGCGGCGTTTGCCTGCGGCGATGCCGCCTTATTTACCTTTAAATGAATTATCTTTGCCCTCAAAAACGACATAGATATGTTTACAATTATCGGACTGATGCTCACAGGAATGCTGCTGGGCTACCTCTTACGGAAACGGAATTTAAGTAAAATACATAAGGTTATCACAGTACTGATCTGGGTACTGCTCTTCATTCTCGGTATTGAAGTGGGAGGAAACGAGCAGATTATCAAAGGACTGCACACCATTGGCCTTGAAGCCGTCATACTCACCATAGGTGGAACTCTGGGAAGTGTGATTGCCGCTTGGGCACTGTGGAGGGCCTTATACAAACGGAAAGGAGGACAAGCATGAAAGGAAGTCTTATCATAGTCGGCTTTTTTGTGCTGGGGACACTTTGCGGAGTCTTTCACCTGATACCTATCGACATCGTAGTAGATAGTAAAGTCAGCTTTTATGCACTTTGCGCACTGATGTTCAGTGTAGGGCTAAGTGTAGGCAATGACCCGCAAACGTTGAAAAATTTCCGTTCACTCAATCCACGGTTGATATTCCTGCCTATCATGACCATTCTGGGCACGTTGGCAGGTTCTGCCGCAGTCAGCCTGATACTGACACACCGTTCCCTGACAGATTGCCTGGCTGTAGGTTCGGGCTTCGGTTACTATTCACTCTCCAGTATCTTTATTACCGAATATAAAGGAGCTGAATTAGGGACAATTGCCCTGCTCGCCAACATCAGCCGTGAGATTCTGACCCTGCTGGCTGCACCATTACTGGTGCGCTGGTTCGGCAACCTCGCCCCTATCTCTGCCGGAGGGGCAACTACGATGGACACCACACTGCCCATCATTACACGAACGGCCGGACAACAGTTTGTAGTTGTCTCCATCTTCCACGGATTTGTAGTGGATTTCAGCGTTCCGTTCCTTGTGACACTGTTTTGTTCTATTTAATACTGTTTTGAAATGACAGCTTAGAAGCGAATTGGTACGCGGACGACACAGACGAAGCGGACAAACGCGGATTTTAATTTTCATTTCAGAACTTAAAGCAAATTATCATGAAAGCTAAAGTATATACCTTACTCTTTTCCTCATTGCTTTGTGTTTCTGCCCTGGCTGATAACGAACCTTGGCAGAACCCACAAATCAACGAGATAAACAGAGAGCCGATGTATGCGCACTTCATCCCATTTACGAATGAAGCCAACGCTTTGAAACAACGCTCTCTCCCCGCCGATGTGCGTTTCGATGTGAATCCCGCGACAGAAAGACGAGTTTCTCTGGATGGAACCTGGAAATTCCTGTTCGCAAAGAATAACGATCTTTGTCCCAAGGATTTCCATAAACCCGGATACAATACCCGGAAATGGAGCAAAATACAAGTTCCCGGAAGTTGGGAACTGCAAGGATTCGATGCTCCTATCTATACGGATACCCGCTATCCATTTCCTGCCAATCCTCCGTATGTGCCCACCGATTACAATCCGGTAGGAGCTTACATCCGTGAGTTTACCGTCCCGAATGGTTGGGAAGGTATGGATATCTTCCTTGACTTCGAAGGAGTGGAATCCGCTTATTATGTATGGGTGAACGGTGAGCTTGCCGGATATGCCGAAGACAGCCGTCTACCGTCTCACTTCAACGTTACGAAGCTGTTGAAAAAAGGCAGTAATAAACTTGCCGTGAAAGTATTCCGTTACAGCGACGGCTCCTATCTTGAAGGGCAAGACTACTGGAAATACAGTGGCATTGAGCGGGATGTATATCTCTATGCCCGTCCGCAAAGCCGTGTCCGTGACTTCCGGATGACTGCCGAGTTAGTCAATGATTACAAAGATGGGGAACTAAACCTCGATGTATTACTTCACCAGCCGAAAGTCGGAGAAAGCGTTGAAGTCAAGGTATTGGATAAAGGCAAGGAGATTTACAACCGGAAGAAGTCCATCACTTCCATCACTGATACTCTGTTCAGCCAACAGGAGATTTTCCCGAATATACGTGCATGGAATGCTGAAACGCCAAATACTTACACATTAGTAGTCAGCACCTTCGACGCCCAGGGAAAACCTCTGGAATCTTTCACTCACCTTTTTGGTTTCCGCACGGTAGAGATGCGCAACGGAATGCAGATGATCAACGGGAAAGCAGTACTGTTTAAAGGAGTAAACCGTCACGAGCACGATCCACACAAAGGGCGCACTATCAGTGTCGCTTCCATGATACATGATATTCAGTTGATGAAACAGTTTAATCTGAACGGTGTACGCAACTGCCACTATCCGAACTACTCTGCCTGGTACGAGCTTTGCACCGAATTCGGTCTGTACATGGTGGATGAAGCCAATATCGAAAGTCACGGCATGATGGATCACAAGGATGGAACGCTGGCTAATTATCCGGACTGGGAACTCCCCTTCATGCAACGCATGAGCCGCATGATTGCACGCGACCGTAACTACTCAGCTATCGTCACCTGGTCCATGGGTAATGAATCCGGGTATGGCAAACATTTTGAAACGCTGTACGATTATACTAAGAAAGTAGATCCTACCCGTCCGGTACAATACGAAGGAGGCGGCTACGATGCAAAAAGCGACATTTACTGTCCGATGTATGCACGTATCTGGTCACTGCGCCGCCACATCAATCAGCGTGACAAACGCCCCTTGATTATGTGTGAGTACGCCCATGCGATGGGTAACAGCGTAGGAAACTTCCAGGATTACTGGGATTTGATTTATAAGTATGACCAGCTACAAGGGGGATTTATCTGGGATTGGGTAGACCAGACATTCGCCATCAAAGATAAAAACAACCGTGATATCTGGGCATTCGGAGGTGACATGGGCTTTGTAGGCATCGTCAACGACTCTAACTTCTGTGCCAACGGATTGGTAGCTGCCGACCGTTCTCTCCATCCGCACATCTATGAGGTGAAGAAAGTATTGCAATACATTCACTTCGAACCGGTAGCTTTCACTCCGAACAAGATAAAAGTCAGCAATCGGCATGATTTCATCGGTTTGGAAGGATATACCCTGCGTTGGGCAGTAGAGTGCGACGGAAAAGCGGTACAAGGAGGTGAAATGGACTTCCCCGTAATCACTCCGGGAAGCTCTGCCAATATAGAATTACCCTTGAAAGCATTGCCTGCCGACGGTAAGGAATACTTCCTGACTCTGCGCGCATTCACCAAGCATGAAGCTCCGCTGATACCGAAAGGACATGAAGTGGCCATCGAGCAATGGATACTCCCCACGACTCAAATCGCCGGAAAGGTTCAGCCCGCCAACAGTACATTGGCAATAGACCGGAATAATGAAGCGATCACACTGAAAGGAAATAACTTCCAGATAACCTTCTCTACCCAAAACGGTGAGATGACAGAACTGATCTACCATGGAAAGAATCTGATTAAAGAGGGATTACAACCCAACTTCTGGCGTCCGTTGACGGACAACGATATTCCTAATGGGCATCTCAATCGCTGCGCCACCTGGAAGACTGCCGGAAAGGATGCTAAACTGGAGAATCTGGAAGTTACGGAGAAACAGCAGATTGCCACCGTAACGGCTACTTATAAAATGGAAGCGCAAGGCTCTACATTGCAAACGATCTATGATATTCATCCTGACGGTGCCGTCCGGGTGAGCATGCACTTCACCCCGGGCAAACAGGCGCTGAATGAAATGCCTCGTCTGGGTATGCGTATGATACTTCCGGCAGAATATGAAATGATGTCCTGGCTGGGACGCGGTCCGCAGGAAAACTATGCAGACCGGAAAACAGGAGCATTGATAGGCCTGTATAATGCTACGGTTTGGGAACAATTCCATCCGTATGTACGTGCTCAGGAAACAGCCAATCACTGTGATGTACGTTGGATTGCCCTGCGCAATGTTGCCGGAGAAGGTTTACTGGTTACGGGAGAAGAGCCTCTGAGCGTAAGTGCCTGGAACTTCCCGATGGAGGACATTGAATATCGTCCCTCGCAGGTAGAACGCCGTCATGGAGGAAGTATCCTGAAAAAGGATATAATTTGGCTAAACATCGATCACCAGCAGATGGGTGTGGGTGGTGACAATACCTGGGGAGCACAGGTACATCCCGAATACACCATCACGCCACACGAGTGGAAATACAATTTCACACTGCAACCGCTCGGAGCAAAGGATGATGCGGCAGAACAGGCTCATAAATGTTGGTTCTAATATGGGTACGCGGACGACACGGATAAGGCGGACGCGTACCCATTCTCCCTAAAATTATCATTTATCACCCCTAAAAAGCAATTATTAAGTTCATAATAATAACGAATATGCGACATAAGTTTATACACACCATTTGTATTACTCTGCTGGTTGCAGGCATCGCCGCCTGCACTCCCGGCAGCAAAAACACTGCGGAGAAGCGATATACCTTCAATAATATACTGGATATCGCCTACACTCCCGATACCTTGCACCGCTGCTACGGCTGGTTCACAGATGCTGGCTCGTGGATGGGTTTCACTCTTCCCGAGAAAGAGAATTGGGTAAACGGTTTCTGCGGTCCATTCAGTCTGGATATGTTCCGCCGCCAGTGGATGGCTCAATCCGCTGTTACGGTAGGTTTTAGTCAGAAAGTCTCAGATACCTTTGTGCCTGACTCCACCTGTTACTATCCCGGAGAACTGTATATGTCCGCCCATTCCGGCAACGGAACTATCACCCAGCGGCTTAACTTCGTAAGTGCCTCCACCGCATTGCTTCGTATAGAAGCCGACAAAGCGGAAGAACTGATGCTGACCGGCAGCCAATGGGGGAAGAATATAACCGTAAGCGTAGAGCAGAACTCTGTAATAGCCCGCCATCCCAGTGGAGAAAGCGTAACTGTAACGTTCCCTCCCGATGTGGCACTTACCGGAACGGACAACAATTACACCGCCCTTATCCACACCTCTAAGTATCCCGTAAATGTAGCCATTTCCTTCTTCACCTCCGAAAAGGAAATGACAGTCGGATTACAGAACCTCCCCAACCTGCTCAATAATCCCGAGAAAGCATTGCAAGCCAATGCCGAACGTTGGGAAGGATACCTGACGAAGATACTGCGTACCGACATGAAACCCGAATACGACCGCATCGCCGTGAAAGCCGTAACCACTCTTATCTCCAACTGGCGCACCCACCGTGGCGGTCTGTTGCACGAGGGAATCGTTCCAAGCCATGCAGCAAGCTACTTTGTAGGTTTCTGGGCATGGGATACCTGGCGTTTCAGTGCGGGGACTGCTAAGTTTGATCCTGAACTGGCAAAGAATAACATCCGCGCCATGTTCGATTATCAGCAACCGGACGGCATGGTAATCGACTGTATCTACACTGATCCATCCGAAAACAATGCCCGTGACAGCAAACCGCCTTTGGTATGTTGGGCTGTAGACGAGATTTTCACGCATACAGGCGACACGGCTTTCGTTTCCGAGATGTATCCGCAACTGCTTTCTTATTATAAGTGGTGGTATCAGAAACGCGACCATAATCATAATGGTATGTGCGAATACGGTGCCACTGACGGTACTCTGGAAGCAGCCGCCTGGGAAAGCGGAATGGACAATGCCATTCGTTTTGACGACGCCATGATGCTGAAGAACGACGGAGGCGAGGATGCCTGGAGTATGGACCAGGAAAGTGTAGACCTGAACGCCTACCTGGCACTGGAATGTAAGTTACTAAAGAAGTTTGCCGGATTACTGAATGTCTCATTCGATGCTCCCGACTATAGTAATAAAGTAGCCGATTATTTCTTTGATCCCAAACTCAACTTCTTCTTTGACCGCCGCCTGAAAGACGGTTCATTCATTGAAGAACCGGGATGCGAAGCCTATACTCCGTTGTGGACACAGATTGCCACGCAAGAGCAGGTAGATAAGATGTTACCCATGCTTCAGGATACAGCAAAGTTCTCAACGTATATTCCTTTCCCCACCATTGCCGCAGATAATCCCAAGTATAACCCCCGCGGCTACTGGCGTGGTCCTATCTGGCTAGATCAGACTTACTTTGCCATTCGCGGGCTCCGCAACTATGGTTATCATAAGCTTGCCGATGAATATACATTGCAGGTATTCGACCGCCTCAACGGACTGAAAGAAGGAGCACCCATCCATGAGAACTACGGCACGCACACCGGAGAGCGACTGAAAGCGCCACACTTTAGCTGGAGTTCATCACACCTGCTGATGATGTACGATGATTACGGGAAATAATTCCCCGTAAAAAATGCACAAAACATAACCAATAGAAATCTAACTCATATTCTGGATATTAGCTATATACATCGGACGCGCAGCATCTATATATCGAACATGTCGCATCTATATATCGGGCATGCAGTATCTATATATCCAATACCACCGATATATAGATGCTAAAAGAGCGGAATGAAATAAAAGCGTTCAGTTTTTCTAATACAGATGTTCCTATATCCTCGAAAAACAGTTCTCCAAATGCCACACTTAAACGTCCGAAATGCCACATCTCAGTAACCGGAATGCCACACTTGAAGAAGTGCGAAGTATGGCATTCCGGACGTTTAAGTGTGGCATTCCGGTTACTGAGATGTGGCATTCCGGTTACTTATATATCAAAGCCCCCTTAAATAAAAGTTGATGTGATTTACTCTCACTACTCTCACTTTTGAAATAAGCAGTTGATAAACAAAATATTAAGTGTGAGTGAGAGTAAATTTTTGGCGTGAGGGTAAGTTCCCTACCCTCGCGCCAAAAAAAACATTTCTACAGATCAACTTGCTATAACACAATAAGATATCCCACGTTTAACGTAGATACCGTATAGGTCCGTAATCCGGCATTTTTAGCTTTTTTTCCCCGCATAGATGGCGGTATGTAACCCTTTCCAAGGATTATTCTCCTATAAATGTATAGTTTCTGTAGAGTTCATGGGGGAGGGAGGCTATCCGCGTAATCCCTATTCATCCTGTCAACCACGAGGTTCATGCAGTGTAAGAAAACCGAAAAATCTGCAGTTTCTCCTTTTACAGGAAGTTAGGAGTTTGCTGACAAGAAGTTAACTTCCTGTCGACAAACTCCCAACTTCTTGTCGACAAGAAATTGGGAGTCTGTAACATATTGATAATCAGCAATGAATTTCCTTGTGTAAAAAGAGTATTCGTGTGCATATATTACTCACTTTTACATGAATCGGACTTGCCTGAAATTACATTGCTTGTTGTGGATAAGAACAAGCAATGTAATCATTCATTGCATTGCTTATTCTGGATCATAACACCGCTTGTTTTCAGATGTTATTCAATAAGTATTTTTTCTTCCTGCAGTCTTTCAGTTTTTTCCAAACGCCCTGTTCATCGGCATTTCAGCTGAAAGATACCTGAAACTACTATAAGGCGGGAAGTTTCAGCCGTAACGTCGATGAACAGGGGATTCCGTGAGGCCTGAAAGAACGGAAAGAGCTTTTTACGGAAAAATAGTGGATGCAGAGTGATAGTTCATAACAGGTACAGAAATGAGTCAAATGGTCAAGTAATGCTATCTTAATTCTCCTCCAACTGGAGGAGGGGAATTGAGATACTCTATTTACTTAATATTGGAATTATCATTTAGCTCATAACCGAAAAGAAATACCAAAAACTATCCGATATATATCGCTGGAAAAACAACTATACTTCGCTAAAAAGAGAGGATACACGGGAGTTAAGCTGCCGAACCGGCACTTTTATCTCTTTCCTTTACGACTGTTAGGGAAAAATGTAGTATCTATTTATTCTTTCCACCGTGGTGGAAAGAATAAACCTTTGCAGAAAAATACGCTAATCTTCCACAGAAAGGAACTTAGGAGATGCCGGTCTCCGTTTTATCTTCTTACGTATCCACAGGTAATATCCGGTCAGCGGAAGACTTGCGCCTATCAATGCTGCAACGAAAGTCAGTATCCGCGTCAGCATACCGCCCCAACTGCCCACATGCACGGAGTAAATCCAGCCACGGATTTTGCCGGAGTTATCCAGGTCCTTATAGAGAGTAGTTTCGGTAATCTCGCCATTACGGGGATTGAACTTATAACGGTCTGTTCCCCGTTGGTTACCGAAACGGGGGACAGCAACACTGGCAGAACCGTCGGAAACACTAATCTGCTTGTAGTCTGGATTTGCCTCGGCCAACTGTTCATATACCTGTTGCCAATTAGTATAAGGAGAATACCTGTGTGCGCCACGGCCTTCCCTACCCTCCGGTTTACCCTCCCGCTTACCGCCTTTGGCAGTCGAATTGGCCGCCGCGTTGCCGTGCCCCATACTGGGCTGCACTTCCACGCCAAAGGTTTTATAAAATCCTGTCCTGTACCACTGGAAAGACCACGTCAATCCTGTAAGAGCCATAGCTAGCAAGAATACAAGTGCATACATTCCGCCCGCCACATGCAAATCGTACCAAAAACGACGCCAACCTTTATTCGCTACAATCTTCAGACTGTTCTTCAATGCCTTGCGCGTACGCGGCCACCAGACGACTACACCTGATATCAGTACAAACACGAACATCAACGTACTGGTGCCGACAATCATCTTCCCCCAGAAGATGCCGCCATCCTGCTTCATGCTGTCCAGCAACCAACGGTGCATCCGGAACATAAAGTTGAAAAAGGGCGCCCGTTCATACTTCCCCGTAATCTCACCCGTATACTGATCCACATACATAGATGCACGACGAGGTTTGGAAAGCGTGACTTGGTAAGCCCGTTCAGGATCAGACGAAATATTAACGCCGGTCACTGACACGCTATCGGGCAAGGTTGCCGCCACTTTAGTCATCAATTGCTCCATGGGTAGCGGAGCAGCCTCAACCTTTTTCACAAAGTAGAGCTCACGATGGCAAAGTTCCATCACCTCTTTCTCGAATACCAGTGCTGCACCCGAAAAGCAGATCAACGTAATCAGTATCCCGAAAGGAACGGAAAGCCACAAGTGTATATTACGGAATATCTTTCTCATTATGTCAATTTATGAAGTTCGTAAAAAAGAGCCTGGCCGGCACATACCAGCAGGCTCTTTATCCCTAATTATAATCAATGAATGTTTTGCGCTTATTTAGTAGGTGTCAACCGGCCCACACCGCTGATCTGAGTAGCTTCAATGGTAACTCCCTTCGTTGCAGTGACGCTCGACGGATTGATCTTGTAGATGGCAGGATAACCCTCGGTTGTCGTTACAGTCAGATAAACATTGCCATTTTCGGTATAAGGCGCGTTGCCGAAACCGGAAATCAAATTAGTCTCAGGCAAGCCGGTTACATAAGTCAGCTTCTTGTCGCCTGCCTTGAAGATGGCCAGTTGATTCGCAGTAAAATCTTCTTCAGTCAAAGGGCGGTCATACATCAACATCAGGAAGTAGTCACCCGTAATGTGCCAGCAACGGAGGAAAGATTTTCCGCCACTTTGAGCTTCCAGATCACAATAGTAATCATCAAAGTCTTCCGTGCCGTTAGGAATACGTACTACACCGGCAGGCAAAGTAGTCTGTTGGCGCACATCATCCATCGTCTTTGCAAAACTGGGAGAGAAAACGTAGATATCACCGTTGTCTGCTTCCCAGATTGTCTGGTAATACTGAGATTTATTGCGTCCGCAAGCATAGCTGATTTTATCTGTACTGATCAGTTTCTTGCTGGTAAGAGTCTCATCATCGAAGATAGCTACCCAACATTCATTCGGATATTGCGTCCATTGCAACTCTCCTTTTTTATAGCTGCTACTGTTTGAGCCACCGTCTTCCTTTTTTATCAGGTCTTGATTACCCGGTAACACCCATTCGCCATTATTATACGCTGCGCCATACTGGCTCAGCCCCATCGGAACAGCTGCGCTATAAATCTTGTTGCCGTGTTGCAAAATACCAGCCAGCGTCACAAACTCACCATTTCCCAGGAAATTCTCTGAGAGATAGGCCTTATTTTGAGTGTCATTGGTCTTATAAGTTTCGGCCTCTACAT
>ENA-UESH01001617-UESH01001617.1-human-gut-metagenome-genome-assembly--contig:-NODE-1617-length-15209-cov-7.178099_pt1 | contig 15209 bp, 16 predicted proteins | sample MGYA00243001_ERZ508002 | MGnify/ENA primary metagenome ERZ508002 (study PRJEB26167, sample SAMN06115447) | human gut metagenome | host: Homo sapiens | place: China:Anhui | collected 2015-08-07... | reverse complement strand
CCCTCTTTTGAGGGGACAAAAAATGAAATTAAACCAGCTCAGGAAGCTTTGCAGCCAGCAGCTCCGCCAGCTGTGCGTGACCCTTGCGGGTCAGGTGCATGAAGTCCACCTGATTGAACTCGCAGTCCTTTGCGTTCAGGAAGTGCACGCCCTGCCGCTCGCAGATGATGCGGAGCTGCTCTGCCACACCGGCAGATTTTTCCACACAGCCATCACCCATCACAGCGTCGTGGAAGCCTGCGCCGATGGGAGGAGGTGCCACCACCAGAATGTTGGGCTGCTTGGTGCCCCAGCAGTCCACGCTCTTGGCTTTGAGGATCAGCCGCTCCATGCCTGCAGCAATGCAGGCGGCATTGGCACCAAAGCGCTCCTTCACATCGTTCGTGCCCAGCATAATGATGAGCAGGTCGATGACCTCGTGGCTCTTGAGCAGGGCATAGATGACGCTGAGGGCATCCATGGATTCGTGGATGGGGTCCACAAATACGGTGGTGCGGCCGGAAAGTCCCTCTTCGGTCACAAGGTATTCGTCGCCCAGCGCCTTCTGCAGGCGGCAGGTCCAGCGTTCCTCTTCATTGAAGCGGATGCCGTGGTCGGCGCAGTCGTTCGGGTCGGCACAGTAACCGTGGGTGTTGGAATCGCCCAGACAGAGGATATGTGTTTTCATATATGATTACTCCTTTTCCATGGTCTGCCGGAAGTAGTACACTGCGCCCACCATACCGGCGTCGTTGTGCAGCTGAGCGGCACGCACTTCCAGCCCCTCTGCAAAGGCGGGCATGACCGATGCTTTCACCTTTGCGGCAATTGGTTCGATCAGCAGTTTCTGCTGCGCGCTCACACCGCCGCCGATCAGAATGAGCTGCGGGTTGAAGATGTGCACCATGCCTGCAAGGCCCTGTGCGATCTCGTCCGTCCAGTGGTCCAGCAGGGCAAGAACTGTCTCGTTGCCTGCTTTGGCTGCGGCAAAGATGGCGCGGCCATCCTTCCATGCCGGGTCTTTTTCCTGTGCGGCGCGCACCAGCGCGGTGGTGGCAGCGTAGCGTTCCCAGCAACCCTTTGCGCCGCAGGTACAGTCCACACCGTCCAGCGCGTGGGTGCGGTAGTGACCCAGCTCACCGCCAAGGCCCCGTGCACCCTCTAACAAATGGCCTCCGGTCAGGATGCCGCCGCCCACGCCGGTGCCAAGGGTCACACCGATCACGTCCGTATAGCCCTGTGCAGCGCCGACCCACACTTCACCCAGTGTCATGCAGTTGGCGTCGTTGGCCACAGTGACGGGCAGGCCGAAGTCCTCTTCCAGCGCAGCCTTGATAGGGCTGCCGATGTAATTGGGAAAGTTGCCGCAGGTACCGGCCACGATGCCCTTGCGGCTGTCGATCTGACCGGTGGCCGAAACGCCGATGCCCGCAAGGCTTTCCACCGGAATTGCATTTGTGGTCAAAAACTCCTTTGCGGCCCTGCGCACGGTGGTGAGAACAGGCGTCTGGTAGCCGTCAAAACTGACACTCTCTTCGCCCTTGAGCAGCACCCTGCCGGTCTCGTCCACGATGCCCAGCTTGACGGCAGTGCCGCCGATATCAATGCCAAAATACTGTTTCATCCGGCACACTCCATTTTACTTTTTTACGGCGTTGATGGCACCGGTAAAGCGGGCCGTGATCTCTGCCGGGCGGGTGATGGCACCGCCCACCACCAGTGCGAATGCACCGGCTTCCAGCGCCTTGACTGCCTGCTCCGGGTAGTGGATGTGGCCCTCGGCAATGACCTTTGCCGGGCACTCTGCGGCCAGCTTATGCACAAAATCAAAGTCGATATCGTCAATGCCTTTTGTCTCCGGGGTGTAGCCGCGCATGGTGGTGCCCACAAAGTCGGCACCGGCTTCGGCGCAGGCCATGGCGTTCTCAAAGTTGTCGCAGTCGGCCATCACCAGCTGGTCGGGGTACTTTGCCTTGATGGCGCGGATGAACTGAGCGGAGGTGGAGCCGTCCGGGCGCAGGGCACCGGTGCCCTGCACGGCAAGGATGTCCACGCCGCACTCCACCAGCTCATCCACTTCCTTCATGGTGACGGTGATGTACATGGGCGTGCCGGGGTAATCCTTTTTGATGATGCCGATGACAGGCAGGTCCACCACCTGCTTGATCTGGGTAATGTCCCGCACGGTGTTGGCGCGGATGCCCACAGCGCCGCTCATGGCGGCGGCTTTCGCCATCAGCGGCATCACGCCGCCTTCTTTCGTGTACAGGGGCTCTGTCTCCAGTGCCTGACAGGAGACGATCAGACCGCCTTTGATCTGAGCAAACAGTTTTTTCTTATCCATTGTTCAATCCTCAATCCGAATCTTTACAACAGCCTTGCGCACGCCCACACAGCCGTGCTGTACAAGGCCGGGTTTGTGCAGCTCCGTGGGGAAGAACAGCACAAAGCGTCCTTCGCCCAGTGTGCCGGTCACGACACTGGCGCTGTCCTGAAAACCGCAGTCGCCGGTAAAATCGCCGATCTCCCTGCCGGGATTTGTGGTAAAGCCCCAGCCCTCGCTGCCGGTGATGTCGAGCTGCAGGTCAGCGTACTTTTTGTGATATTCCGGGTGGTAGCCATCGTCCGAATGGAGCGTGGCATCCATCGTGTTGATGAATACTTCCTAGCCATCCACCTCGGTGCGGCCCAGAGGCAGGCTGGCAGGGTCGTGGGTCAGCAGGTAATCAATGGCCGTGTCGAGATTTTTGCAAAGGCCCTTGTAGCGCGTCAGGTGCTGCAGGGTATCACAGATCATAAAACGTCCCTCCAAAAACAAGCGCCCACTCTCCCCTCTGAAAAGAGACGGAGAGGGGCGCTGCTTCAATTTTACAGTTTTGCGATGGCAGCTTCGATCATGGCCTGTGCTTCGGCCACGATGGCTTCATCTTCCGGGATCAGGCCGGGCATCGGCTCACGCACGCCGCCCAGCTCCAGACCGTACATCCGGCGCAGGATCTCCTTCTGCACGGCGTACAGGTTGCCGTGGGCTTCGCACATCTTGTAGATGATGCGGTCGGCATCGTACTGGATGGCGCGGGCGGCTTCGATCTCGCCCTTGTTGATGTGATCGTTCATGGCCAGATACAGCTCCGGCATGACGGCGTAGGTGCCGCCGATGCCGCCGTCTGCGCCGATCACGCGGCCGGAAACGAACTGCTCATCGGGGCCGTTGAACACCACAAAGTTCCCCTCGCCGCGGGCGGCGATGCCGGCATCCTTGAACATCTGGATGTCCTGCGTGGGCATGGAGCTGTTCTTCACAGCCACTACATTGGGGTTCTTGAGCATTTCCTTCAGCAGGCTCATGGTCAGGCCGGTGCCTGCCAGCTGCGGGATGTTGTAGATGACGAACTCGGTGTTGGGAGCTGCAGCGGACATATCGTTCCAGTACTTTGCAATGGCGTACTCCGGCAGGTGGAAGTAGATGGGAGGAATGGATGCAATGGCATCCACGCCCACGCTCTCGGCATGGCGGGCCAGCTCCACGCTGTCGGCGGTATTGTTGCAGCCGACATGCGCAATGACGGTCAGCTTGCCCTTGGCTTCGCTCATCACGGCTTCCAGAACGGCCTTGCGCTCATCCACGTGCTGGTAGATGCACTCGCCGGAGGAACCGCCTACATACACGCCCTTGACGCCTTTGGCGATCAGATGGCGGGTAAGGGCCTTGACACCCTCGGTGGAAATGTTGCCCTCTGCGTCGTAGCAGGCGTAAAAGGCGGGGATGACACCCTGATACTTTGTAATGTCTTTCATGGTTACATAATCCTTTCTTAGCCCTTAACAGCACCCATTGCGATGCCTTTGGTAAAGTACTTCTGGAAAATGAGGAAGATGATGATGATAGGCACAGCAGCCAGTGCGGCACCTGCCATGATCAGGCCAAAGTCGGTGCTGTTCTCAGCCTGCAGCTTTGCAATGCCCAGCGAGATGGTCAGGTTGCTGGTGCTGGACAGCATGATCAACTGCATGAAGTAGTCGTTCCAGCTGTTGATGAAGGTAAAAATGGCCAGTGCACCGATGCCCGGCTTGACCATGGGCAGCACGATGTCGATGAAGGTCTTGGCCTCGCTTGCACCGTCGATGCGGGCTGCTTCCAGCATCTCAGTGGGGATGCCCTCACTGAACTGCTTCATCAGGAACACACCAAAGGGCCAGCCCACGATGGGGAAGATGACGGCCCAGATGGTGTTGTACAGGTTCAGGCTGCTCATTTCGCGCAGCAGGGGAATCAGAATGACCTGCTTGGGCAGAGCCATTGCACACACGATAAGGGTGAACAGCAGCTTGCGGCCTACAAAGCGCTTTTTTGCCAGTGCATAGCCAGCCATGGCGGCGGTGATGCAGGTGAGGATCATGGACATGACGGCCATGAACACGGTGTTGATCATCCAGCGGATGGCAGCGGGAGCGGTGGGGCCTACCGAGAAGTAGATGGGCTCGCCGTTAGCGCTGAACTTGGAGCCAAAGGGCACAGCCAGCTGCCACAGCGGGGCGCTCTTGCCGGAAAACAGTTTCTGATAGTTGGTCAGCACCCACTGGCTGGGCCACCATTCCGGGGTGGTGGCGTTGATGGCGGCACCGGTCTTGAAGGAACCGGTGATGATCCAGTACAGCGGGAAGGCGAACAGCACCGCAACGATGCTGATGAGGATCAGCGTCAGGATCATGTAGGCGCTCATTCTCTTGAGCTTGCTGGGGTGACGCTTCAACGGTTTTTGCTTTTTTGCAGCGGCATTTGCACTCATTGTCCGGCACCTCCTTTAATTATCCTGGTTGCCCAGCTTGAACTGAACAGCCGACAGAATGGCGATGATGACTGCCAGCACCACACCCATTGCGTTGCCGTAGCCGTAGCGGTACAGCTTGAAGGCGGTGTAGTAGATGTAGTACATGATGGTATCGGTGCTGTGGTTGGGGCCGCCGGAAGTCAGCAGCTGGATCAGCGCAAAGCACTGGAAGGAGTTGATGGTGGTAATGACCAGAATGTACAGGGTGGTGGGCATGATGGCGGGCCACTTGATCTTCCAGAAACACTGGAAATCGGTGGCACCGTCCACTTCTGCGGCTTCCACGATGGACTGGTCCACATTGCCCAGAGCGGAAACGTACAGCACGATGGGCTGGCCCACAGAGGTGGTGAGCAGGATCAGGATGATGCAGCCCAGAGCAAAGCGCTCATCGCCCAGCCAGTTGATGTTCTTGTCAATGAGGCCCAGAGTCTTGCCCAGATAGTTGAAGATGCCGTAGTAGTTGTTGTACATCCACTTCCACACCACGGTAACAGCCACAGAGCCGGTGACCACGGGCAGGTAGAACACGCAGCGGAAAAGGCTGGTAGCCCACTCGGGCAGGTCTACGATAGCAGAGGATACCCACAGCGAGAAGGCGCAGGTGACGGGCACCGACACCACCACGATGATGAAGGTGTTCTTTAAGGCACCCAGAAAGATGGGGTCTGTGAACAGTTCCTTATAGTTTGCAAGGCCCACAAAGATGTCGGCACGGTTCATGGTGGAATCGAAGAAGCTGGTCACCACGCACAGCACCATGGGATAGATGACGAAGCCCAGAAAGAAGATCAGGCTGGGCAGCAGGAAGCAATAGGAAGCGAAGGTCTCGCGCCGTACCAGTGCACTGCTGCGCTTAGGCTCTTTGATCGCCGTTTTTGCAGCCAAGAGAATCACCGTTCCTTTCGGTTATGATTTTTTTTTTACAAATAAAGCCCCTCCCTCGTCGGGATCTTCGAGGAAGGGGCGAAGCGTCAATAATTATCTGCCCCCGGCAGAGTGGATGGGCTTATGCCTGTGCGGCAGCGTTTGCGTTGTCCACAAAGGTCTTGACGGCAGTCTCGACATCCTCACCGGAGCCGACGCGCTGCAGCATGTTCCACCACTCGGTACGTGCGGTTGCCCAGCCCGGAGTGATCTGGTAGTAGTCGCCCAGATAAGCCATGAACTTGCTGTACTCGCTCATGATCTCGTTGTCGGCGTAGATATCGCCCACGCTGGTGCGGACCGGGAAGTAGGTGGAAGCCAGCACACTGTCCTTGACCTGATCGGGGTCGGCAGCGATGAAGTCGATGAAGGTCCTGGCTGCTTCGATCTTGGCCTCGTCGCCGTTATCAAAGATGCCGAAGCCCCAGATGCCGCCGCACAGCTTCGGGTCGCCGCTTTCGGTGGGGAAGGCCATGGGGAAGATCTCGTCGCCATCGTTGGTCAGACCGGCGGCGTTGTTGTCGCTGTTGGCCTGCTGTGCAATGTTCCAGCAGAATGCCATCTGCAGGGTGCCGTTGCGGAACAGGGTGATCTCGTCGCCGCCTGCGATGGAAGCGTCAAAGTTGATGCCCTTGGTGTCGTGCAGGGTCTGGATCGCCTTGATGTTCTCGGCGGAGTCGGCAGTGTACTTGGTGTGGGCTGCATCGGTAAAGGTGCCGCCGTACATGTTGTTGATGATGGCGCGGGTGCCCTGGTCGCCGCCCTGACCTGCGCAGTAGATGGCTGCAACGTTCTCGTAACCGCCGTTGTACAGGGCGTTAACGGTCTTCAGGAAGCCGTCAGTGCTCCAGGTATGCTTGTCGGTATCAATGTACTGGTCAGCGCCCACTTCCTTGACCTTGGTCATGTTCACGGCCATGCAGTGTGCGGTCATGCACAGGGGATACTCGTAGTAGTTGCCGGCAGTGTCCTTGCAGGCGGACTCAACGGACTCGTAAATGTCCTTCTTGGCATCATCGGTCCACAGGTCGTTCAGCGGAGCCATAACGCCCTTTGCGCCCCAGTTTGCAACCAGACGCTCGGGACCTTCCATGATCAGATCAGGTGCGCTGCCGCCCTCGATAGCGGTGTTCACCTGATCGTCGCCGTTGGTGTAGTCCAGATACTCCACAGTGACCTTGATGTCAGGATACTTTGCGTTGAAGCTGGAAATCAGACCCTGAACGGTGTCGTCGTTGCCCCAGCCGCCGATGGGGTATGTCCACAGTTTGATGCTGGTGGAAGAAGCAGCTGCGCTTGCAGCGGTAGAACCTGCGGTGGAAGCAGCAGTGCTGGTGCTTGCAGAAGAGCCGCCGCATGCGGCCAGAGCGCCGGCTGCGCCCAGAATGCCAGCGGCCTTCAGGAACGAACGGCGGGAAATGCAGTTTTTCATAGTAGTTTCTCCTTCGCATTCAAGATGCTTCACGTTGTTGGCGGCCTGCCGTGCCAGCGGCCGCTCTTGATGGCTCCATTATAGAAAAATATTTTCATTTTGTCCATTCATGGTTTTCATAAATTTTCAGAATGACAGTGTGCATTGTGCACAAAAGTGTGGGATATATGTTGAAATGCAAAGAAAAACCTGCTTTACTCTTCTGAAATTATTACAAAATGGTACAAACCCACCAAAACGATAGTGAAAATGTTTTTCCAAACGAAAATGTAAAATTGAAAGATATTTTCACAGAATGGCCGGTTTTTCCGCCAAAACTGTGTGCTCTGCACAGAACTGCGGGCCAAAATGTGGGCAATGCGTCTCTTGCGAAGCGGGGGTGATTCTTTTATACTTTTTATAAAGGTGAATGAAACGGTCGGCAGCTGATCCGGGTCGGTGGACTGCTGCGCCGGAAAAGAGGAAAAAGAAAAATGGCAACGAATTTTTGGGAGCTGCTGCAGCAGCATCAGGGCGACCTGACAAAATCGGGCCGCACCGTGGCGGACTATCTTGTGCAGCACGCGGCAGAGGCACAGTATTTGTCCATCTCCTCGCTGGCAAAGGAGTGCTGTGTGGCAGAGGCAACGGTGTTCCGCTTCTGCCGGGCGCTGGGGTTTGAGGGCTATCATGAAATGCGCATTGCGCTGGCGCAGGCCAACGCCACCGGTGCACTGGTCAACCAGCATGTGCCGGAGCCGGATGCCGACACGGCAACTTTGTGCGAGCACGCCAGCGCCCTGCTGATGACTACTATCAACGGCACCCAGAACAGTCTTTCGCCGGAGGCGGTGGACAAGGCTTCGGAGCTGATGCACAAGGCCCGGCAGGTGTACTGCCTTGGTCAGGGCGGCAGCATGTATATTGCAAATGATATCTGCGCCCGCTTTGCCTGCATCTCCACCAAGTTCCGCACGGCAGGCGACAGCCATATGCAGCTGATCACGGCCAGCCTGATGACCCCGGAGGATGTGGTGCTGTTCGTTTCCTATTCCGGCGCTACCCGCGATATGCTGGAAACGCTGCGCGCGGCCAAGGCGGCGGGCGCAAAGATCATTCTGCTCACCCATTATGAGGATTCGCCCGGCGCAAAGCTGGCGGATATCGTGCTGCTGTGTGGTGCGCAGGAAAGCCCGCTGGACTCCGGCAACATCCCGGTCAAGGTGGCGCTGCTGTACGTGGCTGAAGTGCTGGTGCTGCGCTACACCATGGACGACCCCGAAAATGCCAACGCCGCACAGGATCGCACCAGTGAAGCACTGGCGGTCAAAATGCTGTAAAATATTGCCCGCAAGGCCCCCTGCAGATCCCGTGTTCTGTGGGGGCCTTGGCATATCCGGCAAAGGGTGCGTAAAATCTGTTTCTGATCTTTTTCAAAAAAAATAGACCTCATCTTTTTGATGAAGTCTATTTTTCTTTAGCCTCTTAACTTAACGGCATTGGGCGAATGCCTGATGGGCTTTTATGCCGGTGGTGGGGGTCGAACCCACACGTGTTATTAGCACAAGGGATTTTGAGTTTTTGTCCTCATCTTCCATCTGGTGTCATCCAGTGATATCTAGTGATATCTGGTTCCCACTGTGCAAAGGTAAAATTCACGCCTCAACGAACAATAATTTGAAATATCCACGATTTTTCGATGCGTTTTTCCTCTACTCTGTTTTTTCGGTTTGGACCGCCCAAATGGAAATTGGAGGGATGTTCAGGAGGGATGCAGGGCAAAACGCTCCTCTGCTTAGGCACAAAACGAAAGGAAAGTCAAGGATAATGAATCAAAATCAAGCAAAAGAGTATTATAAAAAATTATTTGTGAACTATCCTGATGTGCTGTCTGTCGAAGAAGCAACAACTTTACTTGGTTTCAAAAGCCAGACTGCCATCATCAGAAGAATCCAGCAACATAGAATTCGCTGCCTGAAAGTCGGACGATCTTTCATGATTCCGAAAGAATATCTCATCGACTATCTTTTGGATAGCTAAATTATATAGCCATTATATTACATAGCGCACCACTTTTCAATAAGAAAAGAGTGCGCTTTTTATTTTCAAACGAAAGGCGGTCGATTTTTTGAACACAAGCTGGAGCAAAACGTTGAAAAAGCCACATGACCCTTGACTACTTTTACGGACAAGCCGGAGAACTGTTTTCATTCTACCGCATTCCCAAGGCTCTTTTTCAGGAGCCACGGTTCCAGAGTCTGTCCACCGATGCAAAAACCCTGTACGGCATCCTGCTGGACCGCATGAGCCTGTCTGTGAAAAACGGCTGGCTGGACGAGCAGAACCGGGTGTTCATCATCTTCACGATAGAGGATGTCAAGAGGGCGTTGTGTTGCGCAGACAACAAAGCGACCAAGCTGCTCCGGGAACTCGAAAAGTTTGGTCTGATTGAACGAAAACGTCGAGGGCAAGATAATGATCACTTCCTTATTCTGCCGAGCGTTTATGAGAAGCTGGATTTGGACGACTGGCTTCTGGCCCACCTGTTTTTCTACGACAAAGACGGAAAACGGTGTATCGGTGTGGAACTGTCGGAGGTTGACTGATGCGAGTTGTCTTTGAGTTTATGCTGTTTGAAGCCGGCGCTTTTTTCGGCTTCTTTGTGGCAGCTCTGTTGAACGCCGCCCGTGCTGGGCAGGAAATCACTATCAAATTCGAGGAGGAAGATAATGGAACAGAACGAGAATACTCTGTCGGTGCTGAAAATTGCACCGGGACAGTATCCGCAGCAGGTCGAGATTGATAACGACCTGAAAGCCTTGCAGCAGGCGGTGGGCGGCTCCATCGGCGCAAGCTATCCTTTTGAAGATCCGGTTGCCATCGTCTACAACGATGACGGCAAGCTCATGGGTCTGCCGCTGAACCGTGCCCTGTGGGACGAGGACGGGCTGATGTATGACGTCGTTGCCGGAACCTTTTTGGTGGTTGGTTTAGGCGAGGAGGATTTTGTGTCGCTCTCCCCGGAGCTGACTCAGAAGTATGAAGAAGAATTCCATCAACCCGAAGCTTTTCTCCCTCTGGGGCGTCGCCTGATGGTCATTCCGGTGCCGGATGAATCGGTTCAGAATGACGCAGAAAAGGCCGTAAACAAGCCCCCGGTGGAACATGACCGCTAAGACGATTTTCTGCACAGGAGGTGGTAACGATGCAGGAAGAAATCGAGCATAAGACGGTCAACCTTGCCATCTCGACCACAAAACTGTCCGCCCGCACCCTGCTGCGCGGAATGCAGTTTCTGTTGCGGCAGTACGACAAGCACGCTTCGCAGGGCAAGCAGTCCATGAAGCGGTTGGTACGGCAGAACCGTGGCGTGACCAATGTGGAGATTCAGAAAACCGGCATCAAGGATTTTGACCGCTATGCTAAGCGGTATCACATCGACTACTCCATCCAGAAAGACCTGTCCTGCACGCCGCCCCGGTATCTGGTCTACTTCAAGGCACAGGACACGGATGCCTTGAGCGCAGCGTTCAAGGAATATTCGGCATCGGTGCTGGATAAAACCAAGCGTCCATCCGTGCTGGCAAAGCTGCACGATCTGGCGCAGTCCGTTGCGAGCCTGCCGGACAAGGTGCGGCACAAGCAGGAGGAGCGCGGGCTATGAGCAAAAAGAAACTTTCCAAGCTGCTGGCGCTCTATCTGCCCTATGTGGTGATTGGGCTTGTAGCTACCAATCTGGGCGAGGCATGGCGGCTGGCTGTGGGCAAGGAACTTGGCGACAAAATCGTATCGCTGATGGATACGCTCCCGGCTGCATTTTCAAATCCGCTGCCCAGCCTGCATCCGCTGGATCTGCTGGTGGGTTTATGCTGCGGTGCCGCGATGCGGCTGGCGGTGTATCTGAAAGGCAAAAACGCCAAGAAGTACCGTCATGGCTTGGAGTACGGCTCCGCCCGGTGGGGTACTCCGAAAGATATAGAGCCATTTATGGCTCCAAAGTTCGAGGACAATATCATCCTGACCAAAACAGAACGCCTGATGATGTCCAACCGCCCACCGGACCCCAAGAATGCACGGAACAAAAACGTGCTGGTAGTGGGCGGCTCCGGCAGTGGCAAGACCCGGTTTTGGCTCAAGCCCAACCTTTTACAATGTCACAGTTCCTATGTGGTCACCGATCCGAAGGGTACGATCATTATCGAGTGTGGAAAGATGCTCTCGGATGCCGGGTATAAGATCAAAGTCCTGAACACCATCAACTTCAAAAAATCAATGCGGTACAATCCGTTCCATTACATCCGCAGTGAGAAAGATATTCTGAAACTGGTCAATACCATCATCGCCAACACAAAGGGTGATGGAGAAAAATCCGGCGAAGATTTCTGGATCAAAGCGGAACGGCTGCTCTACTGTGCATTGATTGGCTACATCTGGTATGAAGCCCCGGAGGAGGAGCAGAACTTCTCCACGCTGCTGGAGTTCATCAACGCAAGCGAAGCCCGCGAGGATGACGAAGAGTTTAAGAATCCTGTGGATGAGCTTTTTGAGGAACTGGAACAGAAGAAACCGGAGCATTTTGCAGTCCGTCAGTACAAGAAATACAAACTGGCGGCAGGTGTTGTATGCTCTAAAAGACTTCTTAATCAAGCGGTTGGGAAGTCTCTTAGAACACACAACCTAAAACCGAAGAAAGGAGCGCAAGTTATGAGAAAAAACGAGAAAATCACAGCTCTGTACGAACGACTGAGCCGTGATGACTTTGGCAAAGATGATGACCAACAGCGTGAGAGCAATTCCATTTCCAATCAAAAGGCTATGTTGGAGGAGTTCGCCGCACGGCAGGGCTTTACGAACATTGTCCATTTCACGGACGATGGCATTAGTGGTACTTGCTTTGACCGTCCCGGATTTTTGGCAATGATGAAAGAGGTTGAAGCCGGGAATGTGGAGTACCTGTGTATCAAGGACATGAGTCGCATGGGTCGTGACTATCTGAAAGTCGGTCAGATTATGGAAATCCTGCGTCAGCGTGGCGTTCGCCTTATCGCCATCAATGACGGCGTGGACAGTGCCAGAGGGGACGATGATTTTACCCCTTTCCGCAACATTATGAACGAGTATTACGCCAGAGACACCAGCCGTAAAATCCGTTCCACTTTCCAGTCCAAAGGCAAGTCCGGCAAGCACCTCACAGGCACGGTCATTTACGGCTATCTCTGGAACGAAGCCAGAGACCAATGGTTGGTTGACCCCGAAGCCGCTGATGTGGTCAAGCGCATCTTTGCCATGACGATTGACGGCTACGGTCCGTATCAGATCGCCAGCAAACTGAAATCGGAAAAGGTGCTTATTCCGTCTGCTTACCTTGCCCAACACGGCGAGGGCGTGAACAAAAACAAGACTTTCAAAGATATGTACGGCTGGGGTTCTTCCACCATCTGCAACATTCTTGAAAAGCGTGAATATCTGGGACACACCATCAATTTCAAGACCCGAAAGCACTTCAAGGACAAGAAAAGCCATTATGTCCCGGAGGACGAATGGACAATTTTCGAGAATACCCATGAGCCTATCATTGACCAGCAGACCTTTGACCTTGTGCAGAAAATCCGTGGGAATGTCAGACGCTACCCGGACGGCTGGGGCGAAGCAGCTCCCCTCACAGGCTTGCTTTATTGTGCCGATTGCGGCGGCAAGATGTATGTCCACCGTACCAACAACGGCAAGCGTATTTCTCAATATACCTGTTCCCAATACAGCAAAGTCCCAGTTGGAAAGCTCTGCACGACACAGCACCGTATCAATGAAGATGTGGTACTGTCCCTTGTTTCCGAAATGCTCAAAGCTATTGCCGAGTATGCCAAGCATGACCGAGCCGAGTTTGTCCGTGTGGTGCAGGAAGCGCAGTCCAGCCAGCAGACGGCAGAGGTCAGAAAACAGCGCACACGCCTTGCCACAGCAAAGCAGAGAGTTTCCGAGCTGGAAGTCCTGCTCTGCAAAATCTATGAGGACAACATTTTAGGCAAGCTGTCCGACAGCAGATACGCCACTCTGGACGCTCAATACGAAAAGGAACAGTCCGAGCTTACCGCTGAAATCTCTGTTCTGGAAAAGGCTGTCAAGAGCTATGAGAAGCACGAAAAGGACGCTGACCGTTTTATCGCTCTGATTGATAAGTATGAGAACTTCGACAAGCTGACCATTGCCATGCTCAACGAGTTTATCGAGAAAATCCTTGTGCATGAGCGTGACCGCAAAGGCAGTATACAGACCACACAGGAGGTCGAGATTTACTTCAATTTTGTTGGGCGATTCGTTCCCCCGGCGTTTGGAGAAGTGGAGCTGACCCCGGAAGAATTAGAGGAAATCCGCAAGCGTGAGGAACGCAAGGACAGGCTTCATCAGAACTACTTGAAGCGGAAAGCCAGCGGAGCGCAGAAGCGATACGAGGACAAAATCAAGGGGAGAAAAAAGGCAGAAATCGAAGCCAAGAAAGCCGCCATTCGTGCGGAGGATATTGCAAAGGGCGTGTTCGTCCCTGTCAGCAGTTTACCGCAGAGAGAGCCGATGAAAGGAGTACAAACAGCATGAATATCACTTACACACAGAACGGCGATTATCTTATCCCGAACATCGTTATCCGCAAGACCAAGCCCCTCGGACACTACGGCAGACTTCGCAAGGCGTATTTAGAAATGCACCGCCCGATACTGTTCAATGAACTGGTGCTATCCGACAAGCTCTTTGAACATTGCGCCGAGATTGACGAAGCGGCACGAAACCGCATGGAGCTGATCGTGCGGTCACTGGCAGAGCAAAACGGCGTGACCGAGCAACTGAAAGCTGAAAACCAAATGGAATGGGTGCGGCAGATGAACGCTTGCAAGGCACAGGCAGAGGAAGTTGTGAAAGCAGAATTGATTTATGATTGAGTGAGGAAGTCCGGGCAGAAAACTGTTCGGACTTTTCTCATATATTCCAAAGTTGCGGTAGAACTGTTCACGAGTTTTATGGTATAATTTGAATGCGAAAAGTCGTAGAATTGGAAGTTGGTAGGAGGTTGCTTTATGAGCCTTGATAGGAAAATAAATCGCATTCAATTTCTCTCAGGAAATTCGCTAAAGGTTATTGCTGTACTGACAATGCTTATTGACCATCTATGTAAAATTGTGCTGCAATGGCTGCTATCAAACTACTGGGGGGCTATGGCAGATAACGGGCAAATGTCGTGGGAGAGATTCCGAGAGATAGATTATTTCATACGGTTTGATTTGCAAAGCATTGGGACGATTGCTTTTCCGCTATTCTGTTTTTTGCTGGCAGAAGGATTCCAACACACAAGAAGTAAAAAACGCTATATTGGGTTGATGCTTGCATTTGCCCTTATTTCGGAAGTTCCATTTGACATAGGTTTCTTTAGTGCGTATTCACGAATGGAAGATACATTTCCGTTTTACTTGAAGTATCAAAATGTATTTTTCACCTTGTTTTTAGGCTTATTGACATTGGTATGCCTTGAAAGATTTTCGTGTAAATCAGACCTACCGGTGGATAGAATAAAATCAGCAGTCCTGCAAGTTCTCAGTGTAGTGCTTTTTTCCGGCATTGCGGAAGGAATCCATTGTGACTACGGTATGCAGGGGATCTTATTCATATCAGCATTTTATATTTGCCGTAATCACCGAATCTATCAAGTGTTGCTGTTCCTTTTGGCTTACATGGGGACAACGGGGAATCAACCGCCTTTATGTACGCTTCTTGCCTGCTTGCTTATTCTGCTATACAACGGAAAGCGTGGTAAACTGAAGCTAAAATACTTCTTCTATGTTTTTTATCCAGCACATATCCTTGTCCTATATTTGATTCAGATAGGACTCGGAAAATACTTACTGAAATGACTAATTGCAGTTTGTCGAGAAATTAAGCCGGAGCAAACCCCTTTAGGAACTAAAGGGCGCACTTCTATACTCTCTGTCGAGAGTAGTGCGTCCTGCGGAGCTTCATTCTCCGTCAGCAGAAGAAAACTGCATGACCGAGAATGTTGCGTCACTTCGTTCCGT
>ENA-UESH01001609-UESH01001609.1-human-gut-metagenome-genome-assembly--contig:-NODE-1609-length-15262-cov-13.671584_pt1 | contig 15262 bp, 9 predicted proteins | sample MGYA00243001_ERZ508002 | MGnify/ENA primary metagenome ERZ508002 (study PRJEB26167, sample SAMN06115447) | human gut metagenome | host: Homo sapiens | place: China:Anhui | collected 2015-08-07... | reverse complement strand
ATGCCGGCCGCCGCCATCTTCCACTTCAAGTGGTCGAATCGCGGAATCAGCCGGCGGATATCATGTGCCGCGTCGTTACCAGTCAAGCCGGGAAATTCGTTGCAGACGGTCAGTCGACCAGCGAATTGATCTGGATGACATGATCGCGCTGCGGACCGGTGCCGATCGCGGAGATACGGCAGCCGCTCAGCTCTTCCAAACGCTTGACGTAGGCCTGGCAGGTGGCGGGCAGCTCGTCGAAGGAGTGGCAGTCGGAGATGTCTTCGTCCCAGCCGGGCATGGTCTCGTAAATCGGCTTGGCGGCGGCGAAAGCGGCCTGATCGGTCGGCATATCGTCGTGACGTTCGCCGTCCACGTCGTAAGCCACGCAGATCGGAATCTCCTTCAGGCCGGCGAGCACGTCGAGCTTGGTGAGCACGATGTCGGTCAGGCCGTTGACCTGGGAGGCGTACCGGTTGACGACTGCATCGAACCAGCCACAGCGACGCGGGCGGCCGGTGGTCACGCCGAATTCGTGGCCCTGCTGACGCAGCCATTCGCCGGACTCGTCCAGCAGTTCGGTGGGGAATGGGCCTTCGCCCACGCGAGTGACGTAGGCCTTGGAGACGCCGACTACGCGGGTGATCTTGGTGGGGCCCACGCCGGTACCGGTGCAGGCGCCGCCGGCGGTCGGGTTGGAAGAGGTGACGAACGGGTAGGTGCCGTGGTCCACGTCAAGCATGGTGGCCTGAGCGCCTTCGAACAGTACGGTCTTGCCTTCGTCAAGCGCCTTGTTGAGAATCAGGCCGGTGTTGGCCACGTACGGCTTGAGGCGTTCGCCGAGCTTCAGCAGCTCCTCGGTGGTCTGGTCCACGTCAATCGGACGACGGTTGTAGAGCTTGACCAGCATCTGGTTCTTCTGGTGTAGGCTGGCCTCCACCTTGTCGTGCAGATGGTCGGCGTTGAACAGGTCATGCACGCGGATGCCGACACGGTTGATCTTGTCCGCGTAGGCCGGGCCGATGCCACGGCCGGTGGTGCCGATCTTGTGCTTGCCAAGGAAGCGTTCGGTCACCTTGTCGAGTGTGCGGTGGTAGGGCGCGATGATGTGTGCGGCCTCGCTCACCTTGAGGTGGGAGCAATCGATGCCGCGGGATTCCAGGCCGTCAATCTCCTCGAAGAGCACTTCCGGGTCCACGACCACGCCGTTGCCGATCACCGGGGTCAGGTTCGGGTTGATAATACCGGAAGGCAGCAGGTGCAGGGCGTACGACTCATCGCCGACCACCACGCTATGGCCCGCGTTGTTGCCGCCGTTGAAGCGCGCGACGTAATCGACCTTGGTGCCGATCAAATCGGTAGCCTTGCCTTTACCCTCGTCGCCCCACTGAGCACCAATAAGAACAATTCCAGGCATGATGCACCTCCGCATTCGCACGATTCCGCCGGAAACAGACTACCGTACACCCTCTACCCTGCGAAGTTTCGTCTCACGCAGGGCGAGGCTGGAGGTGCGACAACCCGGAATGGGTGACGAATTTCTACTCGTACGAGGCGATGCTGTGACCAATCGCACAGCGCACAGGTTGAAGAACGGAGCCTAGAGGGCATGCCTCGCGCGATAATGAAGCCATGACGATCGCAACACCGGAACGCTATACCGAAATGCTCGAGGCCGCCCGCCGAGGCGGTTACGCCTATCCAGCCATCAACGTAACCAGCTCACAGACACTGAATGCTGCGTTGAAGGGCTTCGCAGACGCCGAGTCCGACGGCATCATCCAGATTTCCGTGGGAGGCGCGGCCTACGTCTCCGGCAGGGGGGTCAATGATCGCGTTACCGGCTCGCTGGCGCTGGCGGCTTTCGCACATGAAGTGGCTGCGAAATACCCGAACATCACCATCGCTCTGCACACCGATCACTGCGCCAAGCAGTATCTGGATGAGTGGGTGCGTCCTCTGCTCGCGCATGAGGCCGATCAGGTGGCACGAGGCCAGGAGCCTACATTCCAGTCGCATATGTGGGATGGCTCCACCGTGCCGCTCAAGGAAAATCTGGACATCGCCGAGGAACTGCTCGACAAGTCGCAGAAGGCGCACACCGTGCTCGAAATCGAAATCGGCGCGGTCGGCGGTGAGGAAGACGGTCACTCCGCCGAAATCAATGAAAAGCTGTATTCCACTCCGGAAGATGGCCTCGAAGTCGCCCGCCGACTGGGTTTGGGCGAACGTGGCCGGTACATGGCCGCTTTCACATTCGGCAATGTGCATGGTGCCTACAAGCCCGGCGTGGTCAAGCTGCGTCCGTCGCTACTCGGCGACATTCAGGCGCGTGTGGCGCGCGCGGTGGCCGAAGGCGAGTTGCCTAGCGCGGCCGGCATAGTCGATTTCCCCAACGGCAAGCCGTTTGAGCTGGTGTTCCACGGCGGCTCCGGTTCACGCCCGGAAGAAATCGCCGAAGCTGTAAGCTACGGCGTGATCAAGATGAACATCGACACCGATACCCAGTACGCCTTCACCCGTCCAATCGCCGACCACGTGTTCGAGAACTACGACAAGGTGCTGAAGATCGACGGCGAAGTGGGCGAGAAGAAGTTCTACGATCCGCGTTCTTGGGGCCGTAAGGCTGAGGATTCCATGTCCGCCCGCGTGGTCGAGGCTTGCCGGCAGCTGGGTTCCGCGGGCAAAGCGCTCAAATAGCGCGTAGTTTTGCGATCGTGCGCGACACTTTCCCGGAAATAATGAAAATCATTGAAAATCAATGGAGCGGACAACGGGAGTCGAACCCGCCTCTAAAGCTTGGGAAGCTTTCATTCTACCGATGAACTATGTCCGCATGCCTTACGGCTGCTGCACCTCACGTGACGAGCATGCTCAGCCAAACGAGGCACGAATAGTTATCCTAGCACGTCACCTGCCGACGCGCGTGGAGTAGGTGGGCGGAGCGATCGGCGTGCCGTTCATTTCGTTGGCCATCTGCATGAGACGCGCTATGCGCTCATCGGTCGGCGGGTGCGTGGAGAACAAGCGCGAGAAACCGACCGCGGAGAACGGGTTGGCGATCATCATTGCGGAGACGGACTGGGTGCCGGCGGTTTTGCGCATCGGCGCGGTCTGTGCGCCGTAGGAAATCTTGTTCAGCGCGGAAGCCAGGGCCTCGGGATCGCCGGTGAGCAAGCTGCCGTCTTCATCGGCGTCGTATTCGCGGGTGCGGGAGATGGCCATCTGGATCAAAGACGCGGCAATCGGCGCGAGAATCACGCTCAGCAATGCGCCGATCAGGCCGAGGCCACCGGAACTATCGCGGTCGTCTCGCGAGCCGCCACCGAAATACATCAGCGAATAGCCAAGGTAGGAGATGACAGTGGCCATGGCAGAGGCGATGGCGGAAGTCAGGATGTCGTGGTTGTACACGTGCATAAGTTCGTGGCCCAGCACACCACGCAGTTCACGGGCGTTGAGAATCTGCAGGATGCCTTGGGTACAGCAGACGGCCGCGTGCCGTTCGTTGCGCCCGGTGGCGAAGGCGTTCGGGCTCATGGTGGGGGCGATGTAGATGCGAGGCATCGGCTTGCCGGCCTTGGCGCTCAGTTCACGCACAATCTGGTAGATCTCCGGGGCTTCCTGCTCGCTGACTTCCCGCGCGCCCATGGAGGCGATGGCGAGTTTGTCGGAGAACCAGTAGGTGCCGAACGTGGTAATCAGGCCGATGACGATATAGATGCTCAGGGTTTGCCGACTGCCGCCCGTGGCCCACCAAATCAGCATGATGATGGCCCACATCAGGGCAAACAGCAGCGTTGTTTTCAGGCCGTTGAAATGGCCGTGCACCCGTACTTTGGCATCCATAATGCACACACTAAAATCGCAGGCTGAATGATTGCTGGATATGCGCCACGCGCAATGTCCCATATTCGCCCGGCCCGTCCGGCCCCGAGCCCGGCCGCGTCCGCACGGGGCGCGGCTGGGTGGACGAATGCCGGACGGGCGTGGGCGGGCCGTCAGGCGTGGGCGAGCTCGCGCATCTGGTCGGGCTCGATGACCTTCTTGTGCTCGCGGCCTTCCTTGGCACCCTCGGCGCGCTCGAAAGCGTCGACCTTCTTCCAGCCGGCGAAGTCGATCGGGCGAATGCCGCGCTCGGCCAGCAGTCGGTCGATGGATTCGGGGTCGCGGTCGGCTGCCACACGGCCACCTTCAGCGGCCTTGGCCAGATCCTCGAGCATGTTGGTCACGATGGCGAGCGCATCGGACTTGGTGGAGCCGATCAGGCCCACCGGGCCGCGCTTGGCCCAACCGGTGGCGTACAGGCGGTCGCGCACTTTGCCGCCGTCGGCCTCGGTGGTGATGCGGCCGTCGCCGTTGGCGTTGGCCAGGTGGGCGCCGTGCTCGTCGTAGGTGATACCGGGAGCTTCGGCGGGCTTGTAGCCGATGGCGTGGTAGACGGCCTCGACCGGGTAGTCGGTGAACTCGCCGGTGCGGTGCATCTTGCCGTCGGCACCGGTTTCGGTGCGCTCCACGCGGATGGCCTTGACCTTGCCGTCCTCGCCGAGGATCTCGGTGGGGGCGGAGTTGAAGTGCACGTAGTACTTGCGGTCGGCCGGGTTGCCTTCGAAGTCGACGTCGCCGTCATCTTCCATGTCTTCGGCCATCTCGCGGACGGCGAACAGCTCCTCGACCATCTGGCGGGTGAGCTTGTCCTTGCCGGCCACCTCGATGGTCTCGTCGTCCAGATCGAAGTCGTCCTCGTTGATGATGAGCTGCACGCCGGGCAGCTTCTCCATCTCGCGCAGTTCCTGCACGCTGAACTTGGCCTGGGCCACGCCACGGCGGATGAACAGGTGGAGCACCTTGGCCTTGTTCTGGCCGATGCCCTCGTACACGTTGTCCGGAATGTCGGTCTTGGCCTTGAGGTCGTCGGCGTTGCGCATGAGTTCGCGGGCCACGTCCATGGCCACGTTGCCGCCGCCGATCACGGCGACGTTCTCGGCCGTAAGCGGCCATTCGCGGGCACCGGTGGGGTAGCCGTCATACCATTCGACGAACTTGGCGGCGCCGTACACGCCTTCAAGGTCGGCACCGGGCAGGTTCAGCGGCTTGTCCTTGACCGCGCCGGTGGCGAACAGCACGGCGTCGTAACGGGCCAACAGGTCGTCAAGAGTCACGTCCTTGCCGAATTCCACGTCGCAGTAGAGGTGGATGTTCGGGTTGTCGAGCGTCTTCTCAAGCGCGGAGGCGATGAACTTGATGGACGGGTGGTCCGGGGCCACACCGTAACGCACCAGGCCGAACGGCACCGGCAGCTTCTCGAACAGGTCGATGCGCGCTTCGGTGCCGAGGCCAAGTTCTTCGCCCAGCTTCTTGAGCTGGCGCAGGAAGATATCGGATGAGTAGACGCCGGCCGGGCCAGCGCCGATTACAGCAATGCGGAGTTCAGTATTCACAGATTCAGTCACGCGCTCTAGCCTAACGCAAAGCCTTCCGTTGCAACAGAGGGCGAGTGGTGGGAATTCTGTGTATTAGGCCATAGTTTGTGCGTTTGGGAAACCTACGAGCACTGCTAATGTCAGATTATGGGTTTCCCTATTGGTCAAGTTATTGCCGTTCTCATTCCAAGAAGCATGCAAGGCGGATCAGGCCCTTACTCCGGATACGTTTATGCTGCAAGGCGGTTATCCACGCATTTATGACACGAGAATGCCGCTCAATCTGTTCTTCTCGAACTACATCGACACTTATATCGAACGTGATGTTTCCGAATATCTTGATGTACGCAATTTGGCTGAATTCCGCCGATTCTTGACTCTTTGCGCACTCAGTTCCGGAGCACTCATAAACTACACCAACATCGCCAATGAACTTGGTGTAAGTCCGCGAACCGTAAAGGCATGGATGTCGATTCTGGAATCAAGTTACATCGCATTCCATCTCATACCGTTCTACACGAACGCACGCAAACAGGTGGTCAAAACGCCGAAACTCTATTTTTATGACACTGGCTTGCTGTGCCATCTCTTGGGCATTCGGACGGTCGAAACACTGGTTGCGCATCCCAAGTTCGGCGATATATTTGAAAACCTCATCATTGCGGAAACCATGAAACAGCATTTGAACGCCAATCAGGAGCCACAATTATTCTTCTACCGCGATGCCAGCAAGGTCGAGGTGGATTTGTTGGATTTCACCGATCCGAATCATCGCCTGATGATCGAAATCAAATCCGGGCAAACCTACCATGACCGGTTCGCCCGGCACCTTACTTTAATTGGCAATGTTCTCGGCATACCGTGTGAGCAACAGTACGTAACCAGTCGGGTTGAGCATAGTTATGTCTCACAAGGAATCCGCGTCACCTCCACCCCTCGATTGGCTAGAAGGCCGACGGTAAAGAGCCGCCGCAGAGCAATAACAATACTGCACAACCGGCGAATCCCTTGATGACACTGAAGACGTCACCTCCAACGGCTCTTTACGACCTCGATTGCATTCATTAGGTCATTTCTTCGTTCATTAGGTCGGAGGGTGCTGAAGCCATCCCTTGGAACGGCGGGGTTTCAAGGGCCGCTCCGACCAAGGACCGACCTAATAAACGTCAAATCGACCTAATGAATAACTCCGATGCTATTGCTGCTTTCGTGGGTGGGATTTCCGTTTCCGCCACGTCACCAACCGTATCGCCCCGATTATGTTTCGATGCGGTGGACTCGACATACGACCATCCCGGTCAGTCAACTGACCTACAAAAACAGCAGAAGCCTCATATTCTTAATCAGTCCCGATCAATTAGGGCAGTGAGAGCCCAGAGGATGCTCACCACGTCGATGGCCTCCTGGAGGAAGGCACCGACGACGACCGGGATAAGGTTGAACGCGGCGGCAATCATGCCGATGGTGGCAAGCACAAGGCCCGCGATTACGGCTTGAAGCATCACGCGCTTGGTGCGGCGTGCAATGGCGATGGCGCGCGGCACGGCGGCGATATTGTCATTCATAATGACCACCTGAGCGCTTTCGGAAGCGGCGGTGGACGTGCCATCGGTCATGGCCACGCCGATATCGGCAACAGCGAGCACCGGGGCATCATTCACACCGTCACCAACCATCATCGTGACGGTTTTGCCGGCTCCTGTAGCGGCCCTGACTGCGGCTACCTTATCCTCCGGGAACAGTTCGGCGTGAACCTCGTCAATGCCGACTTCGCTGGCAATGATATTGGCGGAAGCCCGCTTGTCACCGGTAAGCATGGCGAGCTCGGTGACGCCCAACTCATGCAGTTTGGCGAGCACTGCCTTGGCGTTGGCACGCGGCACATCGCGCAGCACAATGCGCGCGATCAGCCGGCCGTCAACGGACACGTAGGACGCCATCTCATCCGGCTGCAGCAGGCCAAAGCGAGTGCGCAGGTCATCTTTTTGCTGAGCTCCCCCTCTTAGGGGGAGCTGGCCGCTTCGCGGGCTGAGGGGGGCAGCCTCGCCGACCGCCAGGAATCCATCCTCCCCAGCAGCCGCGAAAGACAGCCGGCCAACGCGCACCGCGTGTCCGTTCACCTCGCCGGAAACGCCCTTGCCGGCGTCTTCATTGATGTTCTTGACGACCGGATACTCCCGGCCATGGCCAGGCCAGCTGGCCTCCGGCTCTGGGCACAGGCGCTGGCCATCCTCGAACCGCTGGCGCAGTCGGGCCAGCGCCTCCGCGCCGGCCTTGGCAATGCCTTTGGACAGGATGTGCACCGAGTAGCTTTCCACCGCGCCGGCCATCATCAGCACATGGTCTTCGTTGAGACGGGTTGCAGCGCCGGGCAACATCTCGACGCGCACCACCTGCGGCTGCTTGACGGTGAGCGTACCGGTTTTGTCGAAGAACACCTGCGTGACGCGGCCAAGGTTTTCCAGCACGTCCTGTGCTTTGATAAGCACGCCGGCTGCGGCGAGGCGTCCGGTTCCGGCGATGTATGCCACCGGTGCGGCGATGAGCAGCGGGCAGGGCGTGGCCAGCACCAGCACCTGGGCGAATCGCGTCGGTACCCCGGACACCGCCCATGCGATGCCGGCAATCATCAGCGAGAGCACGGTAAAGGGCACAGCCAAGCGGTCGGCGGTTTTTACCACGGCCGGGCGCGACTCCTGCGCGGAGGCCACGAGCTCGAGGATGCGCTGGTACTGCGAATCGGCGGCCACCTGGGTGGCACGCATGGTCAATGCAGTCGAGCCGTTCACCGCGCCGGACATCACGCGGGCGCCGGCGAACACTTCACGCGGCACCGGCTCACCGTTGATATTGCTCAGGTCGAGCGTGGCCGTGCCGGACAGCAGCTCACCGTCAACCGGCACAGTTTCGCCCGGCAGCACCATGAGTACATCGCCCAGCTGCACCTGCTCGACCGGCACCGTGTCGAAGCGGTGCGCGGCGGCCGCAGCCGACGCCAAGCCCACACGCCGGAAGCCATCGGACGAATCGCCCTTATCGGTAGCAAACCCACACCCCACACCAGGCAGGTTGACGACGTGTGCGGTCTGCGGCGCGGCTTCCATAAGCGCGGTCAGACTGCGCTCGGCCTTGGCTTGGGCGTATTCCTCAATGGCCTCGCCGGACGTAATCATCAGCGTCACCGCCCAACTTGCCCAGTATTCGGCGACGGCCACGGTGGAGAGGATCGCGACCACGGCCAGCACATCAACCCCGACCTGCCCGTGGCGCAAATCGTCAATCATGCCGCGCACAGTGTCAATCACGATAATCAGCACCAATGCGATAACCAGCCACTGGCCGAAGCCCGGATTGCCAAGTACCGGAATCGCCATCGCATTGCCCCACGGACGCCAATCGCCCAGTAAAGCCAGCGGAATTGCGGCGATGACGACGACCGGAAGCATCGGCACAAGCTTGCAGATGTCGAGAATTTTGGTGAAGAATCTGATGAGTGCGCCCATCATTGCTCCTTACGCTCGTATACGGAGTCGATTGCGGTACGGCAAGCGTGGCCCGCGCAATCGGCGCTGCGGTCACGCCTTGTTGACCCACCGGCGGCTTTGCCTGGGGCTTCGCTTTGCTCGGCTCCCGCGCGACCTTCCGATACACGGCGTAAAGAAATGTTCAGTTTTGTATTGAATTATGCGCTTTGTTCGGAGCACCGCCCGAACTCAGTGCTTGACCTACCCTATCAACGAGCGTTGCGCGACATGCCGGATATCGAAACTACGTTGGCGGCATGGGCGCAGGGCACAATAGCGCATACGAAAGGCCCGTGGCAGGAGTTTGCTCACTGCCACGGGCCTTTGCTTGTCTGACACGGTGTTCAGCGGTTACCGCTCAACACCGTGTGACGTTGTCGAGTCGGCTTTACCACAGGCCGAACGGGTCGGAGAAGCCGCCGCCGTCACCGGTGCCGCCATCGCTGTTGCCATTGCCATTGCCGTAACCGTTCTGGCCATTGCCGTTCTGGTTGTTCTGGTTATTCTGGCTGTTGCCGTTGGAATCTGAGCTGGACGAACCGTTCACCGACGACTCCTCCTGATCGAGCGTCACGTCCACATCCATGGTCTTGCCGTCGCGCACGATGGTCAGCGTCACCTTGTCTCCCAAAGCCGCGGCACGAACGTAACCAAGCAGCGAGTAGTTGTTGTTCACGGCGTTGCCGTTGAAGGCCACGATGGTGTCGCCCTCCTTGAGGCCGGCCTTGTCGGCCGGGCCGCCGGAGACGACCGCGCTGCCGGTGGCGCTGGACTTGGTGATGGTCGCGCCGCCGCGGGTCACGCCGTCGGCTTCAACCGTGTCGGACTTGATGACCACGCCGAGGGCAACGTGCTTGACCTTGCCGTCCTTGATGATTTCGTCGGCCACACGCTTGACGAGGTTGGACGGGATGGCGAAGCCGATGCCGATGGAGCCGGCGGAGTCGGAGGAGGTGGCGGTGGAGGCGATCGAGGAGTTGATGCCGATCACCTGGCCGGCCGCGTTGAAGGTCGGGCCGCCGGAGTTGCCGGGGTTGATGGCCGCGTCGATCTGGACGGCGTTGGTGACGATCTCGTTGTTGTTATCGTCGGTCACGGTCACCGGGCGGTTCAGGGCGGAGACGATGCCGGTGGTGGCGGTGTCGTCGTAGCCGAGCGGGTTGCCGATGGCCATCACGTTCTCGCCGACGGCGAGCTTGTCGGAATCGGCGAATTTCACGGCCTTGAGGTCGCTCGGCGGGTTGTCGAGCTTGATGACCGCAAGATCGGTGGTGGTGTCGGTGCCGACGAGCGTGGCGGAATACATGTTGCCGTTGGCAAGCGTCACCTGAATCTGCTGGGCGCCGGAGATCACGTGGTTGTTGGTGATGATGTGGCCTTCGGTGTCGATGATGGCGCCGGAGCCCTTGGCGGTGCCGTTGCTCAACGCGGTCTGGATGGAGACCACGGAGCCGGAGACATCGCTGGCGACGGTCTGCCAGTCGGGGGCTTCGCCGCTCTTGGCGGTGGCGGACCCGGAGCCGGACTTATTCGAGCTGACGTTGGACAGCGAATTGCTGGTCGGCAAGGTGATCAGGCCGCTGGTGAGGGCGCCGTAACCGAGGCCCAGGCAGAGGGCCGCAGCCAGAACGGCGGCGACCACGGCGATGAGGATGTTGCTCGCCGTCTTGGACATGCCCTGCTTGGCGGGGCCGGGCTGACCGGGCTGTCCCGGCTGGGTCGGACCTTGACCGTTCGGCGTACCGGTACCGGGAGTGCCGAAACCGAACAGACCGCCCTGCTGGGGCTGCTGGCCATTCTGGCCATTCTGACCGGACTGGCTGGCAAACGGGTTGCCGTTGTTCTGCTGCGGCTGCGTGGGCGGATTGAACGGATTGCCGTTGCCCTGCGGCTGCGGGTTATTGGTGTAGTAGGGATTGCGGTTGCCCTGCTGGCCCTGTAGGGTTTGCTGTGCAGGCTGACCGAACGGGAATTGCTGCGTGGGCTGGGCATTGCTGCCGGCCTGGCCGCCCTGCTGGCCCTGTGCCTGAGTCGGGGTCGGACCATAAGCGCCATATTCCGGGGCCGGACGATACAGCGGAGTTGTGGCCGAGGTCTGGCCTGCGGCCGGTGCTGCCGGAGAAGCCGGCGAGGAGGAGACCACCGTGCTCTCGCCCTTGGCGGAGGCGTAATCCGGGATGGGCTCGGTGGCGGCAGTGTCGGTAGCGGCTTGCGTAGGCTGCTGATCGGCAGCGAGGGCGGCCGAGGAAACCGGGGCTTGCTGCTCGCTGGAATCGCTGGCGTTGCCGGCATCAACCGAGTCGCCACCCACAAACGGGTTCTTCGGCTCGGCGTTGCCGGTATCGGCAGTACTATTGGGGTTTTCGTTATTCCGCGGGGTCTGGTCGACGCCCTGCGGGTTAAATTCGTCAGCCATTGCTGCTCCTTTTCCTAAATTCCTATCACGTCTGTTCGGCGGCTATTCGGGCACTTGCCCATTGCCACTTCTCGTGTGCTACCTCAGTAGTAAAGGCAGTCAATCTGGAGGTTTTCTGAACGTTGATTGAAAGTCTATGCGTAATCATCGCAGAGTCTTATGGGCATCTCGGCTTCGAGGGGCTGATTTCCTGTTTCGGGAACATCTACTTGCACTTCAAGGGGCTGTTCGCGCGGTCAATTCCGAGTATCAAGGGCCCTCATTTAACGCCATTCCGCCATTTTTGCAGCCGGCCTACTTGACCGGGAGCCCCTTGAAGCGGAAGTAGACGTTCGGGAGCGGCGAAATCCGCCCCTCGAAACCGAGTTCTTCACAATTTCCGGCCCTTTTCTGGCCCTTCTGCCTAAAGTGAACATATGACGATCAGCCTTCTTGAACATCCGTTGGGCGCACAGCCCGGACAGCCCGGCGACCGCAGCGCCTTCCATTTCGAAACGATCACCCGCCTGCCATCCACGGCCAGCGGGCTTGGGCGAGACGGTGCCCGATACGGCCGCACCGGCATCATTCACACGCCCCACGGCGATATTCGCACGCCTGCCTTCGTGCCGGTGGGCACGCAAGCCGCGATGAAGGCCGTGTTGCCCGAGCAGATGAAGGATCTAGGCGCACAGTGCCTGCTGGCCAACGCCTTCCACCTGTTCGAGCGCCCGGGCGAGGACGTGCTGGACGCGGCCGGCGGCTTGGCGCGTTTCATGAACTGGGATGGGCCCACGTTCACCGATTCTGGCGGTTTCCAAGTGATGTCGCTGGGCGTCGGCTTCAAGAAGACGCTGGCAATGGACGTGACCGGCATGAAGTCGGACGACATCATCGCCAAGGGCAAGGAGCGCATGGCCTGGGTGGACGAGGACGGCGTGACGTTCAAGTCGCCTTTGAATGGTGACGCACATCGTTTCTCCGCTGAGATTTCGATGGGCATCCAGCACAAAATCGGCGCAGACATCATGTTCGCGTTCGACGAACTCACCACGCTGATGAACACCCGCTCCTACCAGGAGGACTCGGTGGAGCGCACCTTCCGCTGGGCCCGCCGATGCGTGGACGAGCACCAGCGGCTGACGGCTGATCGAGTCGGGAAGCCGTATCAGGCGTTGTATGGCGTGGTGCAGGGCGCGAATTACGAGGATCTGCGCCGACGTGCGGCCTCGCAGATCGCCTCTCTGGACTTCGACGGCGTGGGCATCGGCGGCGCGATCGAGAAGCGCATCATCGGCGACACCTGCGCATGGATCTGCGACGCGATGCCGGAAAACCGCCCACGCCACGTGCTGGGTATCGCCTCTGTGGACGACATTTTCGCTTGCGTGGAGAACGGCGGCGACACCTTCGACTGCGTGGCCCCCGCACGCTGCGCCCGAAACGGCGCGATTTACACGCGCGCCGGCCGGTACAACATCAAGCGTGCCCAGCACAAGTTCGATTTCGGGCCGCTGGAGGAAGGATGCGACTGCTACACGTGCCGTCACTACTCGCGCGCATACGTCGACCACCTGCTGCGCGCCCGCGAATTCAACGGGTTCACGTTGGCCACGATCCACAACGAGCATTTCTTCGTGAAGCTGCTAGACGACATCCGCGCCTCGATCGACGGCGGATACTTTGATGAGTTCCGCGACGAAGCGCTGGCCCACTTCTACGGCAACGGCGAGCGCCGGCCAGGGTTGTGAGTTTTTCTCCTTCGTTGCGGCTTGTGCTGCCACGAAGTGACTGAGGGGAGTGTCGCCATCGTCAAAGATCACGGCACCCGCAGGAGACCCACAAGCGATATATCCCTGACTCCCATGCGACACGCCGAAGATTGCATGATTACCCAGCCGGGTGTAGGTTAGTCGATTGTCTGCGAGTGTGGCGGAATGGTAGACGCGCTGTCTTCAGGTGGCAGTGAGTGTATGCTCGTGGGGGTTCAACTCCCCCCACTCGCACCAGCAACTAAAGGGCTGGAATCGGAAGGTTCCAGCCCTTTTGCTTTGTCCGGGCAAGCGCCGTTTTTCAGGGGGGGGGCTTTAGGACTTGAGACTTATGGCCCAACTTTCGTGGCGGAAAATGTCCCGGTACCTGCATCAATCGTTTGACGTTCAAGCCAGGCCAGAATCCGCTGTCCCGGTTCGCGATTTCGGGCGATCTTTGCAAACCGGGACAATTTTTGTTGCCCCGGTATAAATGTCAATCGATTTATGCGAAAACCGGGACAACGTGCCAATTCCAGAATCGGCCTTATTCCGCCGATTCCGTCTGCCAGACGATATGAGTTGAGGAAACCGGAGTGTCCCGGTTCACGAAAACAAGCCGAAATCGCCGACCGGGACAGCGGATTCTGCCCCGGTCGACAGGTCAAACGATTGACATATGAACCGGGACAAATACAGATCAGAGAGAAGCCCATGAAGCAGATTTAACTTTCCTCAACTTTCCATCCGCCATAAACTAGCATTACATAACATCATGAACCGAGACGAAACCAACGAAGTATCTGGAGTCACCGACGACCAGCTCGGCCGAACGGCCGAGCCGTACGAATCCGGCAACTGGCGGGGCGGCGTCGGGAGCATCATTCGCAGCAATCCGAAATCAGGAACCGACACAAGTCGGACCCAGCAGACACGCATAATACGAGTTCACAGACTCGGCGATGTATTCCGCAACCGCACCACCGAATACCACACCACGGAAGAACTGTAAGCATTACGAAATCAACCTTGATTATTGCGCGGGCCTATACTAGGTTACGGTAGCGTAGGTTAGTGGTCGGGAGAGCGTCGCCGGCCATAGCGAGGTGATCAGTATGAGCGTTTCCATCAGCACGCCATCTGGACGAACCATGGCTTCCGCCGCAACAGTTGCGCCTTCCGCAACCGCGAGTCAAAAATCCAGCGCAAGCGCCAACCCCACCGCACTGGACCGTGCATCGGCCCGATACAGGGCCGCGCAATCGCGCTACCGCCAAGCCAAGGCCGCACTGAAGGCGATCAAGCGCCAGATCGTCCCCGTGGATGCATTCGGCAATCGCAAGCCGCGACTGCGCGGATGGCTTCACCTCGCCACCCTGCCGCTGTGCATCGCGGCGTCCATCGTACTCATCTGCATCGCGCCGGCCGGCTCGGTCAAAGCGGCCTGCGCAGTGTACGGTGCCTCGGCCATGCTGCTGTTCGGCAACAGCGCGCTGCTGCACGTCGTGCCGTGGCGCAGCGCGAAGGTGACTCGCGTACTGTGCGGCATCGATTATTCGAACATCTTCCTCATCATCGCCGGCACCAACACACCCGTGCTGTTCGCGCTCAGCCCGGCGATTCGCCGGCCATATCTCACGGTGATTTGGGTGACCGCGGCGATCGGCACGATACTGCATATCGTCTGGCTGCGCACCCCGAACTGGGTGTTCACCACTGTGTATGTTGTGCTGGGATTGGCGCCGGTGACGCTTATTCCGCAGCTCTGGACGACTCCCGCAGTAGGCCCGGCGCCGACCGTGCTCATCGCGTGCGGAGGCGCCGCGTATATCGCCGGCGCTGTGTGCTTTGCGCTGCGCAAGCCGAATCCGATTCCAGGCTGGTTCGAGTTCCACGAGGTGTTTCACCTAGGCACGGTCATCGGGTACGCCTGCCACGTCGTGGCGATTTATCTGATTGTTTGCGCGCTGTAGGTTTGCGAACCGTGCGGGCAGCCCAGCAGACCACCCGCACGCCCTCAATTCATGAGTATTTTCAGGCCGTACGCGCGATCTGCACGGCGGTGCCGGACGCGGTAACCATCAGCATACCGTTGTCGGCGCCGAGCACCTCGTAGTCGATGTCCACGCCGACCACGGCGTGCGCGCCCATCGCCTCCGCACGCTGCTGCATCTCGGCGATGGCCTCGTT
>ENA-UESH01001598-UESH01001598.1-human-gut-metagenome-genome-assembly--contig:-NODE-1598-length-15324-cov-11.329901_pt1 | contig 15324 bp, 40 predicted proteins | sample MGYA00243001_ERZ508002 | MGnify/ENA primary metagenome ERZ508002 (study PRJEB26167, sample SAMN06115447) | human gut metagenome | host: Homo sapiens | place: China:Anhui | collected 2015-08-07... | reverse complement strand
CTCGAATGATGGATAACTCTTTTCGGGTTAGGCGTGAGCTTGATCCTGTTTACCCAGTTTGATTTTGATTTTGGTGGATTATATGATGAGAAATCATAAGACTCATCACCACCACGAAGTACTGACTGATTAACAGAACGTTCTTGGGCATCTCCCTTCATTTGATCTTTTTCCTCCTTCCAGAGGATTCCGATGTATCCAAACTCCGGCTTGATAGATTTTAGTTTAGTTTCATCGTCCAGACCACGGAAGTATATTGTCTGTCCTGTCTTAATATACTTGATCTCAAGTGGTGACACCTTGCATTCAAATTCTTCCATCAGTCCCAGTTCATTGATAGCCCATTTCATCTGAGCATATACAGAATCTTTCAACGTCGCACCAACCTGACGAGTAATGCAAGCGTGCATCTGAGGATTATTTTTGATAAGTTCAGTAATCTTAAAAGCTACGTATGAAGATTTCAAACCACCTCGACCACCCTCGAAAACATATTCAATGTTAGGCTTGATACGTCTGTTTATATCAACAAATGCCTTTCCGAGCACTCTAGCCGGAAGCTCATATTTTTTATCATCGTCATTTGATACTGCCGTCAGTTGCTCCCACTTATCAACAGCCTGCATATTGCCTTTAACAGCCTTATCATACACGGCAGCCACAATACAAGCATTGTTATTTGCGTCCTCGTCAGATATACCCATCTTCGTGAGTTTTTTCTTTGCAGAAGTCGGGGCGGGATTTTCAGCTATCATTTTGGCTAATTCAGAAAGAGTCTTTTTTTGACGGCGTGCTTGTCCCGATGCAATACCGCCTTTTCTTCCATTTTGAGCGGCTTCCGTGCGGCTTTGTTCACTTGTAAAGTCAAAAGATTCTATGTCTTTTCTTGCCATTCTGACATTCCAATCATACCCTTTCTGAAAATAAAAATTCTGCCACGTATAGCTATAGATATATACTATATTACCATACATGGCAGAAAAATTTGTCCCCACATTTTAATATTAATTGTAGTATTATATTTCTCTTAGTTTTCTTAGAGTATCATAAAACATAGCCATTGCCTTGCGCTTGTATGCGTAGAAATCGTCTCGCTTTGCCGGTATGTATTTCGTTTTCATGATACGGTCATAGGATTTGTTTGTTACAATAGATTCATACACTAAAAGCTCAATGCCTGGAGGACAAGAACTTATGCAGCAGTGTAAAATATCGTGTCTCTGCTCTGGTGTAGCTTTCTGGCATATATCCTTTAAACGGTTAATATCTTCTGGATATACGCCAAAATCGACAAGTGACTTTTGCCTGGTTCGCATATTATCACTCCTTTTTATGTACAGTTCCACATTCCAATCAAGTACACGACATACATTGCAGAATAAAATGCCGTGAATGATATATTATTCTCAACAGCTGCTCTATGGGCTTTTACCATTGTATAGAGTGCAATTAAAAAATTAATAATTATCCCTGTTGCTTTTAGCTCGAACATATCATCACTCCTTTTTCATTGCTATTTACGCTTACCACCCACACACGCCGCCCAGAGAAGAATACCGAATGCTCCGAACAGTGTGCCTAATGTGAATGCTATTAAAATATCAATCATTATTCTTCATCTCCTCCAACTTCTTCTCTATTGGATTAATAATCTCTTCCAATACCTGCTGCTCATAATTTTCTTTCCAGAATTTTTCTCTTTTCCAAAACGGAACTTTTTTAACTTCACCTATTAAATCAATACACGCCATTGCTTCTAGCATTCCCCAACATCCATCACAGGCTTTTTTATTGCACCAGTTTACGAATTCTTTAAATTTCATTTTTGAGTTCCTCCAACTTTTTCTCAGCTTCTTCACGAGAAAAATAAATCTTTGCTTCTTGCTTCTTTTCTAAAACTCCGTTAATAATTTGTAAATGAAAGCCTTTTTTGTCAATATGAAAAGCATCCACTTTGTGTTCTACAATTCTAAGAGGTTTTCCTACAATATCATACATTGTATCTCCTACTTTACACGGTAATCTCACAAGTAAGCCCTGTTCTTCTAAGTCTTTATAAGATTTCAGTTCCTCTAACCATTTCGCAAGCTGTTCGTGTTCTTCTGCACATTTCATACAATTAGCCTTCATATAATTTTCTACAGAATCATTTGAGTCAAATTTTTCTGCGTCATTATAATTCATATCTGCTACTTCTTTTGTATGAACAATAGCTTCTTCAAGTGTTAATCTCTCCATCTATTTCACCTCTTTTACTTCTTGATATATAATTGCCATATTGAAATCACTTCTAATGAACCTTAATGTCAGTTTATGATTTACAGCATTCCCGAGTTGATCGTAAATCCAGTACATATCCTCTTGGTCAAAGTTTGTACCCAGATATCTGTTGAGACTTGATACCAGTTGTTCTCTCCATTCATTATTCCTTTTAGTCGAACTATATGGTTCTCCTTTTGCCATTGATCTTGAACAGTATTCAAGCAGCTTGCAGATAATATCTTCTTTATCAGTACAATTCTTTGCTGTGAAATATACATTTCCTTTTTCGGAAAAAATTATTTCTCCGAATCTGTTTATGTAGCTCCCGGGGAAACATTCCATAAGATTGAAAATTTCATCAGTCATCTACTTCACCTCTTCCATCTGACTTTCTATGGTATCTGCAAGTAATTCCAAGGACTCAATAAATGAGTCCGTCAATGCTGTTCTGTCTGGGTATTTAGTGAATGTTCTGACAAGGCTTATAGCATCTTTGAGCTTCTTCTCATTTTCAATTACGTCTGATGCTTCTACTAATTCATATCCCGGTGCAAGGTTGGCATTTCTTGTTAGTTCTTTATTACTGTAGAACTTTAATATATCCGGGATCTGCTGTTCTTTAAAGGGATATGGATACGTTTCTTTTCCACCGTACCATCTATATCCTTGTCTCTTTGCTACTTTCAGAATATTTTCATATTCTTCATGCGTTCTGACTAATACGCATTTCTTTACTAGATCAATCATCTACTTCACCTCCTGTAATCTCATCAATACAAGCATTCCAACCAACCGCAATAATATCTTTTTGTGATTCTACATTGTCAATTGGAACGATATACTCTTTTTTCTCCGGCAATGGCCTCAGTGGACACCAGTCAGGAATCGTTTCTGCTTCTTTATCAAGTACACATTTTCCCGCGATTGGGCAATAAATACAGGTTTCCAGACTGTTACTGTGATTTCGCCCAATTAAGCAGGAAATGCAGCCATGCTCTGGTGTATCCATCACTAATACTGATTTACTCATCTTCTCTTACCTCTTTTCTACAAGAATGTTCCATATTGTGAAGGGCTAATGATAGTATCTTTTTCTCTGGTATCCAACGAATATCCAAGTCTTCCATTTTTTTATTTTCCTCTTTCGTAAACATGGTTGAAATGTCCTTGCCTTTACTCATCTGATTCCTCCTGTAATAATTCTGGGTTGTCAAACACGTTTCCGGCAGTTTCAATCTTTCTGTGCCAATATCCAAGTTCTTTTCTGTAAAATGTCTCTTCTGGAAAATCAACATAAAATCCAAAATTATAGCTTCCGTAATCAAAACTCGAACAATACATTCCAAATTTTACCGGGGCATATTCTCCGTTATGATTAACAATATCGTTCTCCCAAATTTTCTTCCCGTTCTTGTCGGTCAGACCTGTGAACTGACAGAGGGTTTCTATATCAATTATATTGGTATATACTGTAAACAGATCTGAATCCTTCCGATAAAAAATAATGTCCTTCCCCCCTATGTGATATTGATCTCTTAGGTAATATCCCTCAACCCATTTTCCATCATAAACGCTCTTTGCCTTGAAAAGAATTTCTCTCATATCACACCTCCTTCGGTTTTTCGCACCGCTCAAACTCGATCACCCAGACCCACGGGTTCGCATTCCAGCCGTAGCGATCAAGGTCTGATTTCTTAATGGTGGAATCCCAAATTTTAGCGAATCTTTCTATCGCTGTACGCCACATTTTTTCTTCCCAACCAACGTTTTTTCCATTCTTCCAATTTGCTCCCTCTGCTTTTGCGCCATCTTCTGTGATATTCTGTAACCGCTCCACGCTCACATTCGTAACCTTCAGCCAGATACGAGCAGCTTTTTTCGGCATGTGGATTGATGGTTTCCACGGCTCTTCTGCGTCTTCAGAATTTGCAATGCTAGCCTTATATCCATAGTGTTCTTCCAGATGGCACCCTTCACCTTTTCCAACCCGCTTTGTATATCTGTGCCAAGTCTCACGAACATACAGGATATCTTCCGGCTGATATGGCGATCTTCTTTCCGGCTCCAACGGATAACCACATCTTGCACAGTATACGTTCTCTGCCAGGTTATCATATATGTATTCGTTGTGAACATATTTGCAATTCGGGCACTCTTCCCATTGCGGTTTTACAATTCTTCTGGTACAGCTTTTTCTTCCGTCCAGAATTGCTCGAACCATTTGGGTGTTGAATAAAATCGGTTTAGTTGCCATCTACTCCACCGCCTTTCACAATTTCTATCGCCCTGCTCAGTCCAGCATTGTATCCTTGATGCACATCAGATAAGATACATTCTGATTCAATGAATTTGTCTCTTTTCAATTCGTTGATAACCTTGTCCACATCAAAAGCTGTCGGCTGCTCGTCCACAATATGTATATATCTGTCTATAATCTTCTGTATTGGTTCTCCTAAGATATTTTGAAGCAGTATATCTTTTTTTAATTTATCTGTGTCGATTAACCTCATTCCTCATCCCTCCTTGTATGGTTCTGGAAGTGGTCGCCATGCCGTAATATCAATCCAATCATAATTGCTATCAAGATAATATTCATCACAATCAATAAAGCTTGTATCTTGCCATGTTGTTTCTCCGTTAGTAACCAATATTTCTTGTCCGTCATCTGGCATTTTGCAGTCAAGCATATACTGTATATCAGTTGATATGGATTCTTCCGCACGTTCTTTTTCTGATATCTGATGATATTTTACCGGAATCCAGCCATTTTCTTTCTCGTCCTGTTCAAAATCATTCAGAAGAGTATTCACAATATCCAGCGCACTCCCTGGAAGCCCATGCTTATACTGTGATTTATTTTCTATCTCAGTTTTGTATTGTTCTAATCTGGTTCGTACTCTGCTCATACAACCACCTCTGTAAAATACTCATCCAACATTTCTTGAGATATCTCAATCCACTTGTTTGTATTTATGCCGTTAAGACGAATGTCTTCGCCGATAAAATTTTCATTTCCAACTTCATAGGTTTCGCCAACCTTAATTTCTATACAATTTTCAATGTAAAACCCATCATCGTCATAGCTATCTAACATGAACGCCTTTACGCACTTATATTTCATGCTTCCACCTCGCTATCCTCTGGCATCTGGAACGTCATTCCATTTTTGAGCATTTCTCCAAGTTCTCCCGCATGTGCTTTGTTTTCTTCCGTTTTTGGCTTCATACTTAATATCCTACATACTTCTGGAATTACATATTTTGTGTATTCCGAATCTCCATAGGCTTCCTGGATCATATCCAGTACCTTCATGGCTTTTTCTCTGGTGGAATATTCAGCGATAATGCAACAACCGCCTTGACTTCCGACATATATTGATGCCGCTCCATTAATGTCTCGAATTGCAATACTGAAAGCATTATCAATATTTACTATTATTGTTTTATCCTGACTTCTGATTAACATTTTGCGTCCTCCTTAATCCTCATAATTCATTACAATTGTAATCACCAGTACCAAAACTTTTTGAATCTGGTCGTAAATGTGATGATCGTCAGTGCCGAAATGAGAGTTCAGCCTTGCATCTTCTTTGCCTTTCCTGTAGCAATCTTCCATAAATTCAAAACTGTATATATCATCTTCCTTAATAATTTCACCATTATTTCTCCATTCGGCAATCATCGCTTCTTCAACCAGTGAATTTACAACCTTATCTGAATCCTCATTACCGTTCAGGAATTCTACGCAACGGTCAATGAATCCTAACTTGTCAGCGTACATATACGCTTTTGCTGTTCCAGATGTATACTCTTTGAATGTTTCTTCAACCTGTTCTTTGAAATCCTCTGGTAAATTAAAAATATCCACTTCCAGTCCTCCTGGAAGATTTATTGTGTGTTTTCTCATTCCGCACCCTCCTTGTCGCTTACTCTTCGATTCCACTGTTCTGTAGCTTCTTCCTCTGTTTCTCTCCAACGTTCCACCATTCCGTCGCATTCTGTGCAAGCTACAAGATATTCTTTTCTCGAATCCTCATATTCATTAATCAGCATTTCTGCCTTTCCTCCGCAAAACGGACAAGGTTTTAATTCATCCATTTTCCATCCTCGCTTTCCCCATGTAAGCAACTGACACGCTATTGTGCAGTGATACATGATTAATCGGTCTCTACCTTTGAATAACTCAATCTATACGCCCTCTGCTCTGTCGGATCTTCGCTAACAAGCAATCCGTTGTCTAAGAGCAAATTAAAGTGTTTTCTGGCAGTAGCCATTGAAATGTCTAATCCATCTGCAATATTTCTTATGGACGGCATATAGCGGTGTTTACGGTAATATTTCAAGATAAAGTGATATACCGCTTTATACATCTCCTGTCCCTCTTTATGTTTGCGCTCTGTATTGTATTTTCCCATGGTCATTACCCCCAATCTTGTGATCCGCTGCTATTACCCTTTATTCCATTTCTCATAGCTGTTGTACGCCCATTTACTCCATAAGCTTCATGCAACCCTTTATGATATCCATTCCGATACTGCTTCTGGTTGTCATGATATAATTCAATAAAATCATTGATATCATAATTTTCTTTTGGATTAGCTGTTACGTATTCCTCTGCTTCCTTCTTTGTTCCGTAATTGCTCAATTCAGCACAACGGATAAATTCGCTTTTGTTCATGTCCATTTATTTCACCTCTAACCGTTAATACGGAATCTCAAATCAAGATTCAGCTCCTCTTTGATTGATCTTCTGTAATCCTCCCAGGTTGCCATATCATCCATCAGATAATCAGCCCCCCTGTCCATGCCGTCCATAAACTTCTGGCAGCGTTTCTGTCCAAATCCGAAATCATCATGCAAAACGGCAATTCCAAGGATTGTAAATGTATCAAGTGCCATTTCTTTAATCTTCTGCGCTGCTTTATCCAGGTCCTTACTGGCTAAAGAGGTATGTACTCCTGTAATGCCCCGGAATTTTATTTCCCTCTCAAGCGCTTCTATACCGCCATCTCTAACGATTCTGAGCGCCAAACCAAGACCATCCTCTCTCCCTCGCTCATACTCCTTCATTTTGTTCATTGGTTTATCCTCATCTCTCTCTGTTTAGAATCCAAGAGATTCTCTAAAGCATTTATGCAATCTTGGATAAACTTTTTATCGTGTTTATCCGTGCAAATACCACTAATCTCCCCAAGCCAAATTAATTTATCAGAAGCTTTCTCGGAATATTCATCTGTAATCTCTGCTGAATAGAATTCTTTTATAGCTTTCCAGTATTCTGTTAGAAACTTTTGTATGATAGGAATATCTTTTGCTTCTACTTTCATCCTCCATCTCCCTTATATGTAACCTATTTTAAAAATCCGGTTTCATTTGGGTTACAAAAAAATCCAGTGTTTATGCGGGCTTGCGGCGCTTGCAACCGTGTAACCGTGTAACTCACACATTCCCTATATAGGAGAAAAAAATAATTTCATTCTCATATTTTTATTTTTCTATATATATATATACGTTCCGAAAAGTTACAAGGTTACTCGGTTACAAAACTAATCAAATACCGGATCCGATATTTGGAACAAACTCGCTTTTTTTTGCTCTTCCAGGTATCCATCAAGATCGTTCACCACTTTCAAACAGCAAAACTTTTTTGGATTCCTACTTTCTGACTCTCTTTTCAGGATGTTACCGTACTTATTGTTGGAAATAATAAGCCCCATTTTCATGCCCCATGACAGAAACGCTTTTTTAGAATATCCGCCATTTTTGCAGATGTTATTGAGTGCAGTGGGATAGAAATACACTAACCGGTTCATTTCTCCATCTTTTTCAATGGGATCTCCCCATTTTTCACAAGGCGTATCAACATCAAAACGCTGCTCATTCATAGAAATCATATCCACCAGGTACTCATAACAACGTTCATTCGGGGATACATCCGATACATCAGCAAGCGTGTTTTTGGCATCTTGTATATCAATATACTGCATGTCCTTGAAAAGCATATCCGTGGCGATTCTATCCGCAGTCAGAACAATTGATAAGGAAAGTAGCTGTTTATCCGTTTTATCGTCTGATGCGATTTTTTTCAAAATCTCCTGCTGGATATTTTTGATCTTATCAACACTCATTTCTTCCAGCGCCGCCACGAAGTCTTTCCCGGCAAAGCCATAGTTTTTCTTAAGAATATCAATGGTATTTTGCGGATTGTCGAACAGCTTATCATGCGTGCATTCTACTTCAAGGATACGGTTTACAGCGCCGCCCTGGTTCACGTAGGACTGCAATGGATACTCACCGTTTGTGAGGATACACAACTTCCACACGCTTTCTCTTGTCAACCCAAGTTCTTTATTGGATCTGGTTTTTCCTTGGCCAGAACAGAGATCATACACGATTCGCTCAAAGTTTTCCTCAATCTTCTTATCCTTCTGGCTTGTATCATCAAGGATAAGTGGAAGATTATTGAGCATGTCAGCTTTTACTTCTAGGCCCACATCCGAACTCTTAAAGTTGCCTATATACTTGTTTTCAGACGGATCCGCCCAGACCGAAGCAGCAAGCATGTGGGTAACAGACTTTCCGTTTCCGGTAAGACCCCATAAGTCGGTGAAAAATGGAAGCGCATCCAGTGGCTTAATCAGAACACTGGCGAAAGACGCTGCCAGCATAAACTTAATTTCGAATTTATCCTGCTGCCTGATCTTTTTTACATGCTCATACCAAGTTTCCCTATCTCCTTTTACCCGAATGGCTTCAAAAAGCTGCCTGAACTTCGCATCCCCATCGAATATGATTTCCTCGCTGTATGGCAAGAAACCGTCTCCAATCCATCCAAGCTTTCCAGACGAATATTGTATTTCTATGTACTCATCGTTCAGGTTTTCCACGTCCGATAAGTACCTTACAAGGTGCTTGGCAGTTTCTGATGTTACAGCTATCCCATTCTTGGATAACCCTACAATCTTGGATGCAGTTGCTACGACATCTTTTGGAACAATAATCTCTTGCCATCTATCGTTACGTTTAAAGGCAATTTTTATCTGTTCTTCACCTGTCTGAATATTTTTCAGGCGTTCAACCGGCAATATAGGGTGATAGCAGGCCCTAACATCTGTTATTCCAGTAGTAGAATTCCAAGTGCAAATTCCATCATCTGCTGCAATCCAGTTTCCGCAGGCCATTCTATCGTAGGGACTATCCGTGAAGTTCGTATAGTGCTCTACAAGGCTGGCTTCTTTTGACTGCCTCCGGATATCTTCCTGTTCTTGCCTTTTTATATCTTTTTGCACTTTTTTGTATGCGTTTACCACGCTTGTAAACTCCGTTTTACACCTCAATTCAGATGCTCGAAGCGCAAGGCTGGCCAACAGTTCAGCCCTGTAAATCTCATCCTCCTGATTGAACACCTCGTCCAGCACTTCCCGAGACATGATGGATTTCGAATCCAACTTGTTTAAAGGAACCATCTATATCACCTCTTTTCTAATACGGTATATTATTCAACTCCCCATGTAGGTATAGTGCTTTTTGAAGTGCATTCCATGCCTCACACCATCTGTCAGAAAGAGTACTCCATCGCTCGATTTCTGCCCGATAAAAGTCAATATCAGACAAGCATTCTTGCAACTCGGCCTTTTTCTTCCGTTCTTCCTTTTGCCTCATTTTCATCTGCTTCTGATGGTGATATATCGCTATTCTGGAAGAGAAATTTGGTTTCTGGTAAGTTCCTCCAAGTATGGTAAAAGCTGTCTTAAAATCGCAATTATCCATGTTCTGAACGAATGTAAATATGTCACCTGTTGCACCACAACCGAAACAATAATAGCTGTCTTTGTAGATTTTCATGGATGCAGTACGATCTTTCGGATGAAACGGGCACCGAACGAATCCTGCTCTGTTTGGAACCATGCCATATCTGCTCAGAACATTCCTCATGCTATTCTGTTGTTTAATTGTTTCTTTATCCATTTAACAGAATCTCCATTATCCGTTTCCCAGTGTCTTTTTTGTCGCAGAATAGAAATTCAACGCCATATTTCCGTTGCATTGTGCAGAGAATCTTATACAGAACGTCCCCGTGCATAACTTTCTGTTCCTGCTCCACCCAGGTGCCATTCTTTTTAACTCTTTTCTTTGCCCGGGGATTCTCCCACCAGAGAACGTCATCCAGCTTTTCAATTCCTTTTCCATGCTCACACAGAAATATGAGCTTTATTCCTGCTTCATTCGCCCGGATAATCTCAGCACGGAATCTCTCATGCTGCTGGCATACATTTCCGCATAATTCGGAGAGATTTTGCTTTCGGTCAACAACTAACCTGGGGTTGTCATAATTCATATAATCCCCGACGTAGAGCTTTGACACGAACCATTTTTCTCCTGCTGCATCAAACGCTTTCTTAATGCCATCAATAACTTTCTGATGTTCCCTACTGTCAATTTGTATCATGCGAACGGCATCTCCTCATCAATTCCATCTGGAATATCCATAAATCCGTCCGGGTCTGTTTCCTGATGTGGCGTCTCTGACTTCTGCTGGCTCTGGTTAGCACCTTTACTTTCACCAAACTCAATATCTTCTACAACAATATCTGTTGTGTACACCTTCTGCCCATCACGATTGGTGTAGCTGCCGGTCTGGATTCTTCCAGATAAATCTGCTTTCATTCCTTTTGTGAAATATTTTTCGATAAATTCCGCAGATTTTCCAAATGCAACACAATTAAGGAAGTCCGCTTTCTGATCAGAACCCTCTTTTACAAATCTTCTATTGACTGCAATGGAAAATCTTGCGATTGATGTTCCATCATTGGTGTACTTGATTTCTGGATCATGTGTGAATCTTCCTGTAAGAATTACTTTATTCATGCTGTTGCTCCTTTTCTGTATGCTGTTTATCATAGTCAATTAACATCTTCAGGCATTTCTGACCTTTTTCCTTGGTAAGAGACTTAATATCATTTACTCTGAACCTAGCCTTAATCTGGTCCACAAGCTTAGCTTCTGGGTATTTGTCAATAATATTTTTGATTGACATAATATTTTCAGAACTAATCATCTCGGTTTCTTTTACCGGTTCCCCTTTTTTGTCAGACGAATTCTCACTGTTACTTGAGCAATCATATTTAGTCTTGCTTTCTTTCCAGTAGACATCTGCTCCAATGCCGAGATTTTTGCAAGCTACTGACAGCGCATCCGTTGTGGCCATCTTATAGCATTCGTCAGACACGTAGATTCCGCTTTTTTCTTTTGTTGCTAGTTTACTTCCTCCAGTTCCAGAAATCGGCTGCGACCATTTGCTTTCGTAAAAAACATATAGTTCGATCATCACAAAAGCGCATGTCTCATCATTTATGGTTTCTGTCCATTTATCAACAGTCTTGTAATACCATCCGATTCCACAAGGCCCGAACTGCTCTGTCAGGCATTTGATTCGCCACATGGGGTTAATATCTGTAAAACCTTTTAAACGGCCTGCCATAATCGGCTTCTGAGCATCTTTTGGAACTTCTCTAACATGGTTATATAATTCAAGATTTTCCAATATTATTCCTCCTTGTCATAAACTACATGTTTGCTGCCCTCAACGATCAACAAACTTGCAATATCTTTCATTGATATGGTTGATTCGTTATAAATCTCAACCAGTGCGTTGTACGCTTCCGGCGAAACTTTCACGACAGGGTTATCCTTATCGGTTGCCGGCTGCTTCTTTCTTGCCGGAATACGGATTTCAAATTCACTCACTAATACTTTCCTCCTTATATGATTTCTGAGCCGTTAAAAGCCCATTTAAAGCCTGTACGTAGCTCGCTAATGTTCTCGCCTTGTATGATTCCTCTATCGGATTATCCGGCACAATAGCAAGCTGGGTGTCAATCAATCTAACAATCTCATTAATGCGCTCTTCCATGTTTACACCGCCTTAAAAAAGCAATACAGGTTGTCTGATCTGTCGCCCTCTCCTGGAACAATCTTTCCATCTTCCTTTCGGTCTCCAGCGTGATATTCGATTCTGTCCAGGTACATGTCCGCATTTTCATAATCAAGGATATTGTCTCCTCGACTCTGCATTTCCCGGAGAAGATCATTGATTACCTGGGCCAGGGTGAGTGTAGGTAGCATTCTGAGCATTGATGTCTCATACATCATTAGCATTCACCTCTTCTTCAAGAAGTCTAAGCATGTGAGTTTTAGCTTTTTCAAACTGTCTACGATTAAATTTTTCTTGCGCGTCACTTAATAAGAGCGTGTATAATCCATCATATCCATGATCATTTTCAAAACCTCTATCCATGATATAGATGTTAACAGATCCAGTTCCAGTGCTAATATCAATGGATAAATAAGCAGGTGTTTCATTATAAATACGTTCTCCGAGATCAATAATCTCCTTAATCATTTTCCACAACATTTCCATTCTCCTTTCTCAAAGCAGTGCTAAATACGTAAACAATGCGAATACAATACCTGCCAGGATCTGCTGCAAGCTCTTCTCCCACATCCACACCGGAAGAAAAGTAAGCAGAATCCCAATAATCGCACTGACTACGATATCCTTTCTGTTTTGTCTAGGTGATTTCATTCTTTTCCCTCCAAAAAGAAAAAGATTACAGACTGTAAGCAATATACCAGAAGATATTAGTAATGATTAACAGCGCGGCAGTCAAAAGCCATGCACTGAACCACTTCTTAGTCTCTCTCTTTGCTTTTTTCACGATTTCGGTAGCCAGCATTGTTTCCAAATCGTTCCATGTAATCTTTTCATTTGTTACATTTTTTTTGTTTTCCATATTATTTTCCTCTCGCTTATATTGACTTTTTAGCGGATAGAGGATTATAATTTACCTGTATCCACTAAGTTTAGGTTAGTGAGTACACTGCTCCGGGGTGGAGGTCGTGACTCCCTCCGGGGCGCTTATGCCAAATTTTCTTCTTTTCTTCTGTAGTAGTCCAAGATAATTCTTGAGCATTCATCGACAATCCTTTGATTGTCTTCCGGCGTATTGTCTTTGCAGTAATCATCATGTATTCTGATTACCCCAGACCCCATTTTGATTGTTTTGATTACTGCCATCAGTAAACCTCCTTTTTATGCATTCACTATGTTAAGATATGTTATTTGCTTCTTTTTGCTTCTGGTAACAGTTCTCCGCCTATTGCGGTGCTCATGTCCATATCATCAATACACGGAAATGAAGCCGCAGTGTGATGGGTATAATGATCATGGTTTTCAATGTGGTTATGCAAAAAATCAATAACCAGGCCCACTAACTCATCTGGTCGCTCGCTGGGCGATAGGTAACAGTAAAGCCGCAGATCACAGTTGCAACAGTCTCCTCCAGATTCTTTGCAGTGCTGACTGACGGCTTTGTTAAATTGTAATGCGTCCATTTACGCTCCTTTCTTGGTCTCTTCTTTCTGGTCAGAATCATCAGACTTATTCTCGGAAAAACTTTCCGTCTTTCCAAGAATGTAACCTTTGTCAAATTCTGACATATTAGGAATTGCATCTTTCAGCTTTTCAACGATTCTTTTTTCTTTTTCTGACATGCGCTCACTCCTTTCTTGTGATATACTCTCCTGTGAAAGGAGAGATGTTATGGAAATTTCTGGTTCACAAATCAAATTGTTAAAACGTCTTTATAAAACTGATATACTGTTGTCTGATTTTTCCGATTCAGAAAAAGGAGAAATAGAATATCTTGGGAAACGCGGATTCATTAAATACAGTAAAGAAGATACCGATTCAAGAATCACACCAACCATTGTCTGCATTCAGTCAGCCGGAAAATCTTTTTATGATTCTTATGTAAGAGACCGCAGACGGTGGTATATCCCTGTTGTCCTGTCCATTGTTGCCATCGTAATCAGCTTATTTGCACTGTACAAATCTGGACAGGTGATCAATGTTTACATTGACGAAAACAAAATGAATACGGTCACAGCTGAGAATCCTCCAGCAAATGCAGATAACAAATAGGGGAAATTCGGATATCTGTAAATGATTGGTAATCCGTCGCCATACTTGCGCAACGCTCTGTGTGCTTGTCTAGCCATTTTCCCATGTGAATAATGAGGGTCACTGTTTATGGAATCCAGAATTTCCCATTTTGTCATGTTGTCATATTTTGACGGCGTTCTGCGGAACATTTGTTTTCACCTCCCTACCTTGACTTTTCATATTTGTTCTCCTATCCTGTAAGTACAGGCACTGGTATGCTGAGTATTAAGGAAAGGAGGACGCTACTATGTTTGACAATTTTGGATTAAGCCACTGTGAACTTGCTAAGATTCGTACTATCAATCCAGAACTGGCAGCACACAATATTGCTTTAGCTTATATCCAAGCAGCTACACAAGTTAATAAATTAAACAACGAAAATGAAGTTAATTCTTCTGATGTACTGTCACTGTCCAACCAGTATGTACAAGCCTATAACTATGCTTATAATTTTGTCGTTCATGAAAATAAGATTATAAACGAGGCTGAATAGTATTTATTAAGGTGTCTTGACTCCGCTTATACATTTCTTCCATAACAGAGTCCAGATGCTTACGGGCAACTTTGCTTTCTGCGATTGTCAATTCTCCCATTGCCATTACGCAATTTTCTACTGCCCTGAGAATCTTTTCTTTATCATATCCAAGCATCTCTAAAGCATAGTCCGTAAGTCCGGCGATTGATTTTCTTTCCATCTTCATACACTCCTTTCTACTTAACTTCTGGCAACTTTGGTTCAAGAAACTTATGAGCTTTCTTTCTGCGCCCTATAAGAATCCGCAATCTCCTTATCTCTCAATGCAGAAAGATAAACGATTGCCATATTCTTGTTTTCCTCTGATAAAGTTGTAAAGATATCAACAATACGTTTTCCATCTTCAATATCAGTTCTTTCTAATATAGTCATGCACTCACTCCTTTCTTGTGGTATACTCCCTGTAGATGGGAGGTGATTAAATGATAACTGGGAAGCAATATCGGTTAATGAAGTCCGTTCTTAAAAATAACGGAACCACTGCACAAGATACCGAGAATCACGAAATGTATAGATACTTAGCG
>ENA-UESH01001597-UESH01001597.1-human-gut-metagenome-genome-assembly--contig:-NODE-1597-length-15326-cov-5.690734_pt1 | contig 15326 bp, 8 predicted proteins | sample MGYA00243001_ERZ508002 | MGnify/ENA primary metagenome ERZ508002 (study PRJEB26167, sample SAMN06115447) | human gut metagenome | host: Homo sapiens | place: China:Anhui | collected 2015-08-07 | study... | reverse complement strand
ATTGATATAATAGTTTTAAAACAAAGAGTATAATATAAACATAATAATTCATAGTCACTTTCTTATAATAACTTCCGAATAAACAGATCTGCTTGAATATCAAGTGGGTCTGTTTTCATATATTTATAATCTTTCATAAATTTGATATTAAACACTTTTATGATATTTATGTTACGTTTTTGATATAAACAAAACGTTTACATAGTTATAATATATACAGAAACAACAAAATAAATTGCTTTTAGCGAAAAATTTTATTGAAAAATAGGAGGAAAAGGTTATGAAGATCAAAAAATTTGTAGCAGGTCTTTCAGCAGCGGTTCTCGCAGCAACAATGATGTCAGTTTCTGTTTCGGCAGCAAAGCTAGGCGATGTTGTTCATCCGTCAGAGGAGGACTCAAAAATGAATGACTCATATTACTCTATCGGAGCAATGGGCTTTTATATGGGTCAGGACTGGACCTGGAATCAGGGCGACTGGGTAGGCATCGATGATGCTGGCAAGATAACTGTTGAATATAAGATAAGCAAAGTTATCACAGACAAGACAATGTCAGGCAAGGGAACTCTTGGAGATATGGGCGTTATGGTGGCTAATCTTCCTGATGGTGTTTATCCTGTGGACGTTAAGATATCTGACGCAAAGTTCGTTGCCGAGGACGGCACAACAACAGTTTTTGATTCGCTTAATTCTATCACTTCAATGGACGAGGACGCAGAGGGCGGAATAAGAATACATATCAGACCAACTGACGAGGTCAATGAGGAAACAGGCGAGGTAACAAAGAAAGCTTGTCCTGAGGTCGCAGGCTGGGAGAAGGAAGGCGCTTTCAACGGCGGCACACTTTCAATGACGCTTGATTTCGGTGTTGCATCTGCCGAGGGCGGAGAGCCAAAAACAGATGCTTCAAAGGCAGATTCAAAGTCTGATGCTTCAAGCTCAAAGGCTGATACGTCAAAGAAAGATGTTTCTTCATCTAAGGCAGATGCAGGCAAGACTTCTGCAGCAGCGGCTACATCTTCAAAAGCATCTGACGATACATCTAAGGCAGCAGAAACAGGTGCGGCTGTTGGCGGAGCACTTGCTGTTATCGCTCTTGCAGGCACAGCAGTGATCGTTGCAAAGAGAAGAAAGTAATATTCGGAGGTATGGCTATGAATAATGCAAAAAGAGTTTTGACATTTGCCCTTGCAGTTTGCTCGCTTTCAGCATTTGCATCTTGCGGAAGTTCAAGTGATTCATCAAGCAAGGTAGTTGACAAAAAGCTTAAGGAAGATCAGCAGCAGATAGTTCAAAGACTTGCTGATGATATGAAAGATGTGAGAGATCTCAAGAGCAACGAAATAAAGTGGTTTTCACATTGGGATATCAACCCTACTGAGGCAGAGGACAAGGAGATAGGCGCTGACCTTGCTTTGTTCAAGACAAAGTATAATGGTAAGATAAACTGGGTGCAGACCACTTGGGAAACTAAGTTTGACGATCTTGCGGCACTTGTAATGTCAAATGATTCACCTGATTTCATCGGTGCTGATGATATGGACGTTTTCCCTAAGGGTGCTATAAAGTCAATGATAGAGCCTATCGACGATTATATCGATCTTTCAAAGCCTCTTTGGACAGACATAAAGGGTGCGACAGATCAGTTTATGCTTGGCGACAAGCATTATGTGAGCGTTATCAGAACAGACCCTGCATATGTTTTTGTATACAACAAGCAGACAATGGAAGATAACGGCTATGACGATCCTGCTGAGCTTTTCAAAGAAGGCAAGTGGAACTGGGATACATTCACAGAAATGTGTCTTGATTTTACTGACGCTGAAAGCGATAAATACGCACTTGACGGCTGGTATTATGAAAAGGCTTTGCAGCAGTCTTCAGGTGTGCCGCTCATCGGTATCACAGACGGCAAGCTTGTAAACAATATTTCTGACCCTATGATAGCAAAGGCTCAGAATATGATGTATGAGCTGCAGAAGAACAATGTTGTTTATCCAAAGCACGAGAATAACTGGAAACTCAGAGGCGACGCAGAGGGCAGCGGAATGGCAACAGGTCTGACGCTTTTCTATCCTATCGGACTTTGGGCACTTGAGAATGCTCCGTCAACAACTGTAAACTATGGCGATGTATCAAAGGGAGAGGTAATGTTCGTTCCTGTTCCTTGCTCGGCTGATAGCGATAAACAGTATATCCCTTCAAGAGTACACGGCTTTAGCATTGTAAGAAACGCTCAAAATCCTGAGGGCGTGGCAGCTTTCCTTGAATGCTGCCGTTATGCAGAGCTTGACGAGGCTGCACATCAGATAACCCTCGATCAGTACAAGGACGATTACGGCTGGACAGATGAGATGCTTGAAATGAGAGAAACTATCTATGATCTGTCTGCACAGAACCCTGTATTTGACTTTGAACAGGGCGTATCTGCCGACCTTAACTCTATTTGCGATACTGCAATAAGAGGAACAATGAATCCGCAGGAGTCAAAGAGCTGGTCACAGGTCGTTCAGGAAAATGAAAAGGCTATAGATTATCTTATCGACGAGGCTATGGCTTCAATGAAAGAGGCTAAATAATATCTAATTATCAGAAAAAAGGGCGGCAGGGTGATTTGCCGTCCTTTTTCTATAAATATGAGGCTTTACTTGTGTCTGTAAATATGATATAATAAGCTAAAAAGCAGGGGGTGAAAGCTATGGAAATAAACAGAGAATTGTCTAAGCGGCAGTTTATGCAAAAGGAAAATGACTATCATCATTCACCATATGAAACGGAACTGGAATTCTATTCTGCGGTGCGGGCGGGCGACCTTGAAACGGTCAAACGTTTGTATACGCCGCTGGATACAAACGGAAAGGGCAGGCTCAGCAAAGACGACCTTAGAAACGTCAAGTATCATCTTGTCATAACCATAGCTATGCTGTGCAGGTTTTGCATCGAGGGTGGACTTGACCCGGAAACTGCGTATACCATAAGCGATATATACATTAATAAATGTGATGAGTGCCGCAATGAAGAAAGCGTTATGGCTGTACACAAGGAAGTTATCGTTTATTATACAAAGCAAATGAAAAAGGCTGCGTCACAGAACGTTTACTCAAAGCATATCCTTATGTGCTTTGACTGCATTTTCGATAATATTTACAAGGGCGTGACCGTCAATCAGATAGCTGATGAACTGAACATAACGCCACAGTATCTTTCAAAGCTTTTCAGGGAGGAAGTTGGCGTAAAGATCTCTGATTTCATTATGTCAAAAAGGATACAAGCGGCTGAAAATATGCTGAGATATTCTGAATATAGTCCGCTTGATATAGCCAATTATCTTGCTTTCAGCTCGCACAGCCATTTTATTGCCTGCTTTAAGAAACAGACAGGACTTACGCCGAAACAGTATAGAGATCAGTTTTTCCGTGCAAACTGGAACAAGCATAGCACAAGCAGATCGAAAATTTAAGTTGATGTTAATAATCTGATATTTGCATTACTTTTCTGATATAAATATCACATCTGTTGATTTATAATACTTATAGAAGATAAAATTCTGTTATTTATTCGGAGGTAATGAAAAATGAAAAAAGTTTTGGCTATGTCGATTCTCACAATGATAGTTATGTCTATGGGTGGCTGCGGTGCTTCATCTGACAGCAGTTCTTCGCAAGATGTCAGCAGCAAGGCGGAAACGGAAAGCAATTCTCCTTACACGGTTGAGGCGGATTTTAGCAAGGGTGCGTCAAATGATTTTTCCATTTCAGCAGGCTGGTCAAATGGTGATCCGTTCAACTGTTCGTGGAGCGAAGATAACGTGACTTTCAATGACGGAAAAATGCAGCTTACCATTGACAGTATGGGCGATTCCGAAGCGTACAGAGGCGGCGAGTATCGTTCAAAGGAAAACTATGGCTATGGACTTTATGAGGTTTCAATGAAAGCCATAAAGAATGACGGCGTTGTATCATCGTTCTTTACATACACAGGTCCGTCGGAGGATAATCCTTGGGACGAAATAGATGTTGAAGTCCTTGGCAAGGACACAACAAAGGTGCAGTTCAATTACTACACCAATGGTGTTGGCAAGCACGAATATATGTATGATCTTGGTTTTGACGCTTCTGAGGATTTTCACACTTACGCATTTGAGTGGAAAGAGGACGGCATAACTTGGTATGTTGACGGAAAGGAAGCATACAAGGCAACGGAAAATTTGCCTGTTACGCCCGGAAAAATAATGATGAATGCGTGGAACGGCATTGGCGTTGACAGCTGGCTGAAAGCCTTTGACGGAACAGTTCCGCTGACAGCGGAATATGAGTGGGCAAGGTTTACGGCAGAAAAGTAAAGTGATCCGCATATTACGCTTGCGTTTATGTTTTGATTTTTTTGGTTAATGATATTGATATTTGAACCGACCCCATTTGCTAGGTCAAAAAGTCTAGCGAATGGGGTCGGTTTATTTTATAAAGATAAACTCATATATTCTCACATCTCAACTTCTCGGTTATACGCCTCTGCCCCCTCGACATACAGCGTTCTCATTTCTTCAAACGAGTCGCTTGGGGATAGGATAACGCCGTCTTTGCCGAACTTATTGAAATAGTATTTGACTTGGATAGGCGGGGAGATGAACTCGTTGACAGCGTTGGGCTTGGGCTTTTCATTGCCTTTCAGTATGGGGCGCTGATAGAGTATTTTGCCGAACATTTCAACGCCTTTTTCGGTGAGGTACACTTTGGAGATATCGCTCTCATCACTGCCAAAACGTGGGTCGCTGAGTAGGTGCTTCACGGACTTGACGTGACCCTCTTTCAGCCGTTCGTATTCGGTGACGGAGGAGTATTCCTTTTGGCTGAGCTTTTCTGCAATGCTTAGTCCGCTCAATCTGCTTATGCGACAGCTGTCGGCTTTGAACTCTTTGCCTGCGCTTTTTTCGTCGGACAGGCAGACAAGATAATTATACATCTTATATTCGTCGCTGACGATACGGTAGGGGATAAGCCTTATGCGGCGCTTTTCACGGCTGTACATATTAGAATATGCGTAAATGAAGCTGTAATATCTGCTGCCGTTTTGTTTGATGACTTCATTTATTTTTATGATATTGTCGGCGAAAAGGAGCCTTTCACGTTCGCAATCTGACAGCAGGGCATAGTCCTCATACACGGCTTTCAGAAATCTTCTTAGGGTCGAGCTGTACACTTTGTTTTCATAATAAAGGTCATCACTGCTCAGTGTATCGTAAAGGTCACGGCATATGCTTAGCCTTACTCGCACTGCATTTTCGGTCTTGGTCTTTTCGTATTTTGCAGAGAGCTTTGAGATAAGATAGCTTTTTATTATCTCCTTGCTTTTATCATCAAGGCTGTCATCGATCTCCTCGATCTGCCATTTTACGAATGCGTTCAGAAGTGGGATACCATTATATTTATAGTTATCATCACTTTTGTATTTTAATGATGCGATATATGCTGAATCAAATATACTTGTGAGAAATGAGGACATTGATACGCTGCCGTTAGGGGAAAGGCTTGTTTCAAATATGGACTTGTCCTTGATAATGACGGAATAAGCAGAGGGTGAGAGGGGTATGGATTGCACCTCTGCGATATATGGTACGCCGCCCTCACGCTTGGGCAGAAATGTGCTTGGGGTCATGAGCATTTTTATCACCTCTTGTATTCATTATATCACAAATGTACTTTTTGTCAATATCATAGAAAATTATTTTGCTGAAATTGTGATATAAATGCCGTAAAAACGTGATGAATGTGTAAAAACATAGACAAAAAATTTTTTGAAAATTACACTTTTGTTGACGATGATAAGGTGGTATAATGTATACAGAACAAAGGACAGGAGGTGATAAAAATGGAAAAGACGATCCTTACGGCTATCATTGTAGCTGTACTTGACTGCGCTATCGCAGCTGTCAAGGAGATTGGGGAATGAGATGAAATAACAACAGACGGGAGGTGATGAAAATGCTTTATATAAAATAGCCACTTTCTATTGACATTTGTGTCTGAAAATGGTATAATATATATAAAGCGTCGATAAGATAAGTTTGGTGTTTTATCACAGAATATCATTGATTATTTTGTCAACTTTGACCTACTAGACTAGTGCGAATTTGCACTAGTCTAAAACTGAATAAAAAGAAAGGAATTAAAAATCAATCTACTACACTGGTGCGTATTTGTACTAGTCTAAAACCAAGTTTTTGCTAGTTTTAGTAGCATTTTACTACTACACTGGTGCAAATTTGCACTAGTCTAAAACTTCGTCAATCTCAAATGAAGCCTTTCAGGGCTACTATACTGGTGCGAATTTGCACTAGTCTAAAACGTTCGTTTGGCTTTGAGGTCACTACTATCGCTACTACACTGGTGCGAATTTGAACTAACCGGCAAAGATTAACATTAAAACCAACAAATAAAAAAATCCCTTAACGCTCAATGCGCTAAGGGATAACTAATATAAGGAGTAATATTTATGGCGAAAAAGAATAAAATGAAGCCTAGAGAGCTGCGTGAGGCTCAGAAAAAAGCCAGACAGCTCAAAGCGGCTGAGATAAATAATAACGCTGCTCCTGCGATCGCTGCCATGCCTGCTGCAGAGGTCATTGCACCTGCGGCAGAGAAGAAAAAATCCTCCGTAAAGGCGGCAGGAATGAAGTCTATTCTTGTCAGCGAAAATAAAATGTACATAACCTCTTTCGGCAAGGGCAATTCTGCTGTGCTTGAATATGAGGTGGATAAGGTGGATAATAATGACTACAACCAAACTCAGCTTTCCTCTAAGGGCAGCAGCAATATCGAGCTTGGTAATGTAAACGAAGTAAACATCACTTTTTCAAGCAGACGTGGCTTTGAGAGCGGTGTGGAGATAAACACTTCAAACCCTACTCACAGAAGCGGTGAAAGCTCGTCTGTAAGAGGGGATATGCTGGGGCTTAAATCGGAGCTTGAAAAGCGCTTTTTCGGCAAGACTTTTGATGATAATATACATATCCAGCTTATTTACAACATTCTGGATATCGAAAAGATACTTGCAGTGTATGTGACGAATATCGTTTATGCACTGAACAATATGCTTGGTGTAAAGGGTTCTGAAAGTTATGATGATTTTATGGGGTATCTTTCTGCCCAAAATACTTATTATATTTTTACTCACCCTGACAAAAGTAATCTTTCCGATAAGGTAAAGGGTAATATCAAGAAAAGCCTTAGCAAGTTTAATGACCTGCTGAAAACTAAGCGTCTTGGCTATTTTGGTCTTGAAGAGCCTAAGACGAAAGATAAAAGAGTTTCGGAGGCATACAAAAAGCGTGTTTATCATATGCTTGCAATTGTGGGGCAGATAAGGCAGAGTGTTTTCCATGATAAGTCAAATGAGCTTGATGAGTACCTTTACAGCTTTATTGACATTATTGATTCCGAATACAGAGACACTCTTGACTATCTTGTAGATGAGAGATTTGATTCTATAAATAAGGGCTTTATCCAGGGTAACAAGGTCAATATCAGCTTGCTTATTGATATGATGAAAGGCTATGAGGCTGATGATATCATATGCCTTTATTACGATTTCATTGTGCTTAAATCTCAGAAAAATCTCGGTTTTTCTATCAAAAAGCTTCGTGAGAAAATGTTGGACGAATACGGCTTCAGATTTAAGGACAAGCAATATGACTCTGTGCGCTCAAAGATGTACAAGCTTATGGATTTTCTGCTTTTCTGCAACTACTACAGAAATGACGTTGTCGCAGGCGAAGCTCTTGTGCGCAAACTGCGTTTTTCAATGACCGATGATGAAAAAGAGGGGATATATGCTGATGAAGCGGCAAAGCTTTGGGGCAAATTCAGGAATGATTTTGAAAATATCGCCGACCACATGAACGGTGACGTTATCAAGGAGCTTGGCAAGGCTGACATGGATTTTGATGAGAAAATTCTTGACAGTGAAAAGAAGAATGCGTCTGACCTTTTGTATTTCTCCAAAATGATATATATGCTTACATATTTTCTTGACGGCAAGGAGATAAACGATCTTCTTACAACGCTTATCAGCAAGTTTGATAACATCAAGGAGTTTTTGAAGATAATGAAAAGCTCTGCTATTGATGTTGAGTGTGAGCTTACGGCTGGCTACAAGCTGTTCAATGACAGCCAGAGGATAACCAACGAGCTTTTTATCGTAAAGAACATTGCTTCCATGAGAAAGCCTGCGGCTTCGGCGAAGCTTACGATGTTCCGTGACGCACTGACTATACTCGGTATAGACGACAATATCACGGACGATAGGATAAGCGAGATCTTAAAACTTAAAGAAAAAGGCAAGGGCATACATGGTCTGAGGAATTTCATAACAAACAATGTTATCGAGTCCTCTCGGTTTGTATACCTTATCAAGTATGCGAACGCTCAGAAGATAAGAGAAGTGGCTAAGAATGAGAAAGTTGTCATGTTTGTTCTTGGGGGTATCCCTGACACGCAGATAGAGCGTTATTACAAGAGTTGTGTGGAATTTCCTGACATGAACAGTTCTTTGGAAGCAAAGCGCAGTGAGCTTGCGAGAATGATAAAGAACATCAGATTTGATGATTTCAAAAATGTGAAACAGCAGGCAAAGGGCAGAGAAAACGTGGCTAAGGAGAGGGCAAAGGCTGTTATCGGGCTTTATCTTACGGTCATGTATCTGCTGGTGAAAAATCTTGTGAATGTCAATACAAGGTATGTTATTGCGATACACTGCCTTGAACGTGATTTTGGGCTGTATAAGGAGATAATTCCTGAGTTGGCTTCAAAGAACTTGAAAAATGACTACAGGATACTTTCACAGACGCTTTGTGAACTTTGTGATGATCGTGATGAGTCGCCGAATTTGTTCTTGAAAAAGAATAAGCGGCTGCGCAAGTGCGTTGAAGTTGATATCAATAATGCAGACAGCAGCATGACAAGAAAATACCGCAACTGTATTGCTCATCTTACTGTAGTTCGTGAACTGAAAGAATATATAGGAGATATTCGTACAGTGGATTCTTACTTCTCCATTTATCATTATGTTATGCAGCGCTGTATCACGAAAAGGGAAAATGACACAAAGCAAAAAGATAAAATAAAGTATGAGGACGATCTTTTAAAAAATCACGGCTATACGAAAGACTTTGTAAAGGCTCTCAACTCGCCGTTTGGATACAACATTCCGAGGTTTAAAAATCTTTCAATTGAGCAGTTGTTTGACAGAAATGAATATCTTACTGAAAAGTAGCGTAGTGTAGATACCGCCGCTCTCTTGGGGGACAGGAGGCGGCGGTGATATTCATTCTTGTAAAAGACGTGGTGGATATTCTGTTTGATTTGTTTTTTTGGAAAGAAGAAGTAGGACAAGTGAAAATCAGAGCGCTGTATGCAATGTGGTGCGGATATCTACAAACGCTTAGCAGCATAAAGCTGATGAAGCTCCTTAAAAAATTGAATATTTTTCGATTTTCTACCTCATCAGCGCCATTAGGGGAATAGTCCCAATCGTCTGTTGAAGCGATAACAACAGTATCGTTCTTAAAGTCAACTATAGCGCCAACGCCATATGTAGTGATAAGCTGAGCTTTTCTTATATCTCCAACGGAGATCTTTTTGTCTGAATATGTTGATATGCCATTCTTCTGCATAATCTCTTATTCTAGGCTCGATACTTTCGACACGTTCAAGCATGGTTCGTTTTATCTTCTCTATATCTTTATCATCAGCAGTTTTTCGACGATGGCAGCAAAAACCCTGCACTAACGCAGAAAATAGTTGAGAGCGTGTCGAGGCTTTCTGAGAAGGATCAGAAGCTTGTGCTGGAGATTTCGGAGAGGTTGGGGAAAGATTGAATCGGTAAAGTGCCTTAATGCTAGTCATAAGGCACTTTTGCTATGTGGAACATACAAAAAAAGAGTTACGCTTTTCGGTTCCTCAAAGCATAACCCTACTTGTTTAGGTAATACAAAAACTTCCCCTGCGGCGTTAAGTTCTGATAATAAAAAAAGCCATGACGGACAATGCCCGTCATGGCTAGTGACTGGTCGAGGTGACGGGACTTGAACCCACGGCCTCTGCGTCCCGAACGCAGCGCTCTACCAAACTGAGCCACACCTCGAAATACCACTGTAATATTATATCACACCCATCAAACCTTGTCAAGGCGTTTTTTTCTGTTTTGTATCCTTTTTGCTTTTTTTACTGCGTTGACCTTTGGTGTATGACGAATTTATTGAAATCATTCTCATTGTAACTTATTTTCATTGACATACGCCTTGCGTTGTGATATTATATATATAAAGGTGTTCTCATTTAAAAGTTTTTGTATGAGGTGATGAAATCGATGAATATGAAGAAAAGAATGTTGAGCATTGTCCTGTCTGGCGCAATGGCTGTTTCTACTGCTGTGTCTGCTGGATCGTTCAGTGCCTTTGCCGTGGCGCAATGTGTTGCGTATTCAGGTTCTAATGTGAATGCTCAGGACTATGTGCAATGGTCTAACACAGTGAAATCTTACCTGACAGTGTGCGACAACGGCAATTATATGCGTGTCCAGTCAGGCGCTATCGAGGGCAAACTCCTTGTGGAATATTACAGCTCTGATTTTGAACCGCTCAGCACTAAGCTTATCGACAATGAACTGCCGATCTTTGGTGCTTTCTATGACTCCGGCAATAATTATTATGTACTTAGCGGTCAGGAAAATCCAAAAGAAAACGACTCCCTCGAGGTTTTCCGTATCACAAAGTATGACAAGAATTGGAACAAAATAAAGTCCTGCGGTCTGTATGGGGCTAACACTACAGTCCCATTCGATGCAGGCTCGGCAAGAATGACCCATAGCGGTGACCACCTGCTTGTCAGAACTTGCCACGAGATGTATAAGTCAAGCGACGGAAATAATCATCAGTCTAACGTTACCATTGAAGTTGATATGCCGTCAATGACTATCACGGATTCGTATACCGGCGTCATGAATGTGGAGTATGGCTATGTGAGCCACTCCTTCAATCAGTTTATAAAAACCGACGGCACCCATATAGTCGCCCTCGACCATGGTGACGCTCATCCACGTTCTGCTGTTCTGGTGAAGTATAATTCTGATTTTACCACAGGCAAATTCTTCCCAAGCTATTATGAAAAGGGCGGCAATATCGACGTTGTAACATACCCTGAATATACCTCCGGTCACTATAACTATACAGGTGCGGCTATAGGCGGCTTTGATGTGTCATCATCAAGCTATATCGTGGCACAGAGTACAGTTGACCTTGATTATATCAATACGTCAGAAACACGAAACGTCTACGTTTCCGCTGTTTCAAAGGATCTTTCCACAAACAAGCTCAATAAGATAACTTCTTATGCAGAGGGTACAGACTCAGCTTCTGCTCCACAGCTTGTGAAGATAAATAATAACAGCTTTTTGCTATTGTGGGCCAGAGATACAAAGGTAAGCTGTGTGAAGCTAAACGCTGACGGCACGGTAAACGGCAGTATACACACCTTTGAGGGAAGCCTTTCAGATTGCCAGCCTGTTATCAAAAACGGCAGAGCAGTATGGTATGTTTACGATAAAAATAACGTGACCTTCAACTCCCTGAACCTTTCAAATCTTGGCGATATAAAGACGTTTGATGTCAAAACAGGTCATGACTACGAAACAAAGTACGCATCAAAAACTGACGGCACTGTAACACAGACCTGCAAGTCTTGCGGCTATGTGAATAAGTTCACAGTTCCGACCTCTACCACTGTTTATTGGCGCACAGACCTTTCGAATACGACCTTTTCAAGCGTATTGAGCAAAACTCAGTTCAGTGTGGGCGACAGCATTGATTTCTGGCTTTATGACGATACAGACTACACAGTTGAATTTTCTGATCGCAGTATGGTAAGTGTAAATAAGCTTGAAAACTATTCTAACGACATCAGACGCATCACATTCAAAAACGGCGGTTCACTCACTGTAAAAATTTATCCTACATACAATCCGTCTGTAGCAAAGACATACAAATTCACCTGCGGATGCACGAGCCACACATATGGCAGTGCTGTTATCACAAAACAGCCGACCTGCACATCAGAGGGTACAAAAACAAAAACTTGTATACAGTGCGGAGCAACAGTAACAGAAACAATTGCAAAGCTTTCCCACAGCTACACAACCACAGTTGTTGCACCTACTTGCACTGCTGACGGCTACACACTCCACAAGTGTTCTGTTTGCGGTACTTCATACAAGGACAGCACAACAAAAGCAACAGGTCACAGCTACGGAAATTCTGTTGTAACAAAACAGCCTACCTGCACATCAGAGGGTACTGCTATAAAGACTTGTGCAAAGTGCAATGCGACAGTTACAGAAACTATACCAAAGACTTCACACAAATATGCCGACACAGTTGTTGCGCCTACTTGCACTACTGACGGCTATACTCTCCACAAGTGTTCTGTTTGCGGTACTTCATACAAGGACAACACAACAAAAGCAACAGGTCACAGCTACGGAAATTCTGTTGTAACAAAACAACCGACCTGCACATCAGAGGGTACTGCTATAAAGACTTGCACAAAGTGCAATGCGACAGTTACAGAAAAGCTTCCTGCAAAGGGTCACACCGCAGTTACCGACAAGGGCTACTCTGCTACCTGCACCACCGCAGGCAAAACAGACGGCTCACATTGCTCAGTTTGCAATACTGTTATCAAGGCTCAGACAGTGATAAATGCCACAGGTCACAAGTCAAGCGTCTGGATAGTCGACAAGGCGGCTTCTATCGGAGTTAAAGGCTCAAAGCACAAGGAATGTACAGTATGCAAGAAAGTTCTTGAAACGGCTGAGATCCCTGCACTTTCAAAAATTAGCATCTCAAAGGCAAGCGTGACACTTTCCACTTCGACCTACGCATATGACGGCAAGGCAAAGAAGCCTGGTGTAACGGTCAAGCTAAACGGCAAAACTTTGAAGAATGGTACAGATTACACAGTTTCATATTCAAACAACACCAAGGTCGGAACAGCTACTGTAAAAATCACGGGCAAGGGCAACTACACAGGTTCAGTTTCTAAGACCTACAGTATCAAAAACAACTTCAAGAAAGCCACCATTTCGGGCATTTCCACAAAGGCTTTCACTGGCAAGAACATCACTCAGAGCATTACTGTTAAATATAATGGCAAAACTCTAAAGAATGGCACTGACTACACAGTTTCGTACTCAAACAACAAGAAAATAGGCACTGCCGCTGTAAAAATCGCAGGAAAAGGCTCTTACACAGGCACTGTCACAAAGACGTTCAAGATAAATCCTGCCAAGCAGGAGATACAGAAGCTCACAGCTAAGAGCAAGGCATTCTTTGTGGATTGGGCGCAGAAAGGCTCGGCTACCGGATACGAGATACAATACGCTACCAACTCAAAGTTCACAAGAGCAAAGAAAGTTACCATAACAAACAACAAGACCGACAAGACCACTGTTTCAAAGCTTTCGGGCAAAAAGAAATATTACGTTCGTGTTCGTTCGTACACAACTGTAAAGGGTACTAAGTATTATGGTGCTTGGTCGAGTGTGAAAAATGTGACCACTAAGAAATAATTGGATTTTAAAAAGCGTATCGCTGGGTTGCGGTACGCTTTTTTATCAGGATATATTTACTTTTTCTTTTTGGTAGCAACTACCGCCGCCATACCAAGCAAAGCTGTGCCTGCAAAGGCGGCGGCTGCTGCACCTGTGTGTGGGTTAGTTGTGCTTGAAGAAGATACCTTGTCTGAAGCTGATGAAGATTTGCTGTTTGAAGCAACAGAGTTTGCGCCTGATGATGAATCAGATGAAGCTGTTGATGAATTGTCCGAATTGCTTGCTGTGTCGGACGAAACATCAGAGGAGCTGTCATTTGAAATATCAGATGAGTTGTCAGAAGATGAGTCTGGGTCAGTATCACTTGAACTGTCAGGCAGACTTGATGAATCATCACTTTCAGGCTTTTTATAAGTAAAGCCGTTTTCGATAGCATAACGTTCTCCGTCCGTGCCCTCATTGCAGTAAATGATGAAGTCACTCATCTTTACATATTTCATTGTATTATAGTCAATATTGTAGCCTATTGCAAATGCACCTATATTTCCTAAATAAGTATCTTTATCGCTTACAGGGATATCTGGCAGAGTTATTGATTTTAAATTTGGGCAGCCAGCGAAAGCGCATTGGTCAATTTCTTCTAGTGTACTTGGCAAAATCACTTGCATAAGGCTGTTGTTTTCCTCAAATGAACTATAACCAATTCTTTTTACGCCCTCTGGGATAGTAATTTTAGAAAGTTTCAACAGTGCGCCACCGCCATATAAATCTATTGTTACAGTATTATCTGCAATATCAAAGTCGTCTGCGTCACTATAATAACAAACGAGCGATAAACCGTCGTCAGTTTTTTCATATAAGCCGTTTCCTATTATAGTGAATTTCGTATTATTTTCATTAACTGTTATATTGGGGAACACCTTGCTCATGCTTTGTCTTAATGTACTATCGTAATCTATACTTGTCACTTCCGCAGGAATACTGATATTCTTTGCTTTTGGAGGAACGTATAACAGTTTAGTTTTATCTTTATTAAATACTGCACCTGAATCAACAACAAAACCACATTTATCATTGCCACTGTCAACTGTTATACTCTCAAGACTATCACACCAATAAAAAGCACCTGATACACCTAGGTAACCCCCATTACAAAATTCTGCATTAACAGGTATATGTACTTCTTTCAAACTTTTGCAGGCTCTGAATGTACGGTCGTTAATATATTCTACACTGTCAGGAATCTCGATATCGGTTATATTATTACAGTCCTCAAAAGGTCCAAGATTATTGTTACCGTCAATTCCCTTTAATGACTTAACTCCGTTTGGGATAACGACCTTTCCGCTTTTTCCCTCAGGGCAGTCAAGAAGTTCCGTCATGTCCTTAGAAAACAGCATTCCGTCATATGAAGAATAGTTCGGGTTTCCCTCCTCAACACTTATCTCTGTTATGGTCTTGGCAGCCCAGAAAGTTTTTTCGTTAATACTGCCTTCAAAATCTGCCGGAATAATGACCTTTTTTACATCAGTGCCTCGAAAAATACTGCCATTTCCATATGCTGTAGTAGGGTCAATACTTGTTACAGTCTTTCCGTTGATCTGCGCAGGTATTGTTACCGTTTCAGAGTCGCCGTCATATTTATAAATTTGGGTATATACAGTCCCGTCAGATGTATATGAAACATAACTCCACCCCTGATACTCATAGCTTTCTACATTAT